>Ga0207646_10004842_pt1 | contig 14422 bp, 18 predicted proteins | sample KBSK5502metaG_FD_184343 | JGI IMG/M metagenome (GOLD analysis project Ga0207646, IMG submission 184343) | Corn, switchgrass and miscanthus rhizosphere microbial communities from Kellogg Biological Station, Michigan, USA - KBS K5-50-2 metaG... | ecosystem: Host-associated > Plants > Roots >... | reverse complement strand
CCGAGCTGTACATGCTCCATTCCGCCGACGAGTAAGGCGCGCGGCCCCTGGGGCAGGCGGCATCGCGGGAACACAACTACAACCAGCAGTGCGGCAGCAGGCAATGATGGGCCTGCGTCTCACGCGCCCGAGGCGACGACCGCCGAGCTGGCGGCGGCAGCGTCGGCCCGCGCGAGGACCATGAGATACCAACCAAGCATGGCGAGCAATGTGAGATGCGGGTCGCCAGCGGCGGCCGGCTCGATGACCACCGTGCAGCGGACCTTGAAGGCGCCGGTCTGCTTGAAGCGCATCAGCGGCTGATCGCCGGCATCCAGCCAGGTCCATTTCGATCCCCACACACTGCCGTTGCGCCAGCGATACTCGCGCCCGTCTGGCAGGGTGAGGGTGCCCTTTCCGCTCCACCCCGAGCGCGCCAGGCTCGCCACCTCTGCGCCGGACTGCTCGTCCGTGACGACGACACGCGTGCACCAGAAGCCGGCGCGAGCAAAAGCCCAGGAGCCATTGGCGGCGGTGCCGATGCGGCGCTCGCGCCAGAGGCTCGGCCGCACGAGCCGGGCCAGCACCGTTTCGCCTGCGCGCAGCTCATGCTCGCGGCCGGAGACATTCCGCGGCGTCCACATCAGGTCTTGTCCGACGTAGTCCTGCAGCGGATCCATAGGCAGCCTCCGCTCGTGTTGGCTCTCGTTCCCACGTTCTACAGGGGACTACGGACAAGCGGTCTGCTCGGTTGTGGACGCGATTGGTGGGGAAGCCCGACGGCGCGCCCTTTTCACACCACCTCACCTGCGCGTCGCACCTCGCATCCGTTATCCCGTGGAGGCGATGCGATAAATGTTCCCCGTGGCGTCGTCGCTCACATACAGCGCTCCATCGGACGCCACCGCCAGGCCGGCGGGACGCCCGCGCGCCGTGCCGTCACTGCGCAGCCAGCCGGTCGCGAAGTCCTGCACCGGGCCGGCGACGTTGCCGTGCGCGTCGAGCGGGATGGCGACGATCTTGTAGCCGGTCGGGACACTGCGGTTCCACGACCCGTGAAACGCCACGAACAGGCCGTGGTACTGCGCGGGGAATGGGCCGCTCGGAGAGAACGCGAGCGCCAGCGGCGCGGAGTGCGCCTGCATCGTGACCAACGGCTGCTGCACCCCGTTGCACGCTCCCGCGTGCCCAAGCTGGGGATCGACGATCGTGCCCGCATGGCAGGTCGGCCACCCGTATTTGCCGCCATCCACCAGGGTATAGATCGTGTCGGGCGGGGTATTGTCGCCCAGGTAATCGCGGCCCATATCGGTCACCCAGATCTGCTGGTTCCAGGGATTGATCGCCATCCCCACCGCGTTCCGCAGCCCCTTCGCATAGAGCCGGCCGCCACTGCCGTCGGCGTTCCAGACCCACACGGCGGCGCGGTGTGGGTCCGACTCGAAGCAGTCGTCGCACGACGAGCCGATGGAGACGTAGATCCGGCTGTCGGGTCCGAGCAGGACGGTGCGTGTGGTGTGCTGTCCGCTCGTCGGCAGCGCCGGGATCAGCGTCGTCACGGACGCGGCGTGCAGGTCAGTCCCCAGCGTGATCCGGCTGATGCGCGAGTTCTCGCCCACGTAGAGCGCGCCGTTGGTGGAGACGACGCTGCTCGGCCCATCCAGTCCCGAGGCCACCACGATGCGTTGCGTTGCGCGGCCGGTCCGGCCGGGATCGCGCAGCGCGACGATGGACCCACCACGCTCCGCAACGAACAGCGCCCCCTCGGGACCAAATGTCATAAAGCGGGGCGTGTTCAGCCCGCTCGCCCAGAGCGTCGCACGGTAGCCCGCCAGGAGATGCACGTACGCCAGGGCTGGCTGCTGCCCCGTGGTGGCGGTCGCTGGCGCGGTCGCTGCGGCCGTGCTCGGCGTGCGCGTGGCCTCCGGCGTGGATGAGCCGGAGCAGCCGGCAAGGAGCGCGACGAGCGCGACCATGGCTGCGGCGTGATGAGCCTGCGTGCCTCTGCGTGTCATCGTGTGCATAGCCTCGCTCCTGTTCAGACCGCTCGTTCCGGCCCGCGCTCCCGTCCGCGTCCACGCTGCCAGTGGTAGAGGCGGCGGGCGGCTCCGCCTGCATGTCCCGTTCGCTCATCTTCCCGCTGCCCACACGGTCATCTACACATGCGGCACATGGACCCAGGCTGCATGGGCGAGCGCGACTATGCCGCAGGTAGCTCTCTGTACAGAGATCATACCGATCCCTCGTGGGTGCGCGCGGCACTCACGTGCCGGCGCACGGGGAACGCTGCGGGCTGACGCCCCGCCCCGGCGCGTGTGCCAACGACCCAAGCGCAATCTGCAGTACTCGTTTCTCGGCTGCCCTCTACCAGTGCTTGCAGGTTGGCGCAACGTGGGTTTGCCCCAGCAGCACCCCTCCCGACATGTCCCGGCGCTACCATAGCAAAGGTCGTGTGATAGTGTAGAATGGCAAACATGTCGAGTACCCAGGCGCCGTATGAAGCAAAGGAGTGCCTTCACTGATGCACATCGAGCAGCTACACTGGCACGGGCATGGCTGGGAACCAGCCTCCTTCGGCCACCTCCCTGAGGCGCAACTGGTATTGCTCTTTGGCAGTCCCACCACCCTCCGAGCACCGACCCCGCTGCACCAGCTGCGGGCAGCGTATCCGCGAGCCTTTCTCCTAGGTTGTTCGACGGCTGGCGAAATCATGGGGACCTCGGTATTCGACGAAGGATTGGTGGCAACCGCGATTCACTTCGAACACACCGCGCTGCAGGGGCGGCGTCTCGCACTCCAGGAGGGCATGAGCTCCTTTCAAGCTGGCGAATTCTTGGCCCGGCAGCTTGACCCCGAGGGCCTGGTGCATATCCTGGTCCTCTCCGAGGGCGTGGACGTGAACGGGAGCGCGCTAGTGGCTGGCTTGCAGCAGCATCTCCCGGCGCAGGTGGGCATCACTGGGGGATTGGCCGGAGATGGCGACCGCTTCCAGGAGACGCTCCTGCTCTGGAATGGCCAAGTGGAGCCTCACAGTATTCTGGTGCTGGGCTTCTACGGCACCCGCCTGCGCGTTGGGTCTGGGTCGTTTGGGGGCTGGGAGGCGTTTGGCCCCTATCGTCAGGTGACCCGTTCAAGCGGCAATCGGCTCTATGAGCTGGGTGGCCGGTCGGCCTTGTCCCTTTATCAGGCCTACCTGGGTGAGCAGGCACCCGAACTGCCTGCGGCCGGCTTGCTCTTCCCGCTGAGCGTGTTGACCTCGGCGAGTGAGAAACCCGTCGTGCGCACCCTGTTGGCGATCCATGAAGACGACCAAAGTGTAACCTTTGCGGGGGACGTCCCAGAGGGCAGTTACGCGCAGGTGATGCGCACCACGATCCCGCAGCTGGTCGCGGGGGCGATGAAGGCAGCCAAGACCAGTGCCGAACCCCTGGGCGCTTGCTCCCCCGAACTGGCGGTCCTGATCAGTTGTGTGGGACGTAAGCTAGTGATGCAGCAGCACGTGGAGGAAGAAGTGCAAGGGGTCCGCCAGGTGCTGGGCGAGCGGGCCATCCTCACCGGCTTCTACTCCTACGGGGAGATTGCTCCCTTTACGCCCGGCACCCTGTGCCGCTTGCACAACCAGACGATGACCATCACCACGTTTGCCGAAAAGTGATAGGCCCTTCCTGAGGGAGGCAGCGGATGGCCGACCTGGGGCACCTCGAACTTCTGCAACACGGCGCTGGCACCTGGAATGCCTGGAGAAACGAGCATCCCACGATCCGACCCAATCTGGCTTGGTGCAGCCTGGTAGGGGCCAGCCTCACGCGGGTCAATCTGCGGGGCGCACTGCTCTTCCGGGTGGATTTGCGTGGAGCGACCCTGGAGGAAGCTGACCTCAGAGAGGCTGACCTGACCGGAGCGAACCTGAGTCTGGCGAACCTGAGAGGGGCGAACCTCAGCCGGTCCACACTGCTCAGAGCGGACTTGATTCGGACCACCTTGAGTACAGCGACCCTGGAGGAAACCGACCTGCAATATGCGGACCTCTACAAAGCAAACCTCAGGGGCTCCCAAATGTACCGGGCGAACCTCAGGGGCGCTCACCTGAGTGGAGTGGATGTGAGCCGGGCGAACCTAAGGCAGGCCGACCTCAGTCGGATTGATCTGAGCCACGCCACGCTGAGCCAGGCCCAGCTTGACGGGGCGATTCTGGATGGGGCCAGCTTGGAGGGGGCCACCTATACCCAGGAACAACTGGAGCGTGCCAGCTCGTACCGGCAGATCAGGCTGTGAGCTACTACCGTGTAGCGCCGTAGTGTTGTGGTTTGTCGCCTCGTGAATTCGCGAGCCACCACAGGAGTGGGGAGCCATTCTCCAACTGTATAACGCAACGGCGTATGAGACAGGCGACGGCGATATGTACTGTGGTGGCCACTCATGGGGCGAGTGTCACCACCAACTCAACAAGGGGGACAGCGCCTTGCAGTGCCTGTGTGGTGTGTACGGTACGTGTTGGCCTACTGCGATCCCTTCGCGCTGAAGTCGCTGCTCGGCCACACGACGCCGGCGATGACCAACCAGTACGTCGCCGCCGTGTAGGAGATGGAGATCGTCAAGGCTGACGCGGCCTCACTGCTCGACGCCATGGGCCGGTGTGCCCTCTGGGGCAATCGCCGCGGGCGCCTTCCAGGGCTGAAGCCAAACGCACCCAGGAAGGAGGCGTGAGTGTGCGCGCGCTCGACTGTCGCAGGCCTTCGCGCGCGATCACATTCCACCGCCAGCCGGTCAGTAACGCGCTCAACGCGCGAAGCGGCCTGGGAGACCCATACCGCTCGGCCTGCCTCCTGTGACTGCTGCAGGAAGGCCGCGTTCAGCCGCTCTGACGAGGATCGTGGGCAGGAGGAGCGCACCGGCGTTGGTCGAGTGGGAATGCCGCGCGACGGCGACCGCGTAGAAGCCCAAGGCGCCGAGCAATGGGCCGATGAACAGCATCACGAGCAGGCCCCACGCGAGAGGCCGCGTGGCACGGGGGATGAAAAAGATCAGCATCACGACCGCCTGGCTGAGATAGACAGCGACAGCCGCGACGAAGAGGTACCCACCGATCCCTTGGTTGGGGTCGTGGCAGGTGGAATCGTACATAGGGCCGATGGGGCAGTGAGTGAAGCCAAATAGGGTCATGAGCACGGCGGGGACCAGCCCTATGCCAACACCAAAGGCACCTCGGCGCTCTGCGGCTCGCTGCTGCGCCTCACTGATCGGCGCGCCCATCTCCTCCGCCTTTCCCGTGGGGAGCCGCAGTCGGTGGCTCTGCCGCCTCATTCTACTGGAGAGCGCTGTTTCGATCAAGCGGCGAGGGGCGAGTGCACAAAAACAAGAAGGGAGGGACGCGATGGTCGCAGGCATGCTCGGCGGCTGCGGCACTCTACAGGGGTCCAGGGCGACGCGGTATAACAGTCCGCGTTTGAGGCGGAGGCGTTCATGACGCCGTTGTACGTGGAGAACCGATACACCTCGCCACCCAATCCACAGAAGGCGGCGCCTTGACCGAGGCTGCATCGGCGAGCGCGACTACGCCGCGGGTAGCTCTCTGTGCGGAGATCAAGAGGACGGCGCCTCGCATTCACAGTCAGATGTGCAGTACACAAGCAGCCGGCGACGAACAACTCTTGAAGTGTTGGACATCGAGCTTACTACTCGCCGACCGGCACCCAGATGTTCTTGTTCTGCTCTTGCTGTCCACTGGTGTACACGGGTGTGCGCTGCTGCCAATGATTCCCGCAATCTGCACAGGAAACGTCCACTCTCGTCTGCCGTTTTCCATCGGGATTGCAGTCAGTTTTGCTGTCACTTGCAGCACATCGGCCGTACCGGAGATGCTCGGCCATACGGCTGATACCTAATCTCACGCCATGTGCGACTTTCGGCGGGTTGCGGGAGTAGCCGAACCTCCCTACGCTGTGCGGTGTTGAGGCGCCACAGCAGGAGGGAGGTCCGGGCAGGGATCATAGCATCTTCATCATCACGGTGCACTGTCTGATCGACGAGTGGCTGGCGACGCAACCACGACTGCGGCGGCGCGGCTTCGCCCCGGCCCTGAGCGATAGCGAGGTGCTGACGATGGAAGTCGTCGGAGAGTTCCTCGGTATCGACACCGATATGGGGCTGTACTGCTACTGCCGACGGCACTACGGCACCTGGTTTCCGGCGCTCACGACGATTGGCCGGATTACCTTCGCGCGGTAGGCGGCGAACCTGTGGGCCGTGAAGGGCCGCCTGTGGCAGCACGTCAGCGGCCAGGTCGCCCATGACCCGGCGCTCTCCATCGTCGGCAGCCTCGCGCCGGCCAACGCCGACGAGATGGACGTGGCCGAGCACGAGCTGCTGGAGGGGGCCCCCAGCTGGTCGCTGGGCGACCGCACCTACTGGCGGCCGGCGGTGACGGCGCGGCTGCGGGAGCGCGGCATCGCCCTACTGGCTCCCTACAAGTGGGCATCGCGCGAGCGGGAGCCCTGGCCGCAGTGGCTGACCGACACCCAGCGGCGCATCGAGACGGTCATCTGCCAACTCACCGAGCGCTACCGGGCCAAGTAGGTCTGGGCGCGCGACGCCTGGCACCTGCTGGCCCGCTGGCTGCGCAAGGTCCTCAGCCATACCCTGGCCGTCCTGTTCTGCCAGCGCGCCGGGCTGCCCCCGCTCGCCTTCGACGCACTGGTCGCCGCCGAGTAATACGGGGTCGCCCCAGAGTGTTGTAGAAAGGTGGCATGTCACGACCTCGTAGCATCTCGGTGGCCCCGTCTCCCAGTATGCCTCTACGTATGCCTCCATCTTGGCCCCATTTTCAACCGCTTTCATGTCTGGCACAGACAGTGCAGCCAACGCCATGCTGGTCCGTGAGTGCATGAAGACAAGGAGACAAGGAGACAAGGAGACAAGGAGACAAGGAGACAAGGAGGCACCAATGAGCAGGAAAATCAGCACGTGGAAGCCAGACGGGTCTGGATGGCGTGCACGGATCGGGGTGCTGACGCACGATGACAATACGATCCCTGAGTCGGAATTCTGGACCATGGCACCCGATGGGGTATCCGTGCACGCGGCGCGTGTGCCCTTTCGTGACCTCCGAACCTACGCCGATCCTCCCGGTCCCGACAACGCTACCGACCTGCTGGCGAGATTGCCGTTACAGGGCATCGTGTTTGCCTTCACGACCGGCAGCTACCTGCTCGGTCCGACGGGAGAACAGGCACTCGTGACGCGGCTTGAAGAACGTTCACATGGTGTTCCGGTCCTCATGCCAGCGATCGCCGCAATCGCGGCTTTTCGCGCGTTGGCAGTGGGACGGATTGCGTTGTTTCATGCGCCCTTTTTTACCGACGAGGTGGACCAGAAAGGCGTCGCGTACTTTCAGAACCAGGGCTTCGAGGTCGTGCACGCCAGCCATCTCACACCTGCGCGTGAGGTTCCCCATCCGAACTTGGGTTCGATCGTGAGTCCAGCCGACCTGTACGAATGGATACGCAAGCATGCGCCGTCCAATGTGGAAGGCGTGTTCATTGCCGGGAACGGATTTCGCTCGATCGGAGTGATCGCCGTGCTGGAGGAAGACCTCGGCCGACCGGTCCTCACCGCAAACCAGGTGGCGTTCTGGTACGCGTTACGGGTAGTAGCAGGTGTGGGAGCCCAGGTCGAGGAGTACGGTCAGGTGTTCAAAACACCAGTAGCAAAGAGCGAACATACTAACCGCCGATAGATTGGCACACACGTTCAGTCTGCGGGTATGAAGGCACAGGCCTGTCGCTTCTCCACTGACACTCACGTCACAGCGGGAGGGGAGCGTCAGGCACCCCTGAGGGACCAAAAAACGAGACACTGGGAGGACTACAGCAGATGGAGATTACATGCAGTGGCTCACAGCCTTCTGGCAAAGGACCAACCGAGTATTTTACCGGCGCGGTCCGCATTGATCCGCTGGTTGAGGCACCCGATCCGGCGCGTGTGCGTGCAGCCAGTGTGACCTTCGTGCCTGGTGCGCGCACTGCCTGGCACACCCACCCGCTGGGCCAAACCCTGATCGTGACGGCTGGGTGCGGCTGTGCACAATGTTAGAATGGTCCGATCGAGGCGATTCATCCTGGGGACGTGATCTGGTCGGCGCCGGGGGAGAAACACTGGCATGGCGCTGCGCCAACCACTGCCATGACCCATATCGCCCTTCAGGAAGCGCTTGATGGCAAGATCGTTGACTGGATGGAGAAGGTCAGCGATGAACAAGATCAGGGCTGAGCGGAGAACCGCAGTCAAACAACACGAGGAGACAGAAGACAGACAAAACGCACACGTGGACAAGGTAATCTAGAAGTCTCGGTTCTTGGGCTGGGCCGTATGAGCATGATACCGTATGGCATCATATTGTTGTCGTTTGTCGCCCCGCCGAACTGTGCGTTCGCCATGAGAGCACAGAGTCGTTCTCCGATAGTACGACACGACCGCCGCATATCAGTGAACGCGCGGTCCGTGTCGGCGATGGATCTGCTGGGGCCACCAGTGGAAGCGGGTCGCCGAGCGGACGAGGTCGTGCTGCCCTTGCAGGGCGACACAGCGCTCGGCCTGCGCGTCTTCCAACTCCTCGATGCTGGCGAAATGCCGGTTAACTAACACCGTGTTCGTGAGCGGCCACAGGTGTTCGGCCGGCTGCAGCTCAGGAGAATGCGGCGGCAAAAAGAGCAGGTGAATATGCTCGGGCACCCGCACCCGAGGGCTGTCATGCCAGCCCGCCCCGTCCAGCACCAGCACGATCTGTTTGGTTGGACCCGCGCCGACCTGGAAGGCGAACGCTTCCAGTTCCACCGAGAAGAGCTCGATGTTCACGGTTGTCGCCAGATGCCACACCGTGCGCCCAGACGCGGGATGCACGAAGCCGATGAGATAGCGCCAGGCAAAGCGATGTTCGACGGAGGCGATGGGGCGTTGGCCGGGCAATGTCCAGACCTTGCGCAGGATCGGTTTGAGCCCGATGCGGTGTTCGTCAACGGCCCACAGCTCGACGCTGGCCTGGGGAAGGGCGGTCGCCACCGCGCGCAGGAGCGGACGCAGATGCTGCTTGAACTCCATTTGGGCCTGCGGGTCGGCCTGCACATGGCGCGGCCGCGGCTTCAGCCAGCGAGCGCCGAGCCGTCGCAGATACCGCCAGCCCAGTTGACGGCCGACCTGGTGTCCGAGACGCTCGCTGAGCCAAGCGGCCACAGTACGTCCGCACCACCGGTCGCCCGCGGGATGAGGTCCGGCCCTAGCAGTTCCCAACACTGCTAGCTGTGAGGCCGTCAGATCCGGCTGCCCTGCACACTGGGTGTGGCGTCGGTCGCGCACGCCGTCCGGGCCATCCGTGTTGTAGCGCCGAGCGATTTGGCCAATCCAGTAGGCCGAATAGCCCGTCACGGCGGCCACAGCGGTCGCTGTCATGAGCGGTCGCTGTCATGCCGTCGGCCAGCAGCCAGAGGAAGTGCCCAGGACTGCCCAATGGCTGCGCTCGACCGGATCTGCTGCGTGGCGATAGCGGTCCCGGAGTTCGTCGTCGGTCAGGTGGGATTCGAGGCGGATGTGTCGTGGCATGCCCCCGTTCTACAACTGCACACCGCGACGCCGTATGAGGCTTCAGACGACAGCAAGCGACAAGCGACAATCAAGCGAAGAGAATCCTAAACCGCAGGTTGCAGGTTCGATTCCTGTCCCACCTGCCAACGCCCCAGCCCCCAATATTCCTGGCCTCGCCGCGCGCCTCTACACCAAGCTCACCGCGCATACGCTCTGTGTCTGGATCAATCGCCTCCTCGGTGGCACTGATGTCCTCCACCTCAAGACGCTCGCCTTTCCTCTCAACTAGCACAACTCCCAATAAGCAAATTCGGAGACGGTGGTCTTGGCGAACACGACCGCTCTGGCCTCGATCAGACGCTCGACCGCAGAGCTTGTCTCCTGAGGCACGAAGCCGACCATGCTGGGAGAGCCATACGTCGTCTCGACACCTGCCAACCAGTGTGAGTCCTTGATCGTCGCAGGCACCCCGCAGAGCGGCCCGCCCTCACGTCGGGCCAAGGCTGCGTCCGCCGCTCTTGCCGCTTCCCTGGCTCTCCGATCGAGCCGGACGCTGAAGGGATTCAGAACTGGTCCCACCCTGTCTGCTCTTTCGAGGACCGCCTCGAGCGTCTCTGCAGCCGAGGTCTCTCTGCGCCTTAGCGCAGCTACGAGATCGATCGCGGACCGCCAGTCCGGGTCGTCGGAGAGTGAGCTCTGCATGCCCAACTAGCTTCTGGCGGCCGGCACGCGGGCGGCACCGCCGCCCGTGAGTCGAGCCGCGACGGCGACCGGGATGATCGTGACCAGGATCACGAACGACACGACGACGTTCACCTCCGGGAGCAGGACGCCGTGGCGGATCTGGCCGAAGATCCAGATGGGCAAAGTGCTCTGGGCGCCGGCAGTGAAGGTGGTCACGATGACCTCGTCGAACGACAGCGCGAAGGCCAGCATGGCGCCGGCCACGACTGCAGTCGAGATCAGGGGCAGCGTGACGTCGCGAAACACCTGGACGCCGTTGGCGCCGAGGTCCATGGCGGCCTCGATCAGCGATCCCTGCATGCGGCGAAGTCGGGCGAGCACGTTGTTGTAGACGACCACGATGCAGAAGGTGGTGTGGCCTACGACTATGGTCGCGAGCGACAGCGTGATGTTGTTGAAGCTGAAGAACGTGTTCAGCGCGATGCCGGTGATGATGCCCGGCAGGGCCAGAGGCAGGACGAAGAGCAGGCTCACCACCTCGCGGCCGAAGAACCGGGTGCGGTGGATCGCGAACGCGGCGCTCGAGCCGAGGACGAGGGCGATCGCCGTCGCCAGGAGCCCGGCCTCGAGCGACACGAGCAAGGCCGATCGCACGTTGTCGTCGTTCCAAGTGGCACTGAACCACTTGAGCGTCAGCCCGGGAATGGGCCAGCTCTCGATGTTCGAGGTGTTGAACGCGTAGAAGAAGATCAAGAGGATCGGGATGAACAGGAACAGCATGATGAGGACGGCCCAGAGGCGCAGGAAGATGCGAGTGCCGACGCCTTCCATCGTTTACCTTCCATCCTTTACAGTGCCTCGAAGGCGCCCAGCTTGTAGGCGATCGTCAAGTAAACGACCATGATCGCCACCGGCACCGTGGTCAGCGCGGCCGCGAACGGCACGTTGTTGGCGATGCCAATGTTGGCGTAGACGACGTTGCCGATGAAGTTGGAGCTCGCCCCGCCGACCAGGATCGGCGTGATGTAGTCGCCGAGCGTCAGCGCGAACGTAAAGATCGATCCGGCGACCACGCCCGGCAGGACCAGCGGGAGGACCACGTCGCGCACGGCGCGCCAGCGGCGGGCGCCGAGGTCGGCCGCCGCATCGAGCAGCGACTCGGGCACCCGTTCGAGCGCGGCGTAGGTCGGAATGATCATGAAGGGCAGCCAGATGTAGGAAAAGACGAGCCACATCGCGGTGTTCGTGTAGCCGATGTTCGCGGGGGGCAGGCCGATCGATCGAAGGCTCCAGTTCAGAAGGCCGTCGTGGTTGAGGATCAGGATCCAGGCGTAGACGCGGGCGAGGTAGCTCGCCCACAGCGGCAGCAGCACGGCGGCGAACAGGAGGGTCTGCACGCGCCGCGAGGCCACGCGGGCCATGTAGTAGGCGAGAGGAAAGGCGAGCACCGCATCAGTGATGGTGACCAGCGATGCGATGAGGACGGTCCGGCCGATGATCGACCAGTACGTCGAGTCAGTCAGGATGATCCGGAAGTTGTCGAGGTTCCACTGCTGGACGACCTGGGTCGTGAACGGGTTGATCGTCCAGAAGGCGGTGATCAGCAGCAGCGCGAGAGACGCGAAGTAGATCACCACGAACCACGCCAGCGGCGGGGTCAGGAGGAGCACGGGGCGCAGCCACGGCAGGCGCCACAGGAAGCCAGAAAACGGGACGGCCCCGGCACCCTTGGGACGAGGCCGTCGGATCGCTTCTATCGACATGTGGCTATCCCTTGATCGTCGTCCAGGCGGCGACCCACTGCGCGTAGGGTACGCAGTTGTTGGTTCCGTCGTCGCAGGTCGCAAGCGGCGTCTTCCAGAAAGCGATGGTGCTGAAGTACGAGCTGCTGGTCTGGTCGGCGTGGTATTTCGCGCACGAGCCAGCCTGCAGGGTCTCCATCACGGCGCATGCCTTGCTGTTCACTGGCGTCTCGCCGAAGGACAGGGCCTGCTCGGCCTGCACCTGCGGGGTGCTCACCCACTTGGCCCAGAGGTAGGCGCAGTTGGGGTGAGGAGCGTTGGTCGCCAGCATCCATGTGTCGGCCCACCCCGTAGCGCCCTCCTGTGGGATGGTATCGTCGGCCGGTGCGCCGGCTGCCTTGAGCGTGATCGTCTGGTACGGCCAGGATGCGCCGACGACGACGTCACTGTTCTGGAACAGGGAGATCTCGTCGGTGGCGAGCGACCAATAGTGCTTGATCAGCGGCTGCTGCTGCTTGAGCAGGTTGACCGCCGCGTCAAACTGCCGCTGCGTCAGCTCGTAGGGGTCCTTGATGCCAAGGCTCGGCTGCGACTTGCTGAGGTAGAGCGCCGCGTCGGCGATCTGGATCGGGTTGTCGGGCACCGTGATCCGGCCTTTGTAGGCGGGGTCGTAGATGACCGACCAGCTGGTCGGCTTGTTGGGGAATACTTTGGTGTTGTAGAGCAGCGTGTTGGGGCCCCACTGGAGCGAGATGCCGTAGTGCACGCCGTTGATCGTGTTGAACGGCGGGTTCTTGAAATATGTCTGGAAGTTCTGCCAGTCGGGGATCAGGTTGACGTTCATGGGCTTAACGTCGCCCCCGTAGATCAGGCGCAGGTCCGCGTCACCGGAAGCCGAGACCATGTCCCACTGCCCGCCGCCGCCGTTCTTCATCAGGCTGACCATCTCGTCCGACGATCCGGCGGGGTGTTGGTTGACCTTGCAGCCGGTCGCCTTGGTGAACGGGTCGACCCACGATTTGTCGGCGTAGCCGTCCCACAGGATCAGGTTCAGCTGACCCTCGCCGGCGCCGATGGTGGTTTGCGGCTTCATGTTCGCCGTTGGCGGCTGCTGCGTCGTGGGCCTGGCAGTGCCGCCACTGGAACCGCATGCGACGAGCAGCAGCATCGACGCCGCTGCCAGACCCCCGAACTTCATGGACTTCATACCCCGCCTCATCGACTTCCTACCTCTCCCTTGTCAAGCACATACGTGTGGTCCGCCGTCCAGGCCAGGCGGACCGGCTGGCCTTTAAACTTCTGGGCGTCGTCCTGAGCGTCCATGTTCTGACGCACCGCCACCAACTGCTCCCCGCGATCGAGGTGCACGATGTAGCGCGTCGTCATGCCCGCGTAGACGACCTGCTCGACGCGCCCCGGCTCGACGGTCATGCCGACGTCGGCCGGCTCGCCCTCCGCCAGCATGCGGATCTTCTCCGGCCGCACGACAAAGCGGACGCCGTCGCGGAGGAGGATATTGGAGATGCCGATGAAGTCGGCGACGAACTCGGTCGCGGGTTGCTCGTAGACCTCCACGGGGGTACCGATCTGCTGGATCCGGCCGCTCGACATCACCGCCACGCGGTCGCTCATGGTAAGCGCCTCCTCCTGGTCGTGGGTGACGTAGACGAAGGTGATGCCAACCTCTTTCTGGATCTGCTTCAACTCGATCTGCATCTCCTGGCGCAGCTTGAGGTCCAGCGCTCCGAGCGGCTCGTCGAGCAGTAGCACCTCAGGCTCGTTGACAACGGCGCGCGCCAGCGCGACGCGCTGCCGCTGCCCGCCCGACAGCTGATTGGGGCGGCGGCCGCCGAGCCCGCTGAGCCGGACCATGTCGAGCGCACGCTGGACCCGCTTGTCGCGGGTTGGCCTCGCCACGCCCTTGATGCGCAACCCGTAGCCGATGTTGTCCGCCACCGACATGTGCGGGAAGAGCGCGTAGTCCTGGAACACGGTGTTGGTCTCGCGCTGGTAGGGAGGGATGGAGGTGACGTCTCGGCCAGCCAGCTCGATGCGGCCAGAGTCCGGTCGCTCGAACCCCGCGATCAAACGCAGCATCGTGGTCTTGCCCGATCCCGAAGGTCCGACCAGGGTGAAGAACTCACCCCGGTCGACCACGAGGTCGACGCCATCAACGGCGACGACGTGCCCGTAGTTCTTCCGAACGGCCTCGAGCTTGAGGGCCGGGCCTTTCGCGGCGTCAGTCATGGGAGGCCAAGACGTGCTTGATCTGCGTGTACTCCTCGAGCGAATAGATCCCCATGTCCTTTCCGTAGCCGCTCTGCTTGTATCCGCCGTGCGGCATCTCGTTCACGAGCGGGATGTGCGTGTTGATCCATACCGTGCCGAACTGCAGCTTGCGGGCAATGCGCAGCGCGCGGCCGACGTCCCGCGTCCAGACC
>Ga0207646_10004841_pt1 | contig 14424 bp, 14 predicted proteins | sample KBSK5502metaG_FD_184343 | JGI IMG/M metagenome (GOLD analysis project Ga0207646, IMG submission 184343) | Corn, switchgrass and miscanthus rhizosphere microbial communities from Kellogg Biological Station, Michigan, USA - KBS K5-50-2 metaG... | ecosystem: Host-associated > Plants > Roots >... | reverse complement strand
CGCTGGCCAGGTCCCGGCCGCGCCGAAGGCGCACGGCAACCCCGGACGGCATGAGGTAACGGCCGGGGGGCCCCGACGCCAGTTTCGTTTGGCATAAATGGGGCGCGCCGCGGCGGACCTGACACCGGTCCGCCGGCCTGTGGGGGAGTGACGCGTTCCGGGGCAGGGGTGGCGCCGGGCCGCCGGCCTGTGGTGGAGTGACGGGTTCCGGGGCAGAGGTGGAAGTCCGCCGGCCTGTGGGGGAGTGACGGGTTCCGGGGCAAGGGTGGCAGGCTGTCCCTCATGCGAAAAGTGATCGTCAACGGCGACGCGCTCACGGTCGAGGACGTGGTGGACGTCGCGCGCGGGGCAGCGACCGCCGAACTCTCCGGCGACGTCGCCGCCGTCATGGAGCCGAGCCGGGCCGTGGTTGCCGCGGCCATCCAGGGCGACGCGCCCGTCTACGGCGTCAACACCGGGTTCGGCGCCCTCGCCGACACCGCCGTGGGCGCCCAGGACCTCGCGCGCCTGCAGGGTGCCATCGTCCGCTCTCACGCCGCCGGTACCGGCGAGCCGCTCGACGATCCCGCCGTTCGCGCTCTGCTTCTTCTCAGAGCCAGAACGTTGGCAGCGGGGTACTCGGGCGTCCGCCCCGAACTCCCCTCCCGGCTGATCCACATGCTCAACCTGGGTCTGTTGCCGGTCGTCCCCGGAAAGGGCTCAGTGGGTGCGTCGGGGGACCTGGCCCAGCTTGCGCACCTTGCCCAGACGCTGATCGGGGAGGGGCGGCTGCGCGGCCCGGGGGATCCTTTGACCGGGCGGCCGGCCGCCGAGGTGCTGGCCGAGCACGGGATCGAGCCGCTGGAACTTGCGCCCAAAGAAGGGCTCTCGCTGGTCAACGGCACCGAGCCGATGCAGGCGCTGCTCGCGTTCTCGGTCGTGGACGCGGGGATGCTGGTCCGCGCCGCGGACGTCGCGTGCGCCATGTCGGTGGACGCGCTGCTCGGTCACGCGCGGCCGTACGACGAGCGGGTACAGGTGTTGCGCCCGCACCCGGGCCAGCTTGACAGCGCCGCCAACCTGCGGGCGCTGCTGGCCGGCTCGGAGCTCATGGCCAGCCACCGGGAGAGCAGGCACGCCGTGCAGGACGCCTACAGCCTGCGCTGCGCGCCGCAGGTGCACGGGGCGGTGCGCGACGTCCTCCGCTACGCGCGGGGGGTGCTCGAGATCGAGCTCACCTCGGTGGTCGACAACCCCGTCGTGGTCCGCGACGGCGAGGTGATGATCAGCGGCAACTTCCACGGCCAGCCGCTCGCGTTCGCCGCGGACATGCTGGCGATGGCGCTGGCGGAACTGGCGAGCATCAGCGAGCGCCGGGTGGACCGGATGCTCGACCCGGCGTTCTCCCGCGGCCTGCCGCCGTTCCTGGCCCCGGACGCGGGCACCAACTCCGGGTTCATGCTCGCGCAGTACACGGCGGCGTCCCTGGTCAGCGAGAACAAGGTGCTCGCGCACCCGGCTAGCGTGGACACGATCCCAACGTCGGGCAAGCAGGAAGACCACGTGTCGATGGGGTGGACGGCCGTGCGAAAGCTGCGTGAGGTGGTCGCGAACGTGCGGACGTGCCTTGCGGTGGAGGTGTGTTGTGCCGCGCAGGGGATCGACCTGCGGGCGGAGATCGCGCCGCCTTCTGAGCCGCTGCGGGCCGTGCACGCCGCCGTCCGGGAACGGGTGCCGATGATGGCGGTGGACCGGGAGGTGGCCGAGCAGATCGCGGCCGTGGACGCGCTGCTGCCGTCCCTGGTCGACGTGGCCGCCGCGGTTTGCGGCGGCCTGCGCTGAGCTTCCTGCTCCGCTGGCGTCAGTGCGCCAGGCCGATTGTCCTGGTTGCCACAACGAGGACACTCTTTTGTACCGGTCGCCACAACAAGGACAAACGCTGGGGCCTTGGGCGGACCTCAGCCCCAGCGGAGCAGGTCGTTCAGCTCGCCCTCGACGTCGAAGTACTCGCCCTCGCGGCCTGCGGGGACCACTTCGTAGGTCCGGAGCAGGAACCCCGTCATGGCCGTGAGCGGCGCCTCGAAGTGCGCCTGGCCGAACGGTGACGACAGCTCGATGTTCAGGACGTCCCGGTGCGCGGTCGCGGCGGGCCACACCCGCACATCCCCGTCCCCCGCTGGCCGGTCGAGTCCTGCCGCGAGCAGATCTCGCGAGAAGATCCACTCCACCGGGTCGTCCGTGCCGACGTGGAACGCCATCCGGATCGCATACGGATCGTCACGGCGGTAATTCAGACTTGCCGTCAGGGGAACTCCGCCGTGCTCTGGAACGACGAGCCTCAGGCCAAGCTCCGCTGCGACGATGGCGCTGGTATTCATTATCTGGCTAAACCTCTGTTTTGTCCGGCCCCGGGAAGCCCGGGTTAACTGGCGTCCAGCACTACTGCGCGGGGAGTCAAGGGCCCGGATGAGAGCCGCTACGTAGAGGATTCCGCGAATACCCCCGCCCCTAACCTCGGTCACTGGTCAACAAACCGGCTGTGACCTGGGCAAACGCTGTATGTCCCCCGAGGGCCTCGTGAGTCGCCCACAGGGCCTGTGACCAGCAAGAACGTGGCAAGTCCTTTGTCTCAACGATGCCTCCCGAAAAAGTTGACGACGCTTGCCGAGACCATGATTCGCCTCTCATGACGGACAGGGTTGCAATGTCCGAGAGGGGAAAGCATACCCCTCTTCCAGACCGCGAAGGTGTATCCACCCTGAATTATGGGTAGTGGTTCTTTCTTCGTTAACCAAGAATCCTGAACTATCTGGACTAAGGCGGAAATAATCGGGCTTATCGTTAATCTTCACCAGTAATCGGGGGAGCCCCCGGTATCGCCGGGTGGCCGCAGGGCCGCGCCGCGGGCAGCCGGGACGCAGCACGGATGCGCTACTCTGTGGTGGCTGCGGGGCGGCGACGCGCCCCGGTACCCGGGCGATTGGCTCAGCGGGAGAGCGCCTCGTTCACACCGAGGAGGTCACTGGTTCGATCCCAGTATCGCCCACCCCAGGTCAGAGGCCGTTCGCGACGCGCGGGCGGCCTTCTTCGATCTTCGTGCAGCAACGGGTGCAGCAGTAGCGGTTGGCCCGTCCAGGCTTTGGCCAAGGCGTGGGTCATCATTGCGGGCCGCCTCGAGGAACGCGCGGGCCTCATGGACCGACCAGGGAGTGAGCCGACCAAGATCCCTGCCAAGAGCGCTGCGGCCTTCGGCCTCCGCGTCCTTCGTGCGGCGCTACGCGCCACTCGGGACTGTGATCTTCGTCGATTCAAATCGGCGCCAGGCGGAAGGATGGCACGGCCTGGAGCTGGCATGAAGCTTGCAGCCACTAAGGCGATCCACCCGGGGCAAGTGACAGGCATCCACACAGGTGAGCCGCCCGGAGGTAATCGCTACTTTCCCCAAACTCGCGGGGAAGGAAACTGCTAATATCTGCCTGAATGCCCAAAGGCCAGGCGAACTGGGGGACCCGTGCCAACGTGCCCGACTTGTAATGGCAGGTGCAGATGCCCGCGCTGTGATGGCAGCGGCAAAGTCGGCGGCATCGTGACAAACGTGTGCCCGCTCTGCCGGGGCTCGAAGGTATGCCCCACCTGCAACGGCACAGGCCGTCGATAACCCAGGCCGTTGCGACCCTAGCAGCACATTCCTGAGGAGCAGCATGTTCGGCAACAGGAGATCCAAGCGCGCCACACCGTCCATTCCCGCGCTCTACCCCGGGTTCTTCAAGGACATCCATGAGCGACTCGTCGCCAACGGTGGTTCCGACAACGAAGAGGAGATCGGCTTTGGAGTGGGGAACGCCATCTTCAACACCGCGATGACCAGGTACGAGCGCATGAATGACGTGCGCCGCGGGCAAACGTTTCTCCAGCGCTTCGAGGACCGTGACCCAAGTCAGCAGACCGCAGCCGACGATATGATCGCCTACCTCATGCGTGAAGACCCTGGCAACGAGGAGTGGATCACCACCCTCTTGGGACGGCTCTCCGATGTTCTAAGCCGTCCTGCCTAAGTTCCGGCCTGACCCACCGGCATTGGGCCTACGAGAGCGGCCAGCAGCCGGACGTCATCCTTCTCTGCACCGCTAAACAACTGGCCGCCAAAGTGGGGCACCAACTCCTGCGCGAGGACTCTGGACATCTGACCCATCACATCGATCATGCCCATTACGAACGAGAAGCTGGCTCTGTTTGCCGTGCTGAGAATATCTGAAGGCAACGTGAGCCGTGAGCCGTAAGTCGCGGTCCCATCGCCCACGATACGTGCGAACGGACCACCCCAGTCAAAGTCCAGGCTTCTCGTAAGAAGATGCTGGAACAGTCGTCCATCCGGAGGGGTGCTATGGGCTCCGCCTCCCGCTATCTCCAGCCACATACGTGAGCTTCCGTCGGGCATCTCGCATGCCCGGACGCATACGAAAGCGGACGGATTCACGTAGATCTGCGTGAAGAAAGGGCCGGTCTCATCGAAGAACAAGTTGACTTTATAGTCACCTGCTGAATCGAATTTCTCACCGATTGCCCTAAGTATGCCTGTAAGCTCCTGGTTACTGACCACTTGACTGTTCCCCCCTCTTGGTCACCTTTGTATAGACGCGAACCGCTGCGCAAAGGTTGACAGCGGCGGACTGAGCCCTGCAGGTGGCCGGGAGCCTGTACCGAGAGCCGCCCAACGCCAGGGCTCAAGTTGATCATGCCGTGCAGCACCGAAGTGCACCCAGAGCCCACCTGGCCGACCGCATCCAACGGCGCGCTTCCCATCGCGAGGGCGAAGCTGCCACGCTTGAGGCGTCGCACGATGCCCCGCGGGGCGCGAGGCCGGCGGCTTCGTGGAGGCGGTGACGTGACCACCCACGGGCTCGTGCGGCTGTCAGGCCGGGGTTCCGTCAGCGGGCCCGACGGTCTTGCGTTGGAAGGTCCTCGGGCGAGAGCGTGAAAGGGGTGCGTTGTGCCCTCGAGATGTGTCGCCGGAAGGCGTGGAGGTGGTCACGGTGGCAGGGACGTCCCGTGAGGCTGCCGGCGAGTCTGCGAGCGTGCCCGTGGCGGTCGTTCCCAGCCGGATAGAGGCGGAACTGATCGTTGGCATGCTGCGCAGTAACGGCGTGAGAGCAGTCGTGTCGGCGGACGATGCCGGGGGACAGGAACCACCGCTGCAGATTCAGGGTGTTCGCGTGCTGGTTACTCGCTCCGATGAAGCCCTGGCCCGTCGGCTCCTGGCCGAGGCCGATGACACCCTGTCGTAGGCCGGAGGCTCACGACCGTTACCAGTTCATGCTTCAGCCGCTGCCCACGGCCGCACAGGCGTCCCGCTTACAGGAATTGGCCGGCCGAGGATTTCGGCTCGCTGTCCCACACCACTGCCACGACGTCACCCGGGTCGATCACGGCCCACCCGGTCGCGCGCTCCAGGCGCACCAGGCCGTCCGGGCGGACCTCTACGCTGGTCAGCTTCTCGTTCTCGGTGGAGACGAACCCGACGTGACCGGCCCTGCTGACAAGCATGGAAATCGCCCCGGACTTGCCGATGAGGGGCTGTAGCAGGTCGCGCATCGTGTCGCCGGTCATCGGCCATCACCTCCACATGTCGTTACGAGCAGCATGCCCCCGGGCGCGCGGCAGAATGTTCTTCATGGCTGAGCGATCTAGTGGGAACCCGATTGTGATCATCGGCGGCGGCGTCGCGGGCGGCAACGCCGCAGCCACCCTCCGGGACGAAGGTTTCGCCGGGCCGGTGGTGGTCATCAGCCGGGAACCGGGCGTCCCATTTGGCCGCCCGCCCCTGTCCAAGACCTACCTGCGGTCGGAAGAGGATCTCGACGGCTGGTACGTCCGGCCCGCCGGCTGGTACGCCGACCACGACGTCGAGCTTCGCAGCCGAGCCGCCGTGAAGGCCGTCGATCCCGCCGCGCACGAAGTCGCCCTGTACTCAGGCGAAAAGCTCGGCTACGAGAAAGTGCTGATCGCCACCGGAGGGCGCAACAGGCGGCTCGGGATTCCCGGGGCCAATCTGCCCGGGATTCACTACTTGCGCACGGTGCCCGAGTGCGACGCGATCAAGGAGGAGGCCGCGCCGGGCCGGCGCGCGGTCATCGTGGGCATGGGCTTCATCGGCTGCGAGGTAGCGGCCTCACTGACCAAGCTCGGCGTCCAGGTGACCGGGGTCTTCCCGGGCGGGGCCCCGCTGGACAGGGTCCTGGGTGGCCAGATCGGTGGGCTGATCGGCGCCATTCACCGCGCCAACGGCGTCGAGCTGCTGCCTGGAGAGCAGGTCACAGCGTTCGAGGGCACCGACCGCGTGGAAGCGATCGTGACCGCGGCCGGGCGCCGTATCCCGTGCGATTTCGCCGTGGCGGGCGTCGGCATAGAACCCGATATCCCGGCCGTCCCGGTCGAGCAGCAAAACGGGATCCTGTCCGACGAGCTATGCCGGGCCAGCGAAAGGGACGTCTACGTGGCCGGTGACGTGGCGAACCAACTCCACCCGCTGTTCGGGCGGGTCCGCGTCGAGCACTTCAATAACGGAGAGAAGATGGGTGCCGCCGCGGCCCGGTCCATGCTCGGCTCACCAGCCCCCTACGACTACCTCCACAGCTTCTGGTCCGATCAGTACGACCACAAGATCGAGTACGTCGGCCACGTCACGAAGTGGGATGACTTCGTGGTCCGCGGCAGCGTGGAGGAGGGCAAGCTGATCGGCTTCTACCTGGTGGACGGGGTAGTGCGGGCCGCCGTCGGCCTCGACCGCGGCGGTGATCCCGAACTGGACGTCGACGGCGAGATGGCCGCGTGCGCCGCTCTGGTAGCTGCGCGGGCCCAGCCGGCTCCGGCCGCCCTCACCGACGACCGCACCGACCTATGGTCGCTGGCCGACGCTGAAGCGCCACCTGGCGCCGGTGCCATCAAATGAGTCGGCGCGGCGCGGTGGTCCCTACCGGTGCCATTCCCCGGCGCCCTTAGGCGTTCGAGAACAGCGGGATGTTCGCCCCGCTGGCGGGAGCCAGCCGGCTGTCCAGCAACGCGACGATCAAGTCCGCGACATCGTCCGGGGTCAGGCCCGGGCGCAGCGCTGGATTGGCCCGCCGCAGCATCTCTGTGTCGACCGCGCCCGGGCTCAGGCAAATGGCGCTGATGCCGTGCTCCTTGCCCTCGACCGCGATCGCCTCGGTCAGGCCGATGACACCGTATTTGGACACGTTGTAGGCGGCGAGCCCGGGGAACTTCTCGGTGGCGTACACGCCAGACAGCGACGCGATGTTGACGATCCGGCCCTCACCAGCGGGAACCATGGCCTTGAACGCCGCGCGACAGCACAGGAAGGTGCCCGTCAGGTTGACCGCGAGCGTCTCCTCCCACATGGCCGCCGTCGTCTCGGCGAACGGGGCGGGCGTCAGCACCCCGGCCGCGCAGACCAGCGCGCCCAGCCGGCCGATGCCGGCGACCTTGGCAAACAGGCGCTCGACCGCGGCCTCGTCGCGCACGTCGGTCGGCACGGGCGTGGCCTGGCCGCCTGCGTCCATGATCCGGGTTGCCAGACTGTCGAGAGCCTGCCGGTCCCTGGCGGCCAGCACGACGTGGGCGCCGGCCGCCGCAACGGTCGCGGCGGTGGCCGCCCCGATCCCGCGGCTGGCCCCAGTGACCACGGCCAGCCGTCCCGCCAGCCAGGCGGGGACCATGGGGGGTGTCCCCCCGGGCACGGGCTGCGCCATCTCACCCACCAGCCACTCGGCGGTACAGACGCTCGTGCGCGTCCAGGCTCAGTTCCAGGTCAAGCTGGCCCTCGGCGTGCTCGCGGCAGGCCGGCCTGGATATCCCGGCCGCCTTCGGCACCGCTTCGGCGGCGGCCCGGACGTCGTCGGGCGGCACCAGGAAACCAGTTACGCCGTCCAGGATCACCTCACTGAGCCCACCGCGCCGGAACGCGACGACGGGAGTCCCGCACGCCAGCGCCTCGGCGGCGGCCAGCCCGAAGGGCTCGTCCCAGCGCGCGGGATACAGCACGACGGCCGCCCGGGCCATGGCCTCCCACAGCGAGGTCCGGGGGACTCCCTGGTGAACGGTCACCCCGGGCCAGTTTCGCCGCGGGTCGATCTGCTCCCGGCTGTACCGAGGATCGTAGACGTCGCCGTAGACGTCGATCGGCACGCCAGCCGCGCGGGCGATGTCGATGGCCTCGGCCGCGCCCTTCTCCGGGCTCAGCCGGCCCGCGAACAGCGCGCCCCGCCCCGGCGTCGCCGACCAGGGAATGACGCCAGTCGGGGGGTACGGCGGCAAGACCGCGTCGATAGGGACGAAGCGGCGCCAGGCACTGGCCTGGGACTCGGATACGGCGGCCACCGCTGGCGTTTTGCAGCGAATTGCCTGGCGAAGCGCCGCGGACATGGCCTTGTCCGGGGGCAGGTGGAGCGTGTGCACGACCGGCGCCTGGAGCGCCGTCGCGAGCCGGACGGCGGGCGCGTCGAAGGCGTGATTGTGGATCACGTCGTACCGGGTCGCCCGCACGGCCGTATAGGCGGTGGCGAAGGCGGACTCGGCCGCTTGTCCGGCCTCCCCCGGTCCGCCCCCGGATGGGCCGAACGCCCGGTAGAGCGTGCCCGCCAGCGACCGGGGATCGATTCCGGTGTCGATCACCTCGACCCCGGGGATCTGCGATCCGGTGGCGGCGTAGACGTGCACGTCGTGGCCCCGGCCGGCCAGGCCGCGGGCCAGATCGGACACGAACGCCTGCGAACCGCCGCGCTGCGGCTCCCTGATGGCCGTCACCAGCGGCGCCATGATCGCGATCTTCATCCCGCCAGCACCTTAAAGGCCAGGTCGCGTGGCGGATTGATGCCCAGTACCTCGAACGGAACCGTGGGCGAGCCGCGTCGGCGGACGTCGGCGGCCGCCCGGGGATAGAAGATCTCGGCCAGTTCTACCGCCTCGTCGTAGCTGCCGAACGCGACGGCCATCGGCCCGGGGAAGCTGACGTACTGGTAGCCGCGAGCGGCGAGCCAGTCGAGGTGGTTCGGCCAGATGATGGCCACGCATCCGCCCGGCCTGCACACCCGCTCCATCTCGGCCAGGCCGGCCTCGCCGCCGTGCCCCGGCGCGGGGGTGAAGGCCGAGCAGGCGGCGACCAGGTCGGCGGAATCGTCGGGCAGCGGCAGCCGGTCGAAGAACCCCCCGATCACCCGGGCCCGGTCCCCGTGGCCGGCTTTGGCGAGCTTCCGCCGCAGGATCCGGCGCAGCGGCAAGGCGGGCTCCACCGCCACGACACGCCGCCCGCGCTTGACGAGCTCCATCGTGAGCCGTCCCGTGCCCGCGCCGACCTCGGCGATCCGGTCCACGTCGGGCGGCAGCCAGCCCGCGATCGCGGGATGGAGCCGCTCGGCGCTGGCCAGCCGGTCATAAAGTTCCGGTTCCAGCCGGTACAGCAGTTCCCAGGCGAGGGCCACGTCCTTCTGCGGATCACCGTCCCCCTGCGGGACGAACCGGCTCGCCTCGGCGCGGGTGAACACGCGCAAGTCCGCGGCCGTGTACCGCAGTCGCAACTCCTCAGGCCTGGTCACCGACCTCAGCCCAGTTCTTGTCGGTCTCCCAGACCCGGACCAACCGCAGCAGCCCGTCGGGAAGCTCCGGCCGGAGGCGTTCCCAGATTGCATGGGCCAGGTTTTCGGTGGTCGGGACGAGCCCCTTGAGCCAGGGGACGTCGGTGTTCAGGTTGCTGTGATCCACGTCGCGGATGACCTGCCTGGCGATGACGTCCGACAACGATTTCAGGTCCAGAACGTAACCGCTGGCCGGGTCGATCTCGCCCGCCACGACCACTTCCAGGGTGTAGTTGTGCCCGTGCAGGGTCGCGCACTTCCCGAACAAGCGCTGGTTCTCCTCATCGGACAGGCCCGGGTCGCACAGCTGGTGCGCGGCGCTGAACGATTCGCGGCGGCCGACCAGAACGGTCATCAGCCTCGTCTTCTTTCATTAGCTTTCACTAGCGATAGACTACATGAGTGAGCACGTCGCGGACCGAGGCCGACCTGGCCTCGGTGAGCTGCCTGGACGACCGGGTGCGCGGCCGTCTGTATGCGTTCGTCTCCGCCCGTAGCGAGCCGGTCGGGCGGGATGAGGCGGCGGCCGGGGTGGGCATCGGCCGCGCGCTCGCGGTCTATCACCTGGACAAGCTGGTGCAGTCCGGCCTGCTGACGGCCTCCTACCGGCGGCCGCCGGGCCGCAGCGGACCGGGCGCCGGCCGTCCGGCCAAGGTCTATGCCCGATCCGATGGCGAGTTCATGGTGACCGTCCCGCCGCGGGAGTATCAGCTGGCGGCGCGCTTGCTGGTCCAGGCGGTCGCCGCCGACCGCAGCGGCCAGGTCCGGGCCGCGCTCCACGACGCCGCCCGGCAGCTGGGCGCCGACCTCGGCGAACGGCACCGGGCCGATGGTGCCCAGGGCGGCGGTCCGCGGCTGGCCCTGGAGAGCGCGCTGTGTGAGCTCGGCTTCGAGCCATGCCATGACGATCACGGTACCGTCCGGACGCGCAATTGCCCGTTCCGCCGCCTGGCGGACCTGCAGCCCGAGGTCGTCTGCCACATGAACCTCGCGCTGATTCAAGGCCTGGTCGCGGGTTTGGGCGCCGACAGCCTGAACCCGGTCCTGGACCCGGAACCCGAGCACTGCTGCGTCGTCATCCGCGCGGCTGCCCCCGACAGGAACGGAACAACATGACCCACCGCCCAGCCCCCGACAGCGCCGAACAAGCCCCAGGCCTGCCCGCGCCCAGCTCGGTCAACGGCAGCCAGCCGAGCTCAGCCAACGGCGGCCAGCCGAGCTCAGCCAACGGCAGCAGGCCGAAGTCAGCGCTGTTGGCAGCGCGGCCCGTGGACCTGGGCGCCGCGGAGCGGGCCGCCGCGGACTTCCTGACCGCGCTCGGGATCGACCTTGATCGCGAGCAGCGCCGGGCCACCCCAGCCCGGATGGCCCGCGCCTACGCGGAACTGCTTGCCGCGCAGCCGTTCCGGCTCACCACCTTCCCCAACGACGAAGGTTATGACGAGCTGGTGCTGGCCCGCGCGATCCCCTTCCGGGCCCTCTGTGAGCATCACATGCTGCTCTTCTCGGGCGTCGCGCACGTCGGCTACCTGCCCGGGGAGCGCATCCTGGGGCTGTCCAAACTGGCCCGCCTGGTCGAGCACTTCGCCGCCCAGCCCCAGACCCAGGAGCGGCTGACCATGCAGGTCGCCAACTACCTCGACGCGGAGCTTCACCCCCGGGGCGTCGGCGTGGTGCTGGAGGCCGAGCACGCCTGCATGACCGAGCGCGGCATCCGTGCCCTCGGCGCCACCACCGTCACCTCAGCCCTGCTGGGCACGCTGCGGGCCGATCCTCGTTCCCGCGCCGAGTTCTTCGCGCTGGCCCGCGTGCCCGCCTCACCGGCACCGATGTAGTCCGTCCGCCCGCTAGAGGAGGGCGGCGAGGAGGGCTGCGGCGTGCGCGGCGCCGTCGGTGGCGACCGGCCGGTAGTCGACCTGCCGTCCGATCTCGCCGGCGATCGCCGAAGCGATGTCGGCGGGCTCTGCGGTCGCATAGTCCATGCACCGCCCGGCGCGGTAGCGGTTGAGCCGGTGGCGGACGTGGAAGTTCTGCTCGAAGTGGTGCCCGAGCGGGAAGTAAAGGAACGGCCGCCGGCTGGCGGTGAGCTCCATCGCCGTGGTGAGCCCGCCCTGCACAACCGCGAGGTCACAGGCGGCCAGGTGGCGGTAGAGCTCGTGGACGTAGGGGCGGATTTCCAGCCCGTCGTGGGCCGGCAGGCTGGCGGGGTCGATCCGCGGGCCCGCCACGACGATCATCCGCAGATCCGGCACGCGCTCCTTCGCCTCGGGAAAGGCGGCGATGACGCGCCGCAGCAGGTGGCCGCCGACCCCGGAGCCGCCGACGGTCACGATGCAGACGCGCTCGTCCGGGCGGTAGCCGAGCGCCTCGCGGTCGCCGAGCTGGTGCGGGTCGAAACCGGTGACGTAACCGGCGAAGTCGTAGTGCTGCTGCGTCCAGTCGCGGATCAGCGGCAGCCCGGGGCCGAAGGCGTCCGCGACGACGTCGTCCGGGTCGCCGACGAAGATGGCCCGGTCACGGACGCGCGGGTAGCGCGCGATGTGCTCGATCATCTCGGCGTTGTAGTCGGCGGTGAGGAACGCCTCCCGCTGGCCGCCGTCGGCCATCGGCAGCCAGCCGACGAAGTCGGTGAACCAGGCGTAGGCGGCGGTCTTCTGCTCGGGGTTTTCGTGCAGGTAGTAATCGAGTTCCCAGGATTCGTCGCCGATCCACAGGTCGTAGTCCTCGTCGCGGGTGAGGTCGTGGAAGACCATGAAGTTGGCGAGCAGGATCTCATCCATCCGCCGGATGGCCTGGAACGCGTGCAGGTCGTGCTCGGCCGACTCGGACTCGATGTGCCCGGCCTCACTGGCCAGCTGGGCACTGGCCGGGTGGACCCGCTCCCCGCGCGCCTGCAGCACCGCGGTGACCGGATGCTGGGCGAGCCAGTCGATCTCCAGGTCGGGGTGCAGCTTCCGCAGTTCGTCGGCGATCGCCACGTCCCGCTGGGCGTGGCCCAGGCCGATCGGCGAGGAGATGTACAGGGCACGCTTGCGGCGCGCCCTGCCGCGGACCCAGCGCGGGCGCGCGGGTGGGGGCGCGACGAAGTCGCGCAGGAGCAGGTTCACCTTGACCGGGTCCCTGACATGCGGACCATGGCTCGAGCCCTCGAGCAGGACGAGCTCACCCCCCGTCTCCTCAGCGAGCGCGACCCCGCGGCCGGGCCCGGTGATCGCGTCCGCCGAGCCCTGGATCACCAGCACCGGGCAGCGAAGGCGGCCGCACAACTCGCGTGCGGCCGCTTCATCCAGGCCGGCGCCGATGTTCGTCGCGATGAGGGTTTCGGCGGTGGTCTCCAGGCCCCAGCCGACGCAGTCTTCGATCGGCTTGGTCGAGTGCGGCTCGGTGAACATCTGGGAGAAGAAGAACTCCAGGAAACCGCGGTAATCGCGCAGCCAGTAGTGGAGGTTGTTCTTCGCCCAGCCCTCGTCGGTGGGCAGCACCTCGTCCCAGGGGTACCGCGTGCGTTCTGGCAGCGGCGAGGCGAACGGCACGGCCGGGCAGATGAACACGGCCCCGGTCACGCGGTCCGGATGTTCGGCCGCCAGGATGAGGGCACGCTGCGCACCTACCGAGAGCGAGACCAGCGCCGCGCGCTCGGTCCCGGTGGCATCCATCACCGCCAGGGCGTCGGCGGCGAACTCGTCCTCCCCGTAACCGGCCTCCGGGCGGTCGGACCGGCCGTTGCCGCGCCCGTCGAACGTGATCACCCGGCAGTGCCGGGCCAGGTAGGGGATTTGCATCTTCCAGTGCCGGGAATGGATGATCGACCACGTCGGCAGCAGGAAGACGGTCGGCTCGCCGGAGCCGTAGACCTCGTAGTAGAGCCGCACGCCGTCGCGCTTGATGTAGCCGGAGCTGTCCGGGTAACGGGCCCGCGATTGCTCGCGCCCGTGCTCGGTCACCGGGATATCCATTGGTCGGTCCAATCCAGTAGTTCGCGGTGCCCGGCCTCGATGCCGCCCAGGCGCTCGACGATGACGCCGAGGTTGAACGTCATCACCAGCGAGACGAGCGCGTCCAGCGGCATCTCGATGCCAAGCTCGCGCCGCGGCTGTTCGAACGCTTCGGTCAGCACCGCCCGCCACTCGGCGTTCACGCGCGCGAGGCGCGCCCTGACGTCCGGGCTGTTCCAGGCCAGCGCCTGGAGCTCAAACCAGACTTTCTCGTAACTGAGATCCTCGCTCAGCAGGTAGCGAATCGCCGTCCGCCACTTCTCCGCGAACGGCATATCCGCCGCGTACAGTTCCCGCTGCCGGGCGATCAGCCGGCCTGTGAACCGTTCCAGCGCGCGCACAAGCAGGTTCTCGTTCGAGCCGAAGTAATAGTGAACAAGGCCGTGGTTGATGCCCGCCTCCTCCGCGAGGCGCCGCGTCGTGACGCCGGCGTAACCGACGTCAGCCAGCAGTCGCTCTGCCGCGTCGAGCAGCCCTGTCTCTGCGGCAGCACGCGCCGCGGTCTTGTGCGAAGTCTGGGTCACTGCAGCTGTTCCCACCGTGTTAGTCATCTGACTAATCCAGTTGACCAAATACGGCGGTTGGTGTCAAGACCACCTGGCATCCGCAGCGGGCCGCGCGGGAGGCTTATGCGATGGCACCGGCGCCGAGCGTGCTGCGGGTCTCGTCCCGTAACGCCCGCTTCCAGCAGTGGGGGCCCTGCTCGCCAACCGCGGCAAGCGGCACCGGCGCCGCTACGTCGCTGAACGCGGCGAACGCGGCGACCACGGTCCTGTACGAGGCCGCGCGGCAGCGCATCCTCGCCGGGCGGGTCAGCCTTA
>Ga0207646_10004840_pt1 | contig 14426 bp, 14 predicted proteins | sample KBSK5502metaG_FD_184343 | JGI IMG/M metagenome (GOLD analysis project Ga0207646, IMG submission 184343) | Corn, switchgrass and miscanthus rhizosphere microbial communities from Kellogg Biological Station, Michigan, USA - KBS K5-50-2 metaG... | ecosystem: Host-associated > Plants > Roots >... | reverse complement strand
AACTATCAACTGCGAGTCAGAGCCTGAATAGTAATTCACCACAAAGACACGAAGACACAAAGAAAGCCGGCGTAAATGACCTTTTGCTGCCGGCTTCTTTGTGTCTTCGTGTCTTTGTGGTGAATTACCCATTATCTCGTCTCCCAAAGGCCGGTACTCATGTACCGTTCGCCGATATCGTTGAGCAGTGTAACGATCACGCCCTTGCGAATACGTTTCGCGGTCTCATAAACGCCCTGCAGGTAAGCCCCCGAGGACTGGCCGGCGAAGATGCCGTAACGCGCGAGCAGCGCGCACATGCGCGCCGCCTCGATGCTGGATACGCGGACTTTGTGATCGACAACAGACTGGTCGAGAATTTTTGGAATGATATCGCCCGGATTCTCCAGCGGCTTCAGCCCTTCGATGCCCGGAAAATCTTCGGGAACGATTTGCACGATTTCAACGCCTGGTATGTCTTTCTTCAAACGCCGGCCGACACCGGTGACCGTGCCGCCGGTTCCGATGCCCCCCACGAAGTGGGTCAGCTTCCCTTCCGTCTGCGCGATGATCTCGGGCGCCGTCGTTTCGTAATGCGACAGCCAGTTGTGTTCATTCGCGTACTGATCGCAATGAAAGTATTTTTCCGGCTCGCGCTCATGGATGCGATGGCCCTCGCGCAGCGCTTCGTCGTAGCCTTCGAGCGGGTCGGTCTGAACCAGCTTCGCGCCGTGCGCCTGAATGCGCAGCTTGCGTTCGCGGCTGGCATTTCCGGGCACGACGATTTGAACGGGCACATTCATCATTGCCCCGAGCATCGCGTATGCAATGCCCGCGTTGCCCGAGCTTGAATCCAGAACGATCTGACCCTTTCCGATTTTTCCCTGGATCAATGCCTCGAGAAGCATGCGCCGGACCGGCCGGTCTTTCAGGCTGCCTCCGGGATTCGTGTATTCGGCCTTTGCATAGATGCGCACGTCGGGCAATTCCTCTTTGAAACAGAGGATCTCGACCATCCGTGTATTTCCGATCAGATTGAGTGCCGGGTATCGCTTATGAAATTCGCTATATCGCTCTTCAATAGGAATCGTTGCAAATGGGTTCATAAATGAACATTAGTTGTACCATAAACAGCATGCATATTCTCGGGGCCGCCGGCAGCGTGGCGATGATTCTCGTTGTGCTCTGGGACGCTTTCGAAGTGATCATCCTCCCACGCCGCGTGACGCGAAAATTCCGTCTGACGCGATTTTTCTATCGAGGCACATGGAAGCCCTGGTCGGTGGCGGCCAGGCGAGTGTCGCCCGACAGCCGTCGCGAGCTTTTTCTGAGTTTTTATGGTCCGGTATCATTGCTGTTTCTACTGAGCCTCTGGGCTGCGGGTTTGATTCTCGGTTTCGCATGCCTGCATCGCTCGCTGGGTACGCCCATGAAGGTGCCCGACGGCACGACCGATTTCCCTATTTATCTTTACTTCAGCGGCTCGACGTTCTTTACTCTCGGCCTCGGTGATGTTATCGCCAAAACATGGCCCGGCAGGCTGTTGACGATACTCGAAGCAGGCATGGGCCTCGGATTTCTGGCCATCGTCGTCGGGTATCTCCCGGTTTTGTATCAGGCATTCTCCCGGCGCGAATTGAACATTTCGCTTCTCGATGCGCGCGCCGGATCGCCTTCGACAGCGGCGGAGCTGTTGCGCCGTCACTTCGATGGCGATCAGTTTGTTGAACTTGCTGCCTATCTTCGCGACTGGGAACGCTGGTCCGCGGAGTTGCTCGAAAGTCATCTGTCCTATCCTGTGCTGGCATACTATCGTTCGCAGCACACCAATCAATCGTGGCTCGCGGCTCTAACGACGATTCTCGATACAACAGCGCTGGTGATGGTCGGCGTGGACGGAATTTCCGCACACCAGGCCCAGCTCACGTTCGCCATTGCGCGCCACGCGGTTGTCGACCTGGCTCATGTCTTCAACACGAAGCCGCACATGCCGCATCACGATCGATTGCCCCCCGCCGAGCTCGCGCGCATGCGCAGTAATCTCAGGGTAAGGGGCATCGTTCTTCAGGACGGCGGCGCCGTTGCTGAAAGGCTCGACAAGCTGCGTGCCATGTACGAACCCTACGTACACGCTCTTTCGGAACACCTCCTGATGCCTTTGCCGCAATGGGAGATCGCCGCAAAATCCGCAGACAACTGGCAAACCAGCGCGTGGGAGCGCATCGCTCATGTCTGAAGAAGTGAAGGAACCATTCGCGTTCGTGATCTTCGGTGCCACTGGCGACCTCAGCCGTCGCAAATTGATTCCGGCTTTGTATCATCTTGCAAGCCTTGGATACCTGCCGCCGAAGTATGCCGTGCTCGGAACCTCGCGGACTGGAATGACTGACGACGCGTTCCGCGAGATGGCGCTGGCCGCCATTCAGGAACACGGTCGCGATGAAGACGGCGCAGCGCCGCCGGACACCAGCCGTTTTCTGCCCCATCTCTACTATCAGGCAGGCGATACCACAAAACCCGAGGCTCTGCAGGCACTGAAATCCAGGATAGATCAATTGGATAAACAACTCGGGCTCAGCGGCAACCGCCTGTTTTATCTCGCAGTAGCGCCAGACCTCGCTCCCGACATCGTCAGGAATCTCCATCGAATGGGTATGCTCGAGCAAAGGGATCGCTCATGGGTGCGTGTCGTATTCGAAAAGCCGTTCGGGCACGACTTCGAGAGCGCACGCGAATTGAATGCGGCCATCCGAAGAGTGCTGCATGAAGATCAGATCTTCCGAATCGACCATTACCTCGGGAAAGAAAGCGTTCAGAACATTCTGACTTTTCGATTCGGCAACACGATCTTCGAACCGATTTTCAATCGCACCCACGTCAATAACATCCGGATCACTGTCGCCGAAACGATCGGCATGGAAGGACGCCGGGGCGCCTACTACGATACGGCCGGCGCGCTGCGCGACGTCGTTCAGAATCACGTGCTGCAGCTGGTCTCGCTGGTCATGATGGAACCTCCGGCAGACTTCAACGCCGAATCCATTCGCGACGAAAAAGTGAAGGTGCTTCGATCGCTTCAGCCGATGAGCGTGAAGCAAGTCGAGGCGTCAACGGTTCGCGGACAATACAACAGCTATCGGAGCGAAGAAGGTGTGCCGCCGAACTCCACTACCGAAACATACGTCGCCCTTCGAACCTCGGTCGAGAACTGGCGATGGTCGGGTGTTCCGGTCATTATCCAGACAGGCAAGAAGCTCTGGCGGAAATTGACCAATGTCCAGATCGAGTTCAATCAGCCGCCGCTTTGTCTGTTTCGCGAGTTTGCCGACTGCCCTCCAAACCCGAACTCGCTCGAAGTACGGATCCAGCCGAATGAAGGCATGAGCCTGTCGTTTGCCGCGAAGCAGCCCGGACCGAAATACGCTGTTCAGGAAGTGAAGATGGATTTCTCCTACCGCGGAAGTTTCGAACAGCGGTCACCGGAAGCATACGAACGATTGCTTCTGGATGCGCTGCGCGGCGACGCATCGCTGTTCATCCGGTCGGATGAAGTGGAGCTGGCGTGGAGATTCATTTCCGCCATCCATGAAGCCTGGTCGAAACTTCCGCCGCCGGCGTTTCCGAATTACGAACCGGCTACTCAGGGGCCGGCTGAGGCGAGCCGCCTTCTCAGTCCCATCCAGACGCGCCGCCAGTAAGGCACCACCTCCGGCCGTCGTTTTTCTTCATCATCACTGCGATAAGTCCGGTTCTTGGCGAGCTGCTTTACGGTGTCATGGTAGGCGAACACATTGCAATGGATGCATCGGAGCAGGGGAATCGAAACTTCCAATATCGGAACAAAAAGGTGGTCCGTGGACTTGCAAATCGGTCGGTCAATCATCGATGAAGACATGGTAGCACAGTTGCACACACCTGATCGTGAATCGGTGGATCAGCATCACGGCGGCCCTCGTTATCGCGGTTGCGCTCGCGACCCTTCTATTTATCGGACCAAAGACCGGGAATGTGGAAAACCTGCGGGCCACCTTGATCGGCTATGGGCCCTGGGCCGTCGTCATCTCGGTCGGATTAATGGTGGGACAGGCCATCATCGCCCCCCTGCCGGCTAACGTCGTCACCATCACCAATTCATTGGTTTTTGGACCCATTTGGGGCAGCGTGCTTTCCTGGTTTTCGACGGTGCTCGGCGCCTGTCTGTGTTTTCTCCTGTCGAAGACCTTCGGCAAACCATTCGCAGAAAAAATCGTCGGCGACTCCATTCATGGCGCCGAAGATTTCTTCAAGAAATACGGACTCCACGCGATGTTTCTCGTCCGCATCATGCCGTTCGTGCCCTTCGATGCCATCAGTTACGGCGCTCCGCTGGTGGGAGTCCCATTCTCTCGATTCCTTCTGGCTACCGCAGTCGGAATCATTCCTTCCATTCTTGTGTACTCGTACGTGGGACGTTTTATTGCCGGAATCTACTGGTGGGTGCTGATCGCGATGTTATGCGCTTCGTTGATCGGAGTGGTTATCGCCGGTCTGGCACTGCGCCGGCGTTCGGTCACGGATTCCCCTTCTCCCCTTTTTGTCTCGTCAGAAAAAATATCAGATCCGATTTCGTAAGAATGTCGAAGCCGGCTGGTTGCTTCACGAGAATCGCCGACCGTTGATGATCCATGCTGTGCGCGATATCGTCGATCGACGCGTCTTCGGAAATGACGGGGAACGGTTTCTCCATGTACTCCGCCACGGGCTTCCGCTTTGCCACCGGATCGGAGACAAGAATCTCCAGGATCCGCGTCTCGCTGATACTGCCGACCACTTCACCACCCTCAATGACGGGAAGCTGAGAAATGTCGTGCTCGCGCATGAGACTCGCCGCCTGCTCCACCGTCACGGCCAGCGGAATCGAAACCAGCGTGCCGGCGCGGCGCGCTTTCTCGTTAATGACCTGGCCCGCGCTGACTTTGATGCGCGACTCGACGAATTGGTTTTCGCGCATCCAGTTGTCGTTGTAGATCTTGCTGAGATAACGCGTGCCTGAATCCGGAATGAGCACAACGACCAGATCGTTTTCGGTCAACTTCTCGGCGGACTTCAACGCCACGTAGAGAGCGGCTCCCGCCGAACCGCCGGCGAAAATTCCTTCGTACCGCGCGAGCTGGCGTGTAAGGAGAAATGCCTGTTTGTCGCCGACGGCGTGGATTTCATCGATGACGGAAAAGTCGACATTTCCCGGCAGCTCGTCCTGCCCGATGCCTTCCAGCTTGTATGGCTGCGCCTGCGGCTTGCGTCCGTTCTTGAACATCTCGGCGAAAATCGATCCGACGGGATCGGCGCCGATAACACGAATCTTCGGATTCCTTTCTTTCAGGAACCGTGCGACACCCGTAATCGTGCCCCCCGTTCCAACGCCGATCACGACGTGGGTCACCCTGCCCTCGGTCTGTTCCCAGATTTCCGGCCCCGTGGTTTTGTAATGCGCGTCGGCATTCGCGGGATTCTCGTATTGATTCGGATAAATGCTGTTGGGAATTTCACGGCTCAATCGAAGCGCAACCGAGTGATAGCTTCGGGGATCGTGATGATCGACCTGCGAGGGCGTGACGATCACTTCGGCGCCAAGCGCACGCAAAGCGTCGATTTTTTCCTGACTCATTTTGTCGGGCATCGTAAAAATGCACTGATAGCCCTTGATCGCCGCAGCCAGTGCCAGACCCATTCCGGTGTTGCCCGACGTTCCCTCGATCACCGTTCCACCGGGCCTGATCTTGCCCGCCTGTTCCGCAGCCTCCAGCATCGTGATACCGATGCGATCCTTGACGCTGCCGCCCGGATTCAAATACTCGAGCTTGGCGAGCATCGTGGGACGCACACCTCTGGCAATGCGATTCAAGCGGACCATCGGCGTATGGCCGATTACTTCAAGGATGTTCTGATGCCACATCTTATTTAGCGTCGGGCCCACCGTCCGAGTCAGTTCGGTACACCGCTTTATTTACGGCTGCGCCCTGTCGGGCTTGCGCTTCGCGGCGGCCTTTTCACTGTCGGCCGGTCCCCCCACGCCCAAAATCTACGATATCACAAGCAGTTCTTCGACTCGTGACCCGACACGGGCAAGCTTTTCGGAAGCGGTTGCGAGGGGAAGGTTGCTGATGTAAACGTTCTTCACGCCCCTTTCGACGAGCGCATGAACGCTCCGGGCGCAGATCTCTTCCGGCGCGACCTTCGCCGCGAAGTCGCGCTTCAGTTCCTCGACAGGTATTGGAATAAATTTCGAGAGCATGTCGAGCGTTTTCGAACTTGCGCTTCGATAGTAGAACACGCCGAATATGCCCGGAATCTTCACGCCTAATCGCGCAGCTTCGTTGAGAAATTCATCGATCGCAGGGACCTGATAATGAGAAGCAATCTGGGCCATGTAAAAGTCCGCGGAGTATTCCGCATGGAGCATGAACTCGACCTGCCGCCGGCCGCCGTGAGGACTTGCCCAGCCGCCCAGCGTCATACCGGGCACGCTCTGCCGGATGAGGCGCCGTAGTTCGTATGCGTGCTCGACGCATCGCGGCGTGTCATCACTCTTGTCGCCGCCGAGGACGACGAGCGACGTGAAGCCGAGCGTATACGACCGCTGCGCAAACTCCAGACAATATTCAAGGGAATGCTTGGTCGTGAGGATCGGGATAATCCTCGTCCGGTCGGCCTCGCTGCCGAGATTGATCGTCACGTGGCGCAGATTCGGCTCTTCCCGCCGGCCTATCGCGCCATCGGTCATGAAGACAAACCGGCCGAGCGACGTGATTTTTCGCATCAGGCGGTTGCTGTCGATCCACGCGTCGACACTCTGCTCGAGCGGAAGATCCACGCGCGGCGGACACATTTCGACGTTGAGCAGGAAATGCTTCGAGTCGCGAAGGGTTTTCAGGAGCGACATCAGGTAATTCTACGTCAGAGGTGTAAATACCCTAATTAGCGAATCGGAAACCATGGTGGCTAATTAGGGTATTTACACCTCTGACGTGGAATTAGCCGCGCCGGCCGGCAGCCGCAGCCGCCTTCTTCGATTCCACCTTCCTGGCTTTTCGTGCCGGCGCCACTGTGACCTCTTTGCGGTAATTCTCGACGGCGCGTCGAAGCTCACTTTCAACGCGGAGCCGGAGCTTTTCAGGAGAAACGACGGAGGCGGACGCGCCGAAACTCAGAATCCAGGATACCAGCTCGAACTCGCCGCCCACATGCATCTTCATCGAAATGCGGCCGCCGCCAATCTCCCGCACCTGTTGGGAAGGATGCCAGACGCGCGAACGCACGTACTCGGAAATATCCGAATTGAAGATGATTTCGACATCGAACGGATCTTCTTTCACGACACCAAACGCCGATTCGAGGTAGCTCTCCACGGAAAAATCCGCCGGCTTCTCGAACGGCTCGCGAGTTTTCTCGATGCTTTCGATGCGTTCGATGGCGAAGGTCCGGATCTGTTTGTACTCCTCGACGAATGCAAACAGATACAGACCGCCGCGAAAGTACATCAGGCGGTACGGATGGATCGTGTAATTCTTTTTCTGCTGGCTGTGCACGGAGAAGTACTGCATCTTCACCTGGACTTCTTCTCCAATGGCTTCCATCAACTGGCGAATTCGGGTCTTCTGGTGCTCGAGATCCTTCGGCGCGTCGGCTCGAACACTGATCATGTGATCGAGATTGTCGAGGAACTTGATATTGCGGTCCGGCAATGCGCTCTCGATTTTTTTGAAAGCCGAAGCAATATCATCGGAGAACGGCGGCGCCGCAAGATTGACCACCAGTTTTTTGCTGAAATACAGCGCGGCGGTTTCGGAAAGCGACAGGGTCGCGAGCGGCAAACCCTTGTATTCTTCGTTCAGACGCCAGTAAACCTTGCCATCGTATCTCTCGTCGTACAGTGGGAAGCCGGCCTCCATCAAAGCGGCCAGGTCGCGGCGAATCGTCTTCGTCGAGACCACGTGACTGTCGGCCATATCTGAAATCGTCGTCCAGCGGTTCGTTTCAATTTGCTTCAAAATCGCCCACTGTCGGATTAATTGCGCGTTTCTCCCCATGCTTCCCTCTCTTACCCCTACCTGAATCGATTATGGCCGAGGCGTCATGAAAACAAGTAGAACCAAATCTTCAGGCGCTTCGTTTCGCACGCCGTGAGCTTCGCCCGGCCGGGCAATGACCATTTCACCAGGGCCAAGATCCTTCTCTTCGCCTGCAATGTGAAACGTCGCTTTGCCTCGAAGGACGAAATAGATCTTGTCCGAGTCGGCGTGACTGTGAATCCGCTGATCCTGTCCGCGCTTCAGACAATAAAGATCGCAGAAGTATTTCGACGAATCGAACAGCGGAATCTTCTGCATCTTATCGTCGGAAAAGCGGACGAGTTCCTCAACACTTCGGGTTTCCATTTGACGCGGCATTGTAGTCGAAGAATGGCCACAAAAAGGCACAAAAGACTCAAAAACTTTTTTGAGTATTTTGTGCCTCTTTGTGGCTATTCCCTTCTTCTAAAGAGGAAAAATTCTCGCTTCGGGAACCACTTCCTCAACCTGCCTCACTAAATGAGGATGGCACGTGAAGAGCAAGACCTGGTGGGTGCTGCAGAGCTCCCGGAGCGCCAGGAAACTGGTGCGGCTGCGGCTGGGATCGAAGTTGACAAAGATGTCGTCGAAAACCACGGGCAACGGATCCACATGGTTCGCATATTCCCGGACCAGTGCCAGACGCATCGATAGATAGAGTTGCTCGGCGGTACCACGGCTCAGGATCTGGGGAGAAAGACGGGCGCCGCCGGCTCGCTCGACCTGGATTTCGCCACCGTCGAGAGGTGCGATAACGCGGGCATAACAGCCCTCGGTCATCACGCTGAAAAAAGACGACGCCTGCCTCAGGACTTCCGGCTGGCGTTCCGTTTCGTAGATCTTTCGTGTCTCGTCGAGAAGCGCGCGGCACAGCGTGATGACAGCCCATTGCTCTGCGGCTTCATCAATCCGGGCGAGAATCGTTTCCTGCCGTGACAGGGCGCGCGACCGCTCCTCGCTTTTTTCCATCATGGTGATGCGTTCTTCGACCCGGCCGCTGTCGTGACGAGCCTGCAGAAGACGTTGTTCGAGTTCGGCAAGCTCGGTTTGCGCCGCTTGAAATGCGGCTTCGTCGTCGGCGCGCATATCGAAGAGCATGCCGGGCTCCGGCGGCTCCACCGGAATCTTTTCGAGCTCGTGAATGAGTTGCTGCCGCTGTTTGTAGGTCTCGGCGCGTTCCAGGAATTCCTGCTCATTTGCCGCGAATGCTTCAGCCAGCAGCGCGCCGATGTTTTTTTCGACTTCCTGAATTTGCTGAGCAATATTCGCGAGGTCCGTCTGAGCGCGTAGCGACGCTTCATCCAGGCTTCGCGCTTCGTCGTTCACCCTGGACAGCCGCTCCAGCTCGGCGACTCTCTCGTCGATATCCGCCTGGCTGATTTCATGCCTGCCGGTCAGCTTCCGGATCTGGGATTCGATTTCTCGCGCCTCATTTTCGGTTCGCCGAAGCTCGATCTCGCAGGCGTCCAGGCGCGCAGTACATTCGGAAACTTGCGCTTTCAGCACCGCTGCGCGGCTCAGCCGTCCCCTGTACCAGAACATGGCGACGACCGAGACCGCGCCCAGAATGCCGCCGATGAAATTGTGTTGAGCCACCGCGAGCCCGAGCACGCCGATCCAGATGAGACCAATGAAAATTCCAAACGCCGGAGCCGATGGCGGCAGGATGTTGTTGAGCGACTCGGCAACAGCGCGCTTTTCTTTCGCAACCGCGTCGCGCCTCTCCACGCCTGCCGTGTAGACACGGCGCGCAGCGTCCACTCGCGGAGCGAGCGTGCGCAGGAATTCGATGACCTGGGCGCGCCTGGCGCAGTCCTCGGGATCGACATGCATTTGCAGGCGGCGCAGACGGCGGGCCTCCGCGTCCGCTTCAATTCTCGATCGTTCCTGGTGTAAGCGGAGTCTCTGCTTGAGCAGCAGGTCCAGACGTTCGATGCCGCCTTCCGGAAATGAATCGACTGCAGGAAGCTCCTTCAGGTGAGCTTCCACTTTGTTTCGGCGTTCCACATATGGACGCGCCTTCGCGCGCTTCGCATAGTGCTCGATTTTGCGGCTGACCTCGGCGACCTGCTCTTCCAGGCCGGCGAGCTCCGTGGCGAGACGGCTGCGAGTCTCGTGCGCGGTCAGATAATCCTCCGGCTGATGCTCGGTGCGATCCAGATCGTCGCGCACCGATTCCAGTTCCTTGAACGCGACGTTGATCGTGCTGTTCTGTCCACGCGCCAGGAATAATGCGCTCTGCCGTTCTTCCAGATCTTTCTGGACTGCGGCCCACCTCGACGCGCCGATGCCGAGGCCCGCTCCGGAAATGTGCATCGCGATCTCGCTGTCCTGCAGTGTGTGAAATTGCTCGAGCTCCTCGAGGCCGAACGCGAAAACATTGTGATAAAGCGTCTTCGTTGTGCCGCCGAGAAGCCGTTCGAGCGCCGATTCATCGCCGGCCGCGTCACCCGCGTAAACGGTAACGGTTCCGCGAACGTGACGCCCGGGCTTGCGCTCCAGCCGCAGGCGCGTATCGGCGACGGTCAGATCGAGCCAGCCTCCGTGCGATCCGCCATTCACAGGCTCGTAGCGTTTCGGACTTCCCCTTTTCTCGAATCCGAAGAGCATGGAACGGAGGAACGCCATGAGCGTGCTCTTGCCTATTTCGTTCGGCCCGTGGAAGACGTTCAGTCCGCTGCTGAGCGGACCCCAGGTTTTGTCGTTCCAGACTCCGAAACCATCGACGTGGATGTTTTCGATTCGCATGATCTCTACGATTCCAGCAGCAGGTCGACACCAAGCGCAGACGCGCGTTGAATCCAGTCGCAAAGTTTGGCGTCGTCAAAGGCCGGCATCTCTTTGCGGCGAAATAACGGCAAAAGGCTTTCCGCCAGGCGCTGGCGCGCTTCAGGATCCTGCAAGGCGCGTTCGGTCAACTTGAGAAAATCGCTGACCATGGTTTCGGTGCGGGCGAGGGACTCGACGTCGAGTTCTGGTCCGGTTGCGATTCGAACGGATTCGGCGATTACAGCGGAGCCGAGCACCTCGCGTAGGTCCTCGCTCATGCCATCGCGCTGAAGATCGCGATGCAGCGGCCCGTTGCCTCGCACGGTGCAGCGGGCCACCGTCGGCCCTTCGAAGCCGGATGATTCCTCGCGCGCTTTCTCGAGCATCGAATCGATAAGTTGATCCATGGTCGTGCAGTTACGAATCGAAAGATCGATGTGCGTCCAACGCGCCACGCTTGTATCGATAAATTCCAGATGGGCGCGGCCATGTGAATCGACGTCCACCTGATAGCAGCCGCGCGGGCCGCTCTCGCGCGGATTCCGTCCCTGGGTGTTGCCCGGATAGACCACCATGGCGGGTTCGGTCGCAAGCACCGATCGCGTATGCACATGGCCGAGCGCCCAGTAGTCGAATCCAGCCGAGGTGAGCTCTTCGATCGTCGCCGGAGCGTAGTCGGCATGGCCGCTCTGGTGCCCGACATTGGCGTGCAGGACAGCAATGGAATACGGCGCATCCTCTTTCGGTTTAAATGATGACGCGAGATTGTCTGTCACGCGCTCGCGCGTGTAGCTCACGCCGGTGATTTCGGCGATCGGGCGCCCGCGCCGAATGAATGCCTCGGTATCTGCGCGGCCTCCAAAGGTGGTCACATTCGGAGGAAGCTGAAACCCGCTGCCCCAGCCATTCAAAGGATCGTGGTTGCCGTGGACGATGAACACCTGGATGTTCCGCTCGGCCAGCCGCTCCATTTCCTTTCGAAACGAGACGAGCGCGCGCAGATTCCGATCCTTCGAATCGTAGATATCGCCGGCGATGATCAGGAAGTCCGCTTTGGAATGGATCGTATGGTCGACAACGCGCGACAACGCATGAAGTGTCGCCGACTGCAGTCGATCCCGCACCCTGGCCGACGCTTCAGCAATCCCCCGGAACGGGCTGTCCAGGTGAAGGTCCGCCGCATGAACGAATCGCAATGACTCCATGCTGCTCTTTTTACGAGAAACACCGGCCAGATCAGGTCTATGATGCGGCCAGAGGGAGTATCCGCCATGACATCCTCAACCAGAGCTGCCGTTAAGATTGCGCCCAACAATCCCGTATTTGATCTGCCGCTGATCGTCGCCATCGAGGAAGGACTGTTTGCCAAAGCCGGTCTCGATGTCAGTTTCTCGGCAACCTACGCGGATCGAGAGAAGGACAGCGCAGACAAGCCGGTCCTCGACCGCCTCAAGGAGAACCTTTTCGAGTGCGGATCAGCGGACAGCTACAACGTTTGCGAATGGGCCAGCATCGACCGTCTGGAGCGCGGCAAACGCGACGGCAAAGTCGCGGCACTGCGAGCCGCGGTCGCGGCGCAGGCCATCCTGACCTTTGACGACAGGCTGCAAACGCCGCGCGACATGTTCGACGTTCCTGTCGTTGCTCAGGAATGGACCGGCTCGCATTACACCACCATCCAGATGCTCGAAAGCGCCATCGGCCGCGATCACATCAAAATCGAAGCGGGCGGATTGCCGCAAAAGCGCTGGGAAGCACTGAAGAATGGCGCCTGCCGCGCAGCAACAGTGATGGAACCCTTCATCAGTCTGGGTCTCAAAGAAGGCGCGCACATCATTGCGGCTTCCTTCTATCGTGGCGGCGAGGTTGTGGCCGCAGACCTCACGCCCGAACAGCGCAAGGCCTACTACGATGCCGAGAACGAAGCCGTCGATCGGATCAACACCGACTTCTACAAGTACGCTCATCACGTCGCCGCCCAGGCGAAGGGCGCGCTACAACCCCAAGAGCTGTTGCGCGCGTTCGTCCACTACAAGCACGTCGACTTCTACGATGAAGACCTGTTCAATCGGGCCTACGAGTGGATGAAAGCTCGAGGAATGACTGAAGGCCAGAGCCAGCATGGAGCTCTGGTTGTGGGCTGATGTATTACGTTCCCGGTCCGCCACTTTCTGAATTTGTCGCGTTGTTCTGGTACTTCCGAGGCGACGAGGTCGCGAACGCGAAAGAGCGTGTGCTGCCCACGGGAGCTGTCGATTTGATTATCCGGCTCGATAGTGGGCGGACCTCGGATTCCGGAATGCACGGGCCTCGCACGCGCTCAGTCGTTATCACAACAACCTCGCGGCACGAATTAATTGGCGTGCACTTTAAACTGGGTGGCGCGTTTCCCTTCCTCCAATTTCCAGTCGGCGAGTTGCAAAATGCCGGCATTTCTCTCAGTGATCTCTGGGGAGAGCGGGACGCGCAGCGATTACTCTCCATGTTGCACGAAGTGCCAACCGGCAAAGGAAAGTTTCAGGTACTTGAACAGTGGCTGCTGCAACTCGCAGGTGATCGTTTGCAGAAGCATCCCGCGGTGACCTTTGCGATGCGGGCGTTCTGCTCCGGCCCAGCCGGCCCAGCGGGCCCATACGGTTCAGCCGGTGAAATCGCTCATAAGACTGGCTACAGCCAGCGACACTTCATAGATCTATTTCGGAACGAGGTTGGCCTGAAGCCGAAGCAGTTTCACCGTCTCTACCGATTTCGGAAGGTGATCGAGGCCGTACAACGCCAAACGGTCGTGGATTGGGCGGATATCGGGCTGTCTGCTGGTTACTTTGACCAGGCGCACCTCATCCACGACTTCCGGCAATTCAGCGATCTGACTCCCGAGCAGTACCTGAGGTCCCGAACACCTTTTATTAATCACGTTCGGATTCGGTAATTCGGTAATTCCTCGTCGGACGCACAATTACCTAATTAGAAATTCAAGGCTTGTTCGCTAATTAGGTAATTGTGCGTCCGACGAGGAATTACCGGATCCCCGACTGAGGTCAATTTCTTACAATACGGTCATTTCTCTTCCCTGTAGAGTCGTAGAAAATTCAACAGGAGGAGTTATGGCAAATCCAATAAGAAAGCGGCCGGAAGGCTTTCACACTGTCAATCCGTATCTGGTTGTAAACGGCGCAGCCGAAGTAATCGAATTTCTAAGACAAGCTTTTGAAGCGAAAGAGGTCGGGGAAAGGTTTAAAGCCCCGGACGGGAAAATCATGCACGCAGCAGTGCAAATCGGAGATTCGATCGTGGAAGTCGGGGACGCAGCTGAACCCATGCCCATGAATCTCCATATGTACGTCGATGACGTGGACGGCATGTATCGACGTGCTATTGCAGCCGGTGCCGTCTCCGTCCGCGAGCCCATGACCACGTTCTACGGCGACCGCAGCGCCGGCGTGAAAGATCCTGGAGGTAACAATTGGTGGCTCGCCTGTCAGGTCGAAGACGTCTCGAATGAAGAGCTCATGCGCCGGGCCAAGGCCCATTCAGAGAAGGATTAGCAGCACTGAATGGCTTTGAACGCAGGCCCGGGCACCTGCTACT
>Ga0207646_10004839_pt1 | contig 14429 bp, 15 predicted proteins | sample KBSK5502metaG_FD_184343 | JGI IMG/M metagenome (GOLD analysis project Ga0207646, IMG submission 184343) | Corn, switchgrass and miscanthus rhizosphere microbial communities from Kellogg Biological Station, Michigan, USA - KBS K5-50-2 metaG... | ecosystem: Host-associated > Plants > Roots >... | reverse complement strand
AGACGACTCCAGTGATGAGAATCTGCGAGGGTCGATTATCAAGGGAAGGCAAGCGCTCGCGGTCAAAGAGAATGAGTTCAAGTGGGATAATCCATCCCTCTCGCTAATCGCAAGCGCACTTCGAATACTAACAGACCAGAACAATATCATGATGAAGCAGAACGAGCTCATCCTCCGCGAGCTCGAATCAAGACCCGCAACCGTCAAATCGAAATAAGACCTGAAGAGCCCAGGTTCTTCCTTATTCTTGACGCAGCGTAGCTGGTCCCGGGGGCCGGAGTTCCATAGAGGGAAAACCTCTACTTTGAACTCGCCGAACCGGTCGTATCCGATTCTCCGGCGACAATCCAGTGGCGTGTCCGCCATCTCCGGTTTCCATTGTTAGCCTTGGAAGGCTGACGTGGATGCGCCTAGGGCGCACACCTACAGCGTCTTCGTCGCTTGCCCGTTTCTTGGCAGAGCGGCTCGGAAGCTCTTCCAGGCTGAGCTACCCCGGGACCGAGGCTACCCCGGCTTGAGTGATTAGTTAAGATTTGTCGGACGCAGACTGGTGGTTCTCACGTATCCACTGAGCCAAGTCACGCAGAGCAATGTTTGATGAGACGTCGATTACGGGGACCTCCATGTTCCCTACTCGGATGAGGTTGTTGTACTTGGCCATGGGGGCGTGTGAGACGTTGGACGCGTAAATCTTTCCCTTCACATACTCATCGGGTAGTGCCTCAGGCTCCACAAAATCGGCCAGGAAGACGACTCCTTCAGCCCAGTAGAGCGCCATAGGCTGGCCGGAGACGTTCATGACAAAGGCAATCATGGATGCAAGGTTCTGTTGAGAATTGAAACTGGTAAGACCGGTAACCACGATCTCTTGAGGTGGAGCATGAATAATTGAAACCATATTTGAGCCTCAAACAGCCCGTGTCGTCTGGGTGTTAAGCCTTAGCCAGTGTCAATCGGTTCTGTTCTCTCTCAAGAGCTCCTTCCAACCGAGGACGAGCCTGTGGCTAGATTCATCCTCAAACCGAGTAGATTGCACTCACCTATGCATCTTAGTGCCGCGCATGACTCAAGAAACTTGCATCATTGCATTTGGCTACCCCCAATGATACATTGAGTTCCATGTCCACTTATGGCACAATGATCAGAACAATCTCCCAATCGCGACATAACGGGAAGCCTAGCTCTAGCGGGGCCTCACCGTGTGGCCCATACGCCCGTCAGGACGCTAGCAGAGCATTGCAAAGTTGCTAGAGAAGAAGGACTAAGATACGTCTATGTCGGAAATGTTCCAGGTCATCCCTGGGAGCACACCTACTGTCCCGAGTGCAACTCTGTAGCCATCAAATGCTACGGATTCGACATAACAGGATGGAACTTGGAGAAGGACAATAGATGCGCCAACTGCGACTCAACTACCAGTCATAGGTGGGCTCAGCACAGCAGTATCAGAAGAAAGATTCCTGCCAGTAATCAACTGACCAAAGTCCTTAGAAAACGTCAGCAGAGCGCGAATGTGGTTTGATCTGCACTGCCTTGGTGCTCAGACAGTAGTCCGTGCTTACGACAGTAACGGTTCTGACCCGAAATCAAATCCTCCTTCAAATAGTTGCGGAAAGGTCAAGATATTGTAAGTGTGTAGACTGGGTGGATCTCAGCCCAGTTGTAGTGGTCCGTATCCAAGACATAGGGTCCGGTGACTGTGATATGATCGTTGATGCTGGGTATTGCGATGTTGTTTGTATAGTTCTGGCAGGCGGATACCGCGTCGGACTGGGTTATTGGCAGTGCGCAGATTATCTCAACGAGTAGATCGTTGTACTGGTACTGGTCGTTCGCGCTGTTGGTGAGATTGCTGTACTGAGAGTCGAGGGCTAGCCGCACGTGGTAGTCTCCGTCAGCCTCTTGAAGGACGTTGTCTACTATTCCCGAGGCTGTTATGCACGACTCGACCACGTTGAGTCGGGATGGATTGTAGACGTGGCTCGATATCGAGTCCGGGTCACCGCATTGAGAGTTATTCGAACCGGAAGGTCCATTATGAGAAACGTAATAGGCAGTTACACCAGCGGCAACAAGTACCACCGCAATGGTGAGCGCGACCGCTGGGACAAGCTTGTTCAAGAAATCTCCTCGCGAGCCAATGATATCAGCCTCGTATTGGTCGGAAAAGCTTTGGCATCATAGCGGATGCATGACAAGCCTTTTCCTTTCAACTCACAAATGGAAATTCCTGAATTACAGTTGGAAGACAAGCTTCCTAGGCATCACTCGCGTGGGTTCAGTCAACAGCTGATAATTGGTGCTGCTGCCAAGGAGATTCTTAGAGGTCTTCTAGAAGCTAGCAACTACACAGTCTACCCTTTCGGTTATGAGAGCTCATTGTCTTCACTCAAAATGAACATCTCCAATAACATTCCCGACTCCAACGCTGTGCAACGTATCCGTTCAATGCCAGACTATGTAGTATCATCAGATAAGGGCCTGAAATTGGTCGAAGTAAAACTCAGGAAGATATCTGAGCATGGAGGCCAGCCCGGAGTGTATTTGAAGAATAGTGATCTTAACAGGTACAGAAAATATTGGGACGAATCAATGATCGCTCTCATAAGCCCGTATGGAGATCGTTTCTTCTGTCAGGATGTTAGAGACGAGCTTATTCCTGGAACAATGGAGACTAAATGGTTTGATTATGCAAGCTTCCAACCGCTCCCCCAGATCTACCCGGCGACAGGCGACAAGCTGAAAGCATTCGGAGTCGCAGTAGACAAGCTCGGCAGCCTATGGGACGAACAGAAAGGCCTCCCTTGAGTCATTAGCGCAGCCATATAACAGATGTCGGGGGTGCTGACCTTCACGGAGTGTCCGTCTAAGAGAGAGATTCTCTCGCTGCCTCAAGGCAAGTGAATACAGAGATCGTGGTGGAGAAGTAATCAGAATCAAGCGTGGTCGAGTCGGAGTTAATGGTTAAGCCATTATCACTGTCGGCAGGGACTTTAGATTCCTGGTCCAAATCATGAAGAACCGAAATCAGTGCGACTCAGCATTTCTTTCTTAGGGTTTAACAATCCATATTCTTGGAGGCCAGGCTATCTGCCGGGAGCCGAGTACCTTGGTAGATCCGATCTTATTTCGTATTCTAGAATCTTTAGCCCTACAGCCAGCCCATCCAAGCGTTTGTGAATTGTAGACCTATCGATTACCGACATTCTCGGTTCGCGATATATTTTCGATTGTGTACGTGACGCATAAATCTGCAGGTAGATTGAACTATCCGATTGGGAAATTGTTAGCCACACGGAAAGTAAAGATAGCAAGCATAATACTGGTTCTGGGCGTCTCACTAATCGGCATCGGAATATTCGAGATTAAGGCACACGCGGTGATCCCGTGCTTTCTAGTAGTTCCTCATGACCAAAAATTCGGGGCAGCTATTACAGCGGCGGTAATCGCTACATCGGCCGGCGTAACAGGCTCCGTAAATGCTGAAGGGGTCTGCGACGTAGGTGTTTACGTAGGTACATCTGCCTCGGGAGCAACAATTACTGCAACAGTGACGGATGCAACTCAAGTTGGTGTCTTCAACGATGGAGGCACTGGAATTACCGTCAGCGGAACAGTAAGCTGTACTGGCAACCACAGCGATCTAGCACTTTCAGCCTGCCAGAACTTCTCGCCCAACGGAGTCCAGACTGGCATTGGGGTTTACTTTTCATGCACCGGAACAGGCAAAATCTCAGGGAGTACAATCAACCAGTACCAAAAGGGAGGGATCGTAGTTCGAGATCTCGATAATGTATACGTCACAAGCAACAACGTTGAAGGTCTTGGGCCCTTCGAACTTATCGCTCAGAACGGGATCGAACTCGGCTTCTCATCGACATGCGGCCCGACTCTCTCCACCTCAAATGTTGGTCAAGTAACCGGGAATACCGTAACGGGCAACATATACACACAGGGGGCGGAGAAAGGTGTGATCTCAACCGGCATCTTGGGCGAGACTCCGACCCGTCCCGTTGGACCACTCGTATCGGCACTAGAAACATCCAACAGCATCTCCCAGAACCAAGGAGATGTTATCGTCATAGTCGGCTAATCACCGACTCCCCTCTTTCTTGTCCAAAGAGAAATTTAGGCGAGTTTGTAGCTCATCGCGGAGAGTCCTCATCTTAAGAGGTCAAGATGTTCTGAGTGTGTAGACTGGGTGGATCTCGGCCCAGTTGTAGTGGTTCGTGTCTAGGACGTAGGGTCCGGTGACCGTGATATGCTGGTTGATGCTAGGTATCGTGATGCTGTTTGTGTAGTTCTGGCAGGCTGATACCGCGTCGGACTGGGTTATGGGTAGTGCGCAGATTACCTCGACGACTAGATCACCATACTGGTACTGATTGTTGGCGCTGTTGGTGAGATTGCTGTATTGTTGGTCGAGGGCTAGCCGCACGTGGTAGTCTCCGTCAGCCTCCTGGAGGACTTGTCTACTATTCCCGAGGCTGTTATGCACGATTTGATTATGTTGAGTCGGGATGGATTGTAGACGTGGCTTGATATCGAGTCCGGGTCACCGCATTGAGAGTTATTCGAACCGGAAGGTCCATTATGAGAAACGTAATAGACAGTTACACCAGCGGCAACAAGCACCACCGCAATGGTGAGCACGACCGCCGGGACAAGCTTGTTCAAGAAATCTCCTCGCGAGCCAATGATATCAGAGCCTCGTATTGGTCTCATAAGCCCGTATGGAGATCGTTTCTTCTGTCAGGATGTTAGAGAGCTTATTCCTGGAACAATGGAGACTAAATGGTTTGATTATGCAAGCTTCCAACCGCTCCCCCAGGTCTACCCGGCGACAGGCGACAAGCTGAAAGCGTTCGGAGTCGCAGTAGACAAGCTCGGCAGCCTATGGGACGAACAGAAGGCCCTTCTTGAATTATTGGTGCAGCAAGATAACGGATGTTGGGGGCTATCTTTGCTCTCACCTTTTCCCTATTCGTCTTCGCGCTACTTTCTTAGGTAGCCATCTTAGCCAGTGCCCACAGTTGGAACAGTACTCCCCTTGATGCGGACCCTTACCACGAATCTCTATCGCTGCTCTCTGACCGCAATAAATGCACTTTGCTATCATAGAGAGCCTCACTTTTGCTTCGGTCTACCAAAAATAAGTCTTCAAGATTCAAGGGCTTTCCGACCTTGGAGCGCAATCCTGACTTCTACGCGAGGTACACGCAAGCGTGGTGCTGGAAATGCGCCAAGGTCACAACTCATGAGATAACCTTCCGCTGGGGCGGCAGATGCTTCCTCTGCAAAGAATGCGCAGACATCGTATTGGAAAAGCTCTAACTAGATTCAAGCGCGTCGATCGCACGCCAAACCAAATAGCTGAGACGCTGACATAGCGTCGGTGTACTAGCGTATCTCTCTAAGTATCCTTCTCAAAAGTTCTGGCGCGTTGTATTTCAAGAACTTGAATAAACTCTGGATCGGGTCCTCTTCGTTGAGAGCGTGCAACACGCCGTCAACGATTACGAAGCTCCAATGCTCGTCTGCCCAAGGATGAACTACGGAATCGATGATCTGATTCCTCTCAGACTTGCTATAGATAGGTCGCCGTCTCCGTCGGTTAGTCTTTTTCCTTCGACTACTTTGGGCAGCAACCAGTGCCAAGATGATCAGCACTCTTCGGGCGATTGCTTTCATTCTAAGGCAGGCTCCAACTTGTTTGAGGGGATTGGTTCTGTAGAGGCTTACCGCAATCTCGGCAGTAGCACTGACCTGGTTTTATGGGGAAATTGCAGTGGGGGCATCTCGGTTCAGTAGCCGAGGCTAGTTGGCGCCGGTCTGGTGATGTGATCGGATAACCGCATTGATTGCAGTACCGGTCGAACATACTCACAAGTGGTGCTGCACATGCTCCGCACAGGAATCCGGGAATAGGGTAGGTGGCGAGGAGGGCATCTATCGCTATCGCAGTTCTGTTCAAGACTTGATTGCTGTTGAGAAGGGTTACAGTAGTGGCTCCGAATCCGATCGCGGTGCCAACCCCTAGGCCCACGAGTCCCGCAGTAAGATACTTGGTTTTGCGTTCAATACGCTGAAGTTCGATAATGTGAACTTCCTTTTTCTCTCCCTCCTCGTTGGAGGAGGCTGACAGATCCTTCCAGATAACCCTCGTTCGAGGTTTCATCGATTGAAGCATGTAACGGTCGTTACCGTAGATAGAGATCGCTTGCTCCCTGCTGATCGGCTGAGTAAATGTTTCAACCTTTCTTATTCGACCATCTGGAAGCTTCTTGAAGAGTACAAACTTCTGATCTGGATAGCCGATCGTAGCTCCGCTTCTGTTTAGTGTACTCTGTCTGGTTTCTGCACTTTCCGCCGATCCTGCCAATCTCAAATCACCCATTACGGAAATCCAAAAAAAGAAAGAAAGTGTTGTTAGATGATCAGTTCATCACTGACTTGGCGGGTCTACCATTGCGATTAACTCTTGGATGGTTCGCTTGTCGCGGCCCATTAGTTCGAGGCCGGTTTTCAACTCGGTCTCGCCAACTTTCGCTAGTTCTTGTCGCTGTTCGTTCGACATTGCCAGGAAAGATTTTCTGAGTTCGCTGATTCGTCGCCCGACTAGCTCCGACCTCTTCCACGGGTTCGTCTCGCCTTCGAACGCTAATAGGAAAGTTGGGTCTTGCAGTCCGCGGGTCATATGGGTCATCCAACTTTCGTAGCCGCCTCGACCACGGAGCGTGCCGAGGAACCTGGCGCGTTCAGACCTGAACTATGCACGTTCCTTCTGCGACACTCCGCTTATCCATCGCCAGGTTGACCATCCAGAAGTCAATCGGTTTATTCCCTTAGACGTCTATCCACCTCCTATGACGTGTTCCACTCCTCAGTGCGGTACATATTTAAAATCAATTGTATTACAATTAGATTCAAGTGGACAAGTCATATAGGGCATAGGCAGTCAACTAGGGCAAGTATGCCGCCAAAGAAACAAGACGTCACGGAGGCCCCTGAAAAGGAGTACACGACAATTACACTTCCTCGACAAGAATACGAGAGGCTAAGCAGGTTCAAGGAAGATCTGGAGCACAGACCAGACTATTCTTGGGTTGCGGGATTAGGACTGGGCGCTTTCATCGGATTCATCACCGGTCTGGCTGCAAGCGCAACTCGACGTTCCATTTTCACTTGCGGAACTTGCGGGACGCAAACCGACTTGACCAACTGGGGGGAACCGACGTTCGCATGTCCCAGATGTGGGACAGTCTACATCAAGGGAACTCCTTGAGACTTGAACGTCGAAATACTCCTGTCTATTTTATGCACGGTTGAAATTGGCGGTCGTTAGAAGGGGGTGGGAGGGGGGTCATGGATGTCAATTAGAGTTTCCGCGGGATTCCGCGCGCGGAATTAGCGTCTTATCCCTGCATCCATACAGATGCTGGTGGTCAATCCGCGAAACGTGGCCGAAGTTGTTCCTCAGAATGGTTTCAAGCTCCTCCTTTCTTATCCCCATCATGCAGCTCGGTCTGGTATTGTATTCCGGAGGATTCTATCTTTGCCCCCAGTTCGAGCCCCATGCGGCTGGGATTCACAAAGAGTCGTTCGCATTGAATCTCTACTTAGAAACCAATAGTTTGTCTTATCCCATCCTTTAGCTCGACCTTGGGTCTATAACCCAAGGATTTTTTCGCCACAGTGATGTCGGCACAACTGTGTCGGATGTCTCCTTCTCTTGCGGGTTTCCTAGAGACTGGAAATCGCTTATGGCCCAAGAGGTGTATGATGGACCTTGCTAACTCATTTATTGATGTGGGTTTGCCGGTTCCAATGTTAATTGTTTTCCCAATCGCCTGTTCGCTCTCCAGTGATAGTAGAAGGGCCTGCAAGACGTCTGAAACGAAGACGAAGTCTCTGATCTGTCTTCCGTTTCCAAATATGATCAGCGGCTTTCTCGCTAAGATCCTTGAGACAAAAGAGGCTATGACGCTAGAATAGGGACTTGCTCGTTGTCTTGGACCGTATACGTTGAAGAACCTTAGTGATACAGTGTTTAGGCAATGGACTTCGTGAAACATCTTACAGTAAGTTTCAGCGGCCATTTTTGATATTGCGTAGGGCGTGGCAGGGCTCGGTGGCATCGACTCTCTCTGCACCACGCTCTTGTTGAAGCCATATACAGCGGCCGAGGATGCGTAGATAAAGCGGTCAACCCTGTTTTGCTCAGAGGCCATTAGAAGATTGAGCGTTCCATCAACGTTAACATCGTTGACTTTTCTCGGATCAGATAGTGAACCTTGCACTCCAACCAAAGCAGCAAGATGATAAACCGTAGTAGCTCCTCGGAGAACTCGAGCGATTCGGGGATCTCGCACATCCATTCGAACAATTGTTAGTTGGCGGTTGCCAACCCAGTTATCGAGGTTACTCATCCTTCCTTCGCTGAAATTATCGATTGCAACCGTTCGAAAGCCTCTATCAAGCAGCGCCTCTATTAGATGGCTTCCAATGAAACCAGCCCCACCGGTCACGACTACTTTTTCTGACTCCATGATCGCATACTTTCCAGATATCGTCAGTCTCTTTTAGCGACGAAGAAGAGCGTATACCCATCTCTCCTCTTGAGAGAATATTCCTTGTTAAGAAGTTCCTCGAGAAAGGGAATCACCGGAGGCAGTATTCCGGTAATTGCCCTTATGGGGAAGCCGACAAAAAAATAAATTAGCATTTCAACCATTTGCCAGAGCCATCCTGACGCAAATTCGTTACAGATACTGAATCCTGTTTCGTTCAGTAAGCGGTGAATGATCTCAGGTTTGTAATGCCTGTGGCCCCCAACCCAGAACTTGGCATCGCATGCTGTGAAAAGAGCTATGTCATTCGGAGTTGTCAAGATAAGCTGGCCTCTTGTTGCGAGGCATCGCCGAATCTCGCACAGTGCCTTTGCTTCGCTTCCTGATGGAAGGTGTTCAATGACATCTGTGAACAGAACACTGGTGAAACTATTTTCTCTGAATGGTAGGCTCAGGACAGAAGCTGCGACATCTGGACGAACCCAAACTTCGATATCGCAGTTGACATCTGCCATTCTCGTAATATTCGAACCTACGGAAAGAGAGAAGCCGACAGGTGGAATTAATGAAGCCGTCAAAATCAAACGGCCTCTCAGGGCGAGAGAACGACCTTCCCTATTGCTCTTCAGATGATTGCGAGAAACCCGTATCAATCCGAGTTCTTTACCGCTTTGAAGACGAGCATATCGCCGACAGCGGGGAATCGCCGACCGAAACGGTCAGCAACCCGAAAGAAGGGACCAACTCGAAGTGTGAGGTAATGAAGAGGCATGAAAGGGATGATTACGCCAATGCTTCTGAATCCTGTAACTTCAAAACCTTCGTCAATCAGCTTGTCTCGCATCGACCTAACGGTGTACTTGTTGACGTGTCCAATGTCGTATCCTCCACCGAGAGGGCCACTTAGACGGGGGGACCAAATCCGTTGCCTTACCCCGAAGAGAGGGCTTCCCTCTTGGGGAACTGTCAGTGCAAAGATTCCATGAACACTGAGACTCATAAACACCTGAGCCATGACCTGTTTATCTTGGCTGATATGTTCAAGGACTTCAGAAGAGAAGATTTTGGGTAAACTATTTTTCCTAAAAGGGAGGTGGGAAATGTCGCACACCACAAAGTCAACCTTCTCGAAAACGCAATCTCTCTTTGCCCTCACTATCGCTCTCGCGATTCTCCTTTGAGAAATATCGCAGCCTACAACACGCACCCAGCATTTCTTGATTAACCAAGCTGTCACTGCACCATCACCACACCCCATGTCAAGCAGGGGAGCAGAGTCATTCCCCTCAGACGATAGTTCCAAGAATTCTGCCAGAGTTCGACACCTAGCAAGATGGATGTGACTACCAAAACCATGTGTCCAGTAGCGGTAAAGAGATTCCTTTTCTCCCAGCGTCTCGTAAAATCTTCTGTCATGCGATCCAGCCACAGTCGAGGCGGAGCTCATTTCCTTCTCTCCCACCAAATCGCGTTTGAAAAACACTTCTAATCTCAGCGGTTCAAATGGAAATATTCTCATCCAAGATTCTGCGATATATCTCCAAGTACTTCGAAGCCATCTTAAGGTTAGAAAACATTGCTTCGACTCTCTCTCTTCCCATCTCTGAGAGACTACGTTGCAATGACTCGTCACTCATCACAAGAGTAAGTTTGTCTGCGAGTTGTTTGGCGTTCCCTGGGGAGAAGTAGAGCCCAGCGTTTCCCACAATTTCGGGAGGGCCTCCCACGTTCGTCGAAATCACCGGGAGGCCACAAGACATCGCCTCGATAAGCACCATACCAGCAGCTTCCACGATAGACGGCAGAACAAACACGTCTGCGGCTTGATAATAACCGACAAGATCCGCAACGTTCAGCTGAGGGATGTGATCATAACTAATATTGAATTTCTCAAGTTCATTCTGAACTTGAGGAAGAAGCGGGCCATCTCCCACAATAATTAGTTTGTATCGCTCTCTCGGAAGTAAGGTCATTGCTCGAACCAAGGTCATCGGATCCTTGCACGGATGAACCCGCCCCACATAGAGAACGATGAACTGATGTTCAAATCCTAATTTCTGTTTCGCTGAAGTCTTGCTTGATGGCACAGTAAATGCTGAGGTGTCTATTCCAGGATAAACCACTCGTGATGGCTTTCCTGCAATCTTGCGAACATGTAAAGATGTAAACTCTGACACTGAGAATAACGGAACGCTTTGCGCTATCAACTTGAGGGAAAGAAGCTCTCCGAGGTAGCCTATTTTCATCCAGAGTTTGGGCTCGATCATAACTTGTGGGTGACCATGCAATGTGCATACTAGTTTGGGCCCTAGCCCCCTAAGCCAAAGAGGCAGAACCATCGACGGATAGTGAACATGCACAACATCCGCGTTAGCATCGCCAAGTAAGCGAAAAATGCTCTCTATGCGAGATATCGGGGGGATTCCCTGTGAAAGGACTTTGACATTGACGGATGAAGGGAGAGAATCAAGGAAGGATCCATAAGGATGATCGGCTAATATCAGAGTCTGTTGTTCGACCCCAAGTTCCGAGAGGCCGCAGCAAATTCCAAGTGCTGTCCGTCCGGGACCACCATTGGAGGAGGTTACTTGAATTACGTGCATTCTACGTTTCCGAGATCGTGAAATAGTCCAAGTTGATAATGAGAGGCCCATTACCCGTAGCGTTGACGCGAATCTGGTTAAGCCCGCTGGGAAGAATTGCCCTAATAGAAAGCGTCATGGGTAAAAGGGACCCAGAGTATATTATCGTATGACATATTTCGTCGACACAAAAACTCCAAGGCTCATATCGTGTTTCATAATCGAACGTTGCTAGCGTTATGTTGTATTCAGCATTGCCAAGAGCCGAAAACTGGTAAGTAACAGAGTTAATGGATTCACCTGCGGCAACGTTAGGCTGGTAGATTTCGAGAACCAAACCACTTGCAGCCCAAGGCTTGGCGATGCCATACCAGTGGCCATCGACCGCTAATCTGTCATAGAAGCCTGATAGAGTCAAGGGCACGCTTAGGAGGGCTTTCTGTGTCGCATTTCTAGATACCAGATAAGCCTCCGGCCCTATGGGGGTGAGAATTTTGAGTTCCTCGCTAGAAAGGCCCGAGTAAAAAGGCGTCAAGATTACGATGTCATGAGACTCAGTCGCTTTAGTCCCAAGAAGAGCGCTTGTAGCCAACTGTGAAAAATATAGAGCTGAAATTTCTCTAGAAGCGGAGCTGTTGAACGGAGTTTGCAATCCTTGGAAGAAGTAGAATAATCTGCCTGGATACACGTGGTGATTGCCAAAATAGACCCCAATCCAGTTGTCCCAAAGTGGCGCGTAACCTCCCGTCCAATAGTCATCCAGGTAGACGACAAAAATGGGGTCGGATCTAACCAGTCCGCTATCGCTGACCTGTTGAAGAGCGAGCCTGGCGTCGTCGCTGATAAAAGACCTCATATGGATTCCGGCATAATCTTGGACCTGTAGCGCAGAGAAAAACGCTCCAGAAAATACGAGAACCCCCAAGCCAATCGTTCCGAAAACTCTGAGTATCCTGAACATGTAGATCTCCCTCATCTTTGAGCCGAGCCCCCAAAAAGCGCGAAACAGGACAATGGTGCCGTTGGACAGAAAAACGGGAACTGGAATGAGAATTAGTGATCTGTAAGCCCACTCCCGGAGGCCAGAGAGTGGGAAGGCTCCCACTACGACGAGGAGGGAAGCAAGTAGCCACACAGTCACCAGTAATGCTTGAGGTGACTTCCTCGCCTGCCGCGAAAACAATTGAAGGGCCCCAACTGCGAAGACGGGAACGAGAAAGAACCCAAACGTGCCATACAAGTCCGGGGGCCATGTTGTTGGGTAAGTTCCACCACTGACTCCAGCCCCTAGAATTCGAGGATCAGATGCCAATGCAAGAATAATCGGCCCAAGGGTTGCCGCCGAGAGCATTAGAAGTCTTTTTACGACGAGGACCTTTGTGGAGAAAACTAATCTACTGATTGCAAGAGTAATAACTAAAACGCCGAAACCAAGCGCCGCTGTCTGTGGATGAGCCAGGCCTGCCAACAACATTACGAATGGAACAAGCCTAAACTTGTTCACGGAGTATAGGTATTCCATGGAAAAAGCCAAACCTATCGTCATCAGCGAGAGCCCTAGAAGATTCGAGTGCAGGTCTGCCCCTATCCTATAGAGCGCTAGCCAGAGAATCACGAAAAGAGGGATAGCCGCGCGGGACAGATTATCTTGCAAGACTCTTAGCCCGAAGATCATCATGGACCCGAATAGCACGGCTGTTGCCACAATGGGCAAGAATTGTTCGACGAATAGAGGAGACTGACCGGAGAAGATACTGATGGCTTCTAATAGAAGCGGGTAGAGAAGGTAGGAGTTTCTTTGTATTTGTAAAAAGGCGATGATTCCATTGTCTCCGATGAATCTTGCTAAATAGACGTAGTGAGCTGTGTCCCAACCGATGATGGTTCCGTAATAGTTCAGAACAATTATCTGACGGAGAGCGACGAACGCAATTCCAATAACGATTGGGAACAGAACGAGAAATCTCCTCGATGCTAGGTCGGCGACACCTCTGAGAAACCCGAGACCGTAAGAGAAATGGATCCCAAAATGAGCGAATGCAACCACAAGAGTTGACCGTAGTCTCCTTTCTTCTCTCGAAACGAAAACGGAAGCTCCCATGACCCCTGCAATGTAGGCTCCGAGCAGAAGCAAGGCGTTCTTGGCGAGTATTGGTGCGATTGGAAAAGTGAAAGCCAGAATGCCTGTTATCAGGAGAAAGACTGGAAGGAGGTTTCTCACGGTGAAAAGCCCGGGGTGCTTTCCTAACGCGAGTCCTCTTCCAAGACCGTATCGGTATCCAAGATCGATTATGCCTCGGAACGAGTAGTGCTTCATGTGCCTCGCAACCAGAGAGGGGACAAAGAGAACGTCATACCCTGATTCTCTGATCCTATCGCACAGTTCGGAATCTTCGCAATAGGCGAGATCTGCATCGAAAGCTCCGACCTTATCAATAACGCGCCTTCGCAACGCAATGAGTCCTGCAGGTATGCTCCTAACCTTGGTTGGTTGTCTCTTGGGTTTGTGTTGAATCGAGCCTAGCGAAATTAGAGGCGAGGACAATACAAACTGGAGATCTCCGGAGAATCCTGGAGCGAGATCGTCGGGAAGATATGCACCTCCAACAATTCCAATCTTCTCGTTGGAAAGAAGAATCTTTGTTGCTTCGCTCAGCCAGGATTCCGAAATCTCACAGTCAGAGTCCACAAAAACGAGAATGTCTCCTTTGGCAGATTCGATTCCAGCATTTCTCCCTTGTGCGGGGTTCTCGGTCGAACCCTCAACCACTGTAGACGCGAACTTTCGCGCAATTCGAACGGACTCATCGCTCGATCCTCCATCAACGTAGATGATTTCTCTAGGACGAAGTTGTTGGGCGGAAATGGAGCGTAGGCATCTTTCAAGGGTTTTCGCCGCGTTTTTTCCAGTGACGATTACTGAAACGGAGGGTTTGGCGGTCTCCGATATCGAAGATAGCAGATGATTTCTCAGCCTGTGGATTCACTCATTCTGAGCTTGACGACTTTCCCTAATCAGAGATACGAGACTATACATCATGATGGCTGTCATGCTGAAAATCGAACCGATGATAAGGAATCCAATCGAGACCATCGCGACGTTGGTCGTAACGCGTCCCGACGCTTCATATCCTGCGAGGGTCCACGCTCCGAATGTTAGGCCGATTAGGACGAATAATCCCCCGGGGATCCCATAGAATTTTAGAGGATGTCTCAAAGAGGCCTGTTTGAGAGTAGCTCCCACGACGTCTAGCCATTGCGAGATCGGATTCTGGGA
>Ga0207646_10004838_pt1 | contig 14431 bp, 16 predicted proteins | sample KBSK5502metaG_FD_184343 | JGI IMG/M metagenome (GOLD analysis project Ga0207646, IMG submission 184343) | Corn, switchgrass and miscanthus rhizosphere microbial communities from Kellogg Biological Station, Michigan, USA - KBS K5-50-2 metaG... | ecosystem: Host-associated > Plants > Roots >... | reverse complement strand
GAGGGCGACCAGGTCGTTCAGCTCACGCGCGTCCGGCGTCTGATCGCCGAGAACATGGTTCGCTCGAAGTCGACCATCCCGCACGCGTGGCAGACGCAGGAAGCGGACATGTCGGGCGTGGTGGCGCATCGCAACGCCAACAAAGCAGCGTTCCAGAAGCAGGAAGGCTTTTCCCTCACCTACCTGCCTTATGTGATGGCAGCCACCATCTCGGCGCTGCGCGAGCACCCCGAGGTCAACTCCACCTTCAACGAGACCGAGCTGATCGTCCATCGGGACATCAACCTGGGCGTCTCGGTTGGTCTCGAGGACACCCTGGTCGTGCCGGTCGTCCGGCGCGCGGATGGACTTTCCATCGCGGGCCTGGCGCGCGCAGTCAACGACCTTGCCACGCGCGCCCGCAACAAGCAGCTGAAGGCTGACGACCTCAGCGGCGGGACTTTCACTGTCAACAACTCCGGAACCTTCGGAACGCTGTTCAGCTACTCCGTCATCAACCCAGGCCAAGCCGGCATCCTCACCATGGAGGCCATCGTGGAGCGGCCGGTGGCGGTGAGCGGAATGATCGGGATCAAGCCGATGATGTATCTCTGCTTCTCGTTCGATCACCGCGTGCTTGACGGGCTGATGGCGGCTCGCTTCCTGACCTCGTGCCGGAAGTGGCTTGAGGCCGTAACGCTCGATCTGCCCGTCTACTGATCCGGTCGCTCAGTCCCTCTCGATAGAGAGGATGCTGATGAAGAAGCTGGCGAAGATGGTCTGCGTGCCGAGCGCGAGCAAGACGACCGCGGGAATCACCTCGCGCATCGTCGTCGACGGATTGAGGTTTCCAAATCCCACCGACTGCCAGCTCGCCACGGCCAGCACCAGCGCCACCAGGCCGCCGAGTGCCATCAGCGCGCCGGCGAGCAGCCCGACCTCGAGGGTGATGTAGCGAAGCAGCGTCTGCAGGACTGGGTGCGGCGGGTGAAAGCCCTCGCGGATCGCAAACATCTTGGTGAAAACAGCGAACAGCACCAGCTGGTATCCAAGCAGGGCGAGGAAGCCGGCCACCAGGAGCGTGTGAATGTCGAGGCGGACCCCGCCGATGCGCAACGGTCCCGCGACCAGCAGGGCCGAGACCACCAGGCCTCCAACCAAGAGGGCCAGGCCCGGATACAGGAAAAGCCATCGCGGGCTGAACAGGAGCATGAAGCGCAAGTGGCGCCAGCCATCGCGCCAGGTGCGCAGGTGTGGCGGCCGAGATCGGCCGTCTGGGTGCAGCACCACCGGCACCTCCGTTATGCGCATTCCTTTCAATGAGGCTTTGATCACCATCTCGCTCGCGAACTCCATGCCGGTCGCACGCAGCCGCATCCGCTCGTAGGCGTCCTTCGTGAACGCCCGCAACCCGCAGTGCGTGTCGCCGACGGGGGCATGAAAGAAAATCCTGCTGATGCGCGTGAGGACCGGGTTGCCCAACCAGCGGTGCGACCAGGGCATTGCACCAGGCTCGATCCCGCCCAGGAACCGGTTGCCGACCACGAGGTCATAGCCTTCGCGCAGCTTGGCGATCAGGGGCGCGATGGCGGCGAAGTCGTAGCTGGCGTCGGCGTCTCCCATGACGACGAAGCGTCCTTGCGCCGCGTTGATGCCGCCGATGAGGGCGCTGCCGTAGCCCTTCCTCTGCACGTCGACGACCCGGGCGCCGAGCTCCCGCGCGACGAGCTGAGAACCGTCGCTGCTCCCGTTGTCGGCGACGATGATCTCGGCCGAGTACCCGCCCTTGTCGATGGCCTCGCGCGCCTTGGCGATGCATGCGGCCAACGTCTCGACCTCGTTGAGACAGGGCATCACGATCGAGACTTCGACCGCGGCCGGTTCGTCTTGCACCGGCGACGCGGGGCGCGGCGCGGTCTTCATGGCGCTAGAGCCTAACGCGGGGTGCACGCCTCGGCTTGCAGTTGCCGCTGAAAAATCGAGATTAATGCCAAGTGGAGCCATAGGCCGGATTCATTCCGGCCGTCACCCACACATGCCACCTTCCAAGCGCCACCCAGCGTGGCACGGGAGAGGGGTTGGCCCGCGGACACCACTGGGGTCCCCATGCGCAGCATGGGAGCCCCCCGCGAAAAAAAAAATGACCCCGACGGATCGCCTCTCGAAAACTGGTACCTGCCTTGCGGCCTGTTCCTGCTCTCTCGAACGTTTCCCTCGGGGCCGTTGCCAAGAGTAGGGATGGCCAGAGTGGAGCGCAAGCCCCGAAAGTCAGTTCGCCGCCAAGCCACCATCAGTAGCTTGATCGCTACCCGTAAGCGGCCATGCGACCACCGTCGACGACCAGATCCTGGCCGGTGACGATGTCGTTTTCGACCAGCGCCATCACAGCCTGGGCGACCTGGTCGGGGGTCGCGATGGCCTTCAGCGGCGTGCCTTCGGCGATCGACGTCTCGAGAGCCACGGTCGCCTCGTCGCCGAACCGTTGTCTGAACCAGCGGGTCGACACCTGTCCCGGCGACACCGAGTTGACTCGAACGTCGGGAGCCAGCGCGAGCGCCAGCGCACGTGTCAGCTGCAGGATGCCCGCTTTGGAGACTCCATAAGGGATCGAGGATCCCACCGCTCGGTGCCCGCCGACGGAGGCCACGTTCACGATCGCGCCTCTGTGCTTGCGGAGCTCAGGCGCCGCGGCCCGGCAGCAGAAGAAGGTGCCTTTGAGGTTGACCCCCAGGATCTCGTTCCAGACCTCGTCGGTGAGCTCGTCGAGATTCGCGTGCGGGATAAAGCGGGTTGTGCCGGCATTGTTGACCAGGATGTCGAGGCGACCAAACCCCTTCACGGTCTCGGCGATCATCGCGACGACCTGCGACTCGTCGGAGACGTCAGCCTTGTGCGGATGCGCCTTCCCGCCGAGCGACTCGATCTCATGCACCGTCGCATTGGCGTCATCCTCGGAGCGCGAGTAGTTGACGACGACAGCCGCAGCTCCCGCCTTCGCGAGCCGAACGCACACCGCGCGGCCGATGCCGGTGCCGCCGCCGGTGACGACCGCGACTCTTCCGCTGATCTCCATGCGAGACTAAGTGTCCTTCAAAATGCCGATCAGCCTCGAGGACGCCAACAAGGTGATTGCCGGCGTTCACGCCAAAGCCGCGAAGATGGGGGTGAGCGTGACCGCGGCCGTAGTCGACGAGGGCGGTCACTTGATCGCGCTGGGCCGCATGGATGGGGCGCCGCCGCTCTCGCCCCAGATCGCGGAGGCGAAGGCGGTCGGGGCCGCCATGTTGCTGCGCGACGGCGGCTCGCTTCAGGAGCTGGCCGAGGACCGGCCAGGATTCTTCAGCGCCGCGGACCGGCTCGTCCGCCTGCCCCTGATCCCCGGCCCTGGGTCGCTGCCCATCAAGAGGGACGGGCTGACCATCGGCGCCGCCGGCGTCAGTGGCGCGCGCCCCGAGGAAGACCTGGAATGCTGCCTGGCCGGCCTCATGTCAATCCAGCTTCACGGCGCGTAACGGTTCGTAGGTCGCGCCGGTCCGGCTGAGCCGGCTGGCGTAGAGGACGAGCTCGGAGGCACGCCAGGGGCTGACGCCCGGAGGCTCCGGCAACGGAGTCAGCCCGGCTCCATCGCGCGGGCGGGCGCGAGCCAGAGTCAGGTGAGCCTGAAATGGCCGCTTCTCGGCCACCAGGCCCGCGGTCGCACATTCCGCCTCCACCTGGGCGGCAAGCGCTGCCACAGCCTCCCCACCCTCGCGCAGGCCCTGCCAGACCACCCTGATGTGCCGCCCGCGCCCAAATGTGCCGAGGTCTCCGAGCGAGAGGTCGAACGCGGGCAGAGACCGGGCCCGCAACCGATCCGCGATCGCCTCCACCAAATGGCGGTCGACGTTGCCGATGAATCGAACCGTCAGGTGCAGGTTGCCCGCAGGGGTCCATCGGAATTGCGGAGCCACTTCGGCGCACACGGTCAGGAAGTCGGCCATCGTGGCACGTTGCGCTTCGGGCACCGGCAGCCCGAAAAACGCCCGAACTACTTCCGGACGGGCGCCTTCTTCCAGTGCTGGGGCACCCACGAGCTGGGCGCAGTCGGTCGCCATCCGAAATGGGTGCTCACCGAGTCAATGCCGTCGGCGATGTTGTTGACGCTGAACGAGTTGATCTCGTCCGGCGTGATGAGGGGATCTTTCATAAGCACTTCCATGGCCGCGGCACCCGGGATCAACAGGCCGGGCGGGACGGTCAGCCTTGGCTTCCTGATCCCGCGAGCGTTAAGAAACCAGCCGTAGATGGTCGCGAACGTGACCACCTCGGGCCCCCCGAGCTCGATGATCTTGCCCAGCAGCTCCGGCTTCTGGATCGCCTCCACCACGCACCGAGCGGCGTCCTCGCGAAGGATCGGCTGCAGCTGGACCTCGCCGTACGCCGGGATGATGACGAATGGGCTGAACTTGGCGAGGCGCTCGAAATCGTCGAGGGAACCACCCTCTTCGCCAAGAATCAGCGAGAAGCGCAGGATCGTGCCCGCCACTCCGCTCTTGGCCAGCTCCTGCTCGCCCATCCACCGCGAGGTGAAGTACTTGAAGTGCGGATCGAGCCGAGCGCCAATGTTGCTCACGAGCACCACCGACTTGGCACCGGCCGCCTTGGCCGCCTCGGCCATGATTCGCGGGCCGTCAACGTTGACCTCGAGAAACGACTGTGGGCGGTTCCGACGCACGGCGACCAGGCTGATGATGTGCTCCGTACCCTGGGCCGCCTGGGCCACGGCCGCGGGGTTGAGAGCGTCTCCGACGATGAGCTGGGCGCCTCGAGCTTTGAAAGCCGCCGCCTTCATCGGGTCGCGTACGAGCACTCTGAGCTGGTGCCCGCCGTCGAGCAGCTTGTGCGCTACTCCACGGCCGAAGAAGCCGGTCGAGCCCAACAGTAAAACCCTGGCCACGGTCGCCAATCGTAACGGACGACATACTGGAAGCCGGTGAGCGGGCAGGAAGCCGGCGGGATCGGGCTCGGACTGTTCGCCGTCCTCATCGGCGCGGGCGGGATAGCGGCCGCGATTCGAACCAGGAGACGGCGAGAACACATCGCCGCCACCTACGGCGCCACCGGCGGGATCGTCTACACCGTCGTGCAGGCCGGCTGCTCCGCCCTTCTCATGCTCGGCGGGCTGGGCTTGATCGTGCTGGCTCTGGTCTTGCGCCGCTAGCTAGATGACGTTTCTCTCTTTTACGAGGGCGCCGCGAGCGAAGCGATCGAACGCGAATGACGAGATGTCGATCTCGGATTCCTGATCCAGCAGGAGCTGGGTGAGCAGCAGCGCCGCAGCCGGCGCTTGCATGAAGCCGTGGCCGCTGAAGCCGGCCGCGCACCAGAAGCCTTCCAACTCGGGGATCGGCCCCAGGATCGCCTGGTGGTCGGGCGTCACTTCGTAAAGGCCAGACCACGCGGTCTTCACACCGGCCCCCGCCAGAGCCGGAGCCCGCCGCGCGGCTTGCGCGAACATCTTCTCGAGGAAGTCCCAGTTGACGTCCGTCACGTAGCCGGGCGGCTCCTCACGGTCGCTCATGCCTATGAGGACGCCGTCCCCTTCCGGATGAAAGTAGAGCGACGTCTGGAAATCGACTGTCATCGGATTGGTGCGCGCCATGGCCGGGAAGGTGGCTGTGACAGCGATGTGACGCCGGTATGGAAGGACGGGGATCTCGAGGCCGGCCATGCGGCCGATGGACGCCGACCACGCGCCCGCGCAATCGAAGACGAGCCGCGTTGCGACGTCGCCGGCTGTGGTGCTGACCCCCTGGACCCGGCCCGAAGCGACATCGATGCCGGTAACGGCCACGCCTTCTTTCAATCGCGCCCCGAGTCGGCGGGCGGCCGCCGCATAACCCGAGGTCACGTCGGCCGGGCTGGCGATCCCGTCGGTCGGGCAGAACGTGCAACCAAGCACGTCTTCGACGTTGAGGATCGGCACCATGCGGGCGGCCTCGGTGGCATCCACCCAGCGGGCCTCGGTCAATCCGACCCGGTGCCACATCTCCATGTTGTGGCGGAAGTCCTCAACCTGCTGCGGCTGCGTGAGGAGAAACAAGTAGCCGAGCTGGCGAAAGTCCGCAGGGTGCCCGATCTCCTCGTCGAACCTCTCGAGCATGCCGACAGACATCTTCTGCAGGCGCACGTTTCCCTCCGAGGAGAACTGCTGGCGCACGCCGCCGGCGCATTTGCCTGTCGACTGCGACCCCAACGTCTCGCGCTCCAGGAGGAGGACGTCTACTTTTCGCCGGCTGAGCTGGTAGGCGAGGGCGCAGCCCATGATCCCGCCGCCGGCGATGACTACGTCAGCGCTTTCCATGCCAGAACATGCCCCAGAGCTCGAAGATCAACTTCAGAGCGGCAAGGGTAGTGATGTCTCCGTTGTCGTATGGCGGCGACACCTCGACCACGTCGAGACCCACCAGCTTCGAGTCGGCCGTGGCGACGCGTAGAAAGTCGATCGCCTGGCGGGTGGAGAGCCCGCCGGCCGATGGGATCTCCGTGCCGGGAGCGAAGGCCGGGTCGAGGGCGTCGATGTCGAACGAAACGTGCAGGCTCTTACCGGCGAGCGCCTCGGCGACCATGCGCGCCGCAGCCGGATCGCGGACCAGCTGCGACGCGGACACGAGCAGCATGCCTCGAGCGCGAATGAACTCGAGCTCTTCGGGGTCATAGTCCCGCCCGCCGGCGATCACCACGCGCGCGGGGCCGATGCTCGAGACTTCGAGAGCCCTGCGCATGGCGCAGCCACAGGTCCAGCGGCCGCCGCGCGAGAAGTCGCACAGGTCCGGGTGTGCATCAACCCATAGCACCGCCAGGTCGGGATGGCGCCACCGCTGGGTGGTAAGGGTCGCGATGGCGGTGCAGTGGTCACCACCGAGGACGGTCAGAAACGCCGAGGCCGGCACTTTCGCCAGCCCGTTGGCAACCGTCGACCAACCTGACTCGATGTCCGTCCCCGCGTCGAGGTCCCCCATGTCGTGCACCTTGAGCCCGGCCAGGGGGCGCGCGTCTTCGGTGACGGGCGGCATGGCCGCTGAGAGCTCGCGAATTCGCGTCGGCGCCAGCGCAGCGCCCTTGCGGTAGACGGCCGAGCCGTCATACGGAATGCCGGCGACCACGATGTCGGCGGCATCGAGCGGGTCGCCTGCGAGGCCGCCCCAGGGCAAGAGTCCGGAGAGGTTCATCTCGGTCATGTCTCGCGCATCTCCGGCACCTTCAGGATGAGTAGGCCGCCCACCAGCAGCCAGACAAAGAACACGGTGAAGATCACGGGGTACCCGCCCGGCAAGCCCAACAGCTTGGGCCCGTTGTTGAACTCGAGCAGGAACCCGCCCACGAAACGGGCGATGACGCCGGATCCGGCGGTGGCGATATTGCTGAAGCCCATGAACAGGCCTGCTTCGCCGGGCGGGATGATGTCCTGGATGAAGGCCCAATCGACCGAGAAGAAGAGCCCGTACCCGATCCCGATCAAAACGCCGACCAGGGTGGCCTGAGCAGCCAGGACCGGCACCTTCAGGGCACGGGCAAGCGGCTCCAACAAAGGCGAAGGTAGTAGCTGGTAGTGACTGAAAACGAGGATCAGGACTCCAGCCGCGCCCAGCAGGCCGCCCCAGAGGATCAGCGGCCGTCGCCCGATCCGGTCCGAAGCCCGTGCCGCGGGCAGCGCGACGATGAGGGCGGACACGATCACGAGGCCCTGGAGCGTATAGGCGGCGGTGACCGCCGCGTCGACGTGGCTGTGATAGAAGACGTCGCTGAAGTAATACAGGACGAAGCTCTGCAGCCCGACCAGGCCCATCAGAATCAAGAGCCGCGAGGCCATCAGCCACAGGAAATGCGAGTGACGCATCGGACGTGAAAAGGTGGTCGCGAGCGCCTGGCGCAAACTCGTGAACTGCGCCCGGCTGCCCTCGGCGCGGTCGGGGACCAGCAGCACGGTCGGCACCATCGTGGCCAGAAGGAGAACGCAGATGCTGAGGATGGCCGCCGTCCGGCCGAAATGGGCCAGGATGTAGCCCGCTCCCACCGAGCCCGCGATCAACCCGATCGCGTTCGACGCGCCGTAGTAACCGGAAGCGGTGCCGCGCTGCGCTTCGGGGACGACGTCGGGAAGGAGGCCTTGATATGGACCCTGCGCTGTATTGGAGGCCGTCTGGAGCAGGAAGTAGAAGATCAAGACCAGCCAGTAGCTGCCCGACAGCGCGATCCCGATCAGGAAGATCACATCGCCGACGGTCCCGGCGAAGATGAACGGGTGCCGGCGCCCGAAGCGCGTACGGGTGCGGTCCGAGTACGAGCCGACGAGCGGCTGCCAAACCACCGCCATCAGAGATCCGACCCCCTCCAGAACGCCCAGCGCAGGCCCCTTGTGCGCGTTGCCGACCAGGTGGACGACGAGGTCGGGCAGGATCAATCCGCCGAGGCTCGTCCACAGGTAGCCGATCGCAATCCAGTAGATCGACAGAAGGGCGAAGTCGAGATGCGTCAGCCTCGATAGCGACCGGCGCACGGCCAGGGCCATCAATCGGGTTCGTACGGCGGGAGCGACTTCTTGACCGGACGGTCTTCTCGATAACCGAGTGCGTACTCACCCTGGAGAATCGTGTGAATCTCGCGCGTGCCCTCGTAGATGATCGGCGCTCGCGCGTTGCGGAGGAAACGCTCAACCGGGTACTCGGCCGAGTATCCATACGCTCCGTGGACCTCGATGGCGTCGTGGGCGGCGTTAAAGGCGGCGTCAGTGGCGTACTGCTTGGCCATCGATACATCGCGTGTGTGTCGCAGGCCCTTGTTCTTCATCCACGCGACCTTGAAATACAGGAGCCGGCAGATCTCGTAGTCGCGTGACATGCGCGCGATCATCTGCTGCACCAGCTGGTAGCGGCCGATCTCCTGGCCGAAGGTCTTGCGATCGCGAGCGTATTTCACCGATGCATCAAGGCAGGCGCGGACAGTGCCTGCGGCGCCCGCGGCGACCGTGAAGCGCCCGTTGTCGAGGCAGCTCATCGCGATCTTGAAACCGTCTCCCTCATCGCCGATCCGATCCTCCTCGGGCACCTCGACGTCGGCCATGAAGATCGAGCCCACGTCACCCGCCCGGATGCCGAGGCGATCCTTGATCGGTTCGGTCCGCAACGCCGCCCCACACTTGGCGCGGTCGAGCATGAAGGCGGAGACGCCGCGGCTTCCGGCCTTTGGGTCGGTCTTGGCGAAAACGAGTAGGAAGTCGGCTGTATCCGCGTCGGAAACCCACACCTTCTGTCCGTTGAGCACGTAACCGGAGCCCGATCGGCGAGCGGTCGACTGCATCGAAGCCACGTCCGAGCCCGCGTTCGGCTCGGTGAGCCCATAGCAGGCGAGCTTCTGGCCCGAGGCCATCGGCATGAGCCACCGCTGCTTCTGGTCCTCGTCGGCCCACGTGTACAACCCCATGCCGACCAGGCCGACGTGCACTGAAAGCACCGTGCGGTACGTGGTGTCGACGTACTCGAGCTCCTCGCACACCAGGCCGAGCGACAGGTAATCCAGGCCGTGGCCGCCGTAGCGCTCCGGGAAGCACACGCCGGGCAGCCCGATCGAGGCGAGCTTGGCGAAGATCTTGGGGTCGTGGTGGCCCTCACGATCGTTGGCCGCGACGGTGGGAGCGAACTCGCGCGCGCAGAAGTCGCGGACCGTGGCCACCAGCTGCTCCTGGTCCGGAGTCAGCGCCAGGTCGAGCATTACTTATGTGGGCTAGGCGAGGGGCTGACCTTCGGGGTCGGCGATGGGGTCACCTTGGGGAGCGGCTTCAGATCGCTCGGCCCGACGTGGCCGAGGAACGGAAGATGAGATCCGATGGAGAGGATGATCGGCGCGGCCCTCGAGCTGTGCAGCTGCGGCTGGAGGAAATCGACAAAGATCTGCTGCAGCTGGTGGATGCCGGCGACCGAATTGATGTTCGCGCCCGCAGGTTTGGCGGCGGCAGTCTTGAGTGCCTGGAGATCAGACTTGGAGACCATCGCCGACGTAATCGGGTTGGACAGGATGAAGTTTTCCAGCTGATTGACCTGGTTCAAGGTCAGGGTTGCGCTTTTCAGCGTCGGCTCGAAAGCGTTGTCGAGCACGACAAGTGCCGACACGGCGATGTAAATGACGACGCCGGTGACGGCAACGTGGACGAAGACTCCGAGCAGGCCGTCGATGCCTCGAATTGCCTCGAGACGATGGAACGCCCCGCCGATCGCGCCTCCGATCGCGCCCAGGATGACCGCGAGAATAAGGGCCACGAACACGCTCAACACCGGGTTGAGGTGCAAGAGCTTTTGCATCTCGTTCGTGTACTCGTCGTGGAATCGAAAGATCAGAAGGAGCGTGGCGAAGAAGAAGATCTCCGCCATCAGGGGTTGGATCACGCCGCGCTGGTATCCGAGGAACAGCGCCACGAGGAGCGCGAGCGCGATGACAGCGTCGATGATCATGCGGTCCTCGCCTTCGACGGAACCAGCTTGCGGCGAGCCTCGATGACGAGGAAGCCGCCGAACATGGCGATGATGCCCACCGCTTCGCTGAGCGGCTGCGCGACGTAGACGCCCTTCGACTGAGCGTAGCTGTGGCCGCCGGCGACGATGAAAGCGCCGGCAGCGAGTATCGCCAGGCCGAGCACCCGGTTCCGAGGCGCGCCGGCTCGCGCCGACTTCCATGCCGACCACGCCGCGCCTCCGACGAGCAGCAGCGAGCCGCCGACATTCGTGATCAGCGGCAGCAGGGCCGAGACGTCAATCGCGCCTCGAGGCGGGACCTGCGCCTTGAGAAGCGTCGGGTTCGTATGCGATAAGAGCACGGCCACAACACATATCAACGAGATAACCGTCATCACGATTACGGCTGCCCGCCCAGCCCGTGGCGGCACGAGCAGCAGGAGTGAGCCGGTCCCGAGCCAGCCGACGTTCAGCAGCCCCCCGAACAGGTAATAGCCCTTGTAGGTCGCATCCGACCAGCCCGCAAGCTGCCCGACGGTCTCGAAGGCCGCCGCCACCCCGAACATGGCGAGGGCCAGCGCCCAGATCGCCTGGTAGGGCTTGCGCCGGGTGAGGTACTGCTTGCCGACGACCACCGCGAAGGCGGTGCCGACCAGGGCTGCAACCAGCGGGATCAAGAACACCGCGGCCAATGATAGAGGCCGGGCGTGTTGCAGCATCCCGCGTGCGGGCGATACCGCCTGGCTTCGGTTAGACTCGGTGCACTCTTGGCCCGAACGATCGCCGTCGCCATGCAAAAGGGTGGTGTTGGCAAGACCACCACCGCTGTCAACCTCGGCGCTGCACTGGCTGAGATCGGCCAGAGGGTTCTGCTCATCGACCTCGACGCCCAGGGTCACCTGACCCTCTATATGAAGCCTCCGGGCGAGCTGGAGAAGACGATTTACCACCTCCTGGTCGACCCCGACACGACGGTGACCGATGTCGTGCAGGAGGCCCCGCAGATGGGCGTCCACTACATCCCGGCAGACGTAGAGCTGGCCGGCGCCGAGAACCAGCTCATCAACGAGATCGGCCGCGAGAGCATCCTTCGGGACAAGCTCGAGGCGGTGCAGAAGCGCTACGACTTCATCATCATCGATTGCCCGCCATCGCTCGACCTGATTGTCATCAACGCGCTCGTGGCGGCGGACGAGGTGCTCGTGCCGCTGCAGGCGGAATTCCTCGCGCTGAAGGGCATGCAGGAGCTCTTGATCACGATGGAGCGCGTGAAACGCCGGCTCAACCCGCGCCTGGAGCTCATCGGCATCCTCCCCACCCTCTACAAGTCGCGCGCCCTCCACTCGCAGGAGGTGCTCGCCGCCGTCAGGGAGAAGTACGGCGACAAGGTGTACGACTTCGGCGTCACCGACTCAATTCGCTTCGCGGAGACCCCGTTGGCGGGGCAGTCGATCCTTCAGTACGCGAAGGACTCTGACGGCGCAAAGTCGTATCGTGCACTGGCAGTTCGGGTCATGGAGAATCACAGAGACTGATGCCCACGTTTAAGCGCGTTACGCTCTCAGGTTCGGAGGAGTTGTTCCGGCCGACGCGGCCGCAGGTCGTCACCGACACCGACGACGTGATTCGCGAGACGGTCGACCGGCACGAGAAGGTCAAGGAGGTCGTCTTCCGGACGCTGCAGTTCACGCCGGAGGAGATCGAGCTGCTGCTCGAGGCGATCCAGACCGCCAAGTACCCGGATCGGGTGCGCGCGAAGCCGGCCCTGGACAAGTTCGACTCCCTGGACGCGCTGCGCGTCAAAGTCCAGGGCGAGACAAGCGACTAACCAGAGGCGTTCAGTACCGTTTCTTGGATCGCCTTCGGATGTAGCCGTACGTCCAGAAGAGGCACACGCCGAGCAGCAGGATCGCGAACCCGACCACCGCGGCGCGCTCCATTTGTGTAAATACTGAGACATGGGGAAACTGGGGATCGTCAAGGTCAGGCTCGATCGCGAGGTCAACGGCTACGTCCTGTCGTGCGCAACCACCAAGGAGGCCGTGGTCATCGACCCTGGCCTTCCCGTGGACAAGCTCGCGGAGCAGGCCACCGGGCTAACCGTGAAATACATCCTCGCCACGCACGGACACCCCGGCCACGTGGCGGGCAAGGACGACCTGAAGGAGCTGACCGGCGGCCAGACGGCGATTCATTCGGCCGACGCCAAGCAGTTCCTACGCTCGGCCGACCGCTATCTGCTTGACGCTGATGAGCTCGAGTTCGGCGAGTTCAAGCTCACTGTGCTGTACACGCCCGGACACACACCAGGCAGCGTCTGCTTCGTGATCGCGAACCACGCGTTTGTGGGCGACACCCTCCTCGCGGGCGGGATCGGCAAGCAGACGCCCGAGACCGACTTGCGCCGGCAGATGATGAGCATCGGCACCAAGCTGATGCGCCTGCCGCTCGCGACGGCGCTCTATCCAGGCCACGGCCCCGCGACCAGCCTGGAGCGTGAGCTCGCGCAAAACCCGATCTTCCGGGGAGCGCCGACCCGCGCATAAGTTGGCGGCTGGGGACGGCCGGAGTAAATCCGGCCTAGTCGCCACGCGGGGTATTCCGCGCTTAACTGCTCGTCCCGAAGCCCAGCCTGATGTGCGTGACGTTCGATTCGATCTCAACAGTGAGAAGCCCGGCGTCCTTGGAGTTGCTCTTGCGGGTGAATATGGCCGAGTACGCTCCGTTCCCCGAGCTGCTGTATGGGATCGTCCAATCGCCCTGATTGAGCTTGCTCATGTAGAAGGACTGCACCGCCGCCGCGGTGTCCAGCGTCTCCCACTCCGTGCCCCAGCTCGTCTGCCCGTTGGCTGTGACATGGCTCGCGTGGGTCAGACGCGACCCCGGATAAACGGGAAAATCGGACGGGAAGCCGTTGGGCATCGAGACTGCGGGATCGAGCTGGCCGCCGGCTGCTGATGGTGTTGAGCTGGCGCCTGCAGCGGGAGGGGTCGGTGTCGAACTCGATGCGGCGCCGCACGCGGAACCCAGCGCCAGGACGAAAACGGTAACGAGCTCTAGAGCAACCCGCCCGGCCGGATTCATCTAAGTCCGGGCCGGCCGGACCAGGCGACCCGACGGGCGGCCTACAGTCTTGCCGTCGCGAGCGACGAGCGTTCCGCGCAGGTAGACCTCGTGCACGGAGAATCCGAAATCCAGTCCGATGAGTGCGGCGTGGCGCTGGCGTGAACGCATGATCTCCGGCCGCACCAGTGTGAGCCGGTTGGGATCGACGATCACGATGTCCGCGTCAAAGCCAGGCGCAATCGTCCCTTTGCTCTCCTGAAGGCCTGCCAGCGCCGCCGGCGCTTCTGACACCCAACGCGGCGCGCGCCACACATCGCCAAGCCGGTGAGCCAGCTCCAGGCAGCTCGTGTAAAGGGTCTGGACTCCAGGGCTTCCGGCTGGAGCTTCATCGAGTGTCGTCGCCTTCTCCTGGTCCGTGTGGGGCGCGTGATCCGTGGCGACAATTCCGATCGTGCCCTGCGCGAGCCCCTCGACCAGGGCGTCGCGATCGCCCGCGGTCCGAATCGGTGGAAAGACCTTCATGGCGGTCCCGACCCTTCCGTAGTCCTCGTCACAAAGCCACAGGTACTGCGGGCAGGTTTCCAGGCTCAATGGCGCACCGGCTCCCATCGCCTCTTTCGCTGCAGCCAGGCCGGCAGCGCTCGACAGATGGGCGACATGCAGCCGAACCCCCGACGCGCCCGCGATCTCGGCCGCGGCCGCGATCGCCACCGCTTCGGCCTCATCCGGTCTGGCCGCGAGCAGATCGGCGTAGGTCTCGAGCGGGCGCCGAAACGCACGGAGGATGCCGGGATCCTCGGCGTGGATCACCAGGGGCAGGCCGAGGTTCGCGATCACCGGAGCCACTCGCGCGAGCGTTCCGTAATCGGGCGGTGGCTCGAGGGCCGGGTCGTCGAGAT
>Ga0207646_10004837_pt1 | contig 14432 bp, 14 predicted proteins | sample KBSK5502metaG_FD_184343 | JGI IMG/M metagenome (GOLD analysis project Ga0207646, IMG submission 184343) | Corn, switchgrass and miscanthus rhizosphere microbial communities from Kellogg Biological Station, Michigan, USA - KBS K5-50-2 metaG... | ecosystem: Host-associated > Plants > Roots >... | reverse complement strand
CAGGCCGATCGAGCAACTCCGTGCCGAGTTCGACCTGTTCTGGGATGACAGCCTCGACCGGCTGAGCTCAGCAGCACAAGAACTGGAGCGTGAATCGAGCAAGCGTGGCCGCTGAACACGACCCGATAGCGGCACACGTACTCCTTGATCTTGATCCGGGAGTGCCGGTGAAAGGGGTTCGCTGCGGCGCCCACAGTCATCCCTCCTGGATGACCGGGTCGGATGACGGTCACGGATCGATCCGGAGCAGGCTGGACTGGCGGAACAGCTCTGGGACTGGAATACCCATCCGCTGGTAGACCAGCGACGGCACCGAGATGTCGGCCAGGTAGAGTTCGCCGACGCTTGGCGCGTCGAGCAGGCCGACCTTGGGCAGGGCCAAGGTGAGGGTGGCGGTGGCCCGGACGGCGGGAGTGCCGGCCGCCCCGGTAGTCGGGTCGAGGCCGCTGGGGGTGTCGAGGGCCAGAATCGGGGCGGCTTGGTCGTTGGCCCAGGTAATCAGCTCTGCCGCGGTGCCGGCGGGGTCGCCTCGCAGGCTGTAGCCGATCAGAGCGTCGATGATCAGGTCGGCGGTGGACGGCCGGCTGGCAATGGTGACGCCCATCCGGGCGAGGATGTCGGCCTGGTGGGCGGGCACCGGGGTAAGGCGGCCCGGTTCGGAGAGCACGGCCCGGACCTGACAGCCGCGGTTGGCCAGGTGCCGGGCGGCGACTAGGCCGCCGCCGCCGTTGCCGCCTGGCCCGGCCAGGACTGTCACCGAGGTGGGCGAAAAGCGGGTGATCGCAAGTTCGGCCAGGTTGCGTCCGGCGTTCTCCATCATCTGGACGAGTTCGATGTGCAGGTCTTCGACCATGGCCTGGTCGACTGCGCGCATCTGCTCGGTGGTCAGCGCTGGGACCGCGCTGCGGCTCAGAGTACGCATCGGCTCTCCTTCCGGTGTGCTGCCCGCTAGCCGCTTCGACCTGGAACCCTGTGTGGCGGTCCTCGATCACCGCCTGTGAGCGGGAGGATGCGCCTCGACCCCTTGTGCTGGAAGGGTCGAGGCCATCACGTCGATCCGGTACACGCTACAGCTGGAAGATATCGGGCCGGTCCGCCCGGTCGGCAGTAAGGGAGATTCCTACGATAATGCCGCGGCGGCGGCGGTTAATTCCTTCTATAAGAAGGAGCTTATCAACCAGGAGGGACCTGGCAAGACGTCGGCGAGGTGACCGTCGCAACGGCGGAATGGCTGCACTTGGTACAACAACGAAAGGCGACACGGGTTCCTCGTTTGAAGGCTGGGCGGGCCGCACCGGCTGCAGCTACACATCCTACCTGAACACCTCCTAGGATGAGGCGCCATTTCAGAAGCTTGTGCCTTTGCCCTAATCACGGCAGCGGCGGTGTGGCGGGTTCACAATGATGAGGCCCTCTTTTGGGCGAGCGTGAATATTGTCTCGGGCGAGGCAGTCAATCAAGACTGTTTAGAGACACAGAGCTAGTACATGATGGCGCGGGTCGGCTCACCGCCGCCGCCGATCTGTGACCGTCAGCCGAGGAGGTGACTCAATCGTGGAAGGCGCATTTGCGCGCTTGCAACACGGATACCTGATCCAGAGCTTGAGAGCTGGTCGGCATCGGCCCTCTCCCATCGAGCGTCGAGGATGCGCTGAAAGCACGGCCATGTGATGGGCGACCGTTCAGCGCGGACCGCCCGCACCGTTGATGTCATCACAACCGACGGAAATGCCTCGCCACCCTCACTACCGAGCCTTGACCAACTGCGAGCAGGCGACGAGGCGGCCTACGAAAAGCTAGTGACCGTTTTCTCGCCGTGGATGCAGCACGTCGCCCGTAAGCACGTGCACAGCGCTGGGCTTGCCGAGGATATCGTTCAGGAGACGTGGCTCGCCGTGCTGCGCGAGCTCGACACCTTCCAGGGCCGCTCGTCACTCAAAACGTGGATCTTTCAGATCCTGGTGAACCAGGCAAAGTCCGCAGGACGCCGCGAGCGGCGCATGATCGCTGTGGATCCACTCAACTACTGCATCGATCGGCCGGGAGCTTCAGTCAACTGGCCTTCTGAGGGGATGGCCGCGTCAGTTGCCCGGCCGGAAGATCTAGTCATTGCTGATGAGGCAGCACGCACCATCCTCGCCGCGGTCGCAACGCTTCCTCCCCGGGATGCCCAGATCATCGCCCTGCGTGACATCCAGGGACTATCGGCCCCCGAAGCAGCCGAGCAACTCGGGATCAGCAACGGGAATCAGCGGGTTCTGCTCCACCGCGCGCGGGTCCGGCTTCGAGCACTACTCCGTCCGGGCGCGGAGGATCAGAGCGACCGTGAGACCTCGGAGCCAACCCGGCAAGTTAACAGCAACGCCACCTTCCGGCGCAAGACGCCGCCGCAGTCTCGCTCGTAGCAGCCATGCTCCTGCTAAACGCGACGGCCTGCTGGTGTGCGAGTCAGGGAAGGAGTAGATGCGTGTCCAATCTCCTTGGCCAGTCCGTGCCGCGAGCCACCGTGAGCACTTCCGTCTTCACTGCAACCGGTGTGGCCTGTGAGTTGCGCTACCTGCGCCTCGGCGGGGGCAGACCGGTAGTTCTACCGCACCCGCTACGCATGCAACCGGAGTACTTCGAGCCGCTGATCAAACAGCTGGACACAGAGGCGAACCTGCAGGTCATCGGGACAGACAGCTGACGCTCCTGTCAGCATGCGGCCACTTTTCCTGGCCGGACAGACCGGGCCAGGTTGCCAAACTCATCGAAGGTGTCTTGCGATGACGCTACCTTTCACGGTCCCCGCCTCTCTCTTCCCGGTCAACCATCGCTGGCTGGATTTCGGCGGCGCCCGAATCCACTACATCGACGAGGGAACCGGTGACACGCTGCTGCTGCTGCACGGGAATCCGTCGTGGTCCTTCCTCTACCGCAAGATCATCGCGCGCCTCAAGGACGACTACCGCTGTGTTGCACCTGACTACCCCGGATACGGGATGTCAGCGGCACCGGCCGGCTACCGGTACACCCCTCAGGAGCACAGCCGCTTCCTAGAGCAGTTCGTCGATACCCTCGGGCTTACCCGCCTGACGGTCATGGTGCAGGACTGGGGCGGACCGATCGGCTTCGCCCTCGCCGGCAGGCGACCGGAACTGATCCGCGCCTTCGTCGTGGGCAACACTTTCGCCTGGCCGCTCGACGGCGACCCGCGGGTGGCGCTGTTCAGCCGCGTCATGGGCGGGTTCATCGGACGCTCTTTGACCTGGGCATTCAACTTCGTCCCCCGGTTCTTTTTTCGGCGAGGGCTCGCCCGCCCGGTCGCTCCCGAAGTCCTCCGTCTCTACCTCGCTCCATGGCGGCCGCGGTCACGGCGGAGAGCTGCGGTAGTCGCGCCGAAGCAGCTCACGGCTGCCTCCGAGTTCCTACAAGAGGTCGAGCGCGCGGTGATCACCAGACTAGCCACAAAGCCAGCGCTCATCGTATGGGGGACCAAAGACTTCGCCTTCGGCGACCAGGAACGGCGGCGGTTCGAGCAGATCTTCTCAACACATCGAACGATCCTGTACGACAACGCCTCGCACTTTCTCCAAGAGGACGCGGGCGAGCTCATCGCAGAAGAAATGGCACGGTTCGTCGCGGAACTCTCATAACCCACGCTGCTGGCGTCCCGGCTCAGGTGAAGAGGCGAAGGAAGCTTTCGAAGGCGTCCCGTGACCCTTCGACGATCGTGACGCCGTTTGCGACCCTGTTGCGCTCGCGGCCCTTGCTACGGAAGATGCGATTCAGGGTGTCGTGGTCGAGTGAAACGATCACGTCGGGACTGGTCGCGGCACCACGGCCTATGGTGAGCTGGCCTTCGTCGATGCGGGCAGAGTACGTCTCGTCGCCGAAGCGAAGCTCGACGCTCGCGGGACCGGCCATGGCCGCTGATAGGTCGTAGCGCGCATAGAGCGAGAGGACGGTCCACTCTGGTCGTGCGGTGCCATCGCTCTGGCGGAAGGCGGGGGAGCTGACGCCCCAGCGGCCGAGCCTGAGCACGATGTCACCGAGCTCGCGTCCGCGGTCGGTGAGCTCGTAGACCCAGGAGGCGGCGGGCGGCGGGAGGCGTCGGCGCGACACGACAGAGGCGGCCTCGAGTTCTTTGAGCCGATCCGAAAGGATGTTCGATCCGATTCCGGGCAGGCCGACCTGTAGATCAGAGAAGCGCTTCGGGCCAAGCAGAAGCTCACGGACGACGAGCAGGGTCCACCGCTCGCCGACCAGGTCGAGCGCGGAGGCGATAGGGCACAGCTGCCCATAGCTTCGTCTAGGCATCGACACCGATATTAAATGCCGCGGCTTCCTTTTCGAACCGAAGTAGCTTGTATAATAATTAGTAGTTAGTATGGTTTCATATACCATAGGGTCGTGGGAGCCCTAGCTTCCGCGATTCCGCTGCCCTCCGGCCTGGAGGAGTGCACCTGATGCCCCTGACGTTGCCGGACGGCCTGCAGCGCACGAAGGCCAATCGGGCCGACATCCGTTGTCTGTGGGTCGGAAGCAGCACCCGGGTGGTGCTGCTGCACACGCCGCGCACGCAGCTCCCGGGCGCCCAGCTGGTCCACGAGCTCGCATGACGCTGCCTTCTCCGCCAGGCGTCGTTCTCGTGCGCGGCGCCGGATCTGGTGATCGGGAGCCGGGCGTGGAGTTCCGGCAGTTGCGCTATTTCGTCTGCGTGGCGGAGGAACTGCATTTCGGGCGGGCGGCGGCCCGGTTGTCCAGGACCGAGCCGGGGTTGTCGCGGTCGATTGCCAAGCTGGAGCGAGCGCTGAATGTGCAGCTGCTGCAGCGGTCCCGCCGGGGTGTGCAGCTCACCGACGCCGGCGTCGAGTTCTTGCGCCGTGCCCGCTCCCTGCTGGCGGACCTGGACTGTGCGCTGGAGCGGGTCCGCAGCGTCGGCGGGGGCCGGGCCGGGGTGGTCCGCGCCGGGGTCGCCCTGCTGGCCGAGCAGGTGATCGCGCCCGCGCTGGCCGCCTTCCACGCCGAATACCCGGGCGTGGTGCTCGACCGGACCACGGCGGTGAGCGAGCGGCTGCTGGCCCAGGTGAGCGACGGCAGCCTGCACGCGGCGTTCGTGCACCAGGTGCCCGCCCTGGCCACGCTCACGCGGGTGGACTGGGAAGTCGTCCGGCGGGGCAGGCTGGCGGTCCTGATGACCCGGCCGCACCCGCTGGCCGGCCACGCCGCCGTCGCCTTGGGCCAGCTCCGCGCGGAAACGTTCCTGGTGAACCCGCGGGAACAGGCCCCCAGCGCGTTCCAGGGGCTGACGCTGATGTGCGCCGAGTTCGGCGGCTTCGACCCCCACGTGCTGGAATCACAGACCGCGTCCGCGCCCGCGCCCGCCGACTGGCGCGCCATCCGGCAGGGCGCCGCCATCGCCGTGATGGCCGAGGAAACCGCACGCGGGATCTGCCCCCCGGACCTCACCGCGGTCCCGGTCCAGCCGCCGCCCGGCTACGCGGTCGCGGTCGCCTGGCGGCGCGGGGAGCACTCCGCGCTGCTCGACCGGTTCCTCGGCTTCATTCGCGGCTACCGCGACACCGGCGCCTGGCCGGCCGATGCCCCGCGCTTATCACCAGGTGCACAAACATCTATTGGACGCCCTCCCGGCCGGCCCGGTTTCCTTGATCTACCACGGGCTTGAGCCGAAAGATCACCCATGACCCGCTTCGTTCTGTGGACGATTCCGGGCCCGGCAGCGCCACCTAGCGGCTGGCGGCCAGTTGCGGGCGGCCGGGCACCAAGCCGCCGGTTCGCCCGACCAGACCGCGTGACCAATTAGATGGTGAGCACGGATGAGACATTTCATCGACATCGCAGCAGTCAAGGACAACCAGATGCTCGTCGACAGCGATTCATCTCAGGGGGTTGTCAGGTGACCATTGGACCTGGCGGCGCTGAGACTGGGCCGCCACAAAGACCGCGCCCACCGCCACGCGCAGCACACGACGCCGAACACGTGGCGGCAACTGCCCGCGTCCTGGCGCTACTGGAGACGCGTGCGACGGCCATCGGCCGGGCCATGGCCCGCGCCTGCCTTGAGGGCGTCCCGGCGATCGCGAGCGTTGCTTCGCATGACCACACCTTCCCGGCACGGCTCAGCCGCCTATGCACCGAACACGTCTTCGCCCTTGTCCGCTCAGGTCGCGCCGGACGACCACCGGATGAGGCCGACCTCGCGTTCGTTCGTGACCTGGGTATCCGCCGCGCCCAGGACCTGTTTCCTTTGGAGGCGCTCGTCCAGGGAATACGGCTCGGCCAGCGCGTCCTCTGGGATGCGATCGATGACGCCGCGGGGCCACACGGACATGAGGTAGTGGTGGCGTTGACAGCCCATCTGCTCGACTACACTCACCTGGCCAGTTACCAGCTGGAAAAGGCCTATACGGAGACTCAGCGACAGATCGAGACCGTGGGCGAGCAGACCCGCCTCGAGTTCTTCGAAGACGCCCTCTCCGGCCGGCTGTTCGCGCGCTCTGATGGTCCCGGACAGGCCGTCGCCATGGGCTTCGAACCAGACGCGACATACGTCGTCGTTGTCGTTGGTCTGGCCACACAACCAGCTGATCCGGAGAATCTCGCACCCTTGCGCGGAGCGCTCGAGCGCCGGGCATGGGCGGACGGCCGCCGTCCTTTCGTTGTGACGCGCGGCGAGCATGTTGTCTGCGTGGCAGCCGCCCGGCAAACGATGCCGGTGAGGAACACCATCAGTGCCATGTCCTCGGGAATGCCCGCATCGCTCGCCACTGATTTGGTCGCCGGAATCGGCGGTCCATGCCGGGGGCTGGCCGAGGTGCCCCGCGCTTACGAGCACGCTCTTCTCGCCCTGCGGCACGCCCGAAGCGTCGGCGGCGTCGTTGTGCTCGAGGACGTCGGTACGTTTCCGTACTTGCTATCTAGCGCCGATCCGACTGTCCGGCAGCTGAGCGCCCGTCGTGCAGAGCGGCTGCGCGCGGAAGACGCTCGTTGTCACGGGCTGCTCGCGCGTACGTTCGCGGTATATGTGGACTGCAACCTAAACGTCATCCAGGTCGCGAACAAGCTCGGCCTTCACCCGAACACGATTCGCAGCCGGCTTGCGAAGGTGGAGCGTCTGACAGGACTGGATACCCGCCGAGTCATCGATGTAATGGAGCTTGTCACGGTAATGAACTTGAGCCGCGCGACAGGAAGCCGGGAACCGAAACAATGAGCGTCGTATACGCCGCCAGGACTCCTCGGCCGCGGGCGGCCCTCCGTTGATCGCGCCATTTCAGGCCACTAACGAACGGGCTCCTGCTCAGGAACCACGGCCGGGCCTTTAGCAGACGATCGCAGCAACTGCAGCGAGATGATGGGAAAGATGATGACGCTCAAAAGCCCGGCAGCAACGAGCGCAGCAGCATTGGCCGGCCTGATGGCATGCAACTGAAGCCCGATCGTGGTGGCGGCCACGATGAATGGCAGCGTCGTCGCTTGAAGCAGCCCGACAGCGACGACATCGCGGGTGCTGCCGAGGGCGGACCGATAGAGGACGGCGGGCAGTCCGCGCACGATCAGTATTACCAGCAGGAAAAGCGGCACCCGCAGCACGGTGGAGGCGCTCGAGAACAGCACCGACAGATTGAAGGTGAGCCCGCTGGTGACGAAGAAGGCCGGGATGAGGAAACCGTAGCCGATGCCATCGAGTTTCGGATAGAACAGCGGATGCTTATGCTCGGCATCCGCGTCCACCAGGCGCAGGATCCCTCCGGCGATGAAGGCGCCGAGGATCGCCTCGAACCCTAGATGCGTAGCCACCGCGCCCAGGCCAACCACGAGTAGCACTGACAGCCGTATGCGGATTTGGGCCGAGGTGTCGGCCAGCCTGTTCATCACCCCTGTGATCCATGTCGAGCGCTCAATGCGGATCGTTGCGAATACCACGAGGGCGATCAAGACGGCAAGCAGCAACAGCAGCAGCAGTTTGGCACCTATGCCGGACGCGCGGCCGGAGAAGAAGAGGGACAGCAGAACGACCGAGCCGACCTCGCCGAGAGAGGCCCCCGCTATCGCGAACTGGCCGACGGGACGTTCGGCCACGCCCGCGTCCTTCAGGATTGGAATGATCATCCCCAACGACGTTGCGATGAGAATGATCCCAACGAGCAGCGTGCTCTCAACGACACCCGCCGCGTGAAGCACGCCACTAATGCCCAGAGCGAGCACCACGCTTAGACCGAACCCCAGTCCCGCCAGGCGAGCGCGAGGTCCGCGAAAGTGGCGGACGTCGATTTCAAGACCTGCCAGAAAGAGCAGGAACGCCAACCCGATCGTCGACACCAGCCGCACCGCCTGGTCGGGTTTCACCAGGTTCAGTACCGCAGGGCCAAGCACGATCCCGGCGACGATCTCCAGCACCGGCCCGGGGATAGGCACTTTAGGCATGGTCGAGAGAATCAACGGCACCGCCGCCGCAACCGCGAGCACGGCGACGAGGTTGTCGAAGTTCATCGCAGACGCCCTCCGCGCGGCCTCATGACTGCACCTTTGTTACGAAGTAGAAGAACGGCGCGGTGACGTCCACGAACTGGTGAGGCACCCCATTCGGGATGACCAGCACGTCACCCTCATTGAGCAGGTGCTTGTCCTCGCCTGTCACCACAGTGGCGCGGCCGTGGACGACGTGCATGATGTCGGTCTCGTGGTCGTGCAGTTCCACCGCACCGGGCCCGGTGCGGCGGCCGGCGTCAAGTTTGTAGCTGGACGTCTGGAGCAGCAGACCGCCGGTTTGGAACTGCTCATGAACCTTCTGCTTCGGGATGTAGGTCGCCGCGTTGTGCAGCGATGGTGCTTCAGAGCCGAGTACGGCGAGTTCCTGGTCCTCGTCCGCGGACGATGCGCCGCTCACGCCCAGTGCGCCGATCACATGGCCGTCCACGAGGAGCGGCATGCCGCCTTGCAGTGGAACGGCTCGGGCAAGATGCAACGCCGATGGGCGTCCGCCGGCCGCCTGGTCCTCGAAGTCCTTGCTCGGCCGCCGGTAGATCGCGGCCGTACGGGCCTTGTCGGTCGCGACGCCGACGCTCGCCACCTGCGCCGCGTCCGGCCGCCAGAGGTACACGAGGTGGCCTTCGGCGTCGACGACCGCGACCACCGGGGCGACGCCACGGCCGGTTGCCACGGTGCCGACCGTCTCGGCCACCCGCCGGGCGGTCTTATAGGTCAGGGCAGGCACCTCGGTAGTAGTGAACGACACTGCGGCGCCCGCAAGCGACACCGACTCGTCCTGGTCAGGTGTCTCGCCGCTGGTGCCGATCGCGCCGACCACTTCACCATCGGCCCGGAGCGGGATCCCGCCGGTCAGGGCGGCGGCGCCGTGCAAAGCGAGCGCCCCGAGGCGTCCCGAGCTCACCTGTTGCTCGATGTCGCGGCTGGGCCGGACGAAGATCGCGGCCGTCCGGGCCTTGTCGACGGCCACGACGCTGCTGGCAACCTGCGCACCGGGCGTGCGGCGCAACGCGAGCACATTGCCGGCCGGGTCGACGACGGTGATGACGACCCGGTAGCCCTTTTCGCGGGCATGTTGCTCGGCGGCGAGCAGCACAGTGTCGACGCCTGCCTCATCGATGATCCGGCGCATGCGGCTGGCGGTCATGCGGTAACTCCTTTGTTTCGCTTCCAGATCGGATCTGCCCGGCCGGGAGGGACGCTCCGGCGGGAGCGGCGAGCGTGGCCGCCCATACGGCGGTGTCGGTGGCGATGAAAAGGACGTTGCCTGCTCGGCCGCCGAAGCAGAAGTTCACAGCGCCGGGTAGCGAGATCTCGCCGATGAAGTCGCCCAGCGGGCTGAAGACCTGCACACCGCTGAAAGACGACGCATAGACGCGGCCGTCGGCGTCGACCTTGAGCCCGTCCGGGAAGCCGGGGTTTGTCACGGCGAAGAGCCGGCGGTTGACCAGATGCCTGCCGTGGTCAACGTCGTAGGCGATGACGTGGTGCGGCAGGTGGGGGTAGAAACTGCCCGCCTCCTGGTTCGCACCGCTATCGGTCACGTAGAGCAACGACTCATCGGGGGAGAAGGCGAGCCCGTTCGGTTTGACGAAGTCATCGGCGACGACGGTGAGCATCCCCGTGCGCGGATCCCACCGGTAGACGTGGTCACCGGCCTGCGGTTCGGGCCGGAACCCCTGCAAGTGGCCGTAACTGGGATCGGTGAACCAGATGCTGCCGTCGCTGCGGACAACGACGTCGTTCGGCGAGTTCAGCGGCAGCCCACCCCAGTTGTCAACGACCACGCTCCTGGCCCCAGTCCGCGGGTCCACTCGCGAGATCGCCGCCGGCTCGGCTATGCTGCCCTGCTCACACACCAGCAGCTGGCCGCCGGCGTCGAGGGTCATGCCATTGGCGACCCGAGTGTGCTGGACCACGGTCTCGACTCGGTCCGGTGCCAGCGGGAAGCGTTCCCCGTCGAGTGCGATCCGCCGGATCGCCACCTGCCAGTCGGGCGTCGGCAAGCTGGTGAAGTACAAGGCGTCGGCGTGGGCGACGTAGACCGGCCCCTCGTGCGCGTCGACATCGACGACCCAATCCAGCCGCGGAGCAGCACCGAGCACCCTCAGGAACTCCGGATCGTGCACGATAAACGGCGACGCCATACCAAGGAGTGCCCGTTGGGCCTGAAGCGTTACACTGGCTGGCCAAAGCGCCAGCGACAAGCCGTACATAAGGGTCGGCCCACACCCGGACCTGGGGTTCCGCGATATTTTGGGCCAGGCAGAGGGGCGCGAAGACGCCAAGACAAGTTGACGTCGGGCTTGATATGGCAGACGCGCGGAGCAGAGAGCTGCGTCCGGTACCGATCCGGCAGCAACCACCATGAAACGTTCTGACGGCTCCGCAGACTAAACCCGAAGCAAGGACCCTTCAGCCAGCCTGAGACGAGGCGGGCCGCATGGCACACGCAGTTCCCAGCGTGACAGGAAATCGATGCCGTACGGGGATGGAGGGCAAGAACTTCCTCGCCAGCGAAGGAACTCTCCGGGGGCAAATGCCCGGAGTGTCCGGGCACGCGAAGATGCCTGATTCGCTCTCGTCTGAACCAGGAGTGAACGCGATGACCACCCAGCACTACGACGTCATCATCATCGGCACCGGCGCCGACGGTGGCACGCTGGCGCACAAGCTGGCGCCGTCCGGCAAACGGGTCCTGCTGCTGGAGCGCGGCGGCTACCTGCCGCGCGAGCCAGCAAACTGGGACAGCCGCGAGGTCTTTATCAACGACCGCTACCTGTCCGGCGAGTTCTGGTACGACCAGGACGGCCAGGCCTTCAAGCCCCACCAGCAGTACTTCGTCGGCGGCAACACAAAGTTCTACGGAGCGATCCTGTTCCGCCTGCGCGAGCGGGACTTCGGCGAGGTCCAGCACTACGGCGGGCTCTCGCCGGCGTGGCCGATCTCCTATCAGGACCTCGAGCCCTACTACGCGGAGGCGGAGAAGCTCTATCTCGTGCATGGGCAGGCCGGCGAAGACCCTACCGAGCCGCCGCGGTCGGGGCCGTTTCATTACCCGGCGGTATCGCACGAGCCGCGCATCCAGCAGCTCTCGGACGACTTCGCGAAGAGCGGGCACCGGCCGTTCCACCTCCCAGTCGGCGTAGACCTGAACGAGTCTGACCCGGAGGCAGGATGCTGCATTCGCTGCGACCGGTTTGACGGCTTCCCCTGCCTGACCGACGGGAAGGCCGACGCGCACGTGCGATGCGTGCGGCCTGCACTGAAGCACGACAACCTGACGCTGCTGACACACGCCAAGGTGGACCGGCTCGTGACCGACAGCAGCGGCCACAACGTCAGTGAGGTGGTGGTGGACCGCCACGGCGTGCGTGAGGCGTACAGCGGCGACATCGTGGTGGTCTCGTGCGGGGCGGTGAACTCGGCGGCGCTGCTGCTGAAGTCGGCCAGCGACCAGCATCCGAACGGGCTGGGGAACACCTCCGACCTGGTAGGCCGAAACTACATGGCCCACATCAACTCCGGCGTCATCGCGATCTCGCAGGCGCCGAACACAACCAGGTTCCAGAAGACGCTTGGAATCAACGACTACTACTGGGGTGCAGACGACTCCGAGCTGCCGCTCGGGCACATTCAGATGCTCGGCAAGTCCGACCGGTATATCCTCCGGGGCGGTGCTCCCTGGTTCGCTCCGGGGCTCGCCCTTCAGTACGTGGCCAAGCACGCGATCGATTTCTGGATCACGACCGAGGACCTGCCCCACCCGGAGAACCGGGTGACGGTGGACCGCGCAGGCCGCATCCACCTGGCCAAGACGTACTACAAAAACCTTGAATCTCATAGGCGCCTGCTAGCCAAGCTCAAAGCACTGATGGGCCAGCTCGGCTGCCTCGACACCCCTATCCCGGCCTGGTCCATTCTCGACAAGCGCATTCCGCTGGCAGGTGTCGCCCACCAGTCCGGCACCGTGGTCTTCGGCGATGACCCGAAGACGTCGGCGCTCGACGTCAATTGCCGTGCCCACGACGTGGATAACCTCTACGTCGTAGACACGAGCTTCTTCCCGTCATGCAGCGCGGTCAACCCGGCGCTGACCGCGATGGCGAACGCGCTGCGGGTCGGCGATCACCTGCTGGAGCGGCTCGGCGCGCACGTCACGGCCGTGGCCCAACCTGCCTCCGATGAACGACATGAGGAGGTGCTGTCGTGAGAATGGCTGAAAGGCTAGCTAGCAGCATCGGCAAGGGGCTGGTGGCTGGCCTGGCCGGAACCGCGGCCATGACGGCCTCGAGCACGCTTGAGGCGCGGCTCCGCCACCGCACGCCGAGCTCCGCGCCAGCGCGCGCGACAGCGAAGGTGCTGGGGATTGCCTCTTTCGAAAATGAGATCGCCGAGGCGCGATTTAATGACCTTTCGCACTGGGGCTATGGCACCGGCTGGGGGGTAGTGCGGGGGTTGCTTAGCGCCGCCGGCCTGCCGCCACGCGTCGCGACCCTAGCCCACGGCGCCGCCGTTTGGGGGAGTGCGCAGGTGGCACTGCCCGCCTTGGACATCGCGCCGCCGGCCATCTTCTGGGCACCACGGGAGATCGCGATCGACGCCTTCCACCACACGGTGTATGCCGTGGCGACGGGCATAGCCTACGAGCTGCTCAGCAGCGCGCGTGGCGAACGCACCGGTATCAGCGGGCGCAGCAGGGCGCGTTACTCAGACGACCACGTGGTCTCGAACGATGGGTAGAGGGTCAGGCCACCGTCGACGAAGAGGGTTTGCCCGGTGATGTAGGCTGCCTCGTCTGAGCATAGAAAGGCAGTCGCCGCAGCCATCTCCTCGGCGGCGCCCGCCCTTTGCATGGGGATGTGGGTTTCCACCATTCGCCGCTTGACCGGATCGTCGATCCACGACCGGTTGATTGGGGTGACGGTCGCGCCGGGGCCGATGCCGTTCACCCGGATGCCGCGCGAGGCGTACTCGAGCGCTAGCGATCGGGTGAGGTTCTGCATCCCTCCTTTGGACACCGAGTAGCCCAGGAACCGCGGCTTGGGGATCAGCTGATGCACGCTGGACACGTTGACGATTACCCCTGGACGGTTCTCGGCAAGGAAGTGCTGCACGGCCCGGCGGGCGCAAAGGAAAGCGCCCCGCACGTTGACCGCGAGGACTTTATCGAAATCCGCGGCGGGCAGCTCGTGCGAGTCTGCGGCGATCTGGATGCCGGCGTTGTTGATCAGGATATCCAGCCGCCCGTACTCGCTAATTACCTGGTCGAACATGTGCTCGACCGCGCCCTCATCAGACACGTCCGCGTCGACCAAGATTGGCCGGCCGCCGACCTCAGAAAGCTGCTTCATGCAGACGCTGATGCCGTGTTCGATCGCCTCTCTGGTCTCGATCGCGCCTTCCGGCCGGCCCACATAGTTGATGGCGATGTATGCGCCCTCTTCGCCAAGTCGGATGGCGATCGCCTGGCCAATGCCAGAGCTGGCCCCAGTGACGAGGGCAACCTTTTCCTGCAATCCTTTCATGGTTTCCTCCTGCTTGACTTGAGTGTGGTGAGGCTGCCTTGCTTTGTCTTGCTTGCCGCTCAGACGTTACGGCCGCGGGCGCAGCCGGCCATTTACTCGGACGGCGCTATGCTGCCCGCCACGCGGCGCGTGCCCCGGCACTTGTCGGATCAAAGTCGTGCTTGGTGCGACGCAGCAGATCCTGGAGGTCCTCCCAGAGCTGGAAAGGCGACGGACGGCCCCAGAACCAGTAACCGACGTACACCTTGTCAATCACAAGTCTGGGCGCGAGTACGAGCGTGTGCGGCACGGTGGCGTGATGATGCGGGTCGGTGTACTCCTCGATTTCGTGTGTGCGCTGTACCTCGAGGTCCACATCGGCCAGATAGGGCCAGTAAGCACCGGTCGAGATCCGCATTTTGTAGGTCTCGT
>Ga0207646_10004836_pt1 | contig 14434 bp, 11 predicted proteins | sample KBSK5502metaG_FD_184343 | JGI IMG/M metagenome (GOLD analysis project Ga0207646, IMG submission 184343) | Corn, switchgrass and miscanthus rhizosphere microbial communities from Kellogg Biological Station, Michigan, USA - KBS K5-50-2 metaG... | ecosystem: Host-associated > Plants > Roots >... | reverse complement strand
CCTGGACGCGGCCGCCGCCAGGCTCGAGCGCCTGCACGCGGCGGCCGGCCGCCCGGAGCGTGACGCCGCCGGCGACGGCGGTCCCGCTGTGGCCGCGATGCGCGCAGCGCTAGCCCACGACCTGGACGTTCCCACGGCGCTGCGGATCGCCGAGGATGAAGGCGGCCAGGCCGCCCGTTCCCTCGGTACGCTCCTCGGCCTCTGGTAGCGGCCGCCGCGGCTGGCCGTGGCAGCTATTCGACCTGGCCTCGTGTTCCTTGCCCAATCCTGGGGCGCCAGGTGCCCCGGGGTGCTACCCGGCCCTGGCACCGGTTCGCCGTGCGCCGCTATCTGCGCGGCAAGCCGGGATGGGCCGGTGATCACCAGGGCGCGGGCGGGGCCCGCGGTGCTGACGGTGAAACCGTGCGACCGGTGGCGGGGCACGAAGACGAAGCGGCCCGCGCCGGTGGTTCAGGTAAACGACTGGCGAACACGAGGATTACCTTTGGCTAATCCTGATTGTTTGTCTGATGACGAGCGAATCGGCGGCCTAGTGGGCCAGCTAGCCGCCCAGTAGGCTCGTTAGCGTGAGCGAGCGCCGGCAGGAATTTGAGCACGACCTGGAGGCCATCGAGGCCAAGGTCATCGAACTGTTCGCCCTGGTCGCCGAGGACCTGCCCCGGGCGACCCAGGCGCTTCTGACTGGTAACAACGAGGTACTGCAGGTTCTGATCGATCGCGAGCAGGTCATCGACGCTCTCTACCCGGAGATCGAGGAACTGGTCAACCGGGAGATCCTGCTGCAGGCACCGGTGGCTTCCGACCTGCGCTTCCTGCTCTCCGTGCTGCGGATCGTGCCCGAACTCGAGCGTTCCCATGACCTCATGGTGCAGATCGCCTCCCGGTCCAACCACATCCTCGGCGAGGATCTCTCGCCGAGGACCCGGGGGATCGTCGAGCGTATGGGGAACCTCGCCGCGGAGATGTGGCGCCACGCGGTGGACTCCTGGTACCAGCGTGACCGATCGGCCGCGCCGGCCCTGGAGGCCCGCGACGACGAGATGGATGAGCTGCACGCCAGCCTGATAGCCGAACTGGCGTCGGGCCAGATGGCGCTGCCGGTGACGATGGAGATGACGCTGGTGGCTCGCTTCTACGAGCGTCTTGGCGACCACGCCGTCAACATCGCCCGCCGGGTCGTCTACCTCGCGGGGACCGCGAAGCACTAGCCGGCCGCCGCCTGGGCTCAGCCCATCCGGCCGGTGACGTAGGCCTGGGTGCGAGGGTCCTGCGGGTCCTCGAAGATCTGCTGGGTCGGGCCGTACTCGACGAGCGTGCCGGTGCGCGTGTCGTTCTCGGAGTCGACGAGCACCGAGTAGAAGGCGGTGCGGTCGCTGACCCGGGTGGCCTGCTGCATGTTGTGGGTGACGATGACGATCGTGTACTGCGACTTAATCTCGTGCATCAGGTCCTCGATCTTGCCCGTCGCGATCGGGTCGAGGGCCGAGGCCGGCTCGTCCATGAGCACGACGTCAGGCTCCACGGCGAGCGTGCGCGCGATGCAGAGCCGCTGGGCCTGCCCGCCGGACAGGCCCAGACCCGACTTGTTCATCCGGTTCTTCACCTCGTCCCACAGCGCCGCCTGGCGCAGCGAGCGCTCGACGATCTCGTCCAGCTTGCCCTTGTTGCGAATTCCGTTGATGCGCGGCCCGTAGGCCACGTTGTCGTAGATCGACTTGGGGAACGGGTTCGGCTTCTGGAAGACCATGCCGATGCGCCGACGCACGGCGATCGGGGAGACGCCCGCGTCGTAGAGCGACACCCCCCGATAGTCCACCTCTCCTTCAACCCGGGCCCCGGGTATCAGGTCGTTCAATCGGTTCAGCGTGCGCAGCACCGTGGTCTTGCCGCATCCGGACGGGCCGATGAACGCGGTGATCTCGTTCTCGTGGATGCTCAGCGACACGTTCGTGACGGCCCGGAAGGAGCCGTAGTAGATCGAGATGCCCTTGGCGTCGAAGATCGGGGTGCCGCTCGGCGTGGCGACGACATCCTGCGGCGCATCCCGCAGTGCCGCGGGCTTGGGCAGCTGGGCCGAGGCGACATTCTGGTCTGAGGAGTCCATGTCCGTTCCTAGCGCGACTCTGGTGGGCGGAATTCCTAGTTCGAGTACCGGGTGAACCGCGCGGTGACGATTCGGGCGACAATCATGAGGATGAAGGCGATCGCGATCAGCGTCAACGCCGAGCCCCAGGCGCGGGACTGCGCGCCGAGGTACGGCTGGGTGGCGTTGGCGAAGATCTGCGTCGAGAGCGCGGTGTTCGCCCCGCTGAACACGTTCGCGTTGGTCGCCGTCACGGTGAGGATGGTGAACAGCAGTGGCGCCGTCTCGCCCGCGGCCCGCGCGATGGCGAGCAGCGCGCCGCTGACGATGCCGCCGATGGCCGCGGGCAGCACCACGGTCAGCGTGACGCGGGACTTGGTGGCGCCGAGGGCGTAGCTGGCCTCGCGCAGCGGGTCCGGCACCAGCTTCAGCATCTCCTCGCTCGAGCGGATCACCACCGGCAGCATCAGGCAGGCCAGGGCGAAGGCGCCGGCCAGGCCCGAATAGCCGAAGTGCAGCACCCAGATCGAGAAGATGAACAGGCCCATCACGATCGAGGGCACGCCGGTCATGACGTCGGACATGAACCGCACGACCTGGGCCAGCGGGCCCCGGCCGCCGTACTCGTTGACGTAGATCGCGCCCAGCACGCCGAGCGGCACGGCCATGAGCGCGGCCAGGCCGGTGATCACGATCGTGCCGTAGACGGCCGCCCCCATCCCGCCGATGCCCGCGGGAACCACGTTCGGCGGGATCGGGCCGCCGGTCAGGAACGCCCAGCTGATGGCCGAGGCGCCCTTGGCGATGACCGTGAACAGGACGAAGCCGAGCGGGATCAGCACGACCACGAACGACAGCACCATGAGCGTGGTGGCGATCTGGTTCTTGGTGCGCCGCCAGCCGGCCGGCTCGCGCAGGTCGACCGCGGGCTGCTCCATGGCGGTCATCAGGCCCCCCTCTTGCGCCGGGCGGAGCGTTCCACGACCCCGCGGGCGACCAGGTTGACGAGGATGGTGATCACGAACAGGAGCACGCCCAGCCCGATCAGCGCGGCCCGGAACTCACCGGAGGCCTCGCCGAACTGGTTCGCGATGACCGCGGGCATGTCGTAGCCGGCCGCGAACAGGTGCGACGTGATCACCGGCGACGACCCGATGACCAGCGCGGCCGCGATGGTCTCGCCCATGGCCCGGCCCAGGCCGAGCAGCACCGCCCCGACGACGCCGCCCTGGCTGTGCGGCCAGACGGCGCCGCGGATCATCTCCAGCCGGGTGGCGCCGAGGGCGTAGGCGCCCTCCTTGTCGATGGCCGGCACCGTCGCGAAGACCTCACGGGACAGCGAGGTCACGATCGGCGTGATCATGAAGGCCAGGATGATGCCGCAGGTGAAGAACGAGGCGCCGCTCACCGGCTGCCCGAACAGGGGGTCGAGCACCGGGATCCCCTTCACGCCCGAGGCGATCGAGTTGTAGATGTGAAAGAGCCAGGGGGCGAACACCAGGATCCCCCACAGGCCCCAGACCACCGAGGGCACCACGGCCAGCAGATCGACCACGTACACGATCGGCCGGGCCCACCGCCGCGGCACCACCTCGGTCAGCAGCAGCGCCATGGCCACGCTGACCGGGACGGACAGGATGATCGCGATCGCCGCTGTGATGACCGTGCCGTAGATGAAGGACATCGCGCCGAAGCTGTTAGTCGCGGGGTTCCAGTCGACGGTGAAGATGCTCCAGCCCGCCGTGCTGAACCACGACGAGGCCTGCTGGCTGGTGGAGATCGCGATCAGGGCCAGGATCACCAGCACCAGCACGCCGGACGCGGCCGCGAGGATCTGGAAGACCCGGTCGCCGAGCGGGCGCCGGTGGGCCAGCGGGCCGGCGGACCCAGCCGGAGCGGCTGGGTCCGCCTGTGCCGCGGTGCTCATGACGGCGAGCCCGTCTGAGCCGCTTGCATCACAGAATTCACCACTTACGAAGTGATCTTGTCCAGCTGCGCTACCGCCTGCTGGTCGAGACTACTGGGCAGCGGCGCGAGACCGATCTGTTCGAGCAGCTTCTGCCCGTCGCCGAGCAGGTAGCCCAGGTAGGCCTTGAGCATGGCCGCGTCGTTGGCGGTCGGCTGCTTGGCGTTGACCAGGTCCCAGGACTGGTAGGTGATCGGGTAGGCGTTGGCCCCGCCCTGCCAGACCGCCGCGAAGGTCAGGTCAGCCTTGGGGGTGACACTGGTCGCGGCCGCCGTCGCCGAGGCCGGCGACGGTGCGACGAAGGAGCCGTCCTTGTTCTTGACCGAGGCGAAGCTCAGCCCGGAGGCCTTGGCCGTGGCGTAGTCCACGTACCCGATGGCGCCGGGGGTGGACTTGACGACCTGCGCCACACCCGGGTTGCCGCTGGCGGCACGGGCGGAGGTTGGCCACTTGACGGTCGAGCTGCTGCCCAGGGTCCAGGCGCTGGGCACCGCGTCCACCAGGAACTGGGTGAAGTTCGCCGTGGTCCCCGAGGAGTCCGACCGGACGGCCAGGGTGATCGGCGTGCTGGGCAGGCTGACGCCGGAGTTGTCGGCCTTGATCGCCGCGTCGTTCCAGGTCTTGATCTTGCCGGAGAAGATGCCCGCGATCGTCGCGGGTGACAGCTTCAGGTTGCTCACGCCCGACAGGTTGTACGCCATCGTGATCGGGCCGATGATGACGGGGAAGTACAGGATTGTCTTACCCGTGAAGCTCGACGCCTCCTTGGTGGGGATCGGCGAGTCCGAGCCCGCGAAGTTGACCGTCCCCGCGGCCAGGTCGGTGCGGCCCTTGCCGGAACCGCCGCCGCCGTAGTTGACGGTCATGTTGGGCTGGACCGACTTGAAGGCCGCGATGGCTTCCTGCTGGAAGGTGAGCTGGAACGTCGACCCGCTCCCGTTGAGCGTGCCGCTCAGGCTCGACGAGCCGCTCGACGAGGAGGAGGAACTGCTGCTTGCCGAGGAACCTCCTGTCGTCGAGCTGCTGCTCGACGAGGAGCATGCGCCGAGGGTGAGCGCTAGCGCGACGACGGAAACCCCCGCCGCCGTGACCTGCTGTCTGTATCGAAGCTGCATATTCAATACTCCTTTTCCGGCCGCGATGAGCGCAGCCTCGAACGGCCGGTCAGCCTGTCAACCTATGGTGTGCGAGTACAGTTTGGCGGTGTCGGCGGTACCTGCGGGCAAACGGAATGTGGACTTCAGGAGACCAGGAAGTTAAGTTATGGTGTCTTGGCCTGCGGCGGGGGAGGATCCGGCGGCCGGTGAGTACCCGGCGCCGCCGATGAAGGTGATTCCGCGTACCTGCACTCGTGCCCGGGCGTAATGCCCTCTGACCTCGGTCTTCTCGCCGAGCCTCCAGGCTGGCACGGCCGCTGTGCGCCACCCATGCTAGCTGCGGGGAGCCCTCCAGGCGGCCGCCCTGGCGAGGTTGCCGTTCAGTTACATGACATCAAGTAGCCGTCTGTTCGTTCCTCTTTTATTCAACTTTTGTTTACCTACGCTGCATATCTATTGGGCGTGGGGCGCCAAGACCTTGCCGACCGCGTGTCGGTCGAAGATGGGTGAGGGCAACGTTGTCAATGAATGCGGGAAAGGCGCAGTCGGCTTTCGGCAGAAGCCGCGCGGGCAGCCGCGCGGCGGCTGTGGCCGCGGTTGCCGCAGCCGCCGTCGTCCTCGCGGCCTGCGGTAGCGGCCCGGGCGCCCTGTCCTCGGACGTCTCGCCGGCCGGCGCCGCGGCGGCGTCACCGGCACCCGCCTCCGTGTCCCAGACCCTGGAGGAAACCGGCAGCTCACTGATGGCGCCGTTGTTCGCCCTGTGGGCACCCGCCTACCATGCCCGGTTCTCGCAGGTGACCCTGCACACGGAGAGCTCGTCGTCGGGAGAAGGCATCTCGTCCGCGGCCGCGGGGAAGGCCGACATCGGCGCGTCCGACGCCTTCCTGTCGCCCGCCACCCTGGCCAAATACTCGCACCTGGTAAACATCCCGCTGGCCGTGGCCGCACTCATGGTGGTTTACCACGTGCCCGGGATCAGCTCGTCGGCGCACCTCAGGCTGGATGGCAGGGTGCTGGGGCGCATTTTCACCGGGAAGATCACCAGGTGGGACGACCCGGCGATCGCGGCCCTGAACCCGGGCGCGAAGCTGCCGGGGGCCGCCATCGTGCCGGTCCACCGCGCCGACAGCTCGGGCAGTACCTTCCTGTTCACGTCGTACCTGAACGCCCAGGACCCTTCGGGCTGGAACAGCTCCCTGATCGGCACCACGGTCGCCTGGCCCCGGCGGCCGGGCGCGCTCGGCGCCACCGGCAGCGACGCGATCATCAGCAGCGTGAAGTCCGCGCCCGGCGCGATCGGGTACGTCGGCGTCAGCTACCTGTCCCAGGTCATCAACGCGACCGAGGGCGAGGCCGCACTCGGTAACTCCGCGGGCAGCTTCGTACTTCCTACCGCCCGCGCGATCCAGGCGGCTCTGGCCAGCTTCACCAACACGCCGGCCAGCGAGACCATATCGCTGATCAATGGCTCGGCCGCCCAGGCCTACCCGATCGTCAACTACGAATATGCCGTGGTGAATACCTCCCAGCCCAGCGCCACCCGGGCGCAGGATCTGCGAGCGTTCCTCACCTGGACGGTTACCAGCGGCAGGGAGCAGCTGGGACAGGTGAACTTCCAGCCGCTGCCGTCGTCCATCGTCACCCTGTCCGATGCGCAGATCGCCAAGATCAGGGGCTGATACAGGTACATGACTGCTGGCTCTGCCGGACGTGACCACCGGGTCCCCTCGCAGCCCGCCCCGCCGCCTGCGGAGGTATCGCCGTCGCCGGGTGAGCCTGGCGCGGCGGGAGCGCCGGCCCCGGCCCGGGCCAGCACGGTGCTCGCGGACCGGATGGCGGCGGCGCTCGTGCACCGGGAGCCGGGCTGGCGGTTGCCCCGCCGCACCGCGCTGGCCAGGCGATACAACGTCAGCCTGACCGAGATCGACACCGCGCTCGGCGATCTCGCCCGCCGGTCGCTGGTCCGGCGGCTGCCCGACGGGCAGTTGTACCGGGCCAGCCCGGCCGACTACTGGATCCCCCTCGAGGGCGCGGGCGGCCTCGGCACCAGGCTGGATCCGATGGGCGCCACGATCGCCTGCCAGACCCGGCACGTCTCGACGCGTGAGGCCCCCCAGGATGTGGCGTGGGCCCTGCACCTGCCGTGCGGCGCGCCGATCCGCGTGGTCCGGTGCGTCTGGGTGTCCGAGGGGGACCCGGCCGCCGTATCCACGGCCTACCTGAGCGAACAGGTCGCGGGCGAGGACACCGAACCAGGCCAGGAGGCCGACCAGGGATTTCCCTCGCTCGGCTCGGTGCTCAACGCCCTGCCGGCCGCTGCGGTGAGCCTGGAAATGTCCCCCCCTCAGCCGTCCATCGCCCGCAGCCTCCGGTTGTCGCCGGGACAGCCGGTGATCACGGTCACGGTCAGGTTCGACAACACCGTCACCGGTGAGCCTGCCGGGCTCACCGTGGTCATGCTGAAGCCGGAGCTGTTCAGGGTCGCGATCGACTCCGCGGAGGCTCCGGCTGCTACGCCCTTAGCCGTCGCGGCCCGACTGGTCTAGGATGGGCCCAGCGAAGGGGAGTAGCTCCATCGCCGGGTGGCCGACAATCTCGGCCCGGACATCCGGGCCCGGTCCCCGGGGACCCATGTGGTCTGAGTGAGACCTTCGGCCGCAGTGACAGCTGCCGGGCCGAAGGTCTCCCGATCTCCGGCCCGGCCCGACTCGATGGGTCCGGAGTTGACATCCTCCACTCGCCTGAAGGCGGGGATTCCAGCCGCGGCTCGCGCCGCGCTGTTGGTTCGCGGTTCACAGGCCGGGCAACCCCGTCGCCTACCCGCGCAGCCACGGCATGCCCTGCCGCGGTTTCGTATTAGTCGTGCATGCCTGCCTGGCTATCGCAAGCATATTCGACTATACCACAATGCGGAGGGAGGGAGCGGCGTTTTCGTCCCGGCCTGAAGGCCGGGATCTTCACGCCGCGATTCTGATGAATCCAGCCGCCGCCCTGACGGCCTTCCTGATCATCCTGCCCTCCGAGCTGCCCGATAAGACCGTGTTCGCCTGCCTGGTCATGGGCACCCGGTACCGGCCGGTCTTCGTGTTCGCGGGCGCGGCGGCGGCGTTTGCCGTGCACGTCGCGCTGGCCGTCGCGGCCGGCGGCCTGCTCGGGTTGCTGCCGCACCGCGCGGTTCAGGCCATTGCCGCGGTCTTGTTCCTGATCGGGGCCGTGCTGCTGTGGTTCCAGCACGGCGAGAGCGGCGACGAGGAGGAGGTCGCCGACCATGGCCGCGGGAAGCGGTTCTTCCCGGTCGCGGGGATGGCCTTCGCGGTGGTCTTCGTCGCCGAGTTCGGCGACCTTACCCAGATCCTCACGGTCAGCCTGGCGGCCAGGTACGGGGACCCGCTCGCCGTCGGCATAGGTTCGACGCTGGCGTTGTGGGTGGCGGCGGGCGGCGCCATCGTCGGCGGCCGGGGCCTGCTGAAGATCATCCCCATGGCCTGGCTGACGCGGGGCGCGGCTGTGGTCATGCTGGCGCTCGCCGGGGCCAGCATCGTGACCGCCATATCCTGAACGCCCATATCCTGAACACGGGGTCCTGAGCGCCGATACTGAAACCGGAGTTGCTCATGATCGCGAATGACGCTACTGAGGCACCAACTAGAACGTCCTCATTACATCTGGCCGCACAGAGGGCGTGCCTGCCTGGACACGTACGCGTCACACCTGGGACGCTGGGAGCCGAGACGCCGGCCGAGGTCGTGACAGAGGCGGAACAGATGCCACGGCGTGCCCGTTACCTCGTCCCCAGGGGACTTCCCCGCCGTGACGAGATCCTCGCCGTCTGCGTGGTGGCGGCGGTCTTGGTGCATGTGCTTTTCGCTCAGCTCACGATCCTCCTCGCCGCCGTGTTCTACCTGATCACCAGGGCGACCCGGTGGCGCCTGTCCTGGCTGACGGTCCCGGCGGCGGCCGGACTGGCGTCGACCGCGGCGGTCGGCCCGAGGGCCGCGGCGGCCGGTTTCACCGCCGGACCCGCCCAGATCGTCAGCTACCTGAGCGCCAGCGGGCACCAGGCCGACCACCTGCTGCACTTCACCGGCGCGTTCACTGGAATGGGGACATGGCTGCCCCGGCAGTTGCCGCTCGCCCTGGTGGCCGGCGCGGCCGAGGCTGCCCTGGCCGGCTGGCTGAGCTGGCTGCATACCGACGAGTCGGACCTGCGCCCGGCCCGGCCCGGCCTGATCGTGGCCGCCCGGCGCGCGGCCGTCGTCCGGGCCATCCGGGCCGGCGGCGTGGTGACCAGGGACGGCGGCTGCCTGGGGGTTGCCGCCGGGTCGGGCGCCCGGGTGACGCTGGCCTGGGCCGAGGCGGCCGGAGGCATCGCGGTGTGCGGCTCTTCCGGCCTGGACGTGCTGACGACCGGCTTTCAGCTGGTCCACGCCGCGATCCGGCGGCGCAAGCCGGTGCTCGCCGTCGACCACACGGCCGATCCGGCGCTAACCGGCAAGCTGGCCGCGGTCTGCGCCGCGGCCGGCGCGCCGCTGCTCGTGTTCGGCGAGAACGGAAACGTCGGCGCCGGGGCCCGGGTGGCCAGCTACGAGCCGTTCCGGCACGGCGCCCCCGGGCGCCGTGCCGCGCTGGTCGTCGCCATGCTCAGCTGGGACGGGCCCGGCCGCCAGTACCGGCGCAGCTGCGTCTCTTACCTCGAGGATGTCTTCGAGCTACTCGATGCCGCGCCCGGCGACCCGCGCGTTCCCGTGCTCGACGACGTCATCCACCTGCTCAACCCGGTGGCCATGCGAGCCCGGATGGAATACGTGCCCGCGGCCTACCCCCGCCGGGAGGTACTGGCCGAACGGGTCCGGGTGTCGACGAGCCTGGTCACCGCCGAGCCCGCCACCATCGCCGAAGTCGGCCGGCAGCTGCGGGAACTCCGCGCGTCGCCGTTCGGCCGCTGGCTGCGCCCCTCCCCGGACGGCCAGACGGCAGACATCGACCTCAGCCGGGACGTCGCCGAGCGCGCCGTGGTGCTCTTCCGGCTCGGCGGGCCGCGCCCGGCCGGGAGCTGCGCCATGCTCACCCGCCTGGTCTGCCAGGACCTGCTGGCCGCGGGCGCGGCGCTGGACGGGATCGGTGTCGACGGCGACGGGATCATCTGGCTGGCCGAGTGCGGCGCGCTGCCGCGGCCGCCGGTCACCGAGATGATCGCCCGCGGCCGGGGCACCGGGCTGCCAGTGCTCGCGGCCACCACGTCGGCGCAGGTCGCAGCCGATCTCGCGGATATGGCCAACGTCGTGGTGGTGCACCGGATGGAGGACACCGCCCTGGCCGCGCGGCTGGCCGCGATCGGGCCGGCCCCGGCGGCCGCGGCGGAACCCGGCACGGCGGCCGTGGCCGGATCGGGGTTTCCGGCCGCGCTGCGGGACGGCGAATTCCTGCTGGCCGTGAAGAACCCGCCCCGGCTCGTCCCGCGCGGGCTCCTGGTGCGGGCCAGGGTGCCCGCGGCGGGGGGCGGCCGCGCCGCCGCGCCCCGGCGCGCCTGGGAGGGAGCGTAGTGTCCCCCCCGGTCGGCCAGCTGTGCCTGGGATGGCAGTACGCGACGCCGTACCCGGAGCCGGGGCCTGCGCCGCGGCGACCCACCCCGCCCGAGCAGGAGCGGCTCAACCCCGACTGGGCGGCGGCCCAGCGCCGTGAGGAGAGCCTGCTCAACCGGCCGCTGAAGGCGGCCTTCGGCATCGCCGTCGCGCTCGGCCTCACGGCGCTCGCGCTCGGCGCCGTCGGCTCGCTCGACGTCCTCGTGGCCGGGCTCGGCTTTATCTGCTGCGCGCTGATCGCGGCGGTCAGCGGATACGCCATCTGGCAAGGTGAGCGCGCGCTGCGGTCGAGGCTGGCCGACGAGCAGGCCCGGGTCGGCAAGCTCCGGACGGCCCAGGAGAGCAGGCTCTTCGCCTGGCAGGCCGAGCACGCTACCCGGATGCGGGAGTGGCAGGACCTCCGGGCCGCCTATGAGCATCAGAAACGCTGGTATGCGGTCTGCGTGCCGGACGGGGTGCACCGCGTGGATATCGCGGGCGGCACGCTCTCCGGCTGGTCCGCGATGCTCACCACGGCAGGCGCGAACCGGCTGGCCGCGGGGGGCGAGATCACGGTGCTCGACCTGACCGAAGGTTCGGTCGCACTGGACCTGATCGGCTTCGCCCGGGCCTCGGCCATCGATCCGCTGGTCTGGGTGCTGCCCGATGACCTGCCCCGACTCGACCTGGGCACCGGGCTGGGCAAGGACGCCCTGGCCGACCTGCTATCCCTGGTGGCCAGCGTGACCGACGAGCAGGGTTCAGCCCGGGATCTCTCCCTCGACAACGCCATCCTGGAGCGGGTTATCGAGGTGCTCGCCGAGAATCCGCGGCGCCAGGCCACGGTCGCCGCCGTCACCGCCGGGCTGCGCGCCCTGGCCCAGGCCGGCGACCCGCGCGACGATGTCGCCGCCGGGCTGATCACCGCCGGGCAGGCGGACCGGCTCACCGCCATGTTCGGCCGCGGCGCCACCGACCGGGTGGTCCTCGAGCGGGCCTGGGTCCTGGAGTCCCAGTTGCGCAAGCTCGCGCCGGTGGGCACCGCGCTGGTACCGCTGCCGCGCAGCACGCTGCGCGTCGCCGCGCTGAGCAGGCGAGTGGGCGTCGTGGGCAGCAGGGTGCTCGGGACCTACCTGACGGTCGCGCTGACCCACCTGCTGCGCGACACCGAGCCGGGGCAGCGGCCCTGGCAGCACACGCTGTTCGTGCTCGGCGCGGACAAGCTGCGCGGCGACGTGCTGGACCGGCTTAGCGACGCGTGCGAGCGGTCGGCGACCGGCCTCGTGCTGGCCTATCGCGGCATCGCCCCGCACGTCAGGCAGCGGCTCGGCCGGGGCAACGCCGCGGTCGGCTTCATGCGGCTGGGGAACGTCGAGGAGGCCAAAGCCGCGAGCGAGCAGATCGGCACCGAGCACCGCTTCGTGCTCTCCCAGCTCACCGAGACAATAGGGGTGTCCGTGACGGACACCACCAGCAGCGCCTACACCAGCACCGCCGGGTCGGCGAGCTCGACCGCCGCCTCGTGGTCGCAGAGCGAGGGCCTGTCACGCAGCACCGGGCGGGGCCACAGCGACGGCAGCCTGCTATTGCCATCGCGGGCGAGCGTCTCGCACAGCGTCCAGACGGGCGATTCGCAGAGCACGAGCGAGAGCGAGTCGGTCACCGCGAGCGTCAGCACCAGCACCGCCTGGGGGATGACGACATCGAAGGCGGCCGGCGACAGCGAATCGCTCGCGCGGGCCCTGCAGCGTTCCCGTGAATTCCTCGTCGAACAGCACGAACTCCAGCAGCTCCCGGCCAGCGCGATGATCATCACGTATGCGGGCCCGGCGGGCCGGCAGGTGGTCATGGCCGACACCAACCCGGGCATCGGCGGGCTCGGTGCCGCCACCGCGCTAACCCTCGAGGAATTCCGGAGCCTGCCGTCCCCAGGACCCGGGAGGGCTAGGGCGGGTCATCCCTCCCCAACGGGGGTCCGGGGGGATGGGTTCCCCTCGGAGAAAGAGGCCCAGCAGGGTCCCGGGGCGGAGCGGGAGCCGGCTGGCCGCCGCGATGGCGCGCCGGGTCCGGTGAGCTGGCGTCAGGGTCGGCCGCCGCCCAATCTCGGGCCGCCTCCGCAGCGCCTGGACTGGCGTAAGCGCCGCTCCTGACCGGACCAGGACCTGAACGCCGCGGACGCACGCCGGCAGCTCTGTGCCGGGAACGGTGGCGTATCTGACGGTGAGCTGATATTCACTCAAGGTGACTACGATGCAGGATGCCGGCGTGGTACTGGCCGGGCTCGGCTCGGTGCGGACGCCATGGCTCGCGGTGGCCCAGCCCGGCTGGCTCGAGGTCGTGCTGTCCTGGCCGCAGCGGATCATCAGGCCAGCCGCCGACCCGGACGTGCGCCGCACCGCGACCGGATAGCATCGGGGCCGGGTTGACATCCTGCCCTCGCCCGGAGGCGGGGATTCCATTTCACGCTGGAAGGGGCGCGAGTTGAGGTTCGCGGTTCGTCCGCCCCGGCAACCCGGGGCGTCCCCGCCAGTGAAGGAGATGGGTGGTGAAGCGGCACGAAGGCCGCGTCCGGTATGAGCACTAGCAGCCCGCCGTCGCGGCGGTTCGGCCTCCCCTTCCGCGCCCGCCTGGCCACTACCGTCGGCGGCGCGGCTGGCCGGGCGTCCCGGCTGGCCGGGCGCGGCGACGGATCGGTCATCGGCGGGGTCATCGGGCTACGGCTGAAACCCGATCTGCTCTCGCTGCTCGCGCGCGGGCGGCAGGTCATCCTGGTGACCGGGACGAATGGGAAGACCACCACGACCAGGCTGATCACGGCGGCGCTCGGCGCACTGGGACAGCAGATCGCGTCCAACGCGTTCGGCGCGAACATGGAAGCCGGCCTGGTCGCCGCGCTCGCCAAGGCCCCGGACGCCACCCTGGCCGTGCTCGAGGTGGACGAGAAGTACATGCCGGCCATGCTGACGGCGACCGGCGCCCGGGTGGTAGTGCTGCTGAACCTCAGCCGGGATCAGATGGACCGCGCGGCGGAGATCTGGATGCTCGCCCGCCGCTGGCGGGCGGCGCTGGCCGGCGCCCCGGGATGCCGGGTCATCGCGAACGCCGACGACCCCCTAGTGGCGTGGGCCGCCGGGCAGGCCCGCCAGGTCACCTGGGTGGCCGCGGGCCAGCGCTGGCACGACGACTCCTGGTGCTGCCCGAACTGCGGGTCGCACCTGCGCCGGGACGGCGAGGACTGGTACTGCGGCGAGTGCCCGAACAGGCGGCCGCCGGTCCGCTGGATGCTCGCGGGCGACGAGGTGATCGACCCCACCGGCCGGTCCCGGCCGCTCGACCTGGCCCTGCCCGGCCGGGCCAACCGGTCCAACGCCGTCGTCGCGCTCGCCGTGGCAGAGGTATTCGGGATCACCGCCAGCCAGGCGATGGGCGCGGTCGCGCAGGTGCGGTCCGTCGCCGGCCGGTACACCCAGGTGGAACGGCACGGCTGCGCGCTGCGGCTGCTGCTGGCCAAGAACCCGGCCGGCTGGCTGGAGGCGCTGGACATCCTGGTGCCGCCGCCGGCGCCCGTGCTGCTGGCGGTGAACGCCCAGACGCCGGACGGGAAGGACACATCCTGGCTCTGGGACGTGGACTACCGCAGGCTGCGCGGCCGCCCGGTGTTCGTGGCCGGGGAGCGCAAGCTCGACCTCGCGGTCCGGCTGGAAGCCGACGAGGTGGCCTTCCGCAT
>Ga0207646_10004834_pt1 | contig 14445 bp, 16 predicted proteins | sample KBSK5502metaG_FD_184343 | JGI IMG/M metagenome (GOLD analysis project Ga0207646, IMG submission 184343) | Corn, switchgrass and miscanthus rhizosphere microbial communities from Kellogg Biological Station, Michigan, USA - KBS K5-50-2 metaG... | ecosystem: Host-associated > Plants > Roots >... | reverse complement strand
CGGCGAAGCGGTCACCGTGCCGCGCGCGGAGGAGGACCGGCTCCGCGCCGAGATCAACCGTCTGGGGTTCTACTCGGTCGTCAGCGACGCGGAGGACATCGAGCGCATGGAGAACGACGCAGCACACCTGAACGGCGCGTTCGAGCGCGCCATCATCGAGCAGATCAAGGGTTGGTGCACGCTCGCCGAGGAGCGGCTCAAGCCGAACGTCCGGTGCATCATCACGCCTGGCAACGACGATCCAAGAGCCATCGACCCGGTGCTCAGGGCGGCCGGGCGCATCGAGTCGCCCGAGGCCGAGATCTGCGATCTCGGCCCCGTCCTCATGGCGAGCTGCGGCGACGTGACGCCAACTCCCTGGAACACAGAGCGCGAATACCCGGAGGACGAGCTGGGGCGAAGGCTCGAGAAGATCCTGGAGGGGGCGCCGCAAGGAAGCAAGGTGGTCGTCAACTTCCACTGCCCGCCATATGGCTCAGGCCTCGACTTCGCGGCGGAGCTCGACCCGCAGCTCCGCCCGGTCATTCGCGGCGGGAGGCCGAGCATCATCCCGGTCGGCAGCAAGGCCGTGCGGGAGGTCATCAAGCGCCACCAGCCGGTTGTCGGGCTGCATGGCCACATCCACGAGTCGAAGGGGGCGCAGAAGATCGGCTCGACAATGTGCCTGAACCCGGGCAGCGATTACTCTGCAGACGTGCTCCGCGGCGCTATCGTGGACTTCGCCGAGGATGGAAGCTACATCGATTTCCTCTTCACAACCGGATAGCGTTCCTCTTCCCGACCCGGTTGCGGAGTCTCGGCGGCTCGTCGAGGTGGCCACGCGCAAAGGTGTTATGGCGCGCGTGCTCGGTGGCGCGGCCGTGTACCTCCAGGCGCCGGACGGCAGCCCCCTCCTCCCCCGTTCGATCAACGACATCGACGTGGCGACGCGACGCGGCGCCAGGACAGCGGTCACGGAAGTCCTGGTGTCGGCCGGCTACACGCCGGACCAGATGTTCAACGCCCTTCACGGGGCGCGCCGGCTGCTGTTCTACGACGAGGTGAACTCCCGCAAGCTCGATGTCTTCATCGGCGAGTTCTCGATGTGCCATGAGATCCCGATTGCAGACCGGCTCGAGCGCGAACCGCTGACCGTTCCCCTCGCCGAGCTCCTGCTCACCAAGCTCCAGATCGTCAAGCTCACCGAGCGCGATCAGCGCGATATCTACAACCTCACCTTTCACCATCCGGTCACGAATGGAGACGGGTCCGGGATCGAGGCGGACGTTGTCGCCCAGGTCTGCGCCCGCGATTGGGGCCTATGGCGCACGGCGAAGTCGACCATCGAGCGCTGCCTCACCAACATCGATGCCTACGATCTGGACAGCGAAGCCTCGAAGGTGATCGAGGAGCGGCTCGCGGCCCTGTGGACGGCGATCGAAAGCGAGCCGAAGAGCGCCAGGTGGCGGCTGCGCAGCCGCGTGGGCGACCGCGTGCGCTGGTACAACGAACCCGAGGAAACCGCCGGGAGCGACTGATGGCCCCGGATGCACCAAGACCCAGCGCGCGCCAGCTGCTCGAGGAGGCCGCCGCGAAGGGCAGCGACCTGGAGACGGTCGCGCGAGGAGTGCTGGCTCGGCTGGCCGAGCTGACCGGCATGAGCTCCACCTACCTGGCCGAGACGCGCCTCACGGTCGACGAGCAGTACATCGTCTTCTCGTGCAACCGCAGCGACCTCTTTCACATCCCGGAGGACGTGACGCTGCCCTGGTCGGAGGGCGTGTGCCGGTTCGTCGTCGAGGGTGGCCCCAACTACACCGCGGACGCCCAGAAGCAGTTCCCGAAGAGCAGCGTCGCGAGGCTTCTCGAGATCCGCACCTTTATCTCCTATCCCGTCTTCACCGCCGACGGCCGCTTCTTCGGGACGCTTTGCGGAGCGAGCAAAGAGCAGGTCGAGATCCAGCAGGAGATCCTCGAATTGATGCGGGAGTGCGCGCTGCTCATCGGCCAGCGGCTCAAACCCGACATCGCGCCTCGGTCAGAATCTGCGTGACATGCGACTGCTGACTTTCCGTGCCGGCGGGGCGAGCCGGCTCGGAGCGCTGCGGCCCGACGGCTCGGATGAAGTCGTCGAGCTCCCGGAGCCGGGCGACATGCTGAGCCTCATCGATGCCGGCGATGAAGGCCTGGCCCGAGCGCGTCAGGCTCTTGACTCCACGCGCTCACGCACCCACCGGCTGCAGGACCTCGAGGTCCTGGCGCCGCTGCCCAACCCTCGCGGCAATGTCATCGCCATCGGGCGCAACTACCAGGCGCATGCCGAGGAGAGCGCCCGCGCCGCCGGAAAGGCCGTCGACCCGCCGACTGTGTTCACAAAGGCCTTGACGACGATTGCGGGGCCGTACGACGACATTGTGGTCGACGACGCGGTGACCAAGCAGGTCGATTGGGAGGTCGAGCTCGGGGTCGTCATTGGGCGCCACGGCATCAACATCCCCCAGGACCGGGCCCTCCGCCACGTCTTCGGTTTTCTCGCGCTCAACGACGTGAGCGCGCGCGACATCCAGTTCGGCTGGGGCGGTCAGTTCTTCAAAGGCAAGAGCCTGGACGGGTTCTGCCCGATCGGTCCCTGGATCGTCACGCCGGACGAGATCGACGACCCCCAGTCGCTGCGGTTGTCGCTTCGCGTCAACGGCGTGGTCAAGCAGGACGGCAACACGCGCGACATGATCTACCCCGTCGCCGCCGTGATCGAGTGGGTCTCCAGGGGCATGACGCTGCCCGCCGGCGCGATCATCGCGACCGGCACCCCGGACGGAGTGGGTTTCGCTCGCACGCCGCCCGAATTCCTGCAAGCCGGCGACGTCATGGAGGCGGAGGTCGAAGGCATCGGGACGCTCCGCAACCGGATCGTCCGGGCCGCGGGCTGACCGTCGTGTTCAACCTCGAGGAGCTGGCGGGCGTCCTCGTCGCGCTGGCGTCGCCGCTCAACCGCGACGGGGCGGTCGATGAGCCTGCCTTTGCGCGGCTGGTCGAGCATGTGCTCGCCGGCGGGGTCCACGGCCTGCTCCCGCTCGGGTCGACCGGTGAGGGCGCCGCGCTGGACGAGCCGAGCCGGCGCAAGGCCCTGCAGGCTGTGGTCAAGGCGGCCGCCGGACGCGTCCCGGTGATCTGCGGCGTGGCGCAGCCAAACCTGGCGTCCGCCCGGGCCGAGGTCGAATCGGTGGCACGCCTGGGCGCGGATGCCGCCCTGGTGGCACCTCCCTTCTATTACCCGATGAACCAGGCTGGCGTGCTCGCCTTCTACCGGCGGATCGCTGACGCGGCCACTGTGCCGATCCTCGTCTACAACATTCCCCAGTTCACCAAGATCGTGGTCGAGCCCGCCACAGTGGCCGCGCTCGCGAACGAGGGCGCGATCCGGGGCATCAAGGACTCGAGCCGGGACTTCGAGTACTTCGAAGGCGTGTGCATCGCCACGCGCGAAGTGGCCGGATTTCGCGTCTTCACCGGCAGCGACACGATGCTCATCGCGTCGCTTGCGTTCGGAGCGGCGGGCACGATCTGCGGCGCCGGCAACATCGCGCCTCATTGGGTCGTGCGCATCTACGACGAGTACCTCCGCGGCGATCTCGAGGCGGCGCGCGCGAGCCAGGATGCGCTCTACCGGCTCGTGACGGCGCTCCGCGGCGACGTCTTTCCCGGTGCGATCAAGGCCGCCTTGCACATGCAGGGCATCTGCGAGCCGTGGCCGGCGCCGCCCGCCCAGCGGCTGGACGAGCGACACGAGGCACGGCTGCGCGAGCAGCTCGCGGCCTGGGGACTGCTTACCCCGGAACGCTCACGGCACTGAGATCGTCGCCACGACCTGCTGCTGATAGTGGGGTTTGTTCGACCCGTCGTCGTAGGTGCTGACGAACGTCGAATAGTCGACTAACCCCGCGATCTCGTTGCCGAAATAGTCGCCGAGGAAAGTGTCAAGCGAGTTGCAAGGGCACGATCGGTCCGGCGAGTTCAGCTGCGGGTCCCACATGTGCTCAGTCAGCCGGATGTTGTTGCCCTTCGGCGTGAGGTCGTCCTGGTAGAACTGCACGCTCGAGTTGACGCAGTAGTTCACAGCCCCGTATGGCGGCGTGGTCCCGGCGTAGTTCGGGTTCGACTGGTCGAGCGCCAGGCCGGCAGCGTCGGCTTCGGGGGTTTCTAAGAGAGGACACGCGAGCCTCCGGTCGTAGAAGTTGACGCTCACAGTCCCGTCGGGGCCGACGGCGAGGTTCGGCTGGAACTCGTCGACGTCCGGAGCTGCGTTGTCGTTGACCTGGATCGGAGGTGTCCAGTGGTTGCCCTTGTCGTAAGAGGCGGTCAGCAGGATGTTGCCGAAGCCGCTGCTCTTGGATTCATACGCAAGGTAGATCGCGTGTTCGCCCACGCCGAACGTTTCCTCGATCCCGTCTTCGAAAGTTGTGTTGGCGTAGCCGGGACCCGTCAGCGGTGCCGTGTGCACGTTGGACGCGGCCAGCAGAGGACCCGCCCAGGTCGCACCACCGTCCGCCGAGTAGTCCACGTAAATGTCGACGCAGCACGAGCCGTGGGCTGATGCGTAGTTGACGACGGGCGTGTACACGACACCGTCGGCATCGATGTGCGGATACAGGTACGTGTTGTTGTTGGTGGCCCCATTCGCGGCCGGCAGGAGCATGGGCGGCGACCATTGTGTGTGCGTGCCGTCCTTCCTTGCCGTGGCGGTGGAGACGTATGGCTTGCTGCCGTTACCGTTGAAGTTGACGAACATCACGTAGATCCGGCCGTAGTTGGGATTTGTTTCCTGCGTGCCGCTGCGGTCGATCGCGATCCACTGCTTGTCCGGCTCCTGGCCGAATCCGGCATTGGTCGTGAAGACGTAGTCCGGGTGGTCGCCCGCGGTCGACCACTCACCGGCCGTGGTGGAACCTTTCGGTCGGACTGAAACGGCAACGGCCTCATTCGGCACAAACCGGTTCGGCTCATTGCCGGGCTCGTACTTCTTGTGGCCGGACTTGTCGTAATAGAACTGGTAGGGCAGGATCGCCTCGTAGTAGTTGCCCCACGGGTCAAACGCGCCGACCGGATCGGTGTTGTCAGTCCAGCCCTCGTACCCGGGGATGTGACCCATGACCGGCCACGTCTTGCCGCCGTCGAACGACTCGTAGAAGCCGAGCAGGTGGTTGTAGCCTTCGGCGCCCGTGAACCACTTGCTCGAGCCGATGATGTGGTTGGGATCGGTCGGGTCGACGCGGATGTCGGACTCCGACCTGTCAGTGACCAGCATCGGCCCCGCGGCCATTGAGGTTCCGTGCTGGGTGGCGTACTGCGTCGTGCCTACGTCTTCCCCGGTTTGGGCGCCCATTGGAGGGCACGAGCTCTCGCCCGTGTAACCGTCGTTCGGCCCGTTGTTGAAGGCAGTGGTTGGAACTTCAGGTCGATAGCAGCTGACCTGTTGGGTCGTAACAAAGGTGTTCGTCACGTGGTGGGACGAGTAGCTGGCGGCGTAGGTCGAATCAAACTGCGTGCCTTGCGGCACGTTGCCGATGCCGGCATCGACGACGGAGCTCGAGGCCGGGGCCAGGCCCATCGCCAAGAAAACCGATGTCACCGAAGCTGACGCAAGGATTCGGCGGACCAAAGGACTCACGGCACCCCCTCCGTTTTCAAGCGCACGACCGCGTCCCCGGAGCATAGTCAATTTCAGCGATCGTTCAGGAAGTCGATCTGAGAAAGGGGGCGGCCATGCGCGCGGTGCGCGCGACGCATGGCTCACCCCCCGCAGCCTTGGGTGGACCGGGCGACCCGTTCCCGGCTGCCGGAATCATCGGGTGATCGACGAGAAGAAACCAGCCCCATTTGGACGGTTTCCGCCTACCTCAAATGAGGTACGCAGCTATCCTCGTCAGGTCGTGATCGTCTCCATTGGCGACCTTGTGCTGGACGTCAGGATCGTCCCGGATGGCCCGCTCGAGCCCGACGACGACTCACCGGCCTCGATCACCATTGGCGGAGGGGGCCAGGCCGCCAACTTCTGCGCATGGAGCGCAGCCGCCGGCGAGCCGGTCCGCCTGGTCACGCGCATCGGGGACGATGACACCGGGCGCAGGCTCGTCGGCGACCTCGAATCACGCGGGGTCGAGGTGCGCGCGGTCTGGGCTGCTGAGCCGACCGGCATCATCGCGGTGATGGTCGGACCCGACGGCAGACGGACCATGGCGACCCAGCGCGGCGCGAGCGTGGGCCTGAGCCCGGACGACCTGGAGGAAGCGTGGTTCCGCGACGCAGCGTTGCTTCACGTGCCCGCGTATTCGCTATTCGTGGAACCGATCGCGAGCGCGACCCGCGCCGCGATCAGCGTGGTGCGCGAGGCGGGCGGCATGGTCGCCGTCGACCTCTCATCGGCGGCGGGCCTCCGAGCGTTTGGCCCGGCCCGCATGGCCTACGTGCTCGCGCGAATGAAGCCCGAGCTCCTCTTCGCGACAGAGGCCGAAGCGGCGACGCTGGCGGTTCCGCTCGAAAGCCTTGCCCAGGTCCCCGTGCTCAAGCTTGGCGCCGCCGGCTCGGTGGTCTTCGGCCGCACGCTTCCGGCGCCCGAAGTGAATCTCGTCGACCCCACCGGCGCGGGAGACGCTTTCGCCGCCGCGTTCTGCAGCGCCTGGCTGCGTGGGGCGACGCCCGTCGAGGCCGCTGCACGCGCGGTCCAGGCCGCGTCGCAATCGGTGACACTGGCTGGGGCGCGGCCGAGCTGAGCTCGCTACTCGAGGTTTCGCCCGAGGTGGCGGCCGCTCTGGCGGAGGGCCGCCCTGTCGTGGCTCTCGAAACCTCGATCGTGGGCCAGGGCCTCCCCGCTCCCCACAACCTCAAGGCTGCGCGGGCCTGCGAGGCGGCCATCCGGGAGGAGGGCGCGACGCCTGCGACCGTGGCCGTCCTTGACGGCCGGCTTCGGGTCGGTCTGGATGACGCCGGTCTCGAGCGCATTGCCGCGGGTTCCGTCAAGGTGAGCGCGCGCGACCTCGGGGCGGTGATCATCCAGCGAGCGGCCGGTGCCACTACGGTGGCAGCCACAGTGAGGGTGGCCGCGATGGCCGGGATTCGCTTTTTCGCAACGGGCGGTATCGGCGGCATCCACCGCGGCCATCCTGAAGACCAGTCGGCCGACCTCGTCGAGCTGGCGCGCTCGCCCGTGGCTGTGTTCTGCGCGGGGGCGAAGATCATCCTCGACCTGCGCCTGACGCTGGAGCGGCTCGAGAGCCTGTCGGTCCCCGTCCTCGGCTACGGAACCGACGAGTTCCCTGCCTTCTACTCGCGCCGCAGCGGCTGCCCTGTCAGCGCACGGGTCGACGGTGCGGAAGAGTGTGCGCGCACGTTGCGGGCGTCATGGGATGCGGGCGGACAAGGCGCCGTCGTTGCGGTCCCACCGCCGGCTGACCTCGAGGGGGCCGAGGAGATGACTCGCCGCGCCGTGGCGGAGATGCACGATGTGAGCGGCCCCGACGTCACGCCGCGGCTGCTGGCGCGCGTGGCAGAGCTGTCGGGTGGCCGGTCGCTGGATGTGAACGTCGACCTGGTGGTCAACAACGCGCGAGTCGCCGCGCAGGTGGTACGGGCGTACCTGGTCTAGCCGGGCTCCAGGCCCGGCCTGCCCGTCAAGACCGCGTCCGGGTGCTCGGCGGCGCCGTGCGGTCTCGCGCTGCAACGGCCGCCGCGCCTGCGGTCGCGGAGGCCGCGTGACCCGGACCGGGCGGGCCCCCGAGGACCGATACGCCGAGCTCGTCAAGACGATGACGAGCCGATCGGGGGTGACGCGGATCCGCGAAGGTAAAGGCTTCGGCTCGTCGGGCCAGCTGCGCGTCGACGGAAAGATCTTCGCGATGCTCGTAAGGGACGAGCTCGTGGTCAAGCTCCCGCGCCGGCGGGTCGACGAGCTGGTCTTAGGTCGCCACGGTAGGCCGTTTGACGCGGGCAAGGGCAAGCCCATGCGCGAGTGGTTCGTCCTCTCCCCCTCCTCGGACAAGCGCTGGCTTGCGCTGGCCGAGGAAGCACTCGAATTCGTGCGCGGCGGTTAGCCTTTCGCCTTGGCGGCCGGTTTCTTTCTTTTCGGGGGCGCGGTCCTGATCTTCAGGACCCGCGGCGGCGACATCATCTCGCACCACCCGACCACGATCTTGTTGAGCTCTACCATGCGGTCCTCCACCTCAGCGAGGTCGGCGAAACGCATGAATCGCGCCGAAGGCCCGGTTCCCTCGAGATGAGGGAAGCTGCCGCGGATCTTCGCGCCGCGGTTGAACATGAGGGTCACCGTCTTGGCGCCGTGCTGGACGAAATTCGCCATGTCGCCCTTGTAAGCGAACTGGACCGTACCGTGCTTCAGGTACTCGGTCATGCGGCTGTCCGACCACATGATCAGGTCACGTACCCGGCGCAGGATCGGCTCCGCGGGTTTGCCCCTGAACCACCTGTCGACGAAGGGATCTCGCTTCCTCATCGAGAGGAAAGATAAGACCGGCGGGCCGTCATTGGCCCGCCGGTTTGGGATTGTCTAGCGCTTCAGCAACAGCAGCCCGAAGGCCGCGTTCTGGGGATCGGAGAGGATCGAGAAGCGACCGCCGGGAAACTCCTGGGGCTCGAGCATCGACTTGGCGCCGAGGTCGACCGCCTTCTGGTGCGCCTTGTCGACGTCCGCGACGCCGAAGTAGACCTGCCAGTACGACGGAACCTCCTTGGGCACCATCGGATTCATCTCCATGGCGCCGGCGATACTCTCGTCCTTCAGCTTGAACTCCGTGTAGTCGCCCTGGCCCTCGCCCATCGGGCTCTGCTTCTCGCCCCAGCCGAAGACCTTCTTGTAGAAGGACCTGGCCTCGTCGATGCCGCGGGCGTTGAGCTCGGCCCAGGCAAATGATCCGGGTGCGTTCATGATGTCGGCGCCCTGCATCTCCTTCGGCTGCCAGGCCGAGATAAAAGCCCCGCTCGGATCCTGGAACACAGCCATGCGGCCGGACTGGAGGACGTCGAACGGCGGAGCGATCACCCTGCCACCCTCGGCCTGGATCTTCTTCGCGAGAGCGTCGGCGTCGCGCGTGCCGATGTAGACCATCCAGGCGGACGGCGCATTCGGGTCTTGCGTCGGGCCGATGCCGGCCACATTCTTGTCGCCGATCGTCGCCAGCGCGTACCCGCCCGCGTCGGGATCCTTGGCCAGATCGACCTTCCAGCCGAAGAGCCTGGAGTAGAAATCGCGAGACGCGGCGGCGTCGGTGCTCGAAAGGTCGACCCACACCGGAGCGTTCACGACGAATGTCCTTGTCTCTGCCATAGCCAAACCTCCTGGAAAACAGCCTTGACGGGAGACCTTCCAACCATTGTGCCACCGCATGGTTAAAGGATCCGGAAGGAATCCGGGGACTTCGCTTAGCGTTGTTTAGAAGCGATGTCCCAGCCAGCCACGGTCGATCTCGTCATCTTCTCGGACTACGTCTGACCCTGGTGCTACATCGACTCGGTCCGAGTCGAACAGCTCGAGCGAGAAGGTCTGGTGCACATGACGTGGCTGCCCTTCGAGCTGCATCCGGAGGCGCCAATCGAGGGCATCCGGCGCGAGGTCTATTTCGGCCGCGAGCGCTCGGAGCGCATCCACGAGCATCTCAGGTCGGTCGCGGAGTCGGTTGGCTTGGAGATGCGCCAGCGTGACGTGATCATCAACTCGCGGCGTGCGCTGGGCGCGGCGGAGTTCGCGCGTGAGCGCGAGCGATTCGATGAGATGCATCACGCGCTGTTCAAGGCGCACTGGGAAGGCACCGGAAAGCTCGAGGACGTGGACGACCTGGTGCGAATCGGCGAGGGCGTGGGTTTGGATGCCGGCGAGCTCAGGGCGGCGATCGAGGAGGATCGTTACGCCGAGGTGATCGACGAGAATCGCCGCATGGCATCTTCTGTCGGCATCGACGCGATTCCCGCCCACATCTTCGGCGGGCGCTACCTGGTGCTGGGCGCGCAGCCGTATGAAGTCTTGAAGCAGGTCGTCGATCGCCTGAATTCGCCGGCATGAGAATCGTGTCGCCACGTGGAGCAATAGGAGGGGCTGATGAATCCGTTTTTCGAAGCACTCGGACAGGACTGGGTCGACGCCGCGCAGCGCCGCGGAGCCGCCATCACGAAGCCGGCGATGGACTCTCGCGTGGCCCTGGAGCTTCTCGAGCTGGCTCGCGTCGCGGCCCACACGCAAGAGAGACGATTCGCGCCGCTGACCTCCTACCTGGCCGGCGTCGCGGCCGAACGGCTTCGGAACGCGAAGCAAGACGTCACCGAAGGTGCGATCGCGGAATTCATTCTCGAGGTCAGACAGAAGCTGGAGCGCGAAATCCCCGGTCTCTAGCGATCCACTAGCGGACGTTGATCACGGGCAGCTGCCGGAAGCTCTGCACCGAAACGCGAGCGGCAACCGCTGACGCGACCTTGCGCAGCGCCTGCGCGCCCGGTCCCTCAGGACGAGAGACGACCACCGGGGCGCCCGCATCCGCCTCTTCGCGGATCGCGTTCTCGAGCGGAATCGCGCCGAGGTATGGCACACCGAGCCGCTGAGCGGCTCGCTCGGCGCGACCGTGATCGAAGATGAAATGCTCTTTCCCGCAGTCGTCGCAGACAAACCAGCTCATGTTCTCGATCAGTCCGAGCGGTGTCACATTGAGCCCGCGAAACATCTGGAGGGCCTTCACCGCGATCTTGAGCGCGGCGTCCTGAGGCGTCGAGACGACAGCGACGCCCGTCAACGGAACCGCCTGGGCCAGGGTCAGCGAAGCGTCTCCGGTGCCGGGCGGTAGATCGACGATCATGTAGTCGAGCTCACCCCAACGGACGTCGGTCAGCATCTGCTCGATAGCGCGCGACACCATCGGCCCTCGCCAGACCATCGCCTTGTCGGCTCCGGCGAGCAAGCCGATCGAGATCATCTTCAGGCCGTAAGCCTCGAGCGGAACGAGCTTCTGATCCTGCACCTTGGGCGTTTCGTTCACACCGAGCATGCCCGGCACCGACGGTCCGTAGATGTCGGCGTCGAGGAGCCCAACCCGGGCGCCGGAGAGCTGCAGGGAGGCCGCCAGATTGACGGCGATCGTCGACTTGCCGACGCCCCCTTTGCCTGAGCCGACCGCGATCACGTGCTTCACGCCTGGAATCGCCGGGTCATGTCCTCGTCCGTTGAAGGCCGCTCGAACGTTGGCCGTCATCTTCAGGTCGACCGCGGTCACACCCGGGATCCCGGCCACAAGGTCGCGGGCCAGCGACTGAAATCGGTCGCGGACGGGACAAGCCGGCGTGGTGAGCTCGAATGTGAAGCTGACCCGCCCGCCGTCGGTGATCGCGACGTCCTTGATCATGCCGAGGCTGACCACGTCGCGGCCGAGGTCAGGGTCTTTGATCGCCGACAGCACCGTGAGGACGTCTTCCTTACTGGGCACTGAAGATCACCGCAGCTCGCAGGGCGAGGACGCCCGCGAGGACCAGGACCGAGACCACCACCGTGTCGAGACGCACTCCCGCGACGGTGCCCGATCCGCCCGCAACCTGCGTCCGCATGTGACCGCGCGCTTCGACCAGCGATCCGGCGACGCCGGCCACTGCGATGGCCCACAGCGGCAGCCAGGGCAGCTCGCGGGCGACGACTCCCGCGGCACCGATGGTGATGAAGAACACGATCATCAACGCCAGCTCCAGGACCGAGAAGTAGCCATCCGCCTGGTGCAGCCGGCCCAGGCTGAAGCTGGCGTCGGGTCGATTTCGGATGAGGAGCGCTATGAGCGCCGCCGCGCCGCTCAGTCCCGAGGCGAGGAACAGCCCGCCGAGCACCCACGTATCGCTCCACACCGGCTGGTTGCTGACGCTCAGCAGGACCCCCGTGTACGACGCGATGAAGAGGGCGAGGACGGCGCCGATGACATTGAACCCGCGATTGACGAGCATCGGAATGATGCCGCCACCGCGGTTCCTCATCCACGCGTCAAAAGCCGACACGGTCACGAAGAAGCCAAAGGCAAGAAGGGCCCAAACCCCGACTGACATGGGTGACCAGTACTTGAAGTTGAGGCTTGCGTCCCCAGGAGTGACGTTGACCATCATGTGCCAGAACTTCCACCAGCTGACGCCAAGGTCGGCTGTGAGCAGGATGGGACAGATCACGGTGGCGGGGAAGCTGACGTAGAAGGCGACGCGGGCCGCCGGCTCGTCGCGCGCATCGCCGGACAGTCGCAGCAGGGTGCCCACCAGGTAGGCGCCGCCCGCGATCCCCGCGAAGAAGAAGTAAAAGAGGATGTACAAGGTCCACTGCGGGGAACGTACGAAATGCTCGGCGAGGAGGACCATCAGCCCATGCCTCGGCGCCGAAAAGCCACCAGCCCCGCGATCACGGCCAGTACCGCCGTCACCGCGGAGGCGACGTATCCACCGAGATCGTTGCGGCTGGGCAGCTTCGCGTTCTCGGCGTTCGGCAGGCCGTATGTCTCCGGTTTGTCCATGAGGAGGAAAAAGGCGTTGAGGCCGCCGTACACCTTGTCGTCACGACCGTAAAGCTGGGCCTGGGTGACGCCCTGGCTGTGCAGCGCCGCCAGGCGAACGTCCGCGGCTTGCTGGAGCTCGGCGAGTGGCCCGAACTGGATCGACTGGGTCGGACAGGCCTTCGCGCAGGCAGGCTCGAGGCCTCCCTGCAGCCGGTCGTAGCAAAGGGTGCATTTGTGCGCGGTTCCGGTTTCCTGGTTCATGCCGATCACGCCGTATGGGCACGCCGCGATGCAGTTGCGGCAGCCGTTGCAGACGTCCTGCTGGATGAACACCGTATTGAACTCTGTGCGGATGATCGCCCCGGTCGGACACACATCCATGCAGCTCGCGTGCTTGCAGTGCTTGCAGACGTCCGACATCATCAGCCAGGCCGTGCCGTTGCCCGCCGTCGCGGACTGGTCCGGCACTTGCTCGATGAACTTCACGTGCCGCCAGTTCTGCGCGTCGAGACTCCCCGTGTTGTCGTAGCTGTCGGCGAGGAAGGTCGGGCTGTCGCCTTGCAGCTGGTTCCACTCCTTGCACGCCACCTCGCACGCCTTGCAGCCGATGCAAATGCTGGTGTCGGTGAAGAACCCGTACGACTCGCCTGCTTTGATCGTTGCCATGCTCAAAATCCCATCAGGTTGGTTGTGATCTTGGAGAAGCCGCGCTCGCGGGCATAGAGATCAAGCGGGATCGCCGCCATCTCGTCGACCACGGGAACCGCCGCCCGGTCGGTGGCGAGGTCGATGCTCAGGACGTAACGGCGGCAGGATTCGCACGCCTCGATGCGTACGTGTGGAAAGACGGCTCTATCGCGAGCCGGTGAACCGCTCGGTGCCAGGCCGCGCACGACGCTGCCACGCTCGCCCGAGGCCGTGCCGTGCTCGCTGAAGATTTGAAGGTTCGCGCTCTGGTCCTCGCCGCAGCCGGCGCAGGTCATGCGCGGATAGCCCCAACTTGCACCGCAGCGCGCGCAGAGCAGGCGACGCGGCCCGGCGGCGAGGTCGTCGGGCGACGGTTCGAAGTAGCTCAGCTGCGGCGGGCCACCGCACTCGGGGCAGTGACGCGCGTCGCGCAGTCCACCGCACATCGCCCTGGTCCGCGCATCGAGCGCCTCGAGCACCGGTCCGAGCGAGGCTCGCGCCAGGTAGCGGTCGACGAGCGGTTGCTCACCGCCTGCGATCCATCGCTCGATCATCCGGATCGGGTGCTCGGTCTCCAGGCGATGGATCAGCTGCGAACGGAGCTGGTCGGGACCGACCGAGATGCTGACGTCGACGATGCTCGGCACGACGACGTCGGCGACATAGGAAGCGACGCTGTCCTCGCGAGGCCTGGCCGAAGCCGCCTCCAGGAAAGCCTTCTCCTGGACGCCGAGCAGCGCGCCGTAGAAATCGAGCAGCTGGCGGGCAAAGCCCTGGCGAACGCGGAGCTCCGCAACCCGACGGCGACGTTGGGTCCAGACGTCGCTCGCGGTGAGGCTCACCGCCATCAGATCTTCTCCAGGTTGACCAGAAAGGCCTTGAACTCGGGCGTTCGCGCGTTGGCATCGCCAACAAAAGGCGTCAGTGCGTTGGCGAGCCAGTATCGGCCATGGCTCGGGTCGCTATCGGCGGAAAGGCCGACATAGCCCCAGTGGATCGGAATCCCGATCTGATACACCTTCTGACCCGCGACCGTCATCGGGCCGAGGCGCTTGGTCACCATGGCGAGGACCTCGATCTTGCCTCGCTTGGATGACACACGAACCTGGTCGCCGGACTTGATCCCTTTTTCGTTGGCGAGCTCAGATGGAATCTCGACGAAAGGTTTCGGCTGAAGCTGCACCAGGTGCGGCACATGCTGGGTCACGTAGTGCTCGTGCTCCGTGAGGCGATAGCTGGTGGCGATGTACGGAAACTCCTGGGGCGT
>Ga0207646_10004830_pt1 | contig 14448 bp, 15 predicted proteins | sample KBSK5502metaG_FD_184343 | JGI IMG/M metagenome (GOLD analysis project Ga0207646, IMG submission 184343) | Corn, switchgrass and miscanthus rhizosphere microbial communities from Kellogg Biological Station, Michigan, USA - KBS K5-50-2 metaG... | ecosystem: Host-associated > Plants > Roots >... | reverse complement strand
GCGCGAACTGGGCGCAACCGTTGTGTGCCCGTGCGACTGCCACACCGACAATGCTCTGCAGCAGTTCCATGATGTGCGCGCACGTATCGCAGGGATGACAGGTACTATCGCTGGGCACTATTGCGCGGCCTGTAGCATGCCCGTGAGCGTTACAGTTGACGCACTTGCTTGATGTGGAGCCTTCGATCTGGCGTGCGGTTTTCTGCATGCGGACACGGACCGGCGCGACTCGCTGGTGTATGACCTCATGGAGTGCGAGCGCGGCTCAGTCGACGGGATAGTGCTGGATTCCTCAAGGCGACCACGTTCCACAAAGGCGACTTCACCCCGGTCGCGGACGGCTCGTGCCGGCTACATCCCCAGCTCGCACGCTGCCCGTCTGCCCCGCCCCTACCACTGCCGCCACTTTGGTGCTCCTACGGCCAGGAGCTCTCCGCGAAACTCTGACGCACACCCGTTGACGAGTATCAGCCTGCATGGTATTATGCAAGTGTGCACTGCCAGCATGGAATGTCCCACCTCTTGTGCACCAACCCAGGCTGTTCCCGGATAATCACGATTGTAAGACTAACCACTCGCACTGGATGTACAAGGGGAGAAGCGACGTGAGAACCTCTGCATGTGGCAGGCTATCCCTCTCACTTAAAGTAGCCACTTGTTGTGTGTTGTTCGCGATACTACTTGTTTGTACTGGTTGTTGGCCATTTCCGCCTCCACCTCCTGAACAACCAACCTTCACGTATGATCAGCCGAGTGACCAGGGAACAGCTTTCTATGTTCCACCTACCGATCCGGAATTATTCAGGCAATCCTATAAGAACGGTGATTCCGTTTCTGTGCCCCATGAGTTTTCTCTTTCTCGCACCGTCTCCATATCCGTAACAGATTCCAAAGGCATTGTGTTAAAGTTCGGTGCAGTAAGCGGCATCGTTGAGGCGAGTGTACAAGCACATGTCGACAAGAATGTACAGAAGACAGTGACACTCACCTCACAAGATTCGATTAAGAACGATGTTGCCCCATATACGACATTCCATGTCGTATATGGGGCCATAGTGCGAGTGACAACCGGTCATCTCAAGGAGACCCACTCGCTTGATAAGGAAACTGTCGATATTCCAGATTACAGAACACTAACACCTATTACAATAGCTTCATGTTCTTGGAGCGACAGTAATCTGGGTGTAATTCAGAACAATGATGCCTGTCCCGAGTATCCACTATCGTTGAAACCACCAGGAATACTTCCCTTTGACAAATGGCAACGATATGGTGGGAATTGGACACGCCTTGGCAACCAGTCAGAACTATCAGTATCAGATGTTAACGATAACAGCGGAGGTCTTGAAGAGGATAAGGCGATCATCTCGTCTTCTAATTGGTACGCATTTATTTTCGAAGCAGATATTAAGCTATTGAGTGTTGGTCAGGTAGGCGTAGTATTTAGAGTAACGAGCGCTACGTCTGGAGTAGACGCATATACAGGATACTATGCTGGAGTAGATCTAAACAACGGCGTGGGTTACCTTGTTTTCGGACGGGACTCGTACTTCTGGACACCTTTGCAATCGCCGAAACCGATAACTGGTGGCATCCTTGTCAATCAGAGATTGCATCTCAGAGTGCAAGCTGATGCATGTGACTTTAACATCACACTTCAACCCCTCGATGTAAACCCGTCAGTGCCTCCGACAGGCTTCAAGGTCCATGATAGTGACGGATGCTTTAATAGGACTGGAGCAATTGGCTTACGGGCTCTTGTCGGATCGGCCATCTGGGGCAATATCTCTGCTCGCATCACACAGTAGGAGAGGGCGTTTCCTAACTTCCGGGGGGGCACCGCTGAGGACACTCTTGGCATGCGCCGAGCGCGCAGAACAGCAAGAAACGTTTCACCCGGTATAGCTTTCCGGTAAGCCTCTCCTGTCACACTGTTGGTGTGGCCCCTCCGCTACCGCTCTCGGCGCTGCAGCCGGCTTCTCGCCGGCGCTGGTCGCGGACCGCGCAGTCGTCGACACCCGCCCGCGGCGCCATTGGGCGCTCGGCTACTGCTGACCCGCGGCCGCCGCGCGGAGGGGGGCTCCCCAAACACCGGTCGGCGCCGCGATAGTTGTCATTTGCATCGTTGCGAGTGTCTGTGCCTCAGCACTCGGTCAAGACATCGCGGCGGGACAATCCGCACGGGCAACTGCTGTGACGCAAGCAGCGCTTGACCAAGCGGTTGCAGATGCCAGTAGTCAGCTCTCGACCGATCTCGATAGCCTCGATTCCGATGTCAAGGACCTGCCAGGAGCGGCCTTTTTCAGCGATACTCTCAAGTCGTATGCAACCGATTGGGCGCTGATGCAGAAGGACTACCAGACAGAGTACTCGGACTACCAACAAGGGTGCGGTCCATATAACAGCAATGCAATACAGGTACAGAGTGATGCGATCACGGTGCATAGTGACCTGATTTCTATTAACAGTGACGACATTTCGATGAATGGCGACGTAATGTCATTCAACACGGCTGATATCAGCCGTGTTCAGGCAGACATGCAGACTGTCCAATCGGACTGGGCGACGCTGGAGGCAGCAGTGGCAGCTGATGCATCAGGCAGCGTCTCGGCTCAGTTCACATGGGGAGATGTGAATACAGCCGCGTCAAAGGCGGCGAAGCAGGTGGACACCTCGAATAAGGCACTAAGTGCAGCACAAGCGAGCGTAAAGCAGTACGACACGGAAGCCAAGCAGAAAGACACGGACGCTCAAAACCTTGTCAACAGCATGCATTGCTGACAGTATGAACGGGAGGCGACACCGAAGATGCCGCCGAGGACGCGTTATCGACGTAGCTCTTCAGATAATAAGCACGGTTGCTCTGAGGGCGATGTGAAGCGAGCGATCAGGCAAACGCTCGGACGCTCGACTGTGCGGACGTTGGCACACCGAAGCCTGCCACTCGCCGATCTCGGTGCAGTCTCCGGAGACCGGATCACACGAGGAGACGGGGGAGCACGAGGACAGGGAGATGCCTACGAACGCAAGTTGTCTCGGAACTCGCGAACGGCGGCCCTACCTCGATGCAAGCTGAGGCACGCCCGTCAGCGGAAACACCGCTCGACTGTGCGGAGATATGCACACAATAGAGTGCAGCAGCCCGACTGCCACGGGCGAGACGAGCCAGCAACGTGCGAGCCCACACATATGGACGGAGGAAGGGCGACGGCCAGGCGAAGCTATCGAGCAAGCAGGGCCTTGCCCGGACGTATGTGCGGAGGTTATAGCACATAGTATCATACCCCCTCCACGCTGGAGAGGGGGTGCCGTGCGCCAGGCGGAGCGGCCAGGGCGATTCACTACGTCCTCAAGATGTGCTGGCGACGCGCGGTTGACGCTGCGATGGTGTCCCCGTTTGGGCGAACCGAGGCGCCGTGCCGTCACGCCTTTTTCTTGCGCGCCTTCCCCGCGGCACGGTTGAGATTCTCGGCGACTCTGAATTTGACAATCTTGCTGATCAATTCCATCGGGAGGGGTTGGCCGATGGGAAATTGGAGCGCGCCCTTCGTGCTGACATACCTGGCGGTTTCCTGCCGAAATGCCTCGATCCCGCTGGGTGTCGGATAAAAGCCAATGTGGTTCTTCAGCGCAGCAAAATGGACGAGGTTGCCTTCCAGCGCAAATGTGGGCATTTGATAGCTGATGCGCTCCTCGGCGTCAGGCGCGGCGGCTCGTATGGTTGCCCGTAGCGCTTCGAGCAGTTGTTGTCTGTCTTCAGGGAAGCCTGCGATATACTCATCAATGGAGCCAAAGCCGGCTCTTTGCCTGTCCATGCTCTTCCTCTTGCCTGATGCTGATGCGGTAAGCGCCTGCCTGAGTCTCCTACGTCATCGATGCGCGTGGCTCTCATGTGCCAGCGGCGGCGTAGGGGCTACCGTGGCGTGAAGAGCAGCGCGCCCAGCGTCGAGTTCACGCTATCGAGTAGCAGCGCGCCAACGACCGCGACGGCCAACGCCACCAGGCTACCCGACAGCGCAAACGGCGCGCCCGACGCGCGATGCGCCTCTTCGATCTTGTCGCGGTAGAACTGGAGCAAGACGAGATCGTACTGCATGGCGCGCAGATTCTCTTCGCTGGTGTCCTGGGCGCCGCTGCGCGGGTCCGCCACCGAGAGCCGCCGCACGTGCGACTCGACGTCGGCGCGACGGGTCGCCAGGTCGCTCAGCCAGGCCCGGCGCCAGCGCCCGATGCCTATCCGATAGGGCAGGTCCAGCAAGAGCAGGTAGGGCAGCACTAGCACGAGGAACAACGCCACCGCCCGCAGGGTGAGCGTGGCGTGCACTGGCCCGATGTTGAGGGCAACGACCACGAATCGCTCCCAGCCGAGCGCCGTCGCACTCAGCCAGGCGCCGATCACGAGCACGCTGGTGGCGGGGGCCAGCAGCAGGAGCGCAGGCGAGAGGGCATAACGCCGCGCCGCCGGCACCCAGGCCGGGCCGCCCGCCAGCTCGGCGGCGAAGCGTACCAGCGTGATGACCGTCACCGGCAACGCCAGCAGCAGCAGGGCCGCCACGCTCACCGCCGCCGCCGGCGCGGTCGTCAGGGCCAGCAAACTGCCCGCCAGCGACAGCGCCTGTGCGGGATCGCTCACCGCCGGGAAGGGCTCACGCACTGCTGCCAGTGCCCCACCAAGCGCCAGCGCCGCCAGCAGCGCCAGCGCGCTTACGACGCCGATCAGCAGCCACCAGGTGCGCAACAGAGCCGTGACCAGCGGCGAGCCGTTTCGGCCATGGCGCGTCGAGTGGCCCGGCGAGAAGACGGAGGCGCCCAGCAGCGTGCCCAGCGGCACCGGCCCTTTCAGCGTGAAGACCAGCACCAGCACCCAGGCCAGCACCGTCGCCAGCGTCGCCACAAACAATCCCGTCGCCGTCAGCGCCGAGCCAGTGGCCAGCGTGGCGCCCAGTAAGAGTAACAGGCTGACGCCGAGCAGCCCAACCAGGACCAGCGCGCCGCTGGTCATCAGGTCCAGCAGCATCAGCTCGAAGCGCCCACCGCCGGCCAGGCTCAGGTAGCCGCGCAGCAAGAAGAGGCCACGCCCCATCTCGCGCGGATCGGGCGTGGGGGCCAGCCGCTCTTGCCAGGCACGCAGCCCCGCGCGCACGAGTACGACCCGGCGCGTCCACAGAAAAGGCGTCTTGCGCGGCAGCTGGAAGTCTGGATTCTCGGTCACGGAGCGGCTTTCCTGCTGCATCTGGCCGACCCGGCGCGCCACGGCAATCGCGCGCTGGCGATACTCCGGCTCGGCGCCGCTCTGCTCAAGTCGTTCTTCCGCGACAGACTCCCAGGCCTGCCGCGCGAGACCGAGATAGGCCTGTGTCGCGTCGAAGTAGCTGCGCGAGTGTGTGCGCGCCAGCCCGCTCACTTCGAGCAGCTCTGGTAGCGTGGCAAGCTCGCGCGCCAACACCCCAAGCTCGCTCATCGCCTGCCGTGCGACATCCGGCGGCTGCATCATGCGCATCTGCTGGGTCAGCGACGGCGCGCGTGGGCCAGCAGCTTCCGCCTCACGCTCGGGCGCGGGCATACTCGGCTGGTTGGGTGCGTTGGAGCGCGGGTTGGCGACAGGCGCAGTGACGATCCCGGCGGCGCTGGCCCCGGCCGCGGGTGCCGCGGCGGCCGATGCCGGCGCATATTGCGGCAGCTGGGGCAGCTCGAAGCCACCAGCACTCGCCTGGCCTTCCCGGTTGCCTCTCTGTCCTGGCTGCATGCCGCCCCTCCTCACCCGTCGCGAGCTCTTCGCGCCCTGGTCCGGCTCCGCGCGCCAACCGACTCATCCGCCATGAAGTCGCGGCCATTGTACCAGCCAGTGAATGGTGAGGCAACTATCCTGCCCGATAGGTACTGAGCAGCTCGAGCGCCTGCTCTGTCAATCGAGTGAGCGGCGCGAGGGGAATCCATTCGTCGCTGGTATGCTCGTCCATCACACCGGTCGAGACGGTGAAGACACGGGCGTGGCGGCGCAGCGCACTGGCATCGCTGCCGATAAAGCTGGTGATCGTGCGCAACGGCTGGCCCTGCCGCTCGAGCACGGCGGCGAACGCGCGCAGCAGCGGCTCCTCCGGGTCCACCGTATAGCCGTCGCAGTGCATGTCGAAGCTCAGCGCGGCGTGCCCGCTCAGCGTCTCCGCGGCCTCCACGAATGCAAGCTCGATCTCCCCCCGCAGCCGCTCACGCTCGGCGCCCTCCAGCAGCGTGCGCGCCTCACCCTGCACGTGCACCTCTTGCGGCACCGCGTTGCGTGCGGTGCCACCTGCGATGCGCCCGATAGAGACGCGCGTCGTGTCGCCATCCAGCGAGCCGGCGGGGTAGCGTGCCCGGTGAAACATCTCGATGGCGCTGGCGGTTCCCTCCAGGCGCTTGCCCGGGTGGCCGCCCCTGCCGAAGAGCGTGACGTCGAAGGCGATGTAAGTGGCGGCGCGCGTGACAACCTCGCCCGCTTCACCGGCATTATCGAAGACGATGCCCTCGGTCGCGCCCCACGGCGCTGGATCGAAGGCGTTCGCCCCCGTCAGCCCGACCTCCTCGCCGGTGGTGAAGAGCAGCACGAGCGGCGGATGGGGGAGATTGCGCCAGTGCAGCTCCTCCGCGATATGCAGGATCACCGCGAGGCCGGCGCTGTCGTCCGCGCCGAGATTGGTGGTGCCGTCACTGCGCATCACGCCATCCGCGACGATGGGCGTGTGGGCCTTGCCCGGCGGCACGCGGTCCATATGGGCGTTCAGCAGCAGCGGCTGTTCGATCGCGCGCTTGATAGGAGTGCCAGGCATGAGCGCGATGAGGTTGCCCGCCGCGTCCACCTGAGTCTTCAGACCCAGCCGCTCGTCCAGCCGCGCCGCCAGATACGCCCGCACGGCGGCTTCCTGGCCGGAGACACTAGGAATGCCAGCCAGCTCGACCAGTGTCGCGGTCATGCGCGCTTCGAGCGCGCCCTCTTGCTTCTGATGTGTCACTGGATCGGTCATGTGGCTGCCCCCTCGCTGGCATTTGCCTCTCGTAGGCACAGTATACAGCGTCGGGGGCAGCCGTTCAGCGTCTTACGACTCGCGCAGGGTCTGGCCCGCCAGCCAGCCGAGGCCCCCGAGCGCCGCGAATAGCAAGAGCGAAAGCAGCAGCGGCACAAGGTGCGCGGCATCCAGCCAGAAGGGCGCCGTGAAGTGGCTGGCGGCGGGGTGCCCCTTGGTGGCCGGCACGAAGAGCGCCGGCGACGCCAGAAGGGAGCCGGAGCTTGCAATGGCGGCCAGCCACCAGGGCAGCGTAGCGAGTGTCAACGCTCCCGGCCAGGTGTCGCAGAGCGCGCCAATGACTGCGGGCAGGACGAAAATAGCAATGCCCATGAGAACTGCGAGGAACGGCGTAGTGGGCAGGGCCACCGTGCCGCACGGGCTGGCGCAGCCGTAGAGGCTGCCGCTTTCCGACGTGGACGCCGTGAGAAACAACAGCACAGTCTGCACCAACGCGAGAACCAGTAGCACGATACGGCTCGTTCTGCTTGGGCGCTTGATGCGCAGTCGCAGTGACCAGTGATCGTTGGTGCGTGACTTGAGGTTTGTTGCCATCTCCGCCTCCGTAGTGAACAGCGATGTGTGCTCAAGGCGAGCGTCCACGACGTACCCTGACGCAGTATGGAGTAGCAAAGGGGGGACGTCAATTCGCGACGTACTATCAGGCATGCGGACAGCGACAGCCAGTGCCGCGTCGGGTACGTCGGGCAGAGTCACGCGGGAAGCACGCGGGAAGATCGCAGACGAGGTCGCCTGCGGGACGCCGGCACGCGGGTTGGCTGGGCGTGCGATTGGCTCGATCGGACGGCGGGGCGGGCCGCAGCGCGCCTCGGGTGGACGGTTTGCGCCAGGCAAAGCAACGGCCGGATACCACATACACGGTATCCGGCCGAGCAGCGTACGGTCTGGAGCTAGGCGAGGTCGTGATCAGACGAGCCCGCGTCTTCACGAAGCAGCGCGCGCAGCGCATCCGCGCGGCCATGCAGCCATTCGGGCCGCTGCCCGCCGACGAACTTGCCGCCGCGCGCCGTGGCGTAGACCTTCAAGGCCTGGGTCACGGCGACGACCAGCTGACGCTCGCTCGGGCGGAAGCCGTGCTGCCGTGCCCACGCCATCTCGCGCATCACGCGGTCGTACCCCTGCCGATAGGCAGCGTCGTCGTCGCCCGCATCCACACGCCCGCCGAGCGCGCCGTCAAAGCCACGGAGTGCCATAGATCGCCTCCGGTAAGCCCTCGCTGGCGAGCTAGTGGCCGCAGCCGCAGGAGCGCGCCTGGCCGCTGTCTCCCGCCGTCTTGAAGCTGTGGCCGCAGCCGCAGCTCGACACCGCCATCGGGTTGTTGACGGTGAAGCCGGCGCCCATCAAGCTATCCACATAGTCCACTTCGCTGCCGGAGATGTAGCCAGAGCTCATCTCGTCCACCAGCAGACGGATGCCCTCGATCTCCGTGACGACGTCGCCATCTTGCGCCTCGTCGAGCGTCATGCCGTATTGGAGGCCGGAGCAGCCGCCGCCAGCGACAAAGATGCGCAGGCCAAGTGTGGCGTCGCCCTCTTGTTCGAGAAGCTCACGCACCTTCTCGGCCGCCGACGGGGTCAGGCTGACGAGCGCCTGCTGAGTCTCGATCATGTCTGCCATGAGAATCTTGCTCCTCTACACGGCAAGCCCGCACCTGTGGGATGCCGCGCCGCTGGCCAGAAACCATTCGCTGCGCCTGGCCGATACTTCACTATATGCAGTATTGTACGTCTCGTGCGCGCATACGTCAATGGCGGGCCACGAACGTGGGATCGGTGGCTGCGCCGCCGCGGGGCGCACGCGCCTGTGCGCTACTTCGTGTTCCTGGGACCCACCAGGCTGTATGCCAGTGGCCCGATCCAGAACGGCGTGAGCAGCAGCAGAATCACCAGCCAGCCATACCGGCGCTCCTGAATCGAGTCTAGCAAGGCAATGAGCCAGCCGAAGATATAGAAGAGCAGTCCGACGACGATGCCGACGATGCCGAGCGCTGTATTGTGCTGCCCAGAGCCGAATGCTACCTGATAGCCGCCAAAGGTCAGGCCAAGGGCGACCAGTGTCAAGATCAAGACCGTCCACTTGCTCAGAAACGTGTATCTGAAGCCCATCGCGATACTCCTCCCACCCCTTAGCTGGTGGCATGCTATGGCGCCGTGCCGCCGACGCGAGCACAGCTTGCCATACATCGGGCGTCCTGGCAAGCCCTGCTGCTTTGCAGATGTGCTAGCGGATACCGTGCCGCTCTGGACCATCTACGGCATCCACCGCGGCATCGAGGATGTTGATGCCGGCGTTGGCTGCCACCTTGGCCTCCTCCTCTACGAACTCGGCGGCGGCCATCATCCCGCGTGCGCCCTCGACGAGCACCGTCGTAATGGCTGCCGCGTAGCCGAAGGCCAGCGCGAACGCGACGGCGGCGACATGCACGAACGTGCGATGCGGCCAGTTCCCTTCAAGGGCAAAGCCTGCCGTCTCCAGGGCAATGAGGCCGACGAGCGTCGCCAGCAGCCCCGCGCGCAGGATACGGCCGATGGCACGCCGGACCGACTGGAAAAACTGTTGGCGCAGATGCAGAATCATAGATGATGCCGCCTTTCTCCGCTACGGGGCCTCGCCCTGCCGCAAGCCGTATACCTACTCGCTCCAGACAGTGCCACCAGCAGCCTGGGTCAATACATATACGTGAATCCCGCGCCGAAGGTGCGCAAGCGACAGGCCAATTTTCGTGACGGTGCCCCTTACGGGCGAATTGCCTGCACTGGTGACTGGCAGGCGCCGCACGTCTGCTCCACGTCTATGAGATGAGGTGCAGTGTGCGCCCAGCCGACGCGAAGGCATGCAGCGCCTGCTCCAGATCCGCGCGGCTGTGGGCGGCGGAGACGATGCACCGCAGGCGCGCGGCGCCTTCGGGCACCACGGGATAGGCGAACGCCTGCGCATACACGCCCGACGCGCGCAGCGCCCGCCCCAACACCATCGCCCGCGTCGCCTCCCCCACCAGCACCGGAATGATCGGCGTGACGCTTTTGCCAGTGTTGTATCCCAGCCGCTGCAACCCCTCGCGCAAAAACTCCGTGTTCTCCCACAGCCGCGCGAGCCGCTCTGGCTGCTCGGCCAACAGATCGAGCGCGACGAGGAGCCCGGCGGCGATGGCGGGCGGCAGGTGCCCTGTGCTGAACATGAACGTGCGGCTGCGTTGATACAGATAGTCGCGCAGTGTCTGCTCGGTGGCGACAAAGCCACCAACGCCCCCAAACGCTTTGGAGAGCGTGCCCATCTCGATGGCGACGCGCCCGTGCAGATCGAAGTGCTCGACGATGCCCGTGCCCCGCCGCCCCAACACGCCGTCACCATGCGCATCGTCTACGTACACGAGCGCGCCATAGCGCTCGGCCAGCGTCACGATCTCCGGCAGTGGCGCTAGGTCGCCATCCATGCTGAAGACGCCATCCGTCACGATCAGCACGGTGCGCGCGCCCTGCGCCGCGCGCAGCAGGGCTTCGAGCGCGTCCATGTTGGCATGTGGATAGACACGGGTCTCCGCCCGCGCAAGCCGGCAGCCGTCTACGATGCTGGCGTGATTGGCCGCGTCGCTCAGGATCACGTCGCCTTCACCGGTCAGGGTGGCGAGGGCAGCGACATTGGTGTCATAGCCCGTCTGGCAGACGAGCGCAGCCGCGCGCCCTTTGTACTCCGCCAGCCGCCGCTCCAGCTCGTCGTGCAGCGGCATCGAGCAGACGACCCGGCCCGCGCCAAGGCCGAATCCATAGCGTTCGAGCGCCGCGCGCGCCCCGGCCACCACCTGCGGATCCTGCGCGAAGCCGAGGTAGTTGTTGCAGGCGAGGTTCACACAGGAGACGCCGTCCAGCGTGAGGCGAGGACCCTGCGCGCTGGACACGATATTCGGCAGGTAGTAGCGCCCTGCGGCCCGTAGGCGCGCGAGCTCGTCGCCCAATCGGTCCGCCAGTCGCTCCAGCGGCGTTGTCGGCTCCGCCATGTACGCTCTCCCCTCTCCGTCCTCCCACCTACCTCCTACACCTCCATGCGCGCGATGAGCTTGTCGAGACGACGGCGATAGCTGTGGTGCTCGATCTCCACATAGTGGCGGCTGGATTCTTTGTAGCGCACCCCGCCGCCATAATCCTCTTGTCCGCGCTGTGTGAGCCGGCGCAAGCGCGCTGCCTTGGCTGGATTGCGCTCCTGTGCCTTGATGTAGCGCGCGACGAGCCGCGCCTGGCGATCTGCCAGGCCCCACTGGCCGCTGTCGGGCTGGATCAGGCCAACAACGAAGAGGTTGTCGTGGTCGGGCGAGAAGACGTTGAGGTACAGGCTGGGGTGACTGCCACGCCAGTTCAGTAGCTTGGTGTCCATGAACGGGAACACGATGTGGAAGCCCGTCGCGTAGATAATGAGGTCTATCGGCTCGTGGGTGCCGTCCACGAACGTCACGGTCTCGCCGTCGAGCGCCGCGACATCTGGCTTGGGAGAGACGTCGCCGTGCGCGATGAAATAGGGCAGCTGCGCGTTGACGATGGGGTGCGTCTCGAAGAGCCTGTGGTCCGGCTTGTGAACGCCGTAGCGGCTGAGATCACCGACGGCCATGCGGTAGGTGAGCTTGCCGATGAGGCGGCGCATGCCCAGCGGCACGCCCAGATCGAGCAGCCGCTCGCCTACCTGATCCACCGGCTGGCCGAAGAAGAACTTGGGCATGTAGTAGTAGCCGCGCCGCGTGCTGAGGAAGGTTCGCCGCGCATGTGTCGCGGACTCGGCGGCGATGTCACAGCCGGAGTTGCCCGCGCCGACCACCAGCACGCGCTTGCCCTCCAGCACATCCGGCGTCTTGTAGTCCGCGGAGTGGAGCTTCTGGCCGGTGAACTCCCCTGGATACTCGGGAAACTTGGGGTACCAGTTGTGGCCGTTGCAGATGATGAGACCGCGATAGCGCAGCGTTTCGCTCGCGCCGTCCTGGGGAGCTACGGTGACGTCCCAACAGGTGCCGCCCGCCACCGGCTCAACCCGCTCCACCGCGGTACTGAAGCGGATGTCTGGACGCAGGCCGAAATGGTCCACGTAGGCGCGCAGATACGCGAGCACCTGCTCGTGGCCAGGGTAGTCTGGCCAGTCTTGCGGCATCGAGAAGTCGGTGTACTCGGTCAGCGGCTTGGACGAGATGAGATGCGTCGAGCGGCAGATGCTGCTGCTCGGCTTACCGTAATACCAATTGCCGCCGACATCATCCTCGCGCTCGTACACATCGTAGGCGATGCCGAGCTGCTTCAGATTCTTGGCAGCGGTGATGCCAGATGAGCCCGCCCCAATGATGCAATAGCGGTCGGTTCGGTCTAGAGCGTCCATTGGCAGGGCCACTCCGTTTCCCCGTCTTCCCCTTGTGCTACCTCACAATACTGGGTTGTGCGCTTGCCGTCAATGCGCACAAAGACGTGCCTGGCGTACGCAACAGCGGCGGGATAGAATGGGGCAGTCATCGGGAGGTGAAAGGCGGGGAGCACGGCATGAGCCAGGCCATCTATCTCACAGACGAACAATACGCCCTCTTGCAAGCAGCGGCGGCGGCGCGTGGCCAAACGCCCGAAGAGACGCTGAACGAGCTGCTGCATGACGCCTTGGTGGACGGCAATGGAGCCCAGACAACGTCCACCGAGGCGTCCGAGGAACGGCCGCTGCCCTTCATCGGCATGTTAACGCAGCCTGGAATCGAGCCGAGTTCAGATTGGGCTGCCCGGCACGATGAGATCATTGCGGAGGAAGCTCTTGATCAACATGCCGAGGAGCACTGATCTCTTCGTCGACACTGCAGGGTGGGTGCCGTCTTTATACGCGCAGGATCCCCTGCACGATACAGTTGCTTGAATTATGGAAGAGGCTGTGCGGAACGGACGGCGCCTCATTTCGACGAACTACGTCATCACGGAGATCGTGCCCTTGTTCAGCAGATTTCGCTTCTCGCGATCCGCACTTGTCGCGGCAGTGAACGCAATACGAGCGAATCCGCACGTACTACTGCTGCACGTGGACGAGGCGACCGATGCTGAGGCATGGAGCCTGCTCGCAGCCCGGCTCGACAAAGCCTGGTCGCTTGTGGACGCCACCAGCTTCGTCGTCATGCGCCGCTTCGGCATCGGTGAGGCGCTGACCACCGGTTATCACTTCGAGCAGGCGGGGTTCACGCGCCTGCCCGCCTGACGCGCACCCCCACCCCTCACTCTGGCGCCGCAAAGGAGCCGAGTGTCATGCCGCCGTCCACGACCAGCACCGTGCCCGTGGTAAAGCTCGCGGCCGGCGAGGCCAGGTAGAGCACCGCGCTCGCGATCTCGTCCGGCTCGGCGATGCGCCCCAGCGGCGTCGCGCGCTCGATGGCGGCACGGATCGCCGGCGTCTCATGCAGCACCGACGCGAAGCGCGTCCTCACCAGACCCGGTGCGACAGCGTTGACCTGGATGTTGTCTGGCCCGAGCTCCTGCGCTAGTGACTTCGTCAGCTGGATCAGCGCCGCCTTGAGCGCGCCATACACGCCCTGGCCGATGCCCGGCTGAATGCCGGCCACCGATGCCACATTGACGATCTTGCCCCAGCGCCGCGTGCGCATCCCCGGCACCACACGCCGGCAGAGCCGCACCGCGCTCAGCAGATTCGTCTCTACCATCTTCAGCCACATGCCGTCGTCGGCACCCAGCACCGGCCCGAAGTGCACGTTGGTCGCCGCATTGTTGACGAGGATGTCCACCTGCCCGAAAGCTGCCTCCGTGGCGTGCGCCAACGTATCGATGTCCTGCGGCTTGCCGACATTCGCCGCGACGCCGATGACCTCCGCGCCTGCCTCACGTAGCTGCGTTGCCGCCGCCTCCACCTTGTCCGCATGGCGCGCCGCCAGCACGACGCGCGCCCCCGCCCCGGCCAGCGTCGCCCCAATCGCCAGCCCAATGCCGCGTGAGCCGCCCGTCACCAGCGCCGTCCGCCCTGTCAGGTCGAAAGATGCCATGTTGCCCTCCTGTCGCGTGCTTGCCTTCGCGCAGGTAGGGTAGCACAGCGGCGCGCGGGGCGCTACTCATCCCGCGCAGTGGCGCGGGCGCAGCTCCTTGTCGTAGAGGTCCCAGGCGCGGTAGACGCGTATGCCGGCGCGCGTGGAAATCCGCCTCGCCGTGGCGGGCTAGTGCGATGCGCGTCGTGAGGACGTAGACGGCGTCGAAGTCGTCGCGCGCCCGATGCCGCAGGACGTAGCCAGCCGGAAGCTTTGCCATGCTCGCCATGCCCTGCCATGCCTCTCAAGCGATACCAGCGACTACGATGCCAGCGACTGCCGCGCCAGCTCGATGCCCGGGCGCAGCTCCTTCTCGTAGTCGACGAACTCGCGCTCCACGTGCATGCCAGC
>Ga0207646_10004829_pt1 | contig 14448 bp, 12 predicted proteins | sample KBSK5502metaG_FD_184343 | JGI IMG/M metagenome (GOLD analysis project Ga0207646, IMG submission 184343) | Corn, switchgrass and miscanthus rhizosphere microbial communities from Kellogg Biological Station, Michigan, USA - KBS K5-50-2 metaG... | ecosystem: Host-associated > Plants > Roots >... | reverse complement strand
CCCCACAGCTTGACGTCGAGGCCCAGGTCCAGTCGACGTGCCCCGTCACCGGTCAGCCCATTACCTTTGTCGCCACGCCAGAAGGCACGGTCCTGGACCTGCTCCCTGCGGGCAGTGTGATGTCGCTAATCGTGCCAGCCGAGCGCGGCGGCTGTACGCGAGCCACCTTTTGCCAGCAGTCGCTCTTCTTTCAGTCGGAGCAGACGGCCTCGACCTTTCTCGCCGACCATCCAGATGCGTTGCTGCTTTCGGTCGAGGAAGCCGCCCACCTGGGACGGTTGGTGGCCCAAAGCTGCTCGATGGACGCGACGTGAGAGAGCAGGAGTCAGGGCCAATGGAGAAACAGCTGCGTCTCCTCACCGTCACACTCGATTACCCGCCTCCCTTGTCTGGCGGGTACGAGGTGATGTGCGCCCAGGTCTGCGAGTGGCTCAAGCGGCGTGGACACGAGGTGCTGGTGCTCGCCACGCTCCCTCAGGAACCTGGGATCGACTCAGCAGATTTCGATGTAGAGGAGGGCGCCGTCCCGGTGCGCCGCACCCTGCGCAGCTACTGGGATGGGTCAGCCTGCCTGGACCCGTCCTTTCAGGAGGCGCTGGCGGTCGAACAGCACAACCAGGCGCAGATGCGGGATGTGTTAGCGACGTATCACCCCGATGTCGTGGCCTTCTGGCACATGGGGGCAATGTCGCTGGGGCTGATCACGACGACGGCGCGCCTGGGCTTCCCGCTCGTCTTCGTCATCGGGGACGATTGGCTCTGCTACGGCGGGTGGGCCGATGCCTGGCTCAGGTGGTGTAACGCGCATCCAGAGCAGACAGCAGCAATCGAGCAACGCACGGGGCTCCCCACGCGGCTGCCGGACCTGGGAGCGTTGGGGATCTTCTGCTTCGTGAGCGCCTGGACCAAAAGACGAGCCGAGCAGATCGGCGGATGGCACTTTCCCCGCGCCGAGATCCTCTTTCCAGGCCTCTCGCCAACCGAGTTTCCGCCGTTGGTCCAGGTGCCCGATCGGTCCTGGCGGTGGCGCTTGCTCTGGGTGGGACGGGTGATCGGAGAGAAAGGGATTGAGACGGCCATCAAGGCGCTCTCATCTCTCCCGCCAGGCACCACGCTGGACATCGTCGGGCCGATTGAGCCTGCCTATCGCCAGCATCTGGAAGCGCTGGCGGCAACGCTGGGGGTCGCATCCGGTCTCTCCTTCTCACTGGCGTCTCGGCAGCAGATGCGCCACCGCTATCAGCAAGCCGACGTCACCCTCTTCACGAGCATGATCGAACATGAGGCCTTTGGGCTGGTGCCCCTGGAAGCGATGGCGAGCGGTTGTCCCGTGATCGCTACCGGCGTGGGAGGATCCGGCGAGTACTGCCTCGATGGCGTCAATTGCATGCGTGTTTCCCCAGGAGACCCCACTGCCCTGGCACATGCAGTGCAGCACCTGGCTCAGAGCAGAGTCCTCCGCTGGCACCTGGTGGAAGGTGGGCGACGGACCGCGAGCGCTTTCACGCTCGATCGCCAGGCGGCAGGCATTGAGCGCTCGCTTCTGGCCGCTTCTGGCTTTCCCCGTGCATAACCAGGGCCATCATGTTGCAACAGAACCCCTCTCAGGGAAGGCCGGGGCATCTCATACTTGTTGCCCTTCAACCTGCATCTGGAAGGTGCGCGTGTACAGGCGATGATAGGCACCTTCTCGCGCCAGGAGTTCCTCATGCCTGCCCTCTTCAATGACGCGGCCCCTCTCAATGACCACGATCTTGTCCGCATTCTGGACGGTGCTCAGGCGATGGGCGATCACAATCGTAGTGCGGTCTTTCATCAAGCGTTCGAGCGCTTGCTGCACCAGGTGCTCGCTTTCATTGTCGAGCGAACTGGTAGCCTCATCGAGGATCAGCAGGCGTGGATTGCGCAGCAGTGCCCGCGCAATGGCAATGCGTTGCCGCTGCCCACCCGAGAGCTTCACTCCGCGCTCTCCGACCAACGTGTCGTACCCTTGCGGGAGGTGTTCGATAAATTCGCACGCATTGGCGGCCCATGCGACTGCTTCTATCTCTTCCTGGGTCGCAGTCAGCCGCCCGTAGGCAATATTTTCGCGAATCGTCGTGCTGAAGAGGATCGGCTCCTGGAGTACGATGCCGATCTGGTCGCGCCAACTTTTCAGCTGGACCTGCCGGATATCACAGCCGTCAATCGTGATGCGCCCACTCTGGATGTCAAAAAAGCGCGGAATGAGGTTCGCAATGGTGGTTTTCCCCGCGCCGCTCGGTCCCACGAGCGCGACGACCTTGCCGCACTCAGCCTGGAAGGTAACCCCATGCAGCACCTGCGTCTGGCCATCGTAGCTGAAGTCCACCCGCTCGAAGCGCAGATCGCCCGCGACCTCTGGCAGAGGAGGCGCCCCTAGCGAGTCCCTGATGGTGTTGGGCTGGTCAAGCAACTCGAAGAGCCGCTCGGCGGCTCCCAGCGCGATCTGAAGCTGGGTGTAGAGCCCCGTCAGGGAGATAAAGGGCCCAGAGAGCACGGTAAAGTAGATGACGGTCATCGTCAGGGTGCCGATGCTCAGGGTTCCATTCAAGACCGCGGTCCCGCCATACCAGAGAAATGCAGCGACACCACCAACACCCAGCAACATGGTGAAGGCCCCAATGGCGCTATTGGCCCGCACCCGCTTTCTCGTGATGGCGAACTGCTGCCAGGCCAGCGTCTGGTAGCGTTCGATCTCGTAGTCCTCGCGCGTAAAGGCCTTCACGATTTTGGCATTGCCGAGCGTTTCTTCGGAGGCAGCCGTCGTCTGGCTGAGGAGTTCCAGTTCCAGGCGCATCAGCTTGCGGACATAGGCGCGCGTGACCAGCGGCAGGAAAGCAATCGGAATGAGGGCGACGGCCACCAGGATGAGCACGACGCCAAGATTGATCCCGCGCTGGGAGATGGGCAGGTGCAGGTTGAACTGATTGGCTTTCGCCAGGAGGGTGTCCGGCCCGGTAATCACAATGGCGAGACCGAGCAGAAGCGTGATGAAATTCTGGACGATACTGATGAGATTGGTCGTGACGGCGGCCTGCACCCGCGTCACATCATTGGTCAGGCGGCTCAGGAGTTCCCCGGTCCGACTGTCCTGGAAGAAGCTCAAGGGTAAGTGTTGTAAGTGGCTGTAGAGCTGGATACGCAGTTGGATGACAATCCGTTCCCCAAGAGCGCTCATCCAGAAACTCTGCCCAAAATTGAAGAGGGATTGGAGCACGGCCAGGGCGAGCACGAAGAACACAACGGTATGCAAAGCCGCGACGTTTCTCGTCACGACGCTATCGACGATGGTGCCCATGAGCGCGGGGTAGGTGAGATTGAGGGCACTGGTCACAAAGGCCGCTGCCATCAGCAGTCCTAGTTGCCACCAATAGGGCCGGGCGAAGCTCAGCAGACGCAGCAGCGACTTCCGCGTGGGTTTGACTTTCGGCGACGGATTACACGCGTCTTTTCGTAGACGCGCGGAGGTGTTTGGAGGTGGATTGCGCAACACGTTTTTCTCCTCAAATGCTCCCACATGAAAAAATGCTCAAAGAGGTTCTCAAGAGGAATCTACGGTCAAAAATGGCTGCGAGGTTCCGCAGTAGAGGGCAAATGTGTGGAATTCATCTTTTTGGATAACAGCGCACTTTTTCCTCGCCCTCCCCATAAAAGCAGGATGCGGAGAAGTCACCTATCCTGTTGCAGATAGGCAACGATGGGACTGACTGACCTGAAATCCTGTTCGCAGGATTTGTTGGGCCGCTGCTCGCTGTGCTTATCGCTCATTTCGTCGCCTTTTCCATATCTGAAACGTCAGAAAAGAATGGGAGCGTAGCCTATTTCGTACAACCCGTCAGGAGGGCATGCCGTGAGTACCCAATTGTCATCGGAGAGCCAGCCGACTTTCACCGGCGCGGTTCCTGTACTCCCCACGACCAATATCAGCCAGGCAGCCAGCTTTTATGGACAACTGGGCTTCCAGGTTCTGCACCAGGAGGCTGAGTATGCCATTGTCAAACGAGACGGGGTGGAACTCCACGTGTGGCTCTGCCCGGATCGGTCCCTTGCCGAAAATTCCTCGTGCCGCATCCAGGTGACCGGTATTGAGGCGCTCTACCGGGAGTATCAATCCAAAGGACTGCTTGCGTCCAATGTGGCGCTGAGAGATACACCCTGGGGAACGAGAGAGTTTGCGGTCTTCGACCCAGATCGTGTCCTGATCACCTTTGTCGAACATGTTCCGTAAGCACGATGAAGAGACGCTTCCCAGCTTCCAGAAAGGTGTGTGCCGAGCCATGCAAACATTCGAGGTGGTCAGTATTGCTGGCGGCTCGCTGTGGACGGTGCGCCAGGGCCACGGACCTGCGCTCGTGTGTTGTCACGGCGGACCCGGCTTGTGGGATTACCTGGAGCCCGTGGCAGCGATGCTTGATGACCTGTGGACCGTCTACCGCTACGATCAACGCTCCTGTGGCCGATCTGCAGGAGCGCCTCCCTACGACGTCACCACAGCCGTCGCTGACCTGGACGCCTTGCGCGAGCATTGGGGACTCTCACAGTGGATGGTGCTGGGGCATTCCTGGGGAGCCACGCTGGCTCTTGCCTATGGCCTCGCACATCCCACCCAAACACGCGCGCTGATCTACCTCTCTGGGACGGGCATTGACGCTTCCTGGCACGCTGAGTACCGCGCCAATCGAGCGGCATTGCTCAGTTCTGAGGACCAGCGCCAACTTGCCGGCCTGCGAGCACACCTCTCCACAGCGCAGGGGGGCCGACTATGACGAGGTCGAGCGGGCCTACTGCGAGCTCGCCTGGTCCACGGACATTGCGGACCGCAGGCATGCACGAGAGCTGGCCCGACAGCTGTTTGTCGCCAACCTGCACATCAATTTCCAGGTCAATCAGCTCCTCGGCGACGATGCCGATCACTTTGCGCAGCGCAGTGCGCTGTCCGCGCAACTTGCCAACTTGCGGATACCTTCCCTGGTCGTGCATGGTGAGCGCGATCCTCGCCCTGCCAGCGTGGCCCGGCAACTCGCCGAGATCATCCCATCTGCCAGCTATGTTGAACTTCCCCAGGTTGGGCATTTCCCGTGGCTAGAACGGCCTGATCTCCTGAGAGGCGTCCTGCAGCGCTTTCTTGAGGATCTCCCCTAGCAGAAGTGAGCAAAGACGAGTGGCTCTCCTCAGCGGAGAAGGAGCGCATTTCCCTCGTGCGAGTTAGCCATGCAAGTTCACTGGACTTGACAAAGAGGCATGTCGTTGGGCATAACAAGAGCAGACAGATTTCTATCGTCTGATGTGTCAAGAGAAGGGTGGTCTGTTATGACTGAACCTGTCAGGAGGCACAACGTGAGACAGTTAGCACGAAACGAACAAGAGAGCTTTCCCGTGCTGCTAGCGCAGGAGTTGCTCCGCATCGTCGTCGCAGAGGTGTGCCTGGGATTCTCCAGAGCCTGGAACCCCCATCCCTCGTTCTTTAATGGCTGACCGAAGATTCCTGGCCCCTTGCCAGAGGCGGGGCCAGGTCTTCTCCACCATCCCGTGGCGTGCTCGCTGGAAGCCGGGCATGCCCACTTCTGCCAGGTAAACCGAGTTCCGTTTGCCCTCGACAACTTCATCGAAACAGCGCCATAACACAAACGGGAAGGGCATTTTCTCTCACACGCCTTCCCGCCTGTGAAAGGGTTCCTTTTGCAAAAAAAGCGGCTACCCACAATGCCCGCTCGCCTCCACCTGATGACGTTCTTGCTGCATCTCGCATCGACGCCCATCTACGGGCTTGCATGCTTGTTGTCTTTTTCAGGAGAACGCATCCATGTGGAATCTCTTTTTCTTCACATCCTTTGGGCCAGGACTTGTTAGCACCGCGCGCACCTGCTGGACAACCGTGAAATTGACCTGGAAAGCTGCTCCTCTCTTGCTGGTCGGGGTACTGCTGCTCTTTGGGGTGGAGTCGCTTGTGCCGCCACTGCAATTGGGGTTATCGCGGGCTATCATCGATAAGCTGGCCGCTCCCGTGGGACGCACTGCGGCGCTTGATCCCCTCGTGACCCATGTGCCGCTCGCTGCCTGGATTGCACTGACCCTCGCTGTGGTAGCGCTCGGACAGCTCGTTGCGCCACTGACCGCTCTGCTCCAGAGCCGGGCCAGCGACCGCTTGACCGGCTACGTCACCGAACGGGTGATGCAGGCTGCCAATCGCTGGCAGGGCCTGGCGCGTTTTGAAGATCCGGGCTTCGCCGACGATCTGAAGCGCGCGCGCGAGGCCGCCAGTCGTGGCGTCGACCTGGTCTACTTCGGGGCTATCGTCGCGTCGGCGCTCCTCACCGCACTCAGCCTGTCGATTACCCTGGGAGGACTGCACCCCCTGGTTCCCCTGCTGCTCATCCTGGCGACGCTGCCGCAGATGGCGCGCGCTTTCGCTTATGACTGGTTTATCAGCGGCCATCTCTACGATAGCACGCCACAAACGCGCCGCATGCAGGAGAGTCTTGAGATGCTGCTCTTGCCAGGGCCGGCCAAGGATGTGCGCCTCTACGGGCTCTTCTCGTTTTTCAGAGAGCGCTACGAGACGATGTTTACCCAGGTGATCAGGCCGCTCGCGCAGGAGCGCCAACGGATGATCCATCCCATGTGGCTGACCGGAACCCTGACGGCCTGTGCCTGCGGAGCGGTCTATCTCTCCGTCATCTGGCTGGTGGCACACGGCCAGCTCAGTGTCGGTGCACTCGCGCTCTATGGCGGGGCGGCGACCCTGTTGCAAGCGGAGCTGCTGCGTTTGAGCTACTTCACCGGGCTGTTCCCCATCCATCTGAACTTTCTGCCAAGCCTACTGCGCGTTATCGAAGCGCCTCCCGATCTGCCGGTCGCTGCCCATCCGAAGCCAGTGCCAGGGCAGATCCACCAGGGCATCGTCTTTGAGCGTGTGAGCTTCATCTATCCGGGGCAGACCATCCCGGTCCTGCGTGATGTCTCGTTCCGCCTCGCGCCGGGGGAATGTGTGGCGCTGGTGGGACACAATGGCGCCGGCAAGACCACGATCGTCAAGCTGCTGCTGCGGCTCTACGATCCCACCGGCGGGCGTATCCTGCTCGATGGGGTGGACTTGCGCGAGTACGATCTAGACGTACTGCGCCGCAAGATGGACGCTATCTTCCAGGACTTCGGGCGCTACGAACTCACGGCAGGCGAGAATGTCGGCCTGGGGCGACTCGAACACATGAATGACAGCAAACTTCTGCGTGAAGCGCTGGTGAAAGCGGGAGGCGACTCCCTGCTTGAAAGCCTCCCAGATGGCCTGGAGACGCTGCTGGGGCGCGAACTGGGTGAACGGGAGCTCTCCGGCGGCGAGTGGCAGAAACTGGCGCTGGCCCGCGCATACCTGCGCGACAGCCAGGTCCTGGTGCTCGATGAGCCGACCGCCGTGCTCGATGTGCAGAGCGAGTATCGCATCTACACCCGTTTCTACGAGATGACGCAGGGACGCCTGACCCTGCTGATCAGCCATCGCTTCTCCACCATCCGCATGGCCGACCGTGTCCTATACCTTTCCGAGGGGCGCATTGAGGAAGAGGGTAGCCACCATGAGCTCATGGATCGGGATGGGGAGTACGCGCGCCTCTATCGCCTGCAGGCCGTGCATTATCTGGACACACAACAGGAGGTCGATCAATGAAAAGAGAACCCCGTAAACTGCTATCGCATACACTCAGGCAAAGAATGCGTTCGCGCCTGGAGAGCTTGCATATCCACTGGAGAGGTTTGCAACTGCTGGTGGCCTCTGCTCCTTTGCCCGTGGCTGTCTACCTTGCCCTGATCGTTCTGTTCAGCATTGTGCCGGTGATGCAGGTCTGGCTGCTGAAGCGGCTGGTCGATGCGCTCTCTGTACCGCTGCACCTGGCAAACGCGCAGGGTGGCGCAATTGATAGCGGGCTGCTGATCGTGCTGGCTATGCTCTACCTGCTCACCCTTTTGGTCCCAGGAGGCCTACAGCCCCTCTACGACAATCTAGAGGCGGTCATCAAAGAACGCGTGATCGTCGAGGTCGACCGGCGCATCATGCAAGCCTCAGCGCGCCTGGTTGATCTGGAGCGTGTCGAGGCTCCGTCCTTCCACGACGAGGTCAAGCTGATCCGGCAATCCTCCTACGAGGTTCCACAGATGCTGGGGATGCTGTCGCTTGGCCCCGGTACCATGCTTACTCTGGGGGGACTGCTGCTGCTGCTGGCGCAGATTCATCCGGTGCTGCCGTTGCTGTTACTCCTGGTGGGCATCCCGGGCGTGCGAGCGCGACACCGCATGGAAACAGAGAAATACCGTTCGCTGGCCGAACATAGTCGTGTCGCCAGCGAGATGGAGTATTATACGCGCCTTGCCCTGGAACCGGCGGTCGCGCACGAGGTGCGCGTCTTCGGGCTCGGCGATTTCTTACTGCGACGCTACCGACAGAGGCGCGACGGGGTGATGGCGGAGGTGCAGCGCCTGCGACTGCGCGAGTTCGGACAGGCGCTCGCATATTCGAGCATTACGGCGCTGCTCCTGGCCGGAGCCTTCTCCTATATAGCTCTTCAGGCCAGCGCCGGGCATCTCCAGATCGGTGATATCGCGCTGTATCTCGGTGCGGTAGCGCAGGCGCAGCAGCAAGCGATGATCCTGGGAAACTTTTTTGCCAGCCTGCACCGTGAACAACTGCACCTGCGCGGCCTGTTCGACTTTCTCGACACTGCCAGTCCGGCCATCGCTCTTCCTCCACAGAGACAGGGCGTCCTCGCTCCCGCTCGTTTCAAAGAGGGAGTTGAGTTGAGAGAGGTCTCCTTCCACTATCCCGGAGGGAGCCAGGACAAGGCAGTGCTTAAAGGGGTCAATGCGCAACTCCCGGCGGGGAAAGTGACCGCGCTGGTGGGTGTCAACGGTGCCGGGAAGAGCACGCTGGTCAAGCTGCTGACGCGGATGTACGATCCCACCGGCGGCCTGATCCTGCTCGATGGCATCCCTCTGGCGAACTACGACCTGGCGTCACTGCGCGGCCGCATGGCGGTGGTGTACCAGGATTTCGCGCGCTTCGCCCTGCCGTTGCGCGAGAATATCGCTGTTGGAGACATCGAGGCCGAACCCGGTATGCAGCGCATCGAACAGGCCGCCCACTGGTCGGGCGCCGATGAGATCGCCACCAGGTTGCCACAAGGTTACGCGACCGAGCTAACACGGCGCTTCGAAGGCGGCGTGGAACTTTCCGGCGGCGAATGGCAGAAGGTCGCGCTGGCTCGCAGCTTCCTGCGTGACGCCGCCCTGGTGATCCTGGATGAACCGGCCTCGGCGCTGGATGCCGAGGCCGAATACCGGCTTTTCCAGCACTTCCGCGAACTTATCGCCGGGAAAACGGGGCTGCTGATCAGCCATCGTCTCTCGACGGTGAGGATGGCCGACCAGATCCTGGTGCTGGATGGCGGCTGTATCGTCGAGGCGGGTAGCCACGCCGAGCTCATGGCCAGTGGAGGCCACTACGCCTCCCTCTATCAGATGCAGGCCAGTCGCTACCAGTAGGTTCCGACCGGCTCTGAGAGAGAAGCAGACAAGGACACCAGGTTCATACCTCTCTGCCTGCATGCGGCTTGACAGGGGGCACGCGTAGTGTGATACTGTGCGTGTCTCCTGTGGGAGACGCACGACCATTTTTGATCGAAGGAACAGTTATGTTCGCTCGCGTTAGCGTAATCTAACCTCTTTGCTGGTTCTGGCTGACAGATAGAAGCACTGCCGGCGATGAACTATCAAGCCTTCCGCCAGCCTCCCCTGGTGTCTTTTGTCGTACCCATCTCCCCCGCGCACCTCCTCGCGTTCCAGGTGCTTCACCTGGTCCTCATTTCGGCGTCTTGCTACCCCCTATTTCCTGCGAGGAGTTGTTGTATGGAACACCTATCATCTTCAAAGAGCCATCCGCCTGAGGCAGATCTGTTGGAACTGCATCACGAACTAGCTCAGACCTGGGGCATCGATTTTCAGCGCGTGCGCGCCCTCGTGCGCCAGCTCACGAGCAGCAACTGGTCCTCGGTGAGCGAGTTGGTCGCACGGACCCTCTTGTCCCACTGGAACGTCACCCATCTCTTGCGACGCCTCCAGCCCTGGCTGGAGAGCAATCAAGACCGCGTCCGCATTCGCGTCGCCTTCCAGAACCTTTTCCGCGCCGTTTTCGCCTGTTCGCGCCTCTCGAGCGAGCGCTTCCTTACCCCCTATGAGGTAGCGGCGCGAGCAGGCGAAGAGGCCGCACAAGCCGGGGCTGTCCTCGCGTCGATAGAGCGCATCGTGAGCAACCTCCCCATGCGCCCGGTCAGGCACCTGGATCACGTCTCGGCCACCCCGCTCACCTGCTTGAAACGGGCGCTCTTCCTGGCGAGGAATTATGAACTTGGCGCAGCGACCATCCTCTTGCTCGGCGACCACGATCTGACTTCCCTAGCTCTGGCCCACGTCTCCCCAGACGTTGCCATCACCGTTGTGGACAGCGATGAGCGCATCCTGGACTATATTAGTATGGTCGCGGCTCAGCACGACTGGACGATTCGCACGCTATTTGCCGACCTGCGCATTGAGATACCGAGGAGTGTAGAGGCTTCCTGCGATCTCGTGTTTACTGATCCTCCCTACACCCCGGAGGGCATGCGGCTCTTTCTGGCGCGTGGGTTGGAAAGCCTCAAACCCACGAATTCAGCACGTTTGCTGTTCTGTTACGGGTTCAGCGAACGCCACCCAGGGCTCGGCTTGAAAGTGCAGACCATCCTGTATGACCTGCACCTGGTGATGGAGGCGATTTTGCCACATTTTAATCGCTATCGTGGGGCGGAGGCGATCGCGAGTAGCGCGGCGCTCTACATCTGCCGCCCAACGCGCAGGAGTCTGCCTGCTGCCCAGGCCCTCAAGATTGATCCACGCATCTATACCCAGGGCAAAAGTGCCGAGGAAACTACGATGACGGTATTACCACAAGGTGTCGTAGACACGATGCAACGCTTCCTTGCTGCCCAGAAACCTGCGCGCGTGCTCCTGGTCGGAGACGGCTGGCCCGCAGACCTGGCGAGCACTATGGAGACCGTTTCACTCAGGGGCTATCTGAGCGCTCTCTATACTCACCGGCAAGGTACACGCTCGCCTTACGCAGGCGCGGTCGCAGTGAACCTCTTCCCTTACTATGATGCCTATCTCGTGCGAATGCTCCTTCTCTCTGCCGCCAAACAGCTCATCATCGTTGCGGCGGACCAGACCGCGGATGGCCTCTTCAACGCGAACAAGGAGGATCCTCTGCGAATGTTCATCGACAGCAGCTATCAAGCCGTGGCCAGAGAGAGAGGCCATGCAAAACAACCCGGAGTGGTCCTGTTACAGCGAAGAGATCCGCAGGATGCTGATGCGATCAAGTACCTCTTCCGCTTTCTCATCGACCACCCTCAGGCCAGACTCGTCAATGCGTGGCGGGAAGCCTTGATCGCGTGGACAACCCGGCAGGGCAGGCGTCTCTCAAAGAACCAGGCCAGGCAAGTCATCGAGCGGCAGCCACCCGGCACGATCCATGCGCACAGTTACCTCTCGGAACTCTCGCTCGGTGACCTGAGAGCGCTGGTCACTGCTGTCGAGCAGACTCTGGCGGCAGTCAGTCAGGGAGACATAGAGGAAGAAGAGCCAGAGTAGCGGCTTTGCCGAGAGGTGATATCTTGTTTCCTGGTGCGCTTTCAAGCAACTGCTTTGGGGAGATGCCGGGGACGCCTTTGCATTCCAGCGAGAGCGTCTCCGGCATCTCCTCTCCTGTTTCGGCCTTGGGTGTTAGGGCTTACGGACTTCGATGATGCGATGCACGCCGACTGTCGTCAAGCCTCCTTCGGCCTTCATGCGAAGGTGGAGCTTGTAGAGGCGCTCGCGATAGCGATCTACATCGAAATCGGTGATGACCCAGGGCACCGCTTTGAGGTAGTAGACGACCGCGCCGATGTCGCGATAGGTGCTCGACCCTCTGCCTTCGAGCTTCTCGACGGTGAGAAAGCCTGCCTCGTCAAGGGTGGCGTCGATGTCCCACTGGTTCTCAGGCAGGCTCCACTCTGGTGGTGTCCCCTCCAGGAGATCAACGAGTTCCGGGCCGTCCTTGCCGGTTCCTGCTTGCGAGGTCAGGAGTGTACCTCCGCTTTTGAGCACGCGATAGACCTCTCTGGGGCAGAAGGAGACCGAACTGACCAGCACGAGATCGAAGGTGGCATCGGCGAATGGGAGGCGTCTCTGGGGCCAGCGGTTCTGCGGCTGCGGGCCGCGCGAATCATGGCATCCTCCATCGGTGCAGACAACCTTCACGCCAAGGGGAGCCAGCCGTCTGGCTGCCACCACCACGTTGGGTGGGTAGGCCTCGGCGGCGATGGCAAGGGGTGGGAAAGGCGCCAGCCGTGCCAGCAGCTCGCCTCCTCCCGTGCCCAGGTCGAGCACGGCGGTAGCCCTGGAGACGGCTTCTCGCGCACGCCTTTCGTAATCAAGCTCGCCATGCGGACCTGCTGTCTGCACGAGGCGGCCTTCCAGCCAGGAGAAATCCCATCCTGAGAAAGGCGCCTGGAGGGCTTCGCTGATCAAACGCTCAAATTCGTCGTCGGTGGAGACCTGGCGAGCGCTGGCCTGCTTAATCACCAGGACGGGCACGCCGTCACGAAGAGGATACGAGAGCGGGCAGTTCTGGCAGTCGAGCCGTTCGCTGCCCTCTGGGCCGGGTTGCAACTTCCCCGAACACTGGGGACAGATGAGCAGATCGCTCTGAATTGGTTCCATAGAGGTTTCTTCTCCTTGCCTGAACGCAGCTGCCTTCTGTCTCTGTGCAGGCGCAGAGAGAGCAGCTGAGAGGAATACGTAATTGTTCTGCGGGAGCAGCCAACGATCACATCAGCCAATCACTCTCCCGCTCATCGCACAAACAGGCAGGCGAAGAAAGAAACGGAGTCGGTTAGCGAGGATTATGCGTATGGTCAGATGTGGCGTGGCCTCTGTTTTGTTCTCGTGTTCTCATAAGGTCACCTCCTCATAATCTAGCCAGTATCTGGCGCGTGTTGACGAGCCTCAATGTCCGATTCTATCATCTGGTGTGTATGGAGACAAGTCCACTCGGTAACCTTTTCCTCCGTTTTTGGCACCTCTCTAATAGGAAGATCCGTTTACTTAAAGAGACACTGCATATGAAAGAGTTATCTGAACTGGTCGAGGCTGCACAGTCTGGCGACAGCGAAGCCTATGATGGCTTGTTACAACGTTTCCAGCCGATGGCGTATGCTACCTGTGCTGGCTACTTGAAGCATCTGCCGAAAAAATGGAAGGTTTGATCTCTTCAGTAACCTCCTACTTGAATCCTTCTCATGCGAGAAAAGCGTAGTCATCATAAAATCTTTCACATGGTAGCGTGAAGCGCTCTTTATAAGGAAGGGCAAACACCTCTTGTTTGTTGCATTCATCAGAGAAAAACGGCAAAAAAGGACCGACGTTCTGCGACTTCCAAGGTAAAGCGCGCTCCCCCCAACGGGACCATCCGCTTCTTCGCACACACGTCAGAGCTCAAGCACTTCGGCGATAATCGTGGTGTAATCCACCCAGGACTGGGAAGGAGTGGATCTTGCCACCATCGTGATCTGGTAGAGCAGGCTCACCAAACTGTTCTGGAAGCTGTTGTTTGATGCCTTGATGCGGCCTGGCTCGATTGAAGTACTGGACATAGGCGTGAAGGACACGGTCCAGCTGCTTCTCCTGCAGGATGAAAAGGTGATCGAGACACTCTCGCCGCACACTCCCCAGAAACGGCTCACAGATCGCATTGGCTCGCGGTGCATGGTAAGGCGTGGTGAGCATCTTGATGCCGCTGGTTGCTGCCACGCGCGCGAAATGGGGTCCAAACTTGTTATCACGATCACGAATGAAATAGTTCGGCGATTGTCCATAAGGAGTCGCCTCCCGCAGTTGTTGGGCGGTCCAGGCGTCGGTAGGAGAACGTGTGACACCCACATGAATGACTTTACGAGAGTGCATATCGAGAATGAAGAAGGCAAACAGCGAGCGAAAGAAGAGGTCTGTAACCTGCAAGAAATCACACGCCCACACGTCTTTTGCATGGTTCCGCAGGAAGGTAGCCCAGTTCTGCCCTACTCGTCGTGGTGTGCGAACATGCCTCATATACTTCTGAATGGTACGTTTAGAGACATGAATGCCCAGCTTGAGGAATTCACCACGAATACGCTCAGCTCCCCAAAGGCGATTCTGCACTGCCATTTCCTTGATTAAAGCCACGGTTTCTGCGGAGATCTTTGGTTTGGTAGAAGCTGCCCTGGACTTGTACTTCCAATACAGCTGAAATCCCTGACGATGCCACCGCAGGAGCGTATCTGGCTGAACGAGTGATGTGCACCTGCTTCCAGGTCCGAACCATCCTTG
>Ga0207646_10004828_pt1 | contig 14449 bp, 13 predicted proteins | sample KBSK5502metaG_FD_184343 | JGI IMG/M metagenome (GOLD analysis project Ga0207646, IMG submission 184343) | Corn, switchgrass and miscanthus rhizosphere microbial communities from Kellogg Biological Station, Michigan, USA - KBS K5-50-2 metaG... | ecosystem: Host-associated > Plants > Roots >... | reverse complement strand
TCGCGAAGGGCGTTGTGCAGCGTGGCCCCCGCACGCTCGCCGAGCCGGGTCGCGTCGCCGCGCCAGCGTGAGGTCGCCTCGTCGATCCACGCGCGGACCTCTTCCTTCTGCATCCCGCCGCGCTCGGCGAGCGACTCGGCCAGCTCGTCCGCACGCTCGGCGGTCAGCGCAACGGCGCCGACGAGCGCGAGTCCGAGCTGCTTAACGCGCTCGTCCATGTGGCCGTGCCCGGCGGCGCTGGCGGCGCCGCTCCCGCTTTGCCTGGGCCGCCGACGATGCCGAGCCGCCGTCGACAGCCGGGGACACCGCGGCCAGCTCGGGCTCCGGCTCGGCCGCTGCTGCCTCCTCGGCCTGCTCGAGGACGGCCTCCATGCCGCGCTTACCGATGACGGTCTCGCCCTTGCGCCGCGCGTACTCGGGCTCGCGCTCCTTCCAGATCGTGAGGAGCGGCGCCGCGATGAAGATGGACGAGTACGCCCCGGACGCGATGCCGACGAGCAGCGCGAAGGCGAAGTCCTTCAGCGTCGCGCCACCGAAGATCAGCAGCGACGCAACCGGCAGCAGAGTGATGAAGCTCGTGGCCAGCGAGCGCCGGATCGTCTCCCACAGCGAGACGTTGGCGATCGTCGCGAACGAGGACCGGCGCATCAGCGGGATGTTCTCCCGGATGCGATCGAAGATGATGATCGTGTCGTAGATCGAGTAGCCGAGCACCGTCAGGATCGCGGCGACGGTCGAGCTCGTCACCTCGCGGTGCGCGAGCGCATAGATCCCGACGGCGACGATCACGTCGTGGACCATCGCGAGGATCACCGGCACCGCGAACTTGAAATCGAACCGGATCGCGACGTAGATCACGACCAGCACGAGCGAGACGAAAATTGCGAGGATCGCCGCTCGTGCGATCTGGCTGCCGAAGCTCGACGACACCGTCGTCGCGCCCGCGTGCGTCGCGCCGACCTTGTCCCTCAGGTCCTTCGTGATCTTGTTCAGGCTCGGTCCCTGCAACGCCTTGGTCCGCACCTGGAAGCTGCTGTACTTGCCGTTCGTCGACTTCCCGCGCCCCTGCACGACGGCGTCGCGATGGCCGTCCGCCGTCATCACCTGCTGCACGTCGCCCGTTCCGTGCGGCGAGGTCGTCTTGAACGAGAGCTGGGTTCCGCCCTTGAAGTCGATCCCCAGGTTCAGTCCGCGGGCGCCGAGCGCCACGGCCCCGAGCGCGATGATCAGGCCTGAGAGCGCGAACCACCAGTAGCGGCGGCGCATGAAGTCGATCTGCAGCCATTTCGCGGTCTGCACCCCCTGCGCACCCATCAGACGCGGATTCGAGAACCAGCTGAAGCCCGCGAGCAGACCGAGCATCGCGCGCGTCGCTGCGACCGCCGTGATCAGCGAGATCACCGTCCCGATCAGGAGCATCAACGCGAAGCCCTTGACCTGCGCCGTGGCGACCGCGAAGAGCACGAGCGCGGTGATCGCCGTGACGACGTTCGCGTCGAGAATCGTGTGGAACCCCTTCGCGTACCCGGCGCCGATCGCGGCGCGCACGGACTTCCCGGCGCGCACCTCTTCCTTGATGCGTTCGAAGACGACCACGTTCGCATCCGCGGCGACGCCGATCGTCAGGATCAGCCCCGCGAAGCCCGGCAGCGTCAGCGTGACGTGGAACAGCAGGATCGCCGCGTAGAGGAACGCCGCGTAGATCGCGAGGCCGACAACTGCGATCACGCCGAGGAAGCGGTAGAGCAGCAGCAGGAAGAGCGCGACGACCAGCAGGCCGACGATCGCCGCCTTCTTCGCCTGGTTCAGCGAGTCCTTGCCGAGCGTCGCCGAGACGTCCGTCCGCTCCGCGGTTTCGAACGAGACCGGCAGCGCACCCGTCTGGAGCACCAGCGCGAGCCGCTTCGCCTCCCCGATCGACCCGTTCGAGCCGAGCTGGATCTCGGCGCCGTTGTCACCGGGGATACCGTCCGGGTTCTTCGAGTAGTCGATGTAGGGCGCGGACTCGATCTGGTTGTCGAGCACGATCGCGAAGTGCTGCGCGTACTGGAGAACGTCGTTCGGACCGTTGCGCCCCGCAGCGAGCAGCGAACCGCGCTGGGCCTCGCGGCGCGTGATCTCGTGGAAGATCTTCTTGCCCTTGCCGGTGAACTGCATCGTCACGATCGGCTGGCCGTTCTGGTCGAAGTCCGCCCGCGTGCCGGAGAGCTTCAGCTCCTTCCCGGTCATCTCCGGAATCGGGTTCTGCGGGAAGTCCTTCTCGTCGTGCTTCTTGAGCAGGTAGAAGACCGTCTTCGACGACGCGGTCGCCTGCGTGCCGCCGAGACAGCCCCCGCTGGCGGTCTCGCAGCTGACGACGGCGGTGTTGTGCGGCACGCGCACGACGTGCCAGGTCTTCGGCACCTTGCCGCCGAGCGTCTTCTGCACGAAGTCCGACGCGAGGAGCTTCTCCTTCGTCGGCTTCGGCCCGACCTTGACGATCTTCTTGGGATTGAACAGGTACCACTGGGACGCGCCCTGCTTGTCCGCGATCGCCGTGGTCGCGGGATCCGACAGCAGGCCGAACAGGCTCGCCGCCGCCACCGGCTGGTTCTGGAGCGTGTTGATCGACGGCCCCGTCAGGTCGGCCTCGAAGTCGTAGAACTGCAGCACCGCCGTCTTGCCGATCAGCTTCGCCGCGACCGCCGGGTCCTTGACGCCTGCGAGCTGGATGACGATCTGGTCCTTGCCCTGCTTGCGGATCTCCGGCTCGGAGACGCCGAGCTTGTCGATGCGGCTCCGCATGATCGAGACCGAGCGGTCGAGATCGTCCGACGTGAGCTTGTGTCCCGGCGGCGGCACTGCCTTGAGGACGACCTCCAGCCCGCCCTGGAGGTCGAGCCCGAGGGTGGCCTTGCGGTGCGCCGGCGAGCCGGGCACGGCCAGGAGCGCGACGCCGATCAGGGCCGCGACGATGAGGCCCAGCAGGGTCAGGTGGCTGCGCTGGTCTCTCACGTGTCGGAAAGGGTAGCGTCGGTGTCTTCAGGGGGCTCCGCGGCCTCGAGCTGCCGCTCGCTCTTCTCCGTCAACACCGCCGCGACCGCCCGGCGCGCGATGCGCACGACGACCTGGGAGGCGATTTCGACGTGCAGTTCGTCGCCCTCGATCGCCTGCACGGTGCCGTAGAGGCCGCCCGCCGTGAGGATCTCGTCGCCGACCTCGAGGGACGCGACCTGGCGCTGCTGCGCGCGCATCTGGCGCCGGCGCGGTCGGATGAGGAACAGCCAGACGATGGCGAGGAAGATGAGGATGAAGAAATATCCGGACACGTCACTCCTCAGCTGCGGCCAGCCGGGCGAGCGCATCGGTCTTGTAGCTCCCGAACTCGGCCCGCTCGATCGCCGCACGCGCGTTGGCGGTCAGCTCCAGCAGGAATCGTAGATTGTGGACGCTCAGCAGGCGGAGGCCCAGCAGCTCGCTCTGGTTGACGAGGTGGCGCAGGTAGGCGCGCGAGAAGCGGGTGCAGGCGGGGCAGGAGCATGCCTCGGCGAGCGGCCGCGGGTCCCGGGCGTAGCGCGCATTTCGGAGATTGAGCCGCCCCTCCCATGTCAAGGCGCTGCCCGTGCGTGCGGTGCGCGTCGGCAGGACGCAGTCGAACATGTCGACGCCGCGCTCGATCACCTCGAGGACGCCCTCGGGGTCGCCGATGCCCATGAAGTACCGCGGCTTGTCCGCGGGGAGTAGCTCGGCCGCCCAGGCAGTCGTCTCGAACATCAGCGGCCGCTCCTCGCCGATCGCAAGCCCGCCGAGCGCGTGACCGTCGAAGTCGAGCTGGGCGATCTCGGCGATCGACCGGCGGCGGAGCTCGGCGTCCGAGGCGCCTTGCGCGATCCCGAACAGGAGCTGACCGTCCGCGCGCGGCACAACGCGTTGGCGCTTCGCCCACAGCGTTGTCCGCCGGACCGCTTCCTCGAGCTCACGGCGCGAGAGCCCGACCGGCGGACAGATGTCGAGACACATCGCAATGTCGGAGCCGAGCTTGGTCTGGATCCCGGCAACGAGCTCGGGCGTGAAACGCGCCCGCGAGCCGTCGTAGACGGACCGGAAGGTGACGCCCTCGTCGTCCGTCGCGAGGATGGTGTCGCGCAGGGAGAAGACCTGGAAGCCGCCCGAGTCGGTGAGGATCGGGCCGTCCCAGGCCATAAAGCGGTGCAGGCCGCCGAGCTCTCCGACGACGTCCTCGCCCGGGCGGAAGTGCAGGTGGTACGTGTTGCCGAGGAGGATCGTCGTTCCGAGCGCGCGCAGCTCGGTCGGGTCGACGGTCTTGACGGCCGCCTTCGTTCCAACCGGCATGAACGCGGGCGTCGGGACGTCGCCGTGCGAAGTGCGCAAGACCCCCGCGCGTGCGGCAGCTTCACGGGCAGTGACGACGAAGGAATCCACGACAAGACCATCGCAGACATGGCCGGTCAAGCAGCTGCAGGATCCGCTGAAGACGCGTGAACTACGGCAACGCCCTGGCCGGAGACTAACGCTCGCGAAGCGGCGTTAGACGGAGGCCGAACTGACGCGGGCGGGGACGCGCCCGCGCCACCGCCCGCGCGACCCGACCATCACGCCCACGTCCATCTAGGGCGAGCGCGCGGGGCGCGCGGAGGCGGGACCGCGCTCCCGCCGCAGCGCATACCGACATCCGCCGAGCCGAACGCGAAGGAGGGGGCCCGCGGGGGAACCACGGGTTCCCCCGCGCTACACCACGAGCATCGCGTCGCCGAACGAGTAGAAGCGGTAGCGCCGCTCGATCGCCTCGCGGTAGAGCCTGCGCGTCTCTTCAACGCCGGCGAAGGCCATCACGAGTGCCAGGAGCGTCGAGCGCGGCAGGTGGAAGTTCGTCAGCAGCGCGTCCACGCAGCGGAACTCGAAGCCGGGCGTGACGAACAGCTCGGTCCGTCCCGTCAGCGGCGCGCCGCTGGCGAGCGTCTCGAGCACCCGTACGGTCGTCGTGCCGACCGCGAGCACGCGTTCCGCTGCGCGGATCCGGTCCCACGCGTGATCCGTCACCTCGTAGCGCTCCCCGTGCAGCTCGTGCTCGGCGAGGTCGTCGACCCGGATCGGCCGGAACGTGTCCAGCCCGACGTGCAACGTCACCCGCTCCACGTCGAGGCGCGCGAGCACCTCCGGCGTGAAGTGCAGGCCGGCGGTCGGCGCAGCCGCGGACCCCTCCTCGCGCGCGTAGATGGTCTGGTAGCGCTCGGGATCGGTGAGCGGCTCGGTGATGTAGGGCGGCAGCGGCGTCTCGCCGCTCGGCTCGCCGTACAGCCGCAGCCGCCAACGCCCGCCTCCGAGGTGCTCCAGCAGCTCGACCTCGCCGTAGCGACGACCCGGGCGCAGCCGCCGCGTCGGCCGTGCGAGGCCCTCCCACAGCCCGTTCTCTGCCACGCGCTCGAGCAGGAGCACCTCCCCGCGGGGACGCTCGATTGGGATCCGCGCGGGCACCACCCGCGTGTCGTTGACGACGACGAGCGCGTCTCCGATGACGTCCGGCAGCTCTGCGAACGTCTGGTGATCAACCTGCCTGGACACGCGATCGTAGACCAGCAGTCGCGACTCGTCGCGGCGCGACTGGGGTCGCTGCGCGATGAGCTCCGTGGGCAGCGTGTAGTCGAGTTCGGTCGCCTTCATCCGGGCACCACAGTACCCTTGCGCCCGATGGACGACAGCGCGATCGAGCGCGCGAAGGAGCGCATCGAACGGCGGGCAGACGCTGCCGCGATCGACGGCGTGCTCGAGCGGACGCGCGCGGAGTTCGAGGCACTCGCGCGCGTCGCGGGCGCGGCCGCCGACGGTTTGCCCGAACGGGTCGAGAGCGCCGTCCAAGACAGCCTCCGCGAGCAGGTTCGCCCCGTCGGACGCAACCTGGCAGAGATCCGCGGGTTGATGAATCAGGTGATCCGCCGGCTCGAGAACCTCGAGGGCGAGGCGGTGGCAGACCGGCACACGCGTGTCGACGACTTGGCGCTGCTCGTCGACCTCATCTCCTCCGGTTGGAAGAGCGTCGACGCGCGGCTCGGACGCATCGAGGCGCTCGTCATACGGCTCGAGCAGGGGCTGCAGGAGCGCGGCGGAGCGATCGTCTACCGCATCGAGGATCGCCGCCCCGAGGCCGCAAGCGGGACGAGGCTCGGCTAGGTCACCACCAGGATCACGGCCGCGCACACGGCCCACGCGGCGATGCAGCCGAGGATCGGCACGTCGCGAAGCAGGACCTCCTCCGGCTCCTCGCCGAGATCCTGCCGGTGGATCAACAGCAGGTACCGAAAGACGCCGAAGATCACGAACGGGATCGTCACCATCAGCGCCTTCGAGTCGCGCGCCGTGAACGTATAGAGCGAGTACGCGATCACCGTGCACGCGGCGACGACTGCGACGAGCTGGTCGACGAGGGCGAGCGAGTAGCCCTCGAGCACGGGCCGTCCCGGCGTTGCCTCCGCCCCGACGAGCACGAGCTCGCCGCGCCGCTTGGCGAGCGCGAGGAAGAGCGCGAGGAGCGCCGTGCACAGCAGCAGCCAGGGTGAGATGCGCACGTGCACGCCCGCGGCGCCGGCCGCCGCGCGGATGACGAACAGCCCGGCGATCGTCATGACGTCGACGAGGATGACGTGCTTGAGACCGAGTGTGTACGCGAGCTGTAGCCCGAGGAACGCGCCGAGGAACGCGAGCGACACGAGGCCGAGCGGCACGACCAGGGCAACGGCGACGGCCAGCAAGCTGGCGGCGAGCAGGTACGCGGCGCGCGGCTGGAGCTCGCCGCGTGCGATCGGCCGGGCGCGCTTGACCGGATGGGCGCGGTCGTGCGGCGCATCGCGCAGGTCGTTGACGAGGTAGGCGGCGCTCGACGCCGCGCAGTAGGCGGCGAAGACGGCGAGCGCGTCGAGCCAGCGCCACCCGTCGGCGAGTTTCGCCGCGAAGATGATCCCGGCGAACAGAAGCAAGTTCTTCGTCCACTGCCGCGGCCGCAGCGCGACGACAGCCGCGTGCGCACGTCCGCGGCGGTGCGGCAGACTGACGACGTCGGCTCGTTGCGGCAGTGTCATGCCGCGGCCATGCTATTGCGTCACTGCGCGGCGGGAAGGACGAGTTCGAACCGGCTGCCCGTGCCGGGCTCCGACTCGAGGTCGATCTGGCCGCCGAGCGCGAGCGCCAATTCACGCGCGATCGCGAGTCCTAGCCCGGTGCCCGCATGGTCCTGCGACCAGAACGGGCGGAAGATCCGCTCGCGCTCATGGTCGGCGATGCCCGGGCCCGTGTCGTCGACCGCCACGGAGACCTTCCCGTTCTCCGCTGCGAGCCCGAGCTCGACCCGGCCGCCGTCGGGTGTCCAGCGGAAGGCGTTCGCGAGCAGGTTGGAGATGATCTGGAGCACGCGGTCACCGTCCGACACGATCGTCGGCGTCGCTTCGAACCGGCGCCGGTACTCGATCCCGCGCCTGCGCGCCTCCTCGCCGAAGGCCGCGTACGCGTGGTCGCAGAGCTGCTCCATGTCGACCTCCTCCCTGAGAACCGTGAAGCGATGCGCCTCCAGCTTCGCGAGGTCGAGCACGTCGCCGACGAGCCGCTCGAGCCTTGCGCCCTCGCTCGCGATCACCTCGAGCGACGCTGCGCGCAATGCTGGATCGGCCGCCACGCCTTCGCGCAGCGCGTCCACATGACCGCGGATCGCCGTCAGCGGCGTGCGCAGCTCGTGCGAGACCGTCATCAGGAAGTTTCGTTCCTGGAGCTCCGCGTCCGCGAGGCGCGCTGCCATCTCCCGGAACCGGTCGGCAAGATGGCCGATCTCGTCGCCGCCGCGGACGTGCGGCACGTCCACGTCATAGCTTCCTCGCGCGACGTCGTCCGCCGCCCGGGACAGGTCGAGCACTGGACGCGCGAGGCGGCGCGAGACGTAGAGGCCGAGGACGGCCGCCACGAGCAGACCGCCGAACAGCGCGATCCCGAGCCGTTCGAGCAGCGGGGTGACTCGGTTCTCCAGCTGATCCTTTGGTTTCGCGACGACGATCGCGCCGAAGACGGTCTTCGCCTTCGCCCCGCCGAGGGTCAGTGGATGCGCGACGGCAAGGTACGTCGTCGTCGTGCGCGGCGGCTGAAACTCGAACTGCAGCGTGCGCCCGCGCTTGATCGCGGCGAAGTCGAGGACCGAGCGCGGAAGCGTCCGCAGATGCGCGGTTCTGTTGCCCGGGAAGAGGTCGAAGCCCGGCGACGGCGGCACGTAGTAGATCCGGTCGCCGGTCGCGTGCTCGAGCTGCGGGGCAGGCACCGGATCGTTCGAGCCGCTCACCTGCGCGACATAGAGCCGTGTGACACCCGATGCCTCACGGCGCAGCTCTTGCTTCGCGCGCCGCAGCGTGTAGGACTGGAACAGCTGGAATGCCACGACGGCTGCGACCACTCCGCTCACGACGATCCCGGCGAGGAAGAGCGCCGGGAGCCGGAAGCGCAGCGATCTCAACATGGCGCGCGCTAGGCGTTCACCGGGTCGCGCGCGGGGCCGACCTTGTAGCCGACACCCCAGACGGTGACGATCGGCGACGCGTCACCGAGCTTGCGACGCAGCTGCCGTACATGGACGTCGACCGTGCGCGTGTCACCCGCGAAGGTGTAGCCCCAAACACGCTCGAGCAGCTGGTCGCGGGTGAGCACGAGACCGCGGTGGTCGAGCAGCTCCCACAGGAGGTCGAACTCCTTCGGCGCCAGCTGAATCTCCTGATCGCCGACCTTGACCTCGCGGCGGCCCGCGTCGATGACGAGGTCGCCGTGCTGCATCGTCTCGCTCTCGCGCTCCTTCCGCTCCGGCGTCGCCCGGCGCAGGATCGACTTCACGCGCGCGACGAGCTCACGCGGGTTGAACGGCTTCGTCATGTAGTCGTCCGCACCGACTTCGAGACCGATGATCTTGTCGACGTCCTCGTCGCGCGCCGTCAGCATCAGGATCGGCACGTCCGACTTCTGGCGGATGCGGCGGCAGATCTCGATCCCGTCGATGTCGGGCAGCATCAGGTCGAGGACGATCAGCGACGGCTTGTCGCGCTCGACCGCGGCGAGTGCCTCGGTGCCGTTTGCGGCGGTGCCGACCTCGTAGCCGGCGTTCTTCAGGTAGAGAGAGACGAAGGACGCAATCGACGCCTCGTCCTCGACGACCAACACCGATTGCGCGTTTGCCGCCATCGCATCCCTAACGTTACGGGCTGAAGGTCGACGCCGACAGTGTGAACTGCCGGAAGTCGGGGACCGGGACGTAGAGGCTGTCGTTGACAGAGTACGTTCCGTCGTCGTCCGTGCCCGCCGCCTTGAGAGTCACGGTCCCACGGCCGACCACGGACAGGTTGACGGCGGTGCCGAACACCTTGACCGTGAACTTGCCGCCGATCAAGCGGAACCGTACCTTCGTCCCGCCGTAAACGGTCGTCGTGTCGCTCCTGTCCCTGTGCCAGTCGTCCCCGGAGACGATCGGCCCGGTCCCGTCGCCGTCGAAGGGATCGGTGATGACGATCCGCCCGCGGGCGAAGCTGCCGATGACGCCGCCTTTCGCGCTCACGGTGAAGACGCCGCGGCCCCCGTGCACGGACAGCGTGCCGTCCGCGAGATCGCGCTTTGTCGCCTGACCCGCAGCCGGAAGTGCGAGTGCGAGTACGGCAAAAGTGACGAGGTGACGCCTCATCTGACTGCAGTATCCGCGCTCCGGGTGTGCCCTGCTTGAGCGGAACGTAAGGAAACTGTAAGTGGGCTGTCGACTCTCGTCCACGCTCTACCCTCCGCCCCGTGATCGCCCCTCTCCTCGCCGCGGCCCTCACAGCCTCCTCCGCGCCACAGCTGCTCGACCTGCGCGTGTCGAACGGTTCGGCGCCGTTCGCCGGCGATCGCCGCCTGCTGACGACCGTCAGCCCCAACCGTGACGGCTTTCGCGACGCGGCCGTCGTCCGCTTCTGGCTTACGCGTGCGGCAACCGTGCGGATGGACGCGGTCACGACCCAGAACATGCGGGCCGGGAAGACGGGCACCCAGTCGGTCTGGAGCACGACACAGCGCCTGCAGGCAGGACCGGGCCGGCTCATGTGGGGACCCGCCCCGGCGACGGCGCCGCGGACGTACATCCTTCGCCTGACCGTCGGCAGCCGTGTGTACGGCGCGTACGGGCCCGCCGAGCGGCAGAACGCGCCCGTCGTCCGCGTGCAGGGAATCGACGCTGCGTTCACGCGACGGAGCTACGCGCCAGGCGCGACGGCCGAGCTCCGGCTTGCAACCGACGCGCGCTCGCTCCGCCTGCAGGTGTTCGCCTATCAGTCCCCCGGCCGCCCGAGCGAGCAGGACGTCAAGACCGCAGGCCTCGCGAAGACCGGGCCGATTCCCGTCGACTGGCGTGGGCACGCGAACGCCCCGGCGCTGCTGCGCGTCGTCCGGGCGGGCGACTGGCCGAGCGGCCTGTACTTCGTCCGGGCGACGTCCTCGGACGGACGTGTCGGATACGCGCCGTTCATCGTGCGGCCCAGGCATCTCGGCACCGAGCGCGTCGCCGTCGTGCTCGCGACCAACACCTGGGCGGCGTACAACCTCCAGGACGCGGACGGCGACGGCTGGGGCGATTCCTGGTACGTCACCGGCCGGCATCGCAGCGTCGGCCTCGAGCGGCCGTTCCTCGACTTCGGCGTCCCGTTCCGGTTCCACGACTGGGACCTGGAGTTCGCCGCGTGGCTGAACCGGACTGGGAAGCGCGTCGACTTCCTCTCCGACGACGACCTCGCCGCCGTGCGGAGCGGCGACGAGCTCGCGCGCCGGTACGACCTCGTCGTCTTCCCCGGACACGAGGAGTACGTGACGCTGCACGAGTACGACGTCATCCGGCGCTACCGCGATGTCGGCGGAAACATCGCCTTTCTCGCCGCGAACAACCTCTACCGTCAAGTCGCGCGTCGCGGTGAGACGCTCGTGCGAGGGCGGCTCTGGCGGGAGCTCGGCCGGCCGGAGTCGTCCGTCGTCGGCGTCCAGTACGTCGGCTCGAACAACGGCGCGAAGCAGGGCGCGTTCGTCGTCACCGGTGCCTTAACGGCGCCGTGGGTGTTCGTCGGGACCGGACTCCTGAACGGCGACGAGTTCGGCCGGTACGGGATCGAGATCGACGCGCGGACTGCGGCGTCGCCGCCGGGAACGCAGCTGCTTGCACGAATCCCGGACCTCCTCGCGAACGGACGGGCGGCGGAGATGACGTACTACGAGACGGCGGCCGGCGCGAAGGTGTTCGCCGCCGGCGCACTCAATTTCGCCGCGTCGCTCGACCGTCCCGAGGTTTCGCGCTTGCTCGAGAACGTGTGGGCGCGGCTCAGCCGCCCCGAGTCCTGGGAGAGGACCGTCCGACGGGGTCGCGAACATGCGGGATATGACCGAGGACGCCCGCGCGGAGCGCACCGCGAGCCTCCTGATGGCGCGCCTCGAGGCGCTTGCGTACACCGCCTCCCGACTGCCGCACGCCGAGACGGAACGGCTCGTCGAGCTCGCGATGGTCGCGACGCTACGTGCGGTCGCGCTCGAGCTGATCGAGGCGGAGCGCGCGGAAGCGATCTGGCGGGAGGCGCGGGCTCGTCACTCGGCGCTTCGCGCCGTGGAGGTTGCGGTCCAGCTGCCCGACCGGCTCGCTGCTTAGTCGTAGTCGTAGAAACCGCGGCCGGACTTGCGGCCGAGATACCCCGCCGCCTGCATGCGGACGAGACGTTCCGGCGCCGCCACCCGTCTTTCGCCGAGCTTGGCGTACAAGGCCTCTGATGCGTGCACGTGCACGTCGATCCCGATCAGGTCGATCAGCGCGCACGGCCCCATCGGCCAGCCGGCGCCGTTCGTCATCGCCTTATCCATGTCCTCAGGACGCACACCCGCCTCGTCGAGCACGCGCACGCAGTCGTTGAGGAGCGGGATGAGGATACGGTTGACGATGAACCCCGGCGTGTCGTTGCAGTTCACCGGCTGTTTACCCGCGCGGTCCGCCCAGTCGTAGGCCGCGCGCACCGCCTCGTCGGACGACTTCGGTGCACGTACGATCTCGACGAGAGGCAACACCGGGGCGGGATTGAAGAAATGCATCCCGACGACGCGCTCCGGCCGTCGCGTCGGCTCGGCGATCTCGGCGACCGAGAGCGCGGACGTATTCGTCGCGAGCACCGCGTCGGGTCGGCAGCGCCGGTCGAGCTCGGCGAACACCTCACGTTTCAGGTCGAGCTCCTCGAGCACGGCCTCGATCACGAGGTCGCAGTCGGCGAGATCGGCAAGCTCCGTCGTCAGAGCCAGCCGCCCGAGCGCCGCCTCGCGCTCCTCCTTCGTCAGGCGTCCCTTCTCGACGCCACGCGTGAGATAGCGGTCGACCGTCGCTCGGCCGCGTTCAGCGAGCTCGTCGGTCACCTCACGACCGACGGTCTCGTAGCCGGCCTGCACGCTCACCTGCGCGATTCCCGCGCCCATCGTTCCAAGCCCGACGACGCCGACCTTCCGGATCTCCACGGCGCGCGATCCTACGGGAAGATCAGGGCGGCGCCGCGCGTCGTGTGCGCATGAAGCGAATCGTCATCGCCGCCGTCCTCGTGCTCGCCCTCGTCGGGGCTCTCGCCGAGCTCGCCCGCGGCCGCCGGCCTCTCCTCGTCAGCCCCGCCTTCTGATCCCAGCCCGGGCCGTCTCGCGAGCGGCTTCCTCGATCAGCGACGCGGCCCGGTCGAACTGCCCCTCGGTCAGCCGGATGTGCGAATGTCGCCAGAGGCTCTGCGGGAAGATGCCCGCGGCCTCGACCGGCGGCGCCTCGTTCAGATCCGCCACGACGAGGATCGGTTGGATCGCGAACCGCCACGCCCACCGATCGCGAGCGGGATCGTTCTCCGGATCGCTGATGATCTCGACGACACCGAAGATCGCCTGCCAGACCGCGGCGTAGAGAATCGCCACGTCGCCGCGTTGGACGGACGGTCGTTTCGACGACGAGTGCGCGCGGATCTCGTCGGCCCTGACGCACGCCCCCAGAGGTCGCTCACCGCGGCCCCGAATGAGCAGCCACCGCGTCAGAGTCGCTCGATCACCCCCGCGATCGCCATGCCGAACCCGACGCACATCGACGCGATGCCGTAGCGCTCGTTCCGACGCTCGAGCTCGTTGAGCAGCGTCGCCGTGAGCCGCGCCCCGGTCGCACCGAGTGGATGTCCGAGCGAGATCCCGCCCCCGTTTGGGTTGATGTCGTCCCAGCGCTCCTCGAGCCCGGCGTCGCGGGCGAACTGCAGCACGACCGACGCGAAGGCCTCGTTCACCTCGATCACGGACACGTCGTCCCAGGTGAGCCCGGCACGTCGCAGCGCCTTCGCAGATGCCTCGGGATTGCCGTGCAGCATCCGGTGCGGATCGACACCGGCGAGACCGAAGGAGACGAAGCGCGCCCGAGGCTCCAGCTCGAGCGCCGTCGCCGCACGCTCGCCGACGATCAGGACCGCCGCGGCGCCGTCGCAGATCTGGGACGAGTTCCCAGCAGTCACCTTGCCGTCCGGCACGAACGCCGGCTTCAGTGCAGCGAGTGCCTCGGCGGACGTGTCCCGCCGCGGCGTCTCGTCCACTGCGAGCTGTACGCCCACATGGGGATTCGAGAGCTCGATCGGGACGATCTCGCGCTCGAACCGGCCCGCGTCGATCGCAGCGATCGCGCGTCGGTGCGACTCGAGCGAGAACGCGTCCAGCTGCTCGCGCGTGAATCCCCACTCGTCCGCGATCACCTCGGCGGAGATCCCCTGCGGCACGATCTCCCAGCGCTCCAGCAACCGCTCCGAGAGGTCGCCCCCGTTCGACCCCATCGGGACGCGAGACATCATCTCGACCCCGGCGGATACCACGACGTCGAGCTGCCCGGACCACACGGCTGTGGCGGCGTTGAAGTTCGTCTGCATCGACGAGCCGCACTGCCGGTCGACGGTCGTGCCGCACACCGTCTCGGGCCAACCGGCGACGAGCGGGACCATCCGGCCGATGTTCCAGCCTTGCTCGCCGATCTGCGTCACGCAGCCGAACTGCACGTCCTCGATCTCCGCCGGATCGAGCTCGTTCCGCCCGACGAGCGCGTTCAGCACCTGCGCCGCGAGCTCGTCGCCTCTGACCTTCGCCAGGGTGCCGTTCTTCCTGCCGATCGGCGACCGGACGGCGTCGACGATGTAGGCGTCCCCCACGGAAGTAGAGTAGTCCCCGTGGCCGTAACCGCGACCGAGCGGAAGCTCCCGATCGGCGGGGAGTGGATCGAGACCGGCGACTGGCTCGACGTTCGCTCGCCCTATTCCGGCGAGGTGGTCGGACGCGTAGCGAAGGCCGGGGCCGAGGAGACGCGTCGCGCGATCGACGCGGCAGACCGTGCGATGCAGGAGCCGCTCCCCGCCAACAAGCGGGCCGAGATCCTCGTCAGGGTCGT
>Ga0207646_10004827_pt1 | contig 14449 bp, 14 predicted proteins | sample KBSK5502metaG_FD_184343 | JGI IMG/M metagenome (GOLD analysis project Ga0207646, IMG submission 184343) | Corn, switchgrass and miscanthus rhizosphere microbial communities from Kellogg Biological Station, Michigan, USA - KBS K5-50-2 metaG... | ecosystem: Host-associated > Plants > Roots >... | reverse complement strand
TGCCGAACCTAATCCAACCTCCAACCCGAAAAGAAAGGCTGCGATAAAGACGAACGCGTCCATCAGTTTCACGTTAGGTACGTCGATCATAGCATAGTTCGTGCCCAAAGACACCGCGGTGAAAACGGCGACTAGGGCCACCTTCATCGGCGGACTCGAGAATGGTTGATCGTAACGTCTGGGCTGGGACACGTATGAAGCGGGCAAAGTTACCCGCACACTTATATAGAAATTTGCCTCTGGCTGAGAACGTTTTGACCATCAGCCCTCAAGCCGTAACGACTCCTACCGGAGTGATCCGAGAAATCAGAGTATCGCTCGAATCCGCGGTCCAACGAAACAGGGCCGAAGCCATCCTTCTGTCAGGAGGGCTTGACACAAGCATAGTCGCAGCCTTAGCAGCAAAGCACGGTCCTCTCAAGGCATACACGATTGCACTCGAAGGAGCCCCCGCCCCCGACATGAAATATGCAAGACTTGTGGCCCAGCGGTTCGGATTGAATTACAAGCTCCGCATCTTCAACATGGATGAGTTCATGAAGAATCTTCCAGAGGTTGTGAAGACTCTCAAAGTCTTCGACCCCATGGAGATCAGAAACAGTGCAGCCGTCTATATGGCGATGAGAGAAGCGAAGAAGGATGGAGTCTCGACGTTTCTAACGGGGGACGCGTGCGATGAGCTATTTGCAGGATACAGCTTCCTGTTTAACCTCGACCCGCTGGTACTCAAGACCTCCCTACAGAAACTATGGAGCGCGATGAGCTTCTCTGCAGTCCCAATGGCTCAATCGCTTGGCATGGCCGCCAAGATACCCTTTCTGGAACCTGAAGTCAAGAAGTTGGCACGCGAGATGGACCCGTCGTTCCTTGTGGTTGAAGAAAACGGTCAGAAGTGGGGCAAGTGGATTGTCCGGAAGGCTTTCGAGGACATGCTGCCTAGCCAGATTACTTGGCGAATTAAGACGCCCATCGAATACGGCTGCGGAACCACGACGCTACCCCAAGTTTTTGAAAAGAGAATATCCGATTCGGAATTTTGTGAGAAACAGGAGCACATCAAGGCAGAAGACAATGTTACGATTCGGGATAAGGAACATCTCGCTTACTACGAAATATTTCATCGGGTCTTCGGAGACAGGCCCGAAACAACCGGCAGAACCTGTCCAGAATGTCAGTATGAAGTAAGACCTGACGCAGCGTTCTGTCGAACATGTGGAGCCTATCCAATTTGAAGTCACCACGTATCGTCATTGGCGGGACGCACAGCGGAGTGGGCAAGACCTCCATCGCAATCGGAATAATGGGAGCTTTAGCAAGGAAGGGGAGAAGGGTCCAAGGATTCAAAATCGGACCCGACTTTCTCGACACAAGCTTCCACGCAGCGGTGACAGGAAGACCCTCACGTAACCTTGACTCTTGGATGATGCCTAGAGCGAAGATTCCATCCATCTTTGCAGCTGGCTGTGAGGATGCTGACATCGCGGTCATTGAAGGAGTCATGGGCGTCTTTGACGGGATCGATGGAAAATCAGAGGTGGCGAGTACCAGCGAAGTTGCCAAGATGCTCAAAGCTCCCGTCTTGCTCGTCATCGACGCATACGGCCTCGCCGGCAGCGCAGCAGCTCTCGTGCTTGGCTACAAGAACCTCGACCCTAGATTGAGACTCAGCGGCGTAATTCTAAACAGAGTTGTAGGCGAGACCCACGCACAGATGTGCAGTGAGGCAATAGGGCGCCACTCGAAAGTTCCGGTTCTCGGAGCGATTCCAGTCAGACAAGACATGAAGCTACCCGAACGACATCTCGGGCTCGTTCCAGCCAGCGAAATGAGAAATGGGAAAGTTCTCGACGCGATCATAGACCAAGTTGAAGCCCACGTAGATTTAGACCGCGTCGAAGCATTGGCACAATCGGCCGGACAGATTCCACACCTGAAAAGATCGACTACCCATAACAAAATCCAACGTGATAAGACAATAATTGCCATCGCAAAGGATCCAGCCTTCAATTTCTACTATCAGGAGAACCTAGACCGGCTAACTGAGGCCGGTGCACGAATAGAATTCTTCTCACCCCTGAATGACCATGCCCTCCCAGAGGGTGCGAGTGGCCTCTACATTGGAGGAGGCTATCCAGAAGTCCACGCGAAAGCTCTATCCGAGAACAATCCAATGCTAGAGTCGATTTCAAAACTTGCCATGGACGGCATGCCAGTCTACGGTGAATGTGGCGGACTCATGTACCTGACAAAATCCATTCAGGATATCGAAGGAGTCGAGCACAAGACCGTGGGCCTACTAGACGCGAAAACGGCCATGGTCCGAAGGTTGACACTTAGCTACACACTCGCAGAGTCGACGCGACCAAATATTCTAACCCCGGCCGGAAGCATCGTGAGAGGACACGAATTCCATTTTTCATCAGTGCAAGACATTCCTACTGATGCGGAATTCGCTTACAAGCTGAAGAGAGGCATCGGCGTCGGTGATGGTCGCGACGGTTGGACCTGCTACAACACTCTCGCATCATACATGCATACGACCTTCTTATCGGACAGCGGAATGGCCGAAAGGTTTGTGGAGTCCTGCGTCAACTACTCGAAGAGATAGGTGACTCAGTGTGAGGATTGCTTCTCTTTTACCCAGCGCGACGGAGATCGCCTTCGCTCTTGGACTCGGAGACCAGGTTGTCGCGGTCTCGCACGAGTGCGACTATCCTCCCGAAGCGTCCACCCGGCCAGTTCTGACCAAGTCGGCGATTCACCAGAAGACGCACAGGAGCCTTGACGTTGACCGCGAGGTGGAAAAGCGTGGAGGCGACATTTACGAGATTGACGAAAAGCTGCTTGAAGAATTGAAGCCCGATCTCATCCTCACTCAGGAGCTCTGTGCAGTCTGTGCCGTCTCCTACACCAAGGTCAAGGAAGCGGCGAGGGTTCTAGATGCGGATACGAAGATAGTCTCGCTTGAACCAAATAACTTGGAAGAGATCATCGACAACATTCGGCTCGTTGGAAAGATAACTGGCAAGACTTCGAAGGCCGAGGAACTTGCCTCACGACTATCCCAGAGGATCGACAGAGTGAAAGAGAAAACAAGGAGAGCCCGGTATCGTCCACGGGTCTTCTTCATGGAGTGGCTTGAGCCTCCATGGGCTGGAGGACACTGGGTCCCACAGATGGCTGATTACGCAGGAGGAGTTGAAGGCCTCGGAAACCTCGGAAAACCATCACAGAAGATCTCCTGGAACAGGGTGGTGGATTATCAGCCTGAGATCATTATCCTCTCCCCGTGCGGATACGATCTCAAGGGCGTCAAAACAGAGTCCCGTGTCTTAGCCTCCTATCCGGACTGGGACAAAATTCCTGCTTACAAGAATTCTGAAATTTACGCTGTTAACGCGTCAGCCTACTTTAGCCGACCGGGACCCCGCGTTGTAGATGGGCTCGAACTTCTGGCCCACATAATACATCCTGAACTCTTTCCTGAAAATCCTCCGGTTGATAGCATGGAGCGTCTTGACCCTAGTTTCATCAAAGTGTAGAGGATTCATGCTGAATATTCTCGAGGGTCTCCTTCTCCATCTGCAAAGTCACATGTTCTATGCCAAATGATTCCTTCAGCTTCGAGGCCACTTTCTCTACGATGATTGAACCCTCACTAATCCTGTCTGAGTCTAAGGTTATGTGTCCGCTGAGTGCATAAAGTCCAGACGTGATAGTCCAGACATGTAGGTCGTGGACCCCCTTTACACCGTCGACGCTTCGGATGGTTTTAGCGATGCTTTCGAGTTCCAGATGTCTAGGTGTGGCCTCGAGCAGAATGTTCGTAGAATCCCTTACAAGACCATATGCGCTTCTCATTATCAGAATCCCAATCAAGACCGCCGCAATAGGGTCCAACCCAGAGTAGCCGGTGAACACCACTACTAGGCTGCTGATTATCACGGCAATCGATGAGACCGTGTCTCCGACAGCGTGAAGAAAGACGCCTCTGACGTTAAGGCTTGTCTTCCCAGTACGGGCGAGTAACCCGGTTGTTACTAGACTTCCAATGAGACCGAGCGAGGCAAATGTCAGGACGAGAGGGCCCTGGATCTGAGTGGGCTGCTGGAATCTTAGAAATGCTTCATAAATAATCAGAAGGGCTACAGCGATCAGAGTCGAGCCGTTGACCAGTGCTGCGAATATCTCGGCTCTGTGATAGCCAAAGGTCCGTCTTGCGGTATGGTGCTTTCGTCCTAGCCTTAGTGTGAGGATACTGACGCTGATGGCGAGACCGTCAGTCAGTACGTGGCCTGAATCGCTCAGCAGTGCGAGGCTCTGACCTAGGACTCCTCCTGTGAACTCGATGACGACTATTACTGAGGATACTGCAAGGGCGATCCAGAGGCGCCGCTCAGCGTTCTTTGAAGGGGCACTCAGGTCGATGAGCAACGAAACGACGTTAAAGCGGTCTGCGAATAGCAGTATTAGAAATGGTCGGGCGGGATTCCAATATCTAGGATGCTCGAGTCATCTGGCTACAGTCAGGAACAAACTGGAGAACTATCGGGAAAAAGAAAAACGGGTAGGGACTGGGCCTTCGATGCCCCGGCTGAGTCTACATGCCGCTTTTCTTTTTCTTGCTCTTCTTCTTTGGTGCCATATTACGTACCGTAGAGCCGAATGCTGTACGGATGTTGCATAATACATCTCCGGTCGCAGACTTGTTCAAACCGTCTTACTATCGGGTCGAGAAAACTATGACGGTTCGGTGGAATCAACTGCTAGACTCCGCGGAAGGACCCTCCCGCGAGCGACCAGTATCTTCTCAGGATTAGCCCCGCGACAAGTCCCCCAAGATGAGCGGGACCTCCACCGCCCGAGAAAATGTCAAGACCGAGGAGGAAGATCAACAAGACTACTACTTTGAATCCGACCGCCGTTCCCATTATTCCATAGACTGCGCCGGATGCGCCGACGGCACAGTCGATTGTTGGGGTTCCTGTAACGAAGTAGGCGAGGAGGTCGTATCCTACGAAGCCGAGGCTTCCCACGAGTCCAGTTATGAAGAAGGTCATTACCCAGCGCGATTTCGAGACTTGTTCTTCTAGAATGAAGCCGAAGAAGAGAAGGAAAAAGGCGTTAAAGGCTATGTGGAGAATGCTCGCGTGAAGGAAGATTGCAGTAAGAAGAGTCCAAGGGAATATCGGCGTCGGGGAGTCGCACTGTGTGAGTAGAAGTACCAGAAGATTTCCGTTTCTCAATCCGGCGTCTATCGGACTGCCATAGTCCCCTACGACTCCTCCAACGACCACGTACATGACGATGAGAACGAGAGTGATCATTATTGTCGGAGACTGCAAGTAGGCTCCGACCCTTCGACGTTCCGTGGATTCAGAGGCCTGTTGCAAGGTCTGTCACTTGGTTGATGACTGCGGCTATTTAATCGGCCTATTCCAACAGTAACGAACTGTCTTAACGCTGTCTCGGTCATGCGCCTTGATATTGTGACAGTCCAACAAGGTGGGTAGCGCGTTGCCGAAACAACTAGTTCTGTACATGTCGAAGGAGGACGAGGACGCATTCATGCAGTACTTGCGGTCGTCCGGAAACCTTGTAATCCTTCCGGCCACTTCTCCCTCTTCCGATTTTGCGCCTATTGCTTTTCTTCCGGAGCCTACCGAGGACGAGGCTACGAGAAAGTTTTGGCTCCAGAATACAACCGTCAGTCTCCCGGTTGTCGCAGAATATGCGTCGGAGAAGAATGGCTATCTCATAGATGGTTTCCAATCTCCAGTCGTAGAATTTCACCGTTCATGGATGATATCTCGTGTGATGTTGGCCGGTGGAATCCGAGCTGACATGAACTATCTTGACGATGCAACCCAAGACCTAGTTCGGAAGCCTGCCGAGTTCAGAAACTGGTTTGATTCGATGCAGAACTGGATTCGCAAGAACTTCATGCATCTGACGCTTCTCACGTATGTGGGCCCAGGCGCTGAAGAGTTTAGGGAAAAGGGAGGACTCTTCCACTAGACACAATTCGGAGACAAACCAGACATTTCCTTCAGATTGGGGTTTGATCTCGCGCTGATCGTCGACAGAAAGAACAATTAACATGAAGCTCAACTTCCTCACGATTACCTTGCGTTCTCAGGCTGCCGTTAAGCAAGTTGATCGATGGATAGACGCTCACAAGAAGGACCTTGTGGATCTTACCTGTCGCCTCGTCAACATAGATACGACTGTCCCTCCCGGGCTAAACTATGCCAAGATCTCTCAGCTTCTTGCTGGCGAGCTCAAAGGCCTAGGAGCCACGCCCTCAGTCAGCGTCATTCCAGACGCGAGCCTTCGTCGCAGAGTAAGCCCTGAGGTAGGCCTCAAGGGTCCTAGGCCTAACACGTATGCGACTCTCAAAGGTGAGGGTGAGGGCCCGTGGATTCTCCTTAACGGACATGTCGACGTGGTTCCTGCTGATCCCTCTGGCTGGTCGAATGATCCGTTCGAGCCTACCATCAAGAACGGTAAGATCTATGGAAGAGGAGCCGCTGACATGAAAGGGTCGAATGCTTGCCAGATATTTTCGATGAAAGCGCTCGTAGAGACAGGCGCGAAATTCCGAGGACGGATCACTCCGACCTTCACGACCGACGAAGAGGTTGGTGGGTATAGCGGTGTGAACTATCTGGTGGACAAGCACGTGATTACGAAAGACGTGGATTATTGTCTCTCAACAGATAGTGGGATCGAGGCCTTGCATGTCGCGAGTCTGGGGGACGCGGAGTATTTGATCACAGTGCATGGGAAGGCTGCTCATTCAGGCCGCGGCTGGACAGGAGTCAACGCGATAGAATATGGCGCGTCCCTGATCGAGGATCTGAAAAAGTTGGGAGAAGAGATTGGCCAGAGACGATCTCGAATTAGCGCCGAGCCGATCTGGGGGACAAGAAAGATGAGGCCGGGACTGTACGTCAATACGGTGAAGGGCGGGCTCAAAGGGAATATTATTCCTGATACTTTCGAGATTCTAGTCGATCGCCGCTTTATCCCTGAGGAGAGTGAGGCTCAAGCGCGGCGAGAGATTGCACGGGTCGTGAGGGAGTTCGCCGCGAAGCATCGAGAAGTCAAGGTTTCAATGAAAATGATCCTAGCATACGATCCTATGATAACGGCGCCTGATCATCCGTTGGTTAGGACTGTGCGGAGGGTGGCTAGAAAGGTTCTAGGTAGAGATGTTCCGCCTTCCGGGAGTCAAGGATCCACCGATATAGCAGCCATCAGCGCTCTAGGCGTTCCCATCGCAGTTCTAGGCGCAACACGCCGAGACAGCAACATTCACGGAATAGACGAACACGTTAGAATAAACGACCTCGTCAGCGTTACAAAGATTCTAGCCCACACCTTTCTCGAACTCCTGTAAAATACTCATTGAGTCTATCTATTACCGGCACCAATAATCGCATTATAGCTGCAGATAGCCCGACCTAACCCTGGAATGCACAGACTCCTTCTTCTCGCGTGGACTTAGTTACAATCCGCATGTTCAAAAATCTTGATTTATATTGCCTGAAGCCGAAAGTTTCGTTGAGAACAAACATGAGATCAAAAGTGATGGCTTTGTTGGCGGTCGCCCTCGTCGCAGCGCTTGTACCTGCTGTGATGGCGGTTGGGGCAACCGCAGTCCAAGCGGCAACCCATGCCAACCATTCAACGGGTCCTCCGGGAACTGTTCCGTGCACCTTTGACCATCCAACGTCTCTGCCTGGCCAAGCGTCATCTAATGCAACGGACGCGCTTGCTGACCGGTCAAGTCACTGCCCTCCAACGATTCCCACACGGTAACAGCCCAGCAAAACACTACCTGGAATGAGTGTGACATAATCACACTCTCCCTCACCTTTTTGATATGCTGAAGTCCCACTGCCCAGGTCTGACCACGTTTTTGTTTCGATAGCAAACGAGCATGCGACTCGCGGCATTCTTCATTCCACTAATGAACAATGGGAACATGAATCATCTCAAACGTGGCGAAGTGCTAACGAGGAAAAAAAAGAGGGATTTGGCGGTCTAGTGTGACGAGACTTGGAAGCATGCGACGTCGTACTGGGAGACAGCTGCCCCGTTTGCTGGAGTGTTTGTGTTCTGGCCGGAGCCAGCGTAGACGCTTGTTGCTGTGTTGTTGAAGCCGTTTGTGTTGAAGCCTCCCGGTTGTAGCCCGTTTACGGGGAAGAAGTTCTGGCAGCTCTGGTTGGGCTGGCCTATTGTGCCGGTGTTGGTGTCAGCTTTGACTGGGAGTGCCAGTAGTGGGACTACTGCGAGGGCTAGTACCGCGACCGCCAAGAAGAGTTTCTTACTGAGATTCATCTTCAATTATCGCCTCGCGGTTGAAGGGTGTCTCCCGCTGGACCGTTAAAAGTGTTACTATCGGGGTAGTAGGAAATTGACCGTCAATCCATCGGTGGACCTGGACAGACCGATAAACGTAACTTAACTGCTGAATCTAATCGATTGGGGTCAGTCTCGCCGCGGTTGGTCGAAAGCTCGACGGCATCCGTAATTCTTCGGCACTGTGAACACAGAACTGCGACGATGGACCCAGGACTAATTGTCGTCTCCACAGATCAGTTCTGGTTCTGCCGATACTCTTCGCAACTTCCTCATAATACGACTTGTAGGAGGGTCCGATCGACTTTTCGATCCAATTCGCAAAGCGCGCCTCACGAAGAGGCAACTCTGCCCCCACCAGGCCGAATACTCCTCCTGCGCCTTTCATATATTCCGCGGCGACAGAATCGTGCGGTCCGCGGACTTCTCCCGACACAGCAGCCTCGTTGAGCACTCCAAGCGCTGAAAAACCGTCCACGACATACCAATCCTCGTAGAGACTTCGACCCTGAGGACCCCAGGGCAACGCGTCGACCCTGAAACTGAACGCGTCCAGAAGCCCGTGAGGCTTGCTAGAGTTCAAACGCTGGTGGAACGAGGTCAATTTCGACTCGTAACATTCCATCGAGATTTCAGGTCGCGGCCAATGCCAAAACACGTATGCGACACGCGAAGCCATGCCGGTGCAATCTCAGACGCTGTTCTTATACAATCTGAACTCGGATGACGGAAACAACTCGTTGGAAGACTTTGCTAAAGGCCATGGACCGGTTTCGTCAGCTTACCTGATCAGAGAGGACATGAAAAAGCGGAATCGAACAGCCCCCGTGATTGGCCGAGTAATGGTAACACACGAGGTCTACGTCACCTGACTCAACTACAATTGACAAAATCTCGATTGGTAACGGGTCTGGTAACCGTAAATGGTACCGGGGATTCAAGCTGGAGGCATGGAATGGTACCAGTTTCAGTGAGAATGGTAACAGAAATCGAGGCTGCATGTTGTTGAGTAACCATTCTGGACCAGTAGGTAATTCGAAGAGTCAAGATTCGACGAGGGAAAAATAGGATCTTACTATTAACAATCTGCCTTTCAATTCATATTCTAGATCCAAAGTAGGGCAATGCGTCGACTTGTCGCAGAATAGCCTTTGATCAACCCCGATCCCTCAGTATCCAACCGACCTCCACCGAGCAACGAGCACGCAACTAGAAATGCTCTGATCATCCTGATCCTTGTGATCCTCTTAGGACTCTTGACGTTCACACTGATCTTCTTCTTTGCCCCTCCGCCCCGTGAATTCCCTCGATTTTGAGAAGGGTCCGAGCTTCACAACAGTGTACGATGCTGCGTAGCAACCGCAGACTTCTACTTCCCAACACAACCCAGACCACTAATCGTATTCGTCAACGGCCGAGTTCATCTTGGAAAGTACCAGATGTTCAAAGACGAAGAACTACGATCTCTTCTGAGGAGGAAAGGATACCGAGTACTAGAACTATTCTACGACTGCTACTCAGGCAAGAAAAGAGACGAGCTCTATGGTCAAGTGCAAGAGAGTATAGGAAATTCGAATCAACCTGGAAACCAAAAAATCGTTGGATGCAGTAGTTTGTGATTAAGCCCAACTATCGAAGTCTTGTGTTGAGCAAATCGTGCAATGCCGACTTGATGTCGTTCTCATTGACAACTTTGGCCAATTCCTTGACATAACGCTGCCTCGATGGCGCTTGGTAGTAGTTATCTTCGAGAACGCCTCCTTCAACGTACCGTCCTTTTAGTTTGATTCCATGTTTTGTGGCGAGGTACTTCAATTCCTTCATACTTAGCTTGTTCAACATGCTTTTCAGATTATCAGTTGCAACTGTCTTTCCCTGTTTCCTCTGAAATACTTGCCAGCTGTCAGTTCCTTGTTTCTTGTTGCATCCATAACAAAGTGCAACGGAGTTGCTTAGCGTTGTACCTCCGCCTCTCGAGTAAGCCGTTTTGTGTCCAACCTGCATGTCGGAGAATTCGATGCTTCTATTGCAATTCTCACACTTGTGCTGAGCCCGATCGAAGAGGATTTGTTTTTCTCTGATGCCCAAGCTTCGGCGTGCCGGTTCGCCGCCCCATAATCCCATGACCTGACTCACCGTAACCGAGGTTAGATCGTGATCGATAAAGCGTTTTGTAACTATGCGTCATTGCCGCGAGACAGTAGAGGGTTCTCTGATTCGTATTGCGAGGAAGAAACAGAACAATCCTACTAGGAGTTGCTGCCGCCAGCGTGAACCGGAATCTATAGGCACGGATTCCTAGCTTACGACAAAGGAGACCCGTTTGCCGGGGGTCATGCGGCCTCTTGCTACGGCTACCCTAGCATCCAGTGAATCATGAGACCTAGGGATCGGACACTGCTCCCATCAGCTTATTGGTTAGAACGTGTAATGTTGAGATCCATGGCCTCCGACATTCTCGTCGGTGGTATGCTCCTGTTCGTTCAACTGAATGCTGCATTCGTCCTATTTTTACTCCTCATTTCGCCTTCCCGCAAAGCGGTCAAATGGCTGAGGGACGGGAGTACGCTCAGACGCTCGGTTAAGGTGATCGAGTCCGCTCGGCTAGTCCTCTGCGTCATCGCCTTCCTATTCTTACTAGGACCCGTTATCGGAGTTGTCACGGGCGTGTGGTATCTGCAGTTGCTACTCGTATGGTGGCTAGTCGTCATTCTTACTGGTCTCGTGCAGGCCGATGTCTGGGTCCTACAGTCATTCTTTATCGCGATCGTGTTAGTCTGGATGAGCTACGTGCGCCTCTACAGGAAAGGCCCAAAACAGGTCGAGTCGCCCACCGGTCCCGAGTATAAAGATACTAAACTTGATTGAGAAGTAGTAACCGGTGATCGGTAAGGCGTGCCTGATAGGATATGATCTGGGAGGATGGAAAAAATGTTAGTCATGATGTTGCATCTTGTGATTGTTCGAAATGCCACAACTATAGGCTCGTCAGTTTGGTCTCTGGCGGCCGACTGTTAGAAGCAGAGTCCACGATTCCAATCCGAAGTCCCACTCTCTCGGCCCGCACAGTCCAGGCGCCCCGAAGGGTAGCTGAGACTGTTACCCTCCCAGCTCTCAGGAGACGCTGGCTGATCCTTGGGGTGGTTCTCGTTGGCTCGTTCATGGCGATCCTCGACGTGTTCATCGTTACTCAGGGTCTGCCCTCCATCAGAACAACTCTTGGGGCCGGTGGGGCAGATCTCGAACTGGTTGTGTCCGCCTACTCGCTGGTCTACGCGGTCTTTCTGATCACTGGGGGACGTCTAGGCGACATTCTTGACCGAAAACGGATCTTCCTGTTCGGCATGACAGTCTTTACTGTCGCGTCAGGTCTAGCAGGGTACGCGCCTTCTCCTGCCCTCCTGATCGGTGCGCGAGCCCTTCAAGGGTTGGGCGCGGCACTAATGTATCCACAGGTCCTCTCGATAATCCAGGTTACATTCCAAGGTTCTGAGCGTTCTGTCGCGCTAGCGATTTTCGCGGCTGTCAATGGTATAGGCGCAATCGCCGGGAACATTCTCGGGGGCTTCCTCATCCAGCTCGACCTTGCAGGTCTAGCATGGAGGTCCATCTTTCTCGTCAACCTGCCTGTCGGAGTTGTCGGGGTCCTAGCGGGCCTTCACTATCTCCAACCTTCTAGATCGGATAAACCGCCGAAGCTCGACTTGGAAGGCGTAGGGTTGATCAGTCTCTTCCTCGTTCTACTGGTCTTGCCACTTGCGGAGGGTCAGCAGCTTGGATGGCCCTCATGGCTAGTATCGCTCTTGATCCTCTCCTTTCCAGTTCTAGGTGTCTTCATTGTATCAGAGAAGCGGAGGACTGAGCGGGATGAGCACCCGCTCGTCGATCTGGGCCTGTTCCAGCACCGATCGTTCGCGGTCGGGATACCCTTGACCTTGAGTCTTTACATCATGAGCAGCGGGTTTCTCTTCACTTTCGTGCTGTTCCTGCAATTCGGACTAGGGTTCTCACCAGTAATCTCTGGGCTATCCTTCACCGTGATCAACATCGGATTCATCACAGCCTCACTCCTAGGGCCTAGGTCGATCCCGAGAATCGGGTCTCGCGTTCTGAGCCTCGGGTTCGCTCTGGTAGCCGTCGGCCTTGTCCTAATCCTAACCACTCTAAGCTCGTTCGGAACAAAAGTCAGTCTCAATGAGCTAACCGTCCCTCTCCTAGTCTTCGGGCTCGGGTTCGGGTTCGTCCTCTCTCCTTTACTTGGAGTGATACTCTACGGGGTTCCCAGCCAAGACGCGGGGGCGGCCTCGGGCGTTGTCTCCACATCGTTCCAGATCGGCAACACGGTCGGTATCTCACTCTTCGGACTAGTCTTCTACCGCTTCCTCAACAACCAATCGTCGTCTGCTGCATATCTCAACGCTTTCAAAATGATCTTACCATACTTCACAGTAATGGCACTGGCAGCATTCTTGATCGTCTTCCTACTATCGCAAAAACGCTCGACAACGGTCATCAATCGGAAGAATAGGTTCGAAGCGAACGTGGGCTGAAGGAAGCAGAGTGGGAAATTAGGAAGAGCTATTCAACGCTGTCGTGACAGCTAGAGAGTCCATGTAATCTGTCCAATGCACAATCTTTCTATTCTCGATCGTAATTACCGGGATGAGCCTATTATCATAGGGCACTCCCGTCGAGACTACCTTGCCGTGCACATAGTATTCGAGGATCATGACGCGACTGTCCTGAGACCGGTGTACGACCAGATGATCGCCGGAGTGAAGAATGATGCTGTCGCCATAACCGGATAGAGCGGCCGCTAATTTAGCTCGTCCTTGGATTTTCATAGGCCAGCCTGGAAGCTTGTATCGGGACTCGAAGACTGCGTTGTCGGCGAACATGTCGAAGAAATGCTCACCGTCAACCAGCCCGTCCAGTCCTTTCTGGACGACTTCGAACCAGGGGTTCAAGGCTTCAAAGCCTTCGTATTTGGCCCTTGGCACTGCTAACTTCTCTTTGTTATCTCTTAGAATCCGAGTTTCTCGTTTACCAGAATCATTGAGACCTTTCGTCCGAGTTGGGCGGGTTCTCGTTCAACGATCAAGATCTTCGCGATCGTGCTTCCAGGGTAGCCTAGGCTTTTCATGCGGGCGGTCTCAAGATTCAATGAGTGTTCTCGGACTCTTCTCAAGCCTTCTTCTAGGTTTGGCACAATCTTCTGTGTCCCGGCGACCCATATCACGTTCTTCGACGTGAAAGCGTAAGATGGAATTTGGCTGCCACTAGCGCTAGCCACGATCGTCTCTCCATTCTCCGTGATCGCGTGAACGCTGCCGAGAAAATAGTTGACGTTGATACTACGTCGCCGCAGTTCGGCACGTTTAGCCGGGTCCTTTTCCGCGTTTACAATTTCATTCAGGCTGGTCCAGTGATGGTCGCCTGATTTCAGGAGGGCCAAGAATCCAATCTCTTCCAGGGTCCTAGAACTGGCTGTCATCAGCTCGGCGCCTGCTGGAATCAACCTAGTCACTAGTTCCAGCGCATCCTGTCGGTTAGGGACAAACTCTGCACTTATCCCTCGGTTTTCCAGAGCGGAAATTGTTCGACCTACCGTTTCCTCGCTGGGAAGTCTCTCCCACCTTCCAGGGGTTTCTGATGCTGCGCTTACGTTTGCTACTTCGACTGACATTTCTGAGGCTGCCGATAGTAGTAAAAGGGCAGTATTAATACTGTCAAGAGCTCAGTAAGCAAGTAACTTTCGCCATGGATAGTAAGTGGAAGCCCGTGGCAGAACGCGCTAGCTAGTTTGCGCGTTTTCTACTTCGGCCGCGGGGCCTATCCATGATCTGGTATTTTTTAGACCACGCACGCAGTTCGTCGAACAGCTTACCCAGGTCTTTTCCCCTAGTGGTGAGTTCATAGTCTACGCGCGGCGGTATTTCGTTGTAGGCCTTACGAGACAAGATCCCAAAGTCTACCAGTTCCTGAAGCCGCGTCGTTAGGATCTTGGGCTGTAGGCCCAGACTCTTCTGAATCTTCGTGAATCGCAAGGGGGAGTCAATCTGGAGGCTGTAGAGAATCGAGA
>Ga0207646_10004824_pt1 | contig 14454 bp, 9 predicted proteins | sample KBSK5502metaG_FD_184343 | JGI IMG/M metagenome (GOLD analysis project Ga0207646, IMG submission 184343) | Corn, switchgrass and miscanthus rhizosphere microbial communities from Kellogg Biological Station, Michigan, USA - KBS K5-50-2 metaG... | ecosystem: Host-associated > Plants > Roots >... | reverse complement strand
AGCCGCCATTGCCGCTCATTAAGCACTCCGTGCATCACTTGGTATTGATCTTGCTGAGAAAACTCTATCATGCCCTCAGCTTATCACATCTGCCTCCCACTGTGTACTTTATTTTCGTGAGCCTCCTTAGGTCGTCTTGCTGTGTATCGAGATGACTACGAACGCGCGACGATGCTTATTCAACAGACCGTCGAGATTGCTCGTGAGTTGGGGAGCAGGGTTGGCATTGCTGATTGGCTGGTCTATCTCGGCACTTTGGAGTTGTACCGGGGGAACTACAATGCAGCGGAGAAGTACCTGGAAGAAACGCTTGCACTGTTTCGTGATCTTGGCAACCAGTTGGGCATCGCCCACGTCTATCATTGCATGGCTAATCTGGCGCTGCACCAGGGCGATTACGATCGAGCGGCTAAGCTGATTAGCGACAGCCTATCGTTGTCACAGAGCTTTCTCGTCAATTTCTCCAATCGAGAATTTAGCGTTGCGAGACTGCTAATTGTTGGCAAACTGGCCCTCGCCCATCATGACTATGAAGAAGCCGTCCAGCTTTTTGGGGCAGCTGAGGCGTTGCGGGAACAGAATGGCTATCTGCTCGAGCCACTCCCTCGGGTCGAGTATTCAGAGGCAATTGCCGAAGTGCAGAAATACTTGGATACAACAGTGTTTGAAGTGGCCTGGGCGAAGGGACAAGCAATGGCCGAAGCAGAGGCAATAATCTTTGCGCTTGACTACGTGCATTCAGTCTATGCCCTTGGGGGTATGGCACGAGTTACAGCGTCCCAGGGTGATAAGGCCCTGGCATGGGCTCAGGGACGCACCATGACACCAGAACGAGCCCCTGCCTCAAAGGGATCAGTGATCCCTTCGAAAGAAACATCCCCGATGTCCTCTACAGCATTGTCACCCACCTATCCCGATGGACTGACCAGGCGCGAAGTCGAGGTACTGCGTTTAATCGCCGAGGGCTGGACCGATGCACAGATCGCCGAGCACCTGGTGATCAGCCCTCGTACTGTCAACCATCACCTCACCTCGATCTACCACAAGATCCAGGTCTCCTCCCGTAGTGCCGCCACCCGCTATGCAGTGGAGCAGCACCTTGTCTGAACGTCGGCTTCCTTGTGGGTGATGCCTTCGCATTGGTAGCTCTACTCGCCGTCGTAGTTTGGAATGTTTCCCTCTGATCCTGACTCCCACCTTCGCATGGGTGATTCAACTCATCACGACCATGAAATAGCCACTCTTTGGGTTCAATGCATGCATCCACAAATAGGTAAGCAAAATGAGTTGTTCAACAGATGTGTCCAGACGTGTTGGCAGGTAGACTAAGGGCAAGAAGTTTACATCGGTGCTCTTGACACCCTGGCTTTTTGCGTAGGTTTTATCCGAAACAATGTAGTGACCCCAGAAAGGATGTGTTTTCATGTCAACAGAAGTAAATAAGGCCATTGCCCGTCGTTGGAGTGAGGAACTTTTCAACCAGGGAAATCTTGTCGTCGCCGACGAGATTGTTGCTCCCACCTATCGTCGTCATGATCCAGGTGATCCATATGCAGTAGAGGGTCCCGAAGGTGTCAAACGTCTGGTGAGCATGCTGCGGGCTCAGATGCCCGACCTGCATATCACCGTTGAGGATGTAATCGCTGAAGGGGATAAAGTTGTGACCCGCTATACGACGGCTGCAACGGACACCAGCGGCTTCAATGGCAGAGCCCCCACTGGGAAGCAGGGCAAGGTGACAGCCATCCAAATCTTCCACATAGTTGATGGCAAGATCGTCGAGAGCTGGGCAAACCGGGACGATTTGGGCCTGTTGCAACAACGCGGCGTTGTCTCTCTGCCAGGGCAAGCGAGTTAGGATTACCTCATCAATTCGGTAGCTCGACTCGTGGCAGATTCCACCTTCTGCGGTGAGTTTTCGCGCGTATATTTGGCCCGATATGAGTGTTTTTACCTCGGGAATGGACGAGCTGGATACAGTTCTGCTAGAGCGTCCAGAAAGGAATGATTCCTATGTCTACTGAACAGCTCAAAGCCATGGATCAGCGTTTCTATCAAAAAGTATGGAGTCAAGGGAATCTAGATCTACTTGACGAACTGCTGATCAACCGCACGTTGGTCTACGGCTTGCTCACTGCATCCCTGTTGGCTGTCTATCTCGTGCTGGGGTTTGCTGTACAAACCCTGCTCTCCAGCTTGCTCGGGCACAACAACGACTTGGTACTCGTCGGCTCCACACTGATCGTGGCTGCCCTGTTTCAGCCGCTACGCCACCGCATCCAGCAGGTCATTGATCGCCGCTTCTACCGTCGCAAGTATGATGCCGCCAAGATCGTAGCAGCTTACGGCGCTACACTGCGCAATGAAGTAGACTTGAACCATTTGCAGGAGCAATTGTTGCACGTGGTGCAGGAGACGATGCAACCAGCGCACGTCTCGCTGTGGTTGCGCTCACCTCAACGACATACTGAGGAATCACGCCACCTGGAATAGCCCTAAACGGTGGATAAGGTTTTGAAGAACGAGTTCTTTGTCCTGGGTGCTCCAGCCCATTCTCGATCCGATTGCAAGCAAAAGGGAAAGAGCATGTGCCCTTTCCCAATTCATTCGATATTTCAGCTTACATCGACACTACAGGCCGCTTCACTTAAACTGCGTTTAAATTTCATTATATTCGGTTGCAAGTGTGTGCAATCGTGTGTGCTTTGTGTAGCTGGCTGCTTGGGTTAAGCGTACACATCCGACAAGGCGTAGTCAATGGACTGATTGTTTGTGAACTCCGCACCTATGGTCCACTCCTCGCCAAAGGCAGGCTCGCCAAGCGCTGTTTTTACTGTAGCGATCGTCTGCTCAAACGCATCGTGTTCAGATGGTGGAAGCGGAGTCTGCGCCTGCTTGCGCATTGTCACCGCTGCTGCACATAAGCGTGTTGCCTGCGGATACTGTCTCTCTGCATTGAGTGCAGCAGCAAAGCCTTCCAGGCACCAAGCAATATAGGTAGGACTGTCAAAGGACCGGAAGACGACCAGGCTCTCCCGGTAGCGAATTTTAGCCAGCGCGTGGTTTTGCTGCTGATAGGCCAGGTGACCCAACAGCGTCGTGAGCAAGGCAACCCCGAACGTCATGCCCATGACCCGTACGACCGCCAGGGCTTCTTCGTACAGTGCGGTGGCACGAACAAGGTCTCCCCGCATCCGCGCTAGCTCCGCGAGATTGCGCAAGGTAATGCCTCGCAGGTCTGGAAACCCTCCGAGCGTGGCATGCTCGTCGCTTTTGGCGAAGAAGGCTACCGCCCCATCGAGGGTCCCGCCGCTCTGTGCGATCTGACCCAGGATGGCCAGGGCGCTACAGATGCTGCAATGATCCCCGCTCCTCTGCGCACGGGAGAGGGCCTCGCGTGCAACAGCCTCCGCCCGCTCGGTCTTTCCTCGTCCCAGCAGGTTTTGTCCGAATGCGTACAGAACTGCTGCGCGAGGTCCGATTAGGACTCCCTGCGCTCCGCTTTGCCAGCTCAGAGTCAGCATGCCATATCAAAAAGCTATCAAGACCTATGGCAAACCCTGCATCGGCTGTACAGTGATCGTAATCTTACCAGGATCGCTCGGGAACGTGTTTCCATCCCCGTCAGGAATCCGAATGCTGGTCTGGCTCACCCCTTTCTGGCTCGTCAACCAGGACATTACGACCGCTTTGCTCTTTCCGGCCATATATGCCTTGAGCGCCTGTTGCTGGTCGGGTGTAAATGAGTACACCCAGATGCCCTCGCAGTTGATCGTGAGATGGAGTGTTCCGCTGTTCGCATCCGCCACGACTACCTGCGTCAGCGTCGTTACCTCGTGCCCTACGAGCGCGTAACCGGAACCCGGATTTTTCGTCGCCGCGTTGCTCAATTGCTGTGCGGCCAGAGCGCGCGCCGCGTCGTAATCATAGCTCTCCAAAGTACAGGTCACGGTCACGCTCACGGTCACGCTCGTGGCCTGGTCCCCCGCCGCGTGATTCGCATTCGCCCGGTGGCTGCACAGTGGATTGCCCACGGAACGCTCGTTCGCGCCAACCTGGCCCTGTACCGCGCTCTGCTCTCCCGGCGTCAGCGACGAAACCAGCGAGCTGATTGCCCCATCGATATCGCTCTGCGCCACGGCGGTGTAGGTCTGCGCATCTTGCCCACCACTAAACGGGACGTTGTTCATCGCGCGCCATGACCCACCAGGACTTGCACCGCAGACAGGGCTGCAGAAGACACCGGCTGCAATATTGCCCACGGTTCCCGCCTGCACGACGTGCGCTGGTACATCGGCGCTGTTGTTCGGGTCCGCCGAGGAAACCGTAACGCTGGCATCGATCCTGATCTGTATATTGAGCCGCCCCTGCTCATTTGTAAATACCTGGCCCGAGTTAAACGTCTGCGTGCTGCCATCAAGGCTCATGATCGTCAATGTTCCAGTGGCGCTGGTGGCAGACCTTGTGCCCTGCCCGGTCGCGGGAACCGTCTTCGACTGCGGCTGCGATGTGGAATCAAGCATACGAGCCTGTACCTGCTGCTGGGCCGCGTCTGGCGTGCCCGTTACTGCACTAAGTACATACGACTGTTTCAAATCTCTCTTATCCGGTGTGATGGTTACGGTGGCGGAGGTCGCTCCCGCACTCGTTCCACCACCAGAACCGGAATTGTTTGCAGAGCCGGGAGATGTAAACAACGAGGCTATGCCACCAGGCCGTGCAAAATTAAGACCTGCCAGCGACCCTCCCAGCAGCACAACGAGCAGGAACAGAAACAATACCCAACCACGTTTTCCTGAGCGCAGCTCCTTCTCAGGTGTGCGAATTACAACCTGCTCTGTAGGAGAATAGGTGGCGGGTCCCGAGGAATGCGGTGCGCTCACAATCTTTGTGGAAAGCGTGGCATTATGCTTCCCTGAAACGGGCTGTTGCGGGCCACTTGCCCCGGGCTGCGGAAGCGTGGCGGCATCCGTGAATGCTGTCGGTTGAATACCTGCGTCGGAATGTGGAATCGAAGTTCCTGGCGATGATATTTGCCTATCTCCGGATGGAGACGGCGTGCGCACGTTGGTGGACGGGTATGAGGCAGCGGACGGCGTCGATGAAAGCGGCGGGGACGATGGGGTCGGCGGTGACATGGGGCCTAGCACCGGTGTATTCAGCTCGGTTGATTGCACCGTCTGCACCGCTGGCGGGTTACTATAGGGCGGCCTGGAATCTGCTACGGGATGAACATAGGTCGCTGTGGCGGACTGGTCAAAAAACGAAAGCACGTTGGAGGGCTGAACCGTGCCCTGCTGCCAGGCCGCCTCAAATGCAGCAGCAAACTCTTCAACGTTCGCGAAGCGCTGCTGCGGATCTTTCGCCAGCGCCTTGAACACCACAGCCTCTATCGCTGGAGGAAGGCTGGGCACTTTCCGCAACAACGACGGGGGCGGAGTCAGCGCGTGCTGCCCCATCAGTTCAGCTGGCCCGCCCACGAAAGGCCGCTCGCCACAGAGCCACTCGTAAACGACGATACCCAGCGAGTATTGATCGCTGGCCGGGCGCGGTCTGCCCTGCAACTGCTCCGGGGCCATATAGGGCAGCGTGCCGGCCGCCTCCCGCGTAAGTTGAGAACCTGTGCTCTGCACGACTAGCACCAGCCCGAAATCGCTGAGCAAAATGTTGCCCTCCCGCCCCAGCAACATGTTTTCCGGCTTCACATCCCGGTGAATAAACTTGCGTGTATGCGCGTAGTGCAATGCGGAGGCAGCCTGCTTGAGGTAAGGGATAATCTGCTCGGGCAGGAGGCGCGCGTGTCGCGGATAAAGTTGGCGTAATGAGCCGTTGGAGGCATACTCCATGACCAGGAAAGGGATGCCTTCTTCCTCCCCAAAATCTAAAATGCGGATAATGTTCGGATGGTTGAGCGTAGCAATGGTACGCGCTTCGTTGCGAAACTCTTCCAGATTCGTGCCAACCAGCCGCATCTGCATTACTTTAAGCGCGGCCTGCGTGTTCAGATGAATATGCTCACCCAGGTACACATCGGCAAAGCCCCCCTGGCCCAGCAGACGAGTCAGACGATAGTTGCCCAGTTGCTGTCCAACTCTGTTCGTCACCACATGTTCTCCTTGCAATAGCACCTCTAAACTGCTATTTTCGCATTTTTTCCAAAAAGAGGCGTATCCATCAATAAGGTAAACGCGCCAGCCAGGAATATTTACAGGATGAATAGCGATCCCTACATGGCGAAGCGTCTCTGGGAAGACCAGGTAATGCTTCCTGTTCGCCTTCGAGTTTGCGTCCCTGGTCTTCAACGAGGAACCCGATAGGCAGTAGCTCAAAAAGAGGTTTAGCGTGTTCAACTTTTATCAGTGTAAATCGGCTCTCCAGACCATCTCATCCGGGCCATACGTAACTGCTTAAGCGGTGATCCTCCTACTTTCTAAGAAGCATGGCGGTTCTGATCCTGGCGCAGTCGCTCTAGTACCCACATGCGTATGAGTGTGGCCTTCTTCACTCCGCGCTCACGCGCGATTGCCTCTAATTCGTGGTCGGTTTCTGGGTCAAATCGTACCTGTACATTTGCGGAGAGGCCGCGCGTTGCACGTACCTTTACTGCTTCGGTTTCTCCTGTAAAATCGGTGATGCTATGCGTATCCCAGAAATTGGCTTCTTCTTCGTAACTATTAAAAGCTGGAATTGAGCCGTGTGCTTCCGTGGGATACTCTGGCCCATGGTATGTTGATCTATCGCTCATTTTTGTGTACCTGCCTTCCATTCGCGGTATTCGCGGCGCTCTTTCCTATCTGCGGGCCGCGCACTGACCGGGTAGAATTTCCCTGACCCCTTGGGGGCTAAAATCAGGACCATCAGTCGTCTGTCTGCCTTTGGTCCAATGACTAAAAATCGGCCTCCATACGTTTGGCGTGCATACAGATTATCAGGTGGGCCATAGGCTACCTCCTCAACCTCGGCGCGTGTCAACTGGTGGCGCTCCCAGATGTGTGCCTCATTAAAAGTATCCCACACCAGTCCTAAAATACTCATATCCTTCATGGATCTATTGTAATGATTTTCAGTACAATGTCAAGAGCAAATTGCACGAGGCAATCTCAGCACATGAAATAATAGAGAGTGAGTGATTGCGCTCAATGAGCATATTTGCGCGTGCGAAAGGCCCTGTGGATGGCACCTCAATTTATCATGTGGGAAAAGACACATCTTGTTGCGCCAGCCTGCTTCTCAAGCTGAATAAAAGCAAAAGGGAAAGCACATGTGTGCTTTCCCAAACGCAGTTCTGAACGACCTGGAGCGGCCTGTAGAGGCACTCCACTTAAACCGCATTTAACACTCGCTATGCCCGCAGCTATAACACTTCCTGCACCCCTCCTCGTACACCATCGTGTTGCACCCACATTGTGGGCAAAGATTGCCCGTTACACTCAGGTGGCTCAAGCTCAATGGGCTTGCAAGCGAAGTGGCGGAGGCTGTTACACCGGTGGCACCGTTCACAGTGTCCTTCCCATTAGCAGCAGGAGGTGGATCAGCCTGTTGCTGCTGAGCCTCTGGTTGCTCTAGCGAATCCAGGTGCATCTCCAGCGCTCGCGCAACAGCATCAGGCAGAGAACGTACCTGCTGCATGCCGAAGCCGACCGAGCGGCTGCCGCCGATACCACGCAGTTGCTCGGCGATCTCCTGCGCACGGTCCGTCTGTGAGAGTGGGCTGAGCACGCGCAGGTTTAACGAAATCAACCGGCCCAGCGCTTCAGCCAGGGCTGCGATATCACTACCGGCCTTACCAACGTTGACGAAAACCTCCAAAGGCCCTTGCTCGTCGCTATTAATCGTAACGTTGATCTTGCCCTCCGGCGCGCTCACCTGGCGCGTGTACCCATGCACTACCGTGGGCCGGGGTTTGATGCCCTGCTGGATAGAGGTGACAGGCTCCATACTCATTGCCGGTGCTTGCTGCGCTTCTGCGGCTTTCTTCTCGTCGGACACGCGCGTCAGCACCGCATCGCGCGAACCGTCGCGGTAGTATGTGACGCCCTTGCAGCCCATCTCATATGCCAGGCGGTAGAGTGTCTGCACCTGCTCCACCGTGTGGTGGTTGGGAGCATTGACGGTTTTGCTGATGCTAGAATCGGTATAGCGCTGGATGGTGGCCTGCACGCGCACATGCTCCTCCGGCATCAGGTCATTGGACGCGACGAAGTAGCCTGGTGTCGGCTCGTTTGGATGTTCGTCACGCCACGCCTGGAGCAATGGATGATACAAGATGTGTTCACCAGTACGGTCGCGCCGCACCATTGCGAAGTCATACACCGGTTCGATGCCCGAGCTGACTCCCGCAAACAGGCTGGTTGTGCCTGTTGGGGCCTGGGTCAGCAAGACCGCGTTGCGAATGCCCTGCTTGCTGATCTTCTCCTGAACCGCATTTGGCAAACGCTTGATGAACTGCCCCTGCATGTATTTGTCGCGATCAAAGTTGGCAAATGGTCCTTTTTCGGCGGCAATATCTGCCGAGGCTTCATAGGCAGCATCGCGAATAGCCGCATAGATGCGTTCGATCACCGGCACCGACTCTTCGCTGCCATAGGCAATCTGCATCTTGATCAGTGCGTCGGCCAGACCCATCGTGCCCAGGCCGGTGCGACGTGTGCCAAGCTGGGCCACGCGGTTTTCCTCGATGAAGTACTCGTTTGCATCGACCACATTGTCCAGGAAACGCATCGCTACCTTGCTGACCTCGGCCAGCCGGGCGTAATCCATGCGCCCATCTTTCACAAAGGCAGAGAGGTTGATCGCGCCCAGGTTGCAAACGCCCCAGGGCGGAAGACCCTGTTCACCACAATCTAGCGAGCAGTACCCATTTGTGACCCAGGTGAGCGTGTCAGGTTCGTAGAGGTCATAGACCTCTTCCTCGCGCTCAGTGTCCTGAACCGAGACAACCGATGCTGTCCATGTGCCGCCGATGCAATGCCAATCTTCGGCGATCTCTTTCAGGCGTGCTGCTTTCTCTGGGTGACTTAGACCAATCTCTGCGTAAAAGCGTGCAATACCCTCGTTCATGATGAGGATATCGTACTTCTCACCCGTGCCATACATCGAACGGCCATCATACATGAGATCCTCATCGCGGGTTGCGCGATAGATGCGTCCGTGAATGCCGAACTGAAGCAGAATCAAACGTACCTGTTGCGCCAATTCATGTGATGAAGTATGTAAGCGCAGCATCGGGTTGTCCTGTTTCATGAGCACACTGCCATCCGTCGAAAAGAGGCCATCAAGGATTCCTGCCAGGAATTCTTTTTCCATGCACATGAAAGCAGCAGGAATGGTCTTTTGTGATGCCTTAACATTGGGTATCATACCAATGCGTACGAGCAAAGATGCCAATTTATAACATTCTAGCCGCACGGATGCATGCTTGACGGCAACACCACCTTCACCAACAAACTCTTTTTCGGCGAGCGTGCGGTGCGTGTGGATGTTCATATCCGTCATCAAATTCGTGAACGTATCATACCAGCCATCTTCATGAGCGCCAAAGGCTACTTTGCATTGATAAGAATGGCTGTTCCCCATTTGCAGTTCACGTAGTGTGCCATCGCCTAGCACAGTACCAACGGTTAGGCCAAGCTTGTGGTCGTAAAAGTTGGCAGCGTTGAGCTCTCGTTTGGTGATATACTCCATCGCTTCCGTTGGAAGGCTCTGGCGTGGCCCAAAAGTTTCATTCGCCACAATCAGAACCTTATCACTCTCAGTCAACTCAGCGATGGGCACCCACTGATATTTTTTGCCACGCACGACCTTAAGCTTGTGATCGGCGGTACCTTCTAGATAGCCACCGTCGGAAAAATTTACACGATAGATGCGCTGAAGACCATTGTTATATATCTTTTCGATGGGCTTTAGCCCGACTGGCGTGCGAACTTTCATGCCCATCTGCAAGTCACGCGCGGACGTATATCCATGCTCAGTAGAAACAAGAGTATCACCCGTAACACAAGGATTTACGCACCGGATATCCTCATAATACCATGTATTCGATAATTTATTGTATCGATCCATGAACACCACGCCCGGCTCCGCAGACTCCCACGCCGACTTGCAGATCAGGTCCCAGAGAGCGCGAGCTTTTATGGTCTTCTTGACCTCGCCCTGCCAGACGAGATCCCAGTCTGCGTCATCCTTGATCGCCTGCATGAACTTATCGGAGATGCATACCGAGAGGTTGGCGTGTTCGATCTTGCCTGCTTGGCGCTTGACGGTGATGAACTCCTCAATATCAGGGTGGTTATCGTCAAGCATGAGCATTAATGCGCCGCGACGGCTTCCCCCTTGCTGGATCACATCCCCGGTTGCCACCGAATAAAGTTGCGCCCAGGAGCATGGACCCGATGCCGTGCCGTTGACCGTCTTGATATATGAGCCTCGCGGTCGCAAGGTGGAGAGATTAATGCCGACACCCCCGCCACGCGCCATGATCTCCGTCATAACTTTCAGGTTGTCCAGGATGCCCTGACGGCTGTCTTCAGGGCTTGGTATAACGTAGCAGTTTGAGACCACGATACCGGCTGAAATGAACGAGTGATCTTCCTCGACCTCAATATCCAGCACAATGCCAGAATAATCTTCAATAGCAATTTCGTCGATCCGTACCCACTTAAGGTCACCGTATTCAACGTAGTATTTCAAATCGATGTTGTGCTCAGGTGCTTGAACACCAAAGAATCGCTCAAAGAGCGGTGCGCACTCATTTGCAGTAGCCTGAACACGGTAGGCAGGCACACGCCCTAAGCGATGTGTATTCTCACGAATCGAGAATAAGTATCCCATTCGCAGTAGAAGCTGGTGAATTTGGACGCTAAGTGCTCGGTTCGATAGCACTATCCCGAGTTTGTTATCAGATATGTAACCATCAGCGCTGAACAGTCCATGCAACAATTCTAGCGTGAGTTCAGCAGGCAAATGCATCAGTTGGTCGGGAATCTGTTTACTATAGCTGTAGCAACCGAGAAATGCCTTAAAGAACTCCCCAAGGGGCATGGAATTCACCCACAGATCATACCAGCGTTCGGTACTGCTCAACTTGATGGAGCCTTCGATACCGAATTTGGCTTCGATAATCCGAACAATCTCTTGGGCTTCTTTTTGCTCATCCAGGGAAAAAACAAATTTGATCCCGGATGGAATATCGGTGCCAGTGCGATGGGTCACACAACCATCACCAAGCCAGCGTCCAAACAGATAGCATAATTCCCCATCGAGGACCAGCGTATCGTGAAGCTTGTAATGTGTTCCCCAATCTGATACATAACCGTGGTCGCCGCGCGTAGTCGCTTTAAAGAGCTTACCATCCTTCGTTTCATATCCTGAAATGTAATCCTGGAGAGAAATTGTCTCGGGAGTAGATTCCTCTCCGTTATATGCGACGGCAACGTAATCGCCAGGTTTAATCTCTTTGGCGGGAATCCAATCTGGCTCATGCTGCAACCGCAGGCCATCACGTGACTTATGTGCGTTAACCCACTCTGAACGGAGAGTGTATACTTTGTGATCGCCTGTCACGCGCAAATCATCGTAGCCCACTTTCTTGGGTCGGATGATGTAGAGTGTTTCCGCAGTTTCGCGCTCAAACTTATGCACTACCGGACGCAGACGATTGCGATGCGTCACCACAAGGTCGCCAATCTTGATTTCGGAAATTGGTCGATAACCATCTGCTGTAAGCACTTCCTGTTCAGGAGGCATACAGTTATAGAATGTTACCTGGTGCCCTGATCCTGCTCCGGCGAGAATGCGGCCGCCCGGCACAAATTGGAAGTCGGAGAGCGCCTCGTAAAAACGCTTTTCCCAGTACTCGCGTAGCTCTTCAGTTGGTTCTACAGCGGCAATACCTCTGGCTACCCTGGCCCAGAGTTGTTCGGGATAGAACTCCAAAGGCTGTCCATTGGGGTCCTTGAGAGAATATCTGTCCATGAAAACTTTCTGGCGAATCCCCTCTAATTGCGTCATCTTTTGGGAGCTAGTACTCTTTTCAGTTTTAGTGGTGGGCTGCTCTTGCTCCAACATCGGCTAATGACTCCTTCCATGCTTCGGTCATAGCATAAGCGCGACATGCTGCTTATGCGTTTTGAAATAAGTCTGGTTGTTTTGATATCCGAGACCAGTATACTTCTTACAAACGCAATTTTCAAGGGTTTTGGCACAACATATTGATATTCTAATGTTCTAAGGCACAACATATTGATTACTAGGCCTCTCGAGGTAGAGGGCTTTCGGCTTCGCGCATGTTTTGTATCGAAATGTAAGATTGATTGTCATGGTTCGTCAAGTGATATGATATGGCTACTGGAATGCAATCAGACTTTACCTGTAACCTGGAGGATTCATGCGCGCCGAAATACTCTCGTGTGGCACTGAATTGTTGTTAGGCCACATTACCGATACCAATGCCACTTATCTTGCTCAGAGCCTCGCATCACTGGGGATAGATCTTTATTTTGTTTCACAAGTGGGAGATAACCAGGGGCGTATCGTTGAAACGCTGCGGCGAGCCTGGGAGCGGTCTGACCTGATTATCATGACCGGTGGCCTGGGACCGACCGAAGATGATCTTGCCCGCGAGTCGATTAGCGCCCTATTGGGTGAGACAATGCGCGTGGACCCCACTTTAGAGGCCGAACTGCGCGGCATGTTCGCAACGCGCCATTCCGTCATGCCTGAGCGCAACGTCAAGCAAGCGACCCTGATTCCCTCGGCGCGGGCAATACCCAATCCACTCGGCACTGCTCCGGGCTGGTGGGTTGAGAAAGAAGGGCATATCATCGTAGCGATGCCCGGTGTGCCACGAGAAATGTACCGCATGTGGGAACAAGAGGTCATCCCAGGGCTCAGTTCTTACACGGGCGGCCTGATCTTCACGCGCATCCTGCGTGTCTGGGGCCTGGGGGAATCCGCTGTTGAAGAGCGGCTGGGCGGGCTGGTTCATAGCAACAATCCTACTGTGGCCACTTATGCCAAGTCTGATGCGATCGATGTGCGCATTACGGCAAAGGCTGAAACGCGCGAGCTGGCTGAGCAACACGTAGCGGAGATGGAGGCGCGAGCGCGCGAGGTTCTCAGGCATCATGTCTTCGGCGTCGATAAGGATACGCTGCAAAGTGTGGTGGGTAAGTATCTCTCGGCCCGTAATCAGTGGTTAGCGGTGATGGAATCACTTACCGGAGGGCTGCTGTCGAGCACGATCACGGATTATCCCAGCAGTTCTAAATATTTCATAGGAGGCATAGTCGCATACAGCTCCGAACTCAAAGTGCAGATGGGCGTGCCTCGTGAGATCATAGAAAAATATGGTGATATCAGCGAAGAAACAGCACGTGCCATGGCGCGTGCCGTGCGTGAGCGTCTCGGAGCCGATTACAGCTTAGGTATTACGGGTGTTGCTGGTCCTGACAAACAAGAGGACAAGCCTGCGGGCACCGTTCATATTGCCGTCGAGGGGCCGGATGGCGTTGTTACCGGTACGGGACCCGGCTGGCGTGCCAGCCGCGACGATAACAAGCGCTTAGCCGTACTTGCGGCACTCAATCTATTGAGATTACATCTTGAGGGAGTAAAAAAGGGGCAATAACCGGGAACTTCAGGCTATGTCGTGAGAACTGCTCTTGTAACCATTGGTTGCGAGTGATATTATCAGTTCAGGCATCGATTACGAATGTTAGGAAGGACAGGTTAGAACAGTCTCGCGTCTCTTATTTCCTGAATGTGCAACTTATGGATGCTCCACCACGCCAGAAAGCGCAGGAACTCCCGGCCAAAGGCCGCGCTGAACGTAAAAGAAAGCGGGCGCGGCCTAGTTTTCGTCTGAGCCGTTCTTCGCCCTTATTCAGACTCTTTGCTGTTTTAGGGCCGGGATTAATAGCGGCAAACGCGGGTAATGATGCAGGTGGCATCGCTACATTTTCGCAGGCAGGTGCCAGCTATGGCTATAGCCTGCTGTGGACACTTGCTATTTCTGGCTTTTGCCTGGCAATTATACAGGAAATGTGCGCCCGCATGGGAGCTGTCACCGGTAAGGGACTGGCGGACCTCATACGCGAGCAATTTGGTGTGCGCTGGACTGCCCTTGCTATGCTCGCTCTGCTCATCGCCAATACCGGTGTAACCGTATCCGAATTTCTTGGGATCGGTGCCAGCGTGCAAGTGCTGGCCAACGATCCTCATACGCCCCTGGTATACATTGTCGTTCCCCTGGCAGGTCTGATTCTCTGGCTGCTTGTGATCAGGGGTTCCTACCGGCGCGTTGAGAAAGTCTTTCTGATCATGTCTCTCGGCTTTCTCGCCTATATTCCTGCTGCCTTCGCTGCTCATCCTGACTGGGGTGAAGTTGGCCGGCAACTGGTGATGCCTCATCTGAGCACCAATAGCGCCTATCTGCTCACAGCTGTTGCTATCGTT
>Ga0207646_10004823_pt1 | contig 14455 bp, 11 predicted proteins | sample KBSK5502metaG_FD_184343 | JGI IMG/M metagenome (GOLD analysis project Ga0207646, IMG submission 184343) | Corn, switchgrass and miscanthus rhizosphere microbial communities from Kellogg Biological Station, Michigan, USA - KBS K5-50-2 metaG... | ecosystem: Host-associated > Plants > Roots >... | reverse complement strand
CAGCGACGATCATGGCCGCGTTCGTTTACCTGACCGCGATGCGCGATGAAAAGATTCCGCGCAAGCCGATGGCGGGGAGGTAGATGTCAGAACCGACTGCGGTAGCGGGCGGTTCTGACAGGGCACCGCAAGGCACATTTCCTACTTAAGAATTACTACGTCCAGCCAGTACCGTCTCAACTTGTCACGGTTCGTTTTACGGTAGCCGAGGTAGTCGCGCGCGACACCCTGATCGGGACGAGCGAACAGAATGTAGGCTTCCAAAGACCCGGCGTCGCTGAGCTTCATCAGGTTTTCGAGCGCCGGAGTTAGCTTCTTAATCTTCTTGTCCTTCGTTTGGCTTTGAACTACTTCCACGACCGCGCGCAATGCGGCCAACTCTTCCGCCAGACTGTGGCGATAGGTGGTTTCGTTGGGATAGGCTTTGGCAAATTCGTCGCTCCGACTTCCGTCCTTCTTGTTCAACCAAAGCGCGCGGACCATCCCATACATCATCCACGCGGCCGATCCGTCATCGTCTTTTTTTAGAGCCGACGGGTCGATAGTGATATTTACTTCGCCAGGTTTGTTTGAAGTTACATTGGACGGAATATCAATCTTCGGATGACCCAACTGAATCTTATGTCGGTCGGCCCATTGCGTCAGGCCGACATACGACCGGCGGTCATAAGGACCGGCTACGATGGCGTCGACGAATTTGTCGCGGGCGTCGCTGGACTTGCCCTGCGCGTCCAGGGCATCGCCCCAATAGCGGTAGGCAGTTTCACGATTCGGATCAATCGCGATTGCTTTCGCAAACCAGACTCCAGCCGCGTCAAAGTGGTCGCTGCGATACTGCGGATCGGTTGAGTTGTATCCTTTCTTGAACTCGGCGTCACCCGCATAAAGCGCGGCATCGTAGAGCCGCGGATCTGCTTCGAGTGCGCGTTTGTATGCGGCGATCGCCTTGTCCATGTCCCCGCGCACAAAGGCTGCTTCACCTTCGCGCATTGCCGCCTCGGCAGCCTGGATACTGGAAAAAGGGAGCTGGCTCGCATCCGGCGCCGACAACGCATCGAGGGCCATAGTGGTGAGATTGCTGTTATCGCCGAGTGACCTGGAACGCAACAGCGTGGTGCGAGCCCGATCGCGCATTTGCTGGCGGACAGCCGGATCCTTTTCGGTCGCCGAGTTGGCGTAAAGAGCAAAGCCCAGACGCGAGAGAATGACCGCATCGTTGGGATTAGAGATCGCCAGTTTTTCCAGCAAGGGCAAAGCAGCGGCAAAATTATTCGACTCGTAGAGGTCCAGCGCGCGCTGCCGTTCGGATGAATCTTGCGTTCCAGTAACGGCCCCGACCGGCACCGATAGCAAGAGTGCCGCGCACGCCGGCAGGAGAATATTGAGGAAGATTCTTTTTGCGGTTAAGCTGTGATTGCACATTGCAAGAACCTCTGAAACGGCGGCACAGAAATTTGCGCCAGTCTAGGGCCGATATCGAAGAACTGTCAATATAGTTCATCCGGTAGACGTGCGGGAATCAGTTTTGAAGAAATATGTATCATCTACTTGAAGTCACCAACCTGGCGACGCATTTTCCCACGCGTGAGGGATTGGTACGCGCTGTTGACGGGGTAAGCTTTTATCTCGATCGCGGTGAGTTGCTCGGACTAGTGGGAGAAAGCGGCTGCGGCAAGTCAATGACCGCGCTATCGGTAATGCGTCTGATCGACCCACCGGGGAAAATCGTTTGCGGCGAGATTCTTTTCGACGGCAAGAACCTTTTGCAGTTCTCGAACTCCGCGATGCGCGACGTGCGCGGCAACGATATCGCGATGATCTTTCAGGACCCAATGACTTCCCTGAATCCTGTTTTTACCGTGGGCGAGCAGATTGCTGAGGCGCTGCGTCTGCATCGCGGGCTATCGCGCAAGGAAGCTCGCGCCGGCGCCGTTGACGCGATGCGGGAAGTTTCGATACCCGATCCCGCCTTGCGCGCCGACGACTATCCGCACCAATTGTCCGGCGGCATGCGACAGCGCGTGATGATTGCGATGGCCCTGGCCTGTGATCCGAAATTGCTGATTGCCGATGAGCCGACCACGGCGCTGGATGTCACGATTCAGGCACAGATTCTCGAGTTGCTGAACGGCTTGCGGCGGACGCGCGAGCTGGCAATCCTCTTAATCACGCATGACCTCGGCGTGGTGGCCGAAGTCGCCGACCGGGTCGCCGTGATGTACACGGGAAAGATCGTCGAAGAGTCTCCCGTGAAAGAATTGTTCGCGCGGCCAAAGCATCCCTACACCGAAGGTCTGTTGCGTTCTGTGCCTAAGCTAACCGCCGAACACGTGGCCAAATCCGAACGCTTACAGACGATCGAAGGCACGGTGCCAAAGCCGACCAGGCTGCCGGCCGGTTGTCATTTCGAACCGCGCTGTCCGTATCGCATGCCGCGCTGTAAGGAAGGTGAGATTCCGCTTTATGAAGTCGGCGGCGGCGTAACGGCAAGATGTGTTTTGTTTGATCCACAGTTGGATGAGTCCTTGCGAATCATTCACCACAGAGACACAGACGGTCACAGAGTTTCACAGAGATAACCCGCTGGTCCTCTGTGGACCTCTGTGTCTCTGTGGTGAAGTTCGATCAATCAGATGAGCCTGGAAGAAAATCACCAAGCCGAACTCGTTCGCGTCCGCCGACTGGTAAAGCACTTTCCCGTCGAAAACAGCGACGCTGTCTGGCGTGCGGTCGATGGAGTCTCGTTCGAAATTCTGCGCGGCGAGACACTGGGGCTGGTCGGTGAATCCGGCTGCGGCAAATCCACGGCCGGTCGTTGCCTGCTGCGTCTGATCGAACCTACCAAAGGCGACATTCAATTCGAGGGTCGTGATGTGACGGCGATGGGTAAGAGCGATCTCCGCCAGTTGCGGCGCCAGATGCAAATCATTTTTCAGGATCCGAATGCCTCGCTGAATCCGCGGATGAAAGTGGGCGATATCGTGGCTGAGCCGCTGGTCATTCATAGTATCGGAAACAAAGAAGAAAGGCGCGAACGCGTCGCCTGGCTGCTCGGCAAGGTCGGTCTGGACCCCGACTTTATGAAGCGCTACAGCCACGAATTTTCCGGCGGGCAACTGCAACGAATCGGCGTAGCGCGCGCGCTGGCGCTGAACCCGAAGTTGATCGTAGCCGACGAGCCCGTCTCAGCACTCGATGTCTCAGTTCAGGCGCAGGTCGTCAATCTGCTGCAAGATCTACAGCGGGAATTCGGGCTGACTTACCTGTTCATTTCGCACGGTCTCGCGGTGGTCGAGCACATTTCCAACCGTGTGGCGGTGATGTATCTGGGCCGCATCGTAGAGATTGCCGACGCGAAAGACCTCTACGCGAACCCAATGCATCCGTACACGATGGCCCTGCTTTCGGCGATTCCGATTCCCGATCCGCAGATTAAGCGCGATCGGATTATCCTCAAGGGTGATGTGCCCACTTCGCGCAACCCGCCGTCGGGCTGTCGCTTTCGCACTCGCTGTCCGATAGCTATTGACGAATGCGCGCAAATCGATCCAGAGTTGCGCGAAATTACTCCGGGCCATTCAGTTGCTTGTATTCGCATGGAGGGTTATCAAAGCGCGCCGCCAGTCGAGCCGCCCATCGAACCGGCCGCTTTGACGGGCGATTGAGCGCCGAGCGCGCCGGCGGACAAGGATGTCCGCGCTCTGAGAGAAACCCCTTCACTGATCAGAAATGAAGACTTGCCCAACTTGTAATCGAACCTACGCTGACGCGCTGCGGTTTTGTCTGGAAGACGGCGCGACGCTGGTTCGTGCTGCACAAGGGGCTGACCCCACGATGACCATGCCCGCGCAGCCGGCTTTTCAGCCGCCGCCACCACCGCCCACTCTGCATATGCCGGCCAAGCCCTCGATGTCGGTCGGCGGGACGCTGGCACGGGCGTTCTTTGCGCCTGGCCGAATGTTCGATTCATTTCGTGAATTGATTACCTTTTCGCCGGCTGCGGTGCGCTTTCTGATTGCGGCCACGATCATTTTAATTGCCGTCGTCGCCTACAACGTGATTTTCCTGGCGAGTATCGGCTCACAGCAGATTGCGCGCGCCTCGATGGAAGTCTCGCCGCAAGTTGCCAAACTGTCTGCTGATCAGAAAGAGCGTGCGCTGCAGATGCAGCAGAGTCCGACTTTCCAGGCCTTCACTCTGGTAATGCGCTTTGGTTTGCTCATTCTTTTCACGCTGGCGAGTTTCTTTCTCGGAGCATTGATTTACTGGCTGGGCGCGCTGCTAATGAAATCAAAGATCAAGTACATGCAGGCGTTGCTGGTGTGGACCTACGCGAGCCTGCCGGTGATAGTCATCTGGCTGTTGGCGAACACCATCATGTTATTGGTTTGGCCGCCGTCGACGAACATGGCGATCGTCACCGGCGCAAACGGCGTGATACACGCCAATCTCGGGGCGTTGTTCGCGGTTACGAGCCTTCCCATTCCCGTCTATGTCGTCGCCTTGGGCGCCTTTGATTTGTTTGAGTTCTATGGGTTGGTGCTGGCAATCTCTGGCTTGCGTAAAGTCGCGCGCGTTCCCTGGATCGGATCATTCGGGATCGTAATTTTTGTCTGGTTGATTGGCGTGACGTGGCGCATCTCGACTGCCGGTGTGGTGTCTGCGTTTATGAAGTAGCGGATTAAGGATGAATACCTCGGCCAGGCGAAGCAGATCGGATTTTTTGACAACTTCAAGTCATACTCGGATTGAAACATCGCGCGCCGCAAGCCCGTAAGAAGTCAACATGAAATCATCGCGGACGGTAACGCAGTCTCCCGTCCTCTTAAATCAAATCGGAGGAAAACTCATGAGCGATCCGAATCAGGTATTTCAAGCACCACCACCGCCGCCTTTTGCTCCCACGCCGCCACCGCCGGAAGTCGAGATGTCGACGCCCCGGACCCTGACCGCGATCTTCTTTGAACCCGGCCGGGTGTTTGAAGCCTTGCGCTCGCGGCCGAGGTTCCTGACCGCGGGAATTATCATGCTGCTGCTAACTATTGGCGTTACCGTGGCGCTCTTTCAGCGAGTGGATATGGGCGAGTTCATCCGCCAGGAAATGGATAGATCGCCCCGCAATGCTCAGATGGGACCGGAACAGAAGGAAATGGCCGTCAAGATTGGCAAAATCGTCGGCGCCGTCATTGTGCCTGTCATTGTGGTCGTTGAAATCGCCGCGGGTGGTGCCATCTACTTGCTGGCGGTGATGGCCTTCGGCGGAACGATCGCTTACAAGAAGGCACTGGCAGTTTGGGTTTACTCATCGCTGCCGCCAGCGGTTCTCGGTACCATAGTCGCGCTGCTGGTGCTGTTCTTGAAAACACCGGACACGATTGATCCCAAGCACTTGCTGGTCACAAACCCTGGCGCCTTCATGAATCCGGAAGCGTCCCCGGCGCTTACTACCTTACTGTCTCAATTCGATATCCTGAGATTTTATGGCATGTTCCTGGCCGCGATTGGTTTGCGGAAAGTCGCGAAGATTTCTTCAGGTTCAGCCTCGACCATCGTGATTGGCCTCTGGCTAATCTTTGTGATCCTCTCGGTAGCGAAGGCCGCGATCTTCGGTAATTAAGACTGGGCTGTCAGAAGCCCGAGGGTGAGGGAGCGCAAGCGTGGGTTCCACTCATCACAGGCACCGGACCTTGGTTGATTGAGTGTATGGCGCCTGGTCCTTGCTTACGCGCGGGCTTCTGATACTACTCGTATCTCAGCGATTCAATCGGATCGAGCCGCGCGGCCTTCCAAGCCGGCCATAATCCAAAGACCATCCCGATGCCGACGCTGGCGAAGAAGCCCGCCGCCGGGGCCCAAAGCGGCACGTACGAAGGCATGATCAGTTTCACCAGTAGCGTCAGCAACCAACCGATAGCTAATCCCACGAACCCGCCAAAACCGGTAAGGGTCATCGCTTCAATTAGAAATTGCCAAAGGATGTCTTTGCGCCGCGCACCGATCGCTTTGCGGATGCCAATTTCACGCGTGCGCTCGGTGACTGACACGAGCATGATATTCATGACACCGATGCCGCCCACCATCAAGCCCACTGAGGAAATGACAACCATGGCGATCGCGATGCCGCCAGTGATGGAATGAAAAGTACTGATCAGAGAGGCGGTTGTTTCGATCCCAAAATTATCGGGATAACCGAAAGGGACCTGGCGGCGCACCCGCAGTGCGTCGGTAACTTGATCCATGGCTTCCTGCATCATGCCCGGTTTGGCCACGGCCAGAATATAGACATCTTCAGAATTGGGTTTCAGTTTGCGTGCGTTGTTGTACGTCAAGTAGATAACATTGTTTTGATCGTCGCTGCCGCCGCTGAAGAGGAACTGCTCGCGTTTCTGCAGCACGCCCACCACCCGATACTCCTCGGCCCCGATCTTAATCGTATTCGCCAAAGGCGAGCCAAACGGAAAGAAGTCATCGGCCACCTTTGAGCCGACCACACAGACATTCTGATTCTGATCGTTTTCGAACTGTGAAAAAAAGCGTCCCTCGGCAACGACTTGCGTGCCGGCCTTTTCAAATTCAGGCAACGTGCCCTGCAAGCCTACGGAAGCGGAAGTTTTGCCACCGCCGCTGACCAGAATTTTTTGGCCAAAGAAGTTGTTGGTGATTTCCAGAAACGGGACGGCTATTTCTATTGTCGACAATCTGGAAAGCGCAATCGCATCGTCATAGGTAAGTGGCTTGCGCATGCGCTCTTCGCGCGAAAGCCGACCGACGTGAATACCCGGATTGTTTTTGCTGATGTACATCGAGCGCGTCCCGAAAGATTCGACTTCTTTGGTGAAGGCGGTGTCGATCCCACTGATAATCGAGGCAATCAGCATCACCGTGACCACGCCGATAATCACGCCGATGATTGTCAGGAACGAACGCAGCTTGTTGGCCCGCAGCGTGGCCAGGGCCAGCCAGAGATTTTCCAGGATGTCGCTTCTGAGTAGCTTCATTTGTCTTAATCCTTCCCTAACCGTCGGCATGTAAAGCCTCTATCGGATCCAACCGCGCTGCTTTCCAAGCGGGAACGATTCCGGAAAGAATTCCCACCCCTCCCGACGCCGCCAGGGCGCCCAGGACCGCGAGAATCGAAAGGTAAGTGGGAAAGAAAGTCGCGGTCACAATCTTGCCCACAACCCACGCGAGAAATATTCCTACGGCGCCGGCGATCGTGGCTAAGGTTAAAGCCTCGAACAAAAACTGCTTCAGGATGTCGGCCTTTCGGGCCCCGAGTGACTTGCGCAGCCCGATCTCCTTGGTTCGCTCAGTCACTGAAACCAGCATGATATTCATAATCACGATGGCGCCTACGATCAACGCAATTCCGGGAACGAAAATGGCCACCAGAAAGATCGTGCCGAAAAGTCGATCGCGTAAACCGGTAATCGCATCGGGCGTAACGATGCCAAAATTATCTTTCTCGTTCGGACCCAGATGCCGGCGGGCACGCATCAGGAATCTAGCTTCCTCAACGGCGTCGTTAAAAGTCTCATCGGTTTTTGACGTCGCGGTAAAGTAGAGCGAGCGCTGCCGAATCAGGGGGCCAAAATCGAGCGAGTATGTTTTCAGCGGAATTACGATGAAGTTGTCCTGCGGAATGCCGAAGACTGTCCCCTTAACCTCTTCTACTCCGATGACCCGGTAAGGCAAGCCGCGGATCGAAATCTCGCCGCCGATCGGATTACCGCCCGGAAAAAGTTTGGTGGCAATGTCCGCGCCGATATAAGCCACGCGGGCAGCGCCGTCGGCTTCAATATCGGTAAAAAACCGGCCATCGGCGATGTTGCGATTGTCGATGTCCGCGGTATTCGAGGTAGCGCCGCTGACAAAAATATCCTGCAGCACCTGATCGTTTCGTTTGACTTCCGATGGCGTGCCGCGGGCTTTCGCGCCGAGCTTTCCGATGAGCGTCGCACGTTCTTTCAGGTAATCGTAATCCTCGAGCGTAAGATCTTTGTTGCGCCGCTGCGCCGCCGCGATCGTGTCAGTGTCCTTAAAATCTTCGAATGGATTGAAACGCTGGACCGAAAACGACTTGGCCCCGATGCCGGCGATTTTTTCGTCGATGTAAACGTTGAAACCCTGGATCAGCGAAACCACCGTCACAAAGGCGGTCACGCCGACGATCATGCCCAGCAGTGTGAGCGCCGAACGCAGCTTGTGCGCCCAGATTGCCGCCACCGCAACTTTCAAAATTTCGATTAGCTTCACTATTAACTACTACGGATGGAAAGTGTTCTTGGTTACGAGTCCACAGTGTCAGAAGCCCTACCGTAAGGGAGGGCTCCTTAACAGGCGCGATAAGATGAGGCCTCCCTCACGGTCGGGCTAGTGCCCCGTCCTCTCCAGCCGCGACTGCTACTCATATCTTAACGACTCAATTGGGTCCAATCTCGCTGCCTTCCACGCCGGCCATAACCCAAACACAATCCCTACCGCGGCTGAGATGCCCACGCCCACTACTATGGCCCACACCGGAACGAACGCCGGCAAGGGCGAGTACTTGTTCATCAGAATACTGGCAAGTTCGCCGATCGCCAGTCCGATCAGACCGCCGATAGCTGTCAACACCACGGCTTCGATCAAAAATTGCGAAAGAATATTCAGACGCGTCGCGCCCACAGCTTTGCGCAACCCAATCTCCTTCGTCCGTTCAGTAACCGAGACCAGCATAATGTTCATCACCCCAATGCCCCCAATCATCAGCGCCACGAACGAAATCGCGGTCAGCACCAGATAGGTTGCGCCGGTAAGTTGATTGTAGACATCCAGCAGAGCGTCCTGTGAAGAGATGCCAAAGTTATTCGTCGCTCCGATGGGCACGCGTCGGCGGCGGCGCAGGATGTCGGTCATCTCATCGACCGCGGACTTGACGTAGGCGCGCGATACGGGCCGAACAATGATGACGTAGATGCTCTCGGGAAAATGCAGCTCGGGGTAATACTTTTCAAACGTCTTGATGGGAATGAAGATCGAATTGTCGCGCGACTGGCCAAGAAAGTTTCCCAACGGCTCCATTATGCCAATGACGCGGAAGGGCCGGCCGGCAATCTTTACTTCCTTTCCCAGCGGATCCGTGTAGGGAAAAAGCGCCCGCACCAAATCCTGGCCGATCACGCAGACATTGGACTTTTCCTGGACGTCCAGGTCCGTGATGAACCGGCCGCGTCCGACATAACTGGATTGCGTGAACTCGTAATACGGCGTGACGCCGAGCAGGATCGGCGTGTCGCTCTGCTTGTCTTCATACCGGACCGTCTCGGCGATCTTGCGATAGAGTGGCGAGACGCTCAGCACCGAAGGTGCTTCCCGGCGAATAGCATCGGCGTCTTCCAACGTCAGTTCTTTGCGGTGGATTTCTTCGGAATTGGGCTGGTGTCCGAAGCTGGGATCGAATTTCGTGGCCCAGATAGCGTTCGAGCCGAGCGCTTCAATCTGTTCAGCGACGGTCTTGTTCAAACCCTGAATGATAGACACCATAAAGATGACGGTGATGACGCCCACGCTGACGCCGAGAATCGTCAGCAACGAGCGCAGCTTGTTGGTGCGCACGGTGTCGAGAGCCATGTAGGCGGATTCTTTTACGTCGGCGAAATTCATAAGAAATTGCCACCGAGACACAGAGACACGGAGTTCAAAAAAGCGTAAAGGTTGTCGACTCTTCTTCCTGACATTTCTCTGTGTCTCTGTGCCTCCGTGGCTAAACCTACTCCGCTCTTAACGCTTCAATAGGATCCAGCTTCGCCGCTCGCCAGGCCGGCCACAAACCGCTAATGATGCCTACCAGTGACGACATGCTGACGCCCAGGACTGCCGACCAGACACTGAAAAGTAAAGGGAAACCGATCAGCAAAGCAATCAGCCAGGCCACCCCGAACCCGCTCAGGACCCCGAGCGCACCTCCAATCGCCGTAACCGTAACAGCTTCGATCAAAAATTGCGTCAGGATGTCTTTCCGGCGCGCGCCTACCGCTTTGCGAATGCCGATCTCCTTGGTCCGCTCAGTAACTGAAACCAGCATGATGTTCATCACCACGATTCCACCTACGACCAGCGAAATCGCCGAGACGCCAATCGTCACAATGTAGATATTGGAAGTAATGCTGCTGTAAAGATTTAAGAAGACGTCCTGGGTTTCGAGCGCGAACCCATCGTCATCGTCGCGAAAGGTCTTACCCCGGCGGTTGCGCATGATGGCGCGGGCCTGGTCTTCGGCCTGCTCGAGGTGCGGCGCCGTTTGCGTCTGGACAAAGACGACTAGCGAGTGGTGCGCGCCAAAATTCTTCTCGAAATTCGCATAGGGAATATAGATCTCGTTGTCGCGCGAAGCGCCGAAGATCTTTCCCAGCGCCTGGAGCACGCCGATGATCGTGTACTTGTGTCCGGCGACCCAGATATCCTGCCCGATAGCTCGGTCCAGCGGCAGATCCGGAAACAGGTTCGTTACGACGTCGGGTCCGACGACGCAAACCTCGCGGGCCGCTGAGCTTTCCGTCTCAGTCCAGAAGCGGCCGACATCGATCGTGACGCCGTCGATATCGAACATGGCCGCGGGCGTAATGGCGCGCAGACGCACGCCTTCAAATTTCTGATCGCCATGCTTGGCAATCTCGAAACTATTGGCGGCAATGCCGGTACGCCAGCAGGCCGTGCACGAACGAAAGACGGCCTCGGCATCTTCGCGGACGACGTCCTTGCGCTTGTTGAATTTGATGAAGTCTTCGCGAGAGGTAATCACCTGGGGTCGTTTGGAAATCGTGAAGACCGTAGAACCCTGTGAAGAAAAAGTCGAGGCGACGGTCTGATCCAGACCCTTGATGATTGTCACGACAGCGATCACCGCAGTCACACCCACGATAATCCCGATCAAAGTCAGCCCAGTGCGTAGTTTGTTTTGGCGAAGACTGGAGGCGGCAACCCGAAAGGCTTCCCACAGAGTCGAAACGCGCAGCCCCAGGGGGTTTCGCAACCCAGGTCGCGCAGACTTGAGCGCTTCATTGTTCAAAGCAACCGACATCCTTTTATCATCGCCCATAGACCGGATCGGTAGTTAGAGTGTTTCGCCAAAAAAACCAAGCTGCTCATGCGGCTCTGCCGCCGCCCAGTGCGGTAAGGCTTGCCTTACCGGCGTTCGTTGACATCCAAAGTCGAGAGGCTACGCCTCGGTCCATATCCGGCCGAGGCGCAGCCTCTTGAAATCAATTAAGAGACTTGCCCGGAAAGGCGAAGCCTTTCCGCAGTGCGGAGCGGCGTAGCCGCCGGAGGTCATCACTATCTCACGCGCTCGTCTTTTTCGATCAGTCCGTCGCGGATCGAAATGATTCGGCGTGCTCGAGCTGCGATGTCGTGCTCGTGCGTGACCAGGATGATGGTGTTGCCGTCTTCGTACAGTTTTTCGAACAGGTTCATGATGTCGTAACTGGTTGCGGTGTCCAATGCGCCCGTCGGTTCATCAGCCAGCAGGATCGAAGGATGGTTGACCAGGGCGCGCGCGATGGCCACACGCTGGCGCTGGCCGCCGGAAAGTTCGTTGGGCCGGTGCGTCATGCGATCGGTAAGATCGACGGCGCCGAGCGCTGCCATCGCCATCTCTTTCCGCTTCGAACCCGGAATGCCGCCATAGATCAGCGGCAGCTCGACGTTATGCAGGGCTGTGGCGCGCGCCAGCAGATTGAATGTTTGAAAAACGAAACCGACTTCCTGATTCCGAATGCGCGCCAGCTCATCGTCGTCCATTTCCGAAACATTCTTTCCGTTGAGCCAGTACTGTCCCTGCGAAGGAGTGTCGAGACAGCCAATCAGATTCATCAGCGTCGACTTGCCGGAACCTGAGGGACCGGTGATGGCCACATATTCGCCGCGCCGCACGTCGAAGGAAACGCCATGAAGTGCATGCACCTTCTCGGCGCCCATGTCGTAAGTCTTCCAGAGGTCGCGCATCGCGATCAGCAGGTCTTTCTTGCTGTCGTCTGCGGGCAACGTCGGTTGCACGACTACGCCGGAAGCAGTTTCAGATGTGGCGACGGTCGCTTCGGTCATTAGCTACCTCCGCCGGCGTTGGCATTTGCGCCGGAAGCGCCGCGGGCCTGGCGTTTGACGGATGTTCCGTCTTTCAAAGTTTTCAAAACGCGACTGGGCCCCGTAATGACCTCAGTGCCGGCTTGTAGTCCGCTGACAATCTCAATGTCGGACTCGCCGGTAATTCCGGTAATGACTTCGAGGAACTTCACCTTGTTGTTCTTTTCCAGAATATAAACGCCCTTCTGATCCTTCGGCTTTTCACCCACAGGCGTAGGCGCGCTACTGGCAATCGACGGTCCTGGCGAAGGCGTCGACGGCACCTTTTCCACAATTGCCTGTAGCGGCACGGCGATTACGTTGTTCTTGGTTTTCGTAGTGATCGTTGCGGTGGCGCTCATCCCCGGACGGAGCTTGGCGCGTACATCATCGCCTATGTCCCTGAGTTCTATAGTCACCTTGAACTCTTTCGCTTCCTGGACGTTGACGCGATTTGAGAGACCGCCGGTGGTGTCGGACTTGGAGACGGCGAGCGGGTTCTTCTGCGTGACCACGCCAGTGATTTCCTTTTCGCCGAGCGCGTCCACTTTCACCCTGGCCGCTTGTTTCACATCAACGTTGGCAATCTCCGTTTCGTCGACATTGACCTCAACGTTGATGGTCGACATGTCGGCGATGGTCATAAGGGGAGTCGTTGATAGCCCGGCAACGGCAAATTCTCCGACGCGGGTGGGAATATCGGCCACGACGCCATTCAGCGGTGAATACTGCGTAGCTTTCTCACGCTGGCTGGACTGGCCGCGAAGAAATGCCTGCTGCTGATTGGCGCGCGCTTCGCTCGTCTTCACATTTGTCTGCGCTTCTTTTACGGCCACCCGCTGCTGGTTGGCACGTTCGACCGCTTCCTTCACTGCGATGTTTTGCGCCTGGAGCTTGGCTTTCGCCTGATCATAACGATCACGGGCAGCATCGTATTCCGAGCGTGAGAGTACGTTGGATTCAACCAGATTAGTGACTCGTTTCAGCTCGCGTTCGGCAGTTTTCAGTTCGATCTCGGCGCTCACGATCTGTTGCCGGGCCTGCGACACAGCGGCTTCGGCGACGACCAGACTTTGCTGGGCCGAGGCCACGCCATTGCGAGCGCTCTGGACATCATTAATCGAAGCTTGGGTGGCGGCGAATTGCGCTTCCTGATTCGACTGCAGCTGGGTTGGATCGATGCGCACCAACGACTGGCCTTTGGTCACCTGATCACCGGCGTTTACGTAAATCTCCTGAATGCGGCCCTGAACCTCACTGGTCAGTTTGATGTACCGAATGGGACGGACCTCGCCTGAGGCGGTTACGGTCGAGCGTAGTTCGGGACGTACATCAATCTTTACGGTAGTGACTTCGGGCTCGTCTTTGCGGGTCGCCAGCACGCTGATGATCACAATCAGTGCCAACACCGCGACGCCGGCTACGAGGATAATAACTTTTTTCTTTCGACTGAGGGCCATTGAGTTTCAGATCCTTACGTTAGTTTGATTTAGGTCGGGGTCGGTCTCTATTGTCAGATTAGATGCCGCGCGCCACAATTAGTTCTGGCTCGAAGATGTTTTTACGTTGAAAACGTGCGCCCGGTTTCAAAGAAATCTCGCTGTCGCAACGAATTATAAGCGAAGAGAGCAGGGCAACAGAAACCTGTTGGTCTATGCGAACCGGCCCGGTTTGTGTGCGTGTGTGCAGGGCGAGAACTTTAGCCGGCTTTTTCTGACTTGAGAAACCGAACAAAGGCGCTGGACTCGAGGGTTGAGCGATAATTCAACCTCGTTGGCGCGGTCAACTGTTTCGCGTTAAGATATCCTCCCGCGCAGTTCGGATAACTGGCCGCTTCCTGCGCGAGGACCTTAGGTGATGACGATTTGCGAAAGGTGTGGAACCGGAAACCCGGCCGGCTCGCGGTATTGCGACGAGTGCGGAACGGCGCTGTGGTTGGGAGGAGGAGCAGGCGAGATGGTTTCCCGTCCCCAAAGTAACGGATCTGATGGCGGGATCCGGGAAGAAGCCCGGGCCGGTGTTCCATCAACGGCGCCCCCGAGTGCTGCCTTGATTTCAGAGCAGAGAACCTCCGCACCGCTGGTCGTTCCAGACCATCGGGTGCACGCGACGCTGGTAATCGAGCGCGGCAGTTCTGCCGGCAAACAGTTTCCCTTGAGTGACCAGGACGCAAACATCGGTCGTTGGGATGCGGATGGTGGGGTTTTTCCCGATGTCGATTTGGACACCGACGACCCGGAGGCGAAAGTATCGCGGCGTCATGCGCGTATTTCACTGCGCGACGGACACTACGTAATTGAAGATCTGGGATCGACGAACGGGACCTTTGTAAATCGCGGGCATCGACTGGCTT
>Ga0207646_10004820_pt1 | contig 14462 bp, 9 predicted proteins | sample KBSK5502metaG_FD_184343 | JGI IMG/M metagenome (GOLD analysis project Ga0207646, IMG submission 184343) | Corn, switchgrass and miscanthus rhizosphere microbial communities from Kellogg Biological Station, Michigan, USA - KBS K5-50-2 metaG... | ecosystem: Host-associated > Plants > Roots >... | reverse complement strand
CACGTACCAGCCAAGAACATACCCACACCAAACGCCAACCCAATCGCAACATCCAACCCAGGCCTAATCACAGGCTTCAACGCCCTCTCCCACAGAGACGAGCGACTCGCAGGATCCGGAAGATACGCCAACACGCAGTTCAGCACCGAACCACCAGATCAGGGACTCTGCATCGGCACCGCCAGCGGCTCAAGCAGCACAGTAGTACTCGAAGCCATCAACAACGCGCTACGCGTCTTCTCAACTACAGGCACAGCCCTGACAGGAACAGAAGCACTCAACCAGTTCTGGGACGTATCCCCCGAGGTCATACGCTCAAACCCAGTGGTCTTCGGCAATGACACCTCAGACCCCAAGTGCTACTTCGACACAGCCACCGGCTCCTGGTTCCTGACTGAGCTAGAGATCGACCGGAACTCTGCATCCGGCGCCTTCGGCCCACGCGGCCACGAACTACTAGCAGTAACAAGCGACCCAACAAGAACCTGGAACCTGTTCACATTCGACGTCACAGACGACGGCACCAACGGAACACCAACACACGCCAACTGCCCATGCTTCGGAGATCAACCACTCATAGGCGGAGACGCCAACGGCTTCTACATCAGCACCAACGAATTCTCCATCTCACTACTCAACGGACAAGGAGGGTCGTTCGACGGCGCACAAATCTACGCAATATCAAAAACAGCACTCGCGACAGCCACATCAGGAAACCTACCACCAGTAGTCCACATCGACGCCTCACAAGACCTAGTGCCATTCGGAGGATTGTCCTTCACGATCCAGCCGGCGACCGTCCCACCAGGAGGATCATTCCAGCCCAATGCCGAATTCTTCCTAAGCAGCCTAGACTTCACCTCGACTACAGACAACCGCATAGCAGTCTGGGCCCTGACAAACACCAATTCATTAAACACGTCAACCCCGAGCCTAGGACTCAGCTTCGCTGTGATAACCAGCGAGGTGTACGGGCAGCCACCAGCAGCCACACAACAGCCTGGACCCTTCCCCCTTGGCCAGTCCCTCGGCGAGAAGCTAGAACTCCTAGCCTCCAACGATGACAGGCTGAACCAGGTCGTCTTCGCAGACGGCCTACTCTGGGCAGGAGTCAACACCGTAGTCCAGGTCCCCCACGACAACCCCACAACAACAGGAATCGCCTACTTCGCAGTCTCGCCCAGTCTATCGACCAGCGGCAGCGTGAGCGGTTCCATCGTCAAACAAGGATACGTGGCAGCTTCCGGCGGCGCCAGCGTCCTCTTCCCCTCGATCGGCGTCAACAGCGCGGGCAGAGGAATCATAGCCTTCACATTCAGCGGACCCAACTTCTTCCCGAGCGCAGCTTATGTCAACGTAGACGCGACAAACGGCGCAGGAAGCATCCACATCTCCGCCGCGGGCCAACTACCCGAAGACGGCTTCACAGGATACCACGCATTCGGCGCACCAAACAGAGTCGCCCGCTGGGGAGACTACTCAGCAGCAGTCTCCGACAGCTCCGGAAACATCTGGGTCGGAAACGAATACATCGCCAATCTGCCGCGCACAATCAACGCGAACTGGAACACCTTCATCACACAAGTCGTCCCATAAGACAAAACCTGCGCCTCATCACCTCCAACCTCCTCCTTTTTTCTACCAGAGTTCCACCTCTCGCATCGGACCCATCTCAACCCTAAACCGGCCAGCTGAATTTCCTGTCGAGGCTGTATTGCGCGAAGTCTTCCCCTATGCCCGTTAGTTTCAGCCTACGGTGGAAGAGTTGTGCTACGCAGGCTACTTGGTATTCACCGTAACGGCTACTGTAATGTAATGGCTTGTGGTTCCGCTTGTTCCTGTTATTGTGATCCCGTAAGTTCCGCGTTCGTTGATCGATTTGTAGTGATGGCCATAGACTGGGATCGTCCTTCCGAGGTTATTCGTTCTCACGCTAGGACTCTATCCGTGGACATGCTGGCTCCGTGGAGGATATTCGGGCTATTGCTTCATGTTTGGCCTCGTCTAGGACGCTGTCCAGGATCTGTCGGGCATTACGGATCTTGGCGGATTTGAGGTGGAAGACTATTGTAGCATCGTCCCAATGCAGCCTAAGCATCTGACGAACAAGGTCTCGGACTAGTTCGCTCAATCCTTCCCGGTTCGGATTTTTCCATGTTTTGATGCTTCAACCTGCTGTTACCCTTCTCATCCACCGCTAACTCTCGTCAGGGCGCCGTCCATCTACGGATCTCGCAAGGTATTAGCAGGGATGCTCGGGTGGGAACAACCTACCAGATGGAACACTGAGCGTAGCAGCGATCTGGATCTTGATCTGGCATACTGAGGATCTTCTTTGGAATAGATATAGACCGAATATTGGAAAATGTTAAGAATTCAACCCGTTGAGATGCGCGGTAAAATCAAACCACCGGAAGGTATATTCTTGACAGAAACGGAAACCGTAGAAAAACCGGAACAGACACAGCAGCCGAGACTCTCAAGGAGAGGATTCTTGTACGGGGCGGGTGCTGCCGCTGCCCTTACCGGAGCAAGCGTTCTCCTCGGGAAACTCTCCCTCCCCTCTCTAGATTCAGTCAGGCCCAATCCGATCGTCCAGGCGGCATCGAGCATCGAAGAGGCCACCATCGCCCAGCTGCAAGCTGGAATGAGTGGAGGAAGCCTCACCGCAGTATCCATCGTCAACATGTACGAGTCACGCATCAGCACATTCGACCAGAGCGGCCCGACACTCAACTCCATCCTCCAAGTCAACCCCGACGCGCCATCCATCGCCCGCCAGCAAGACATGCTACGACAATCCGGCACAATCCTCGGAGCAATGCAGGGAATCCCCGTTCTTTTGAAGGACAATATCGACACCCACGACCAATTACAGACCGCCGCCGGGAGCTTCGCCCTCGTCGGCACACCAGCGCTCCGTGACTCAACCGTCGCTGCCAACCTGCGCAAGGCAGGCGCCGTCATCCTAGGCAAGACAAACCTGAGCGAGTGGGCCAACTTCCGATCTTTCCATTCCTCTAGCGGATGGTCCGGCCGCGGGGGCCAGTGCCACAACCCCTACGCTATCGAATGGAACCCATGCGGATCCAGCTCAGGCAGTGGAGCCGCAACCAGCGCCAACCTCACAGCCGTCTCGATAGGCACAGAGACAGACGGCAGCATCGTCTGCCCAGCCAACAACAACGGAGTCATCGGAATCAAGCCCACCGTCGGACTTGTCAGTAGAGCCGGAGTCGTCCCGATAAGCCACACACAGGACACGGTGGGACCACACGCCCGAACAGTCGCAGACGCGGCAACAGTCCTCAACGCCATCATCCAGAGAACACCGGACCCACGCGACCCAGCCACCAGCACCGTCCCACTTGGACTAGCCGGCACAGGCCAGAAACGCCCCAACCTCACAAACATCGACTACACACAGTCGCTGAATCCGAACGGGCTCAAGGGAGCACGCATAGGCGTCTCCCGCGAGTTCGAAGGCTTCAGCCCACACGCCGACTCGATCTTCGAAGACTCACTGACCGCGATGCGGAATGCCGGCGCCACCCTAGTCGACGTGTTCTTCCCCAACTTCCAGGACATCTTCGTAGGAAACGCTGAGATCACAATACTCCTCTTCGACTTCGTCACGGACATCCAGAAGTATCTAGCAACCCGGACAGGCGTCCCAGCCGCTGGAGGAACCATCCAGACTCTCATCGACTTCGACAACAACAATGCAGCTTCGGAGATGCCGTTCTTCGGACAGGAGCTTTTCGAGCTGGCTGCTTCACTAAGCACGGACCCGAACGCTCAGCAAGGTTTTGGCTTCAGCTACAACGAGGCCCTCGCACACGACCAGTTGATCGGCGCAACCCAGGGCATAGACCTGCTCCTATCACAGAACAATCTCGACGCAATAGTAGCACCAACAGACAATCCGCCCTGGCCCACAGATCTGATCAATGGAGACCACTTCGTCATAGGAAGCAGCTCACCCTGCGCTATTGTCGGCTATCCGATCATAAACGTCCCCTCAGGCCTCAGCTTCGGGGTACCCGTGGGAATTTCATTCATGGGCACAGCCTTCAGCGAACCAAAACTCATCAAACTAGCCTCAGGATTCGAGGCCACCACACATGCACGTCAGAAACCACAGTTCCTCCAGACACTCAACCTCGGAGCCAACCCATCACCCACCAAGGGCCGAGCCGGGAAACCACTCGGACTCAATCGGCTAATCAGCCATCTATAAGCCACAAACAGACACTTCCCCCCGGAAGCCAAAACCCCCCTTTCTTTACAACCTCGTGACTAGGTCCTTCTCTTCTGAGAGAAACGCCTCGTCGGGAAACCTCGTTCATGTCTAGCTCCCTGTCTTGGTCAAGTTTCGTATTCTATCAACGGACATTGGGATAAACTCTCAGAGTAGGATATTTCTGATTCGAGGCGTGGTGAGTCATTGTTTAATAGAGTTCCGAGAATCTGGCCGCGTCCATGTCAACAAGAAGAGGATTGGGCGTCGCACTCTCATTCTTGACCATCGCCACAATTATGATTTCAGCGGGCCCTTCAGTCCCGATCGGCCACTCACTAACCAGCCAGACAATCTCGACTGTCCATCCGTGGACAGACGTGCTGTCAGGAAGCGTCTGGGCGAAGCTGAACCATCTAGAGGATAACCGTACCATCCTGGACTCGGCCAAGGCACAAGCATTGATCGCATCCGTCGCCTCAAGCCCGTCATCAACTCCGGATCCACCTAGCCTATTCACTAACAATATCAGGGTCACCGGAAACTCGAGCCTCTTCCCCTTCGAGGATGAGCCGAGCATCGTTGTAAGAAACCAGACAAGCCAGTTCTTGATGGTGGTCGGCGCAAACAGCCTCAGCACCGGACAAATGGTCTCCTATGTCTCCAGCGACCAGGGAACAGACTGGTCAGCCCCATCCTTTCTACCATTGTCCAAGGGCAACGACAGTTTTGCCTCTGATCCTGCCCTAGGAGTTGACCGGGCAGGGACCTTCTACTACTCCTTCCTCTCCATATCTTCTGCCTCCGGGAGTATGTCAGACGACCTCGTCGTTGCTACTTCCACAGACGGGGTCCACTGGACTAACCATGTCGCGGTCCAGCGAAAAACATTCGCCAGCACATCAACAATCACTTCAGAGCTGTACGACAAGGACTATCTCGCGGTCGGTCCCAACAAGAACAACCCGTCGCTTGACAGTGTATACGTGACCTATACGGACTTTACGGAATTCTGTCCGCTCCTCTCCTCCTGCAAAGTCAACTCTACGATAATGCAGGTCCACTCGACAAACTCGGGAATCACCTGGTCCAGCCCAGCAGCGACAAGCCCCGTGGCAACCTCGCCCGCCTCTTCTATGACCGGCCGAGTAATTACAGGCTCCATGCCAGCTGTCGCTTCGAACGGCAACCTCTACGTCGCCTACTTCGACACAGGCACGAACGGATTCCTCAACTCATCAGCCAGGATCATGATAACGCGGTCGATTGACGGCGGAGCCTCATTCTCCCCACCTACAGTGGCGGCTCCGATTCCCCAACAGCTAACATTCGCCAGCCAGGGCAGCTCTTGCTGCTTCAGATGGTGGAGTTCCATGTTCCCCTCAATGGACGTCGCTCCAGACTGGACCGTCTACATCGCCTACGGGGCCCGACAGGCAAAGTACAGCGCCGACCCCGCAGACGTCTACCTAGTAGCTTCCACAGACGGCGGGACGACTTGGAGCCAGCCGACCATGATAAACGACAACTCCAGCCAGAACGGACACTTCTTCCCATGGCTGAAAGTGTCCAGCGACAATGTCGTCCATATTATCTGGGGAGATCAGCGGCTCGACCCAGTCGGATTAGGATATGACATATTCTACGCCACAGCCACGAACCACGGGACCACAATAAGTCCAAACATCCGAGTCACGGACGTAGGCACAGATCCGCTCTTCACCATCGGCTTCATCGGGGACTACTTCAACCTGGCCGTCTCCGGAAACCAGACATATCCAGTATGGACGGACGGCAGGAGAGCAGTAAGACCCCTTGGGAGAGAAATTCTGACGGGAGAGACAGACATTTTCACAGCGAGACTCGGCCCACGCGACACGCCGAGCCTAGCCATACAGAGCACTGGGAACGCGGGCTACCAAGCACCCGTGACAATAGCAGCCACAGGCCTTCCTAGAGAAGCGTTCTTTGTAGCAAGGACCAGCGGAATACCCGAAGTCTCCCAGACACGTCTTATCAGCTTCTTCTTCTCCACAAGATCCGGCGACCTAACAGACACGATACTCCCCACGTCCAACTATTACGGCGCATATACAGTCGAGATGGACGATTGGCTCTCTGGAGCCGCATTGTCCACCGCGACCCTCTACGTTGTCGACACTCGAAGCCTTCAGGTCTCAATAAACGGACCCACAACCGCATCTCCAGGAGACAACGTCACGTGGACACTAGAGTTAGTCTCGCCGACGGGAGCGGCCACACAAGGCCTCGGCTCAACATTCACGATCAATCAGGCATTATTGACCACTCCGAGCGGCTCAGTCCAAGACCTCATCGGCAACGTCCGACCCACCGGCCTGAAGTCCTATTCTGTCTCAATCAAGCTCCCGTCAACCGCAGCCGGATCCTACACCCTCCTCGTCAACGCTTCACAAACCGGAGCACTAGTCAGAAGCAGCGGAACAGGAACAGCCACTGTAACGGTAAACAGTCAAGTCCAGAACATCGCGAATCTAGCGAGCTCAGAACAGACATACACAATAATCGTCGGCCTAATCGCGGCCACAGGTGTAGCACTCCAAGTTATCCAGATGGCAAGACGAAGACCCAGCCCTCCAGCAACAACTCCTCCTCCCACCAGTCCTCCAACTACACAACCACCGGCCTGAGAAGACTGCGCGGCTATCGATAATATCCAAGGGCGAAACGAAAAGCGAATAGGCCGAGGACTGAAAGTGTACACTGCAAGCCGCGTTATGTTAACCAATTCATTGGCCTTACAACTTTGACGCCCGCACGAGACTCATCAAGAAAACAGAAATCAGCCACGGTCAAGATTCGGAGAGCCAGGCCCTCAGACAAAGCTCCGATTCTGGAGATCTCCAAGAAGATCTGGGGTGGTCATGATTATCTGCCCTCGGTCTGGGACGACTGGCTTGCCGACAAGAACGCGAGATTCATTGTCGCAACTGTGAATGGAAGAACTGTAGGCTGTGCCCATGCCAGTCTCCAAGCCAACTATGTTGCCTGGCTCGAAGGTGTGAGAGTCCATGAACGGTATCGCGGGCTCGGAATCGCTGGAAAGCTGAACTACGTGCTAGTACGATGGGCTAGAAGAAAGGGAGCCAGGGTCGCACGTCTCTCGACCGGCAGCAGCAATCGGGCTTCTAGGGAACATCTGTCGAAGATTGGATTTCCTATAATGCAGACTTTCCAGCGACTAGAATCGTCCATAGGACTCCGTATGAAACCTGCCGGTGTCACTGCTCCGAGACGCTCCGCGAATAGTCTCTGGAACTGGTTGAAGACACGTCCCAGTTTTGGCGAGAACCATGCGATGTATTCTGACGGCTGGACATGGTATCCGTTGACGCTCCAGACCCTCGGAAAACGCATGAGTCACAGGGAGGTTTTCACAATTGTCAGAGACAGGCAGCTGAAGGCTTGCTGCATCTTTCTCGACGAGAACAGTGTCTTGACGATGGGATTTGCGACGGGAGAACGTGGCGATGTCGTGAAGCTGGCTCGAATGCTTCGGTTCTTGATGTTTCGGAAGAAGCGTGACATGATGAGAATCCTCCTTCCATCAAAGTCACCGCTCATACGAGCCATGGAACTTTCAGGGTTCGAGAAGACCGCAAAGATCCTGGTTTACGAGAAATTCCTGGGATAGGTAAGCTCCCCTAGTGTCGACTTCTCCATGCGAGACTCGTTCTGAGAGGATTCTCAACCCATGGACTTGAATGGAGGTCAAAAGTATCAACAACACTAAACTATCACGGACCCTTCTACTAGCATAGGATGGGGGCTGGGTATCACGCAGAGCGGAAGAGGCAACTCTCTCCACATTTCCGCTCTTCTTGTCATTCTACTCTCGGTCACGGCCATACTGGGCTTTGCCGTTCCCCAGGTGAAGGCTGCAGGCGAAGTGTACGTCGCTCCCGCCAGCCAGCCGATTCAGCAGACAGGCACCAATGTCAGCTTCACAATAGCGTTCACGGGCATGGATCACTTCAACGAGTGGGACGTCTATGTCAAGGTCGACCCTAACGTCCTAACACCGGAGAGCATCGACACCAGCGGTTCATTCCTTCAGACCCTTACCACAACCCTGGCAGACTGCGTCAACGGCGTCGGGCAGGGCTGCACATCCTCGGACGGTCCCGGAATCGCGCACTCCTCCCTATACTCAGCCTGGCCTCCCCCGATCGATTCTCCTTGGGCGGGAACACTGTTCAGCGTGACCTTCAAGGTCAAAGGGGGTCTGGGAACATTCACCCACCCGTACAACGACACAATAACAGACAGTGCTACTGGCCTCCCAGTGGTTCACAGCACGGTTCCCGGAGTGTACGGCCAGCCGGGCCAGTTCGAGTTTTCTCCAACACCCTCCCTCATAGTTCCTCTCTCCGGAACGAACCAGTCGCTGATCACTGTAACCAGCCTGTACGGTTTCTCGGGAGTGGTAAACCTGACAGCCACAATTCCATCTTTAGCCTCCTACTTTCTCAACGTCTCTTTACAACCCAAGCAGGTCAGAATAAGTCCGGCAACTCCGGCGACATTCTCCGTTGCCGTTACCAGCGAACCATCTCGCGGAGCGACCCCCGGCAACTACATGGTAAATATCGTAGGAACAAGCGGGGCTGCATACAACTCTACATCTCTCCCATTATTCATCCCCACTGTATACCTTCTCTACAAGCTCCTGTACCCTCTACAAGCAAGCCAAGGTGGAACGGTCAGTCTTCAGAACACATTCCAGAATGAGGGAGAACTACCCATCAGAATAACAAGCGTTACGCTGACGGCGGACTTCGGAACATTCACACTGTTCTCTGCAGGGTCAGGTGGTATCACGATTTGTGGCGGAGGCTATACCGGAACAATTGACATCATAAACGGCCAGAGCTCCCGCTCACTAAACTTCACAATTCCCCAAAGCGCTAGCCCTGGAAATCATACATTCACAGTCACTGTCGGCTGGCAATACCAAACGACGATGGTGATCTACAATAACCCAGTGGATGTTTGGTGTGACACATCTCCTCTGTCACTGCAGCGCTCATTGACCGTATTGGAGAGTCCTCCAGGTCCAGTACCCTCGGGTGGCCCGACGGACTGGGCCTTGAATACTATGGCATTTGTTTTTCGAAACCTACCATACTTTCTCGGCGCATACTTCGCTCTAGGAGCGCTTGCAACACTGTTCTTCTTCAAAATGGAGCGTCGGAAGATACGACCAGTCACCACTACGGCGTCTTCGGCATCCGAACCTAATCCGGACCCGTGGCAATCCGCTCCCTAGAGCGAAGCATAGGACCCTCAACCAATAGTCCTTGATAGACTAGCCAGCTAGCGTAACTCGCTTAGTGAAAGACGCGGACTTAGAGGCTTGCTCCGCAGTTGGAACACTTGACTGTCCCGCCTGCCAGAGCGTTGCCACAGTTCGCACAGAACTTTCTCATCGCGGGCGCCACCAGTGTCGGCTGCGATCCCATCGAGGCGGCAGCGTAAGAAGATCGATTGTACTGTCCGGATTTTTCCAGCTGCGAAAGCGCACCGTCCACAGCCACCTTGACAATAGTCGCGTAGAGTCCAATGACCGCGATAAAGACGATGAGAAAGATTCCCAGAAACGATGCCGCAAGGAACCCCGTAAGGAAGCCTGCAGGGTTCGAGGCCACAGCAGCCGGATTAGAGACTACGCTAGCAAGCGACCCGCCGATAATCAACACGCCTACTATTCCAGCGACGATCGCCCAGACGATGCTCCAGAGAAGTACGACAATTCCTCTGCCGAACGCAAAACCCCAGCCGACCATGAAACACTCACAGATTCCCGCGGATACTTAAGAGAACAGACACCCTCTACAACGATGCTACGGTTAAACGGTGATGACTACGTTTCCTGTCTTCTGTCCTGTGTCGACGTACCTGTGCGCTTCGGCAGTCTGCTCCAGCGGATAGCGCCTGTCGATTACTGACATGATCTTTCCCGCCTCAATCAGCTCTCTAAGGAAAGCCAAATCTTCAGTCTTGTATGACAGGGTCCCGGCTATGACCTTCTTGCCGCTCGTTCTAGAAGTCCAAGGCGCTCGAAACTGGTGCGATATTCCAGGGTTGCCCAGGAGATAGAATCCGTTCTCGTTAAGCGATCCTATCGATCCCGAGTACGGGCTCTTGCCTACTGTGTCAAAAATAACGTCGTAAGTCCCCCCACTCTTGGTGAAATCTTCCTGCGTGTAGTCGATAACGTGGTCCGAGCCAATGAAGCCGAGCACGTCTAGCTTTTCCGTGTTGTCAACCCCCGTCACTTCCGCTCCATACGATTTGGCGAGCTGCACCGCAATAGTCCCAATGGATCCGGCCGCACCAACGATCAAGACCTTGTGTCCGCTCTGAACATTCGCCTTTCTAAGAAAGTGCAGTGAATGAAGTCCTCCGACTGGAACAGCCGCAGCTTCTTCATAGCTCATGTTGACTGGTTTTGTCGCAATGAGACCCTTCTCAGGGAGACAGTCGTATTCGGCGTAAGCGCCGAGATGAAAACCGGTATTCGCGAAGACCTGGTCGCCTTTCTTGAACAGTGTTACAGCGTTGCCTACTGACTCAATCTCTCCTGCCAGCTCTTGCCCGAGTATTTTCCTCCGAGGCGCTCTGAAACCGAACCCTACTCGCGCAATCAGCTTCCACAATAGGGGTAGTCTCAGGCTTCGAAGTTCACAGTCCCCCATCGTTACCGTAGCTGCACGGACCCTAATCAGAACCTCATTGTCCTTGGGATTAGGCTTCTCGATTTCTCTGAGCTGTAAGACTTCTGGAGGCCCGTATCCTGTGCATACGATGGCTTTCATTTTGAGCAGATTAGAACTTCCGACTTGAACGAAGTCTTGGACGCTAGCCTTTCCACTGCCACGCATACCAGATAGTCAGCACGTTAAACCCGAGTCCTACAACTATGAGGAATCTATCATAGGCTGAACGGTACGTAGGAAGTCCAATGACATTGAAACCGAAGAAGACTATGGCCGCGATGATGTTCGCCCAGCGGTTCAGAGGATAGTTCAGGGTCAGAGATAGGAAGACCATGAGAATCGGGATCGCCATTAGTATTGCGATTCCCAGGAATAGATTCTGGGTTATTTTTCTGCCTCCTATTTCTCCTGGTTTGAAGTCGCCAGCGTAAATGCGCAGTACATCCCCTAGAAGATAGGTCAGCATTAAGGCGACCCAAGATGCTGAAAGAATTATTTTCACATCTTCCATAATTCAATCGCCTACTCGCGCATCATGTCCCAGAGTTATTACCGCTATCCGTGGTCGTGCGACGCTTGGAGCGGGCAGGAATCGTATTGGGTTCCAGCTGAGGACTGCGCCGGAAAGGGGCTGAATCATGCCTGAATCACGTATCGTGGCTAGCGAGGCTGTAACCACGATTGTTCCACGCTTCTCCCTAGGGGAAGAGTCGCATTACGAAGATGATGATTCAACCCTATTCTGCGCCCTGAAACGGAAGACTCGCCGGGAAAACGTTCCGACTGGCGAGAGTCCGGAAAAAGGGGGCCAACAATTTTTTTCTCGCGACGTGAGAGTGACTTTCCCGTTACATCTCAATCATCCTTGACCAATAATCATAAGTATTCAATGCAAGCCGACGTGCAACGATTCTAATGCCATACCTCAGTGTTGGTAAAGAAAATTCTGGCAATGTTGATCTCTACTATGAAGATCATGGCTCGGGCAAGCCTATCGTTCTGATACACGGCTACCCCTTGAGCGGGGCTAGCTGGGAGAAACAGCTACCCGTCCTCCTCGACGCCGGCTACCGAGTAATCACGTACGATCGGCGTGGTTTTGGCCAGTCGAGCAAGCCCACCACCGGCTACAACTATGACACGTTCGCTGAAGACCTTCACCGGCTCGTCATCGAGCTCCGCCTACGCGACTTCGCATTAGTAGGCTTCTCGATGGGTGGAGGCGAAGTAGCTCGCTACCAGGGACGATATGGATCAAAGGAGATCACAAAGTCGGTGTTCATCAGCAGCGTCCCACCGTACTTGTTGAAGACTTCTGACAATCCGGAAGGCGTCGACAAGCCAGTATTCGACGGCATAGAGAAGGCGGTCGCCGCAGACCGCTACGCGTTCTTCACCGAGTTCTACAAGAATTTCTACAACACCGACCAGAACCTAGGCACGCGAGTAAGTGAGGAAGCGATCCGCAACAGCTGGAACATAGCCGCCCTTGCCGGGTCCACAGCCAGCGTAGCCTGCGTCCGGACATGGTACGAGGACTTCCGCAGAGACCTAGCACGCATAACCTCACCAACACTTGTCATTCACGGAGACGCCGACAGAATCGTTCCATACGCCAGCAGCGGCCAGCGCACCGCCAAACTCGTAAAAGGCGCAAGCCTAGTCACCGTCAAGAACGGACCACACTGCATAACCTGGACCCACGCGGACGAAGTTAACACCGCACTCCTATCGTTCCTACGTGAAGAGAAGAAGCTACTCCTGGAAACACCTGCTTAGAGTTTGCAGCTCCCGCCTAGCTTCTGGAAAGATCAATCGGCCGCGACCCCTATCCGAATTGCAGCTTCTACGATAGGAGCTGACCATTCTTAGAAAGAAGGATTCGGATGGTTTCTTTCAGATTCTGCTCAGTATGCAACGTAGCCGAGTCATGAGCGAAAATCACAAATAGATTTTCCAAGCAACGCCCAAATGTGGTAACACTTTCGAATCTCAGGAAGACTATCCTAATTGCCTCCATTCTTCTGATCGGTCTAATCGTCATTCCAGCAGCTAAAGCAACTACAATTTTCGACGTCTTCCCTGGGGCGCTTCCCAACTATGTTTACGGGGGTTGGCAGGGTCCATTTGGGGATGGGACAGCTGGGAGGCTTTTTGCTACCGCTGACGGTACTGGGATCTATGCTGATGCGACCTACAACGGACTCGTATGGGCCCTTCGCTCGTCCCCCGAGTTCCCGAGCATCGATATGACAATGCACTTCAGCATTCCGAACCGCGACTCTACCGTCGCCGACTACTTCGCCCTCTTAGTGCTCTTCCACACGCCAACCACCCCACCGTCCACCCCACCCGGAACCAACTGTGACGGTACGTGCTCATATGTCACGGCCCTGAGCGGCTTCAAAATCTTCTATCGTATGGGATTCGGCCAGCTCATTGTTGCGAACAGTATGGCTAATGCAACTCTCGCACAGGTTTCGCTCCCAGCTATATCCATGAACCAGCCTCATGATGCGCGAGCCCTCTACGTTCCCGGTAGCCTATCGATCTACTTGGACGGCGTCCTACTCGTCAGTCTGCAGACAGACAGGGTCGAGCCAGGACAGGTTGGCTTCGAGACGTATCGTACTGATCTGATTGTAAACTCGATAAGCCTCACAACTCCCCAGCCACAAAGACTCTCGATCAGCCTAACCGGCAGCTTCGACTACCTTCTTCAAGAAACCGTTCCAGCACAAGTTGCAGCCCTAGTCACAGACGCCTCCACAGGCCAGCTCATCTCCGCGGCAAACGTCACCATTCAAATCTTCGACACCTCAGGCAACACAATTGTTCCCACGACCACAATGCGGGAGAGGGCCCCTGGCACCGGCGTCTACGTCTGGACCAGCAACAGCACGCTCCAAAGACTGCACTTGCCGAAAGGAATCTACCTTGCCACGGTGGCTGCCTCCCTGCCGGGAGCCCCTGCAGCCCATGCCGTATTATCGTTCCATATCGATCCACCGGTTGATTCGGCCCCGGAACCCATACTCTCGTTGCCCTGGATCATTGCTATCACTGCCCTGAGCTCAGCAACCGTTGCCATCATACTATCGAACGGCCTCCGGAAAATCAGGCACTTTCGCTGAGAGTGGCATCACCGAGCAGCGCATCGCTTGAACTAGCAATACGGCGAGACCTCTTGTCAGGTTCCGTCCAGCTCAGGGCACCAGAACCAGGTCTGGTTCAACCCAACGTGCACGCGCCTCGTCTGAGTTGAAAGTCTCTCCCCGCCAATGGCGATGCGGAAGACTCTTGTCGAGCAAGAGCGGAAACCTGGCCAATAGCTCATCGATACTCCCAGCCTCGGGCACAATCCCCATGGCGTGACCAGCAAGATGCACCCAGAAACGCGTCAGAGTATCATGATACCTATTCGAAGCGCCATTCGCAACCGCAATCCGCCGGATTTCGCGAGC
>Ga0207646_10004819_pt1 | contig 14462 bp, 18 predicted proteins | sample KBSK5502metaG_FD_184343 | JGI IMG/M metagenome (GOLD analysis project Ga0207646, IMG submission 184343) | Corn, switchgrass and miscanthus rhizosphere microbial communities from Kellogg Biological Station, Michigan, USA - KBS K5-50-2 metaG... | ecosystem: Host-associated > Plants > Roots >... | reverse complement strand
GAGGTCGGCAAGTTGCTGGCCGAGAGCGCAAAGCAGGCGAAGATCGGGAGCGCCGTGTTCGACCGCGGCGGCTACCTCTACCACGGGCGCGTGAAGGCGCTCGCCGATGCAGCACGCGAGGGAGGATTGCACTTTTGAGCACTAGACCCGAGTTCACGAGCGTCGAACGCGCCGTGATCGAGCGCGAAGAGACCCGCGAGCTCAAGGAGCGCGTGGTCGAGATCAACCGTGTCGCGAAGGTTGTCAAGGGCGGCCGGCGGTTCTCGTTCACGGCACTCGTCGTCATCGGTGACGAAGTCGACCGCGTCGGGGTCGGCTACGGCAAGGCACGTGAGGTGCCGCTCGCGATCACGAAGGCGGTCGACGACGCGAAGAAGAATCTCTTCACGGTGCCGAAGCACGGCTCGACGATCACACACGAGATTCTCGGGCGTTCCGATGCAGCCCGCGTCCTCCTGCGACCCGCGAGCGAAGGAACCGGCGTCATCGCCGGCGGCGGGGTTCGGGCCGTCCTGGAGCTGGCCGGGATCCGAGACATCCTCGCGAAGAGCCTAGGCACCACGAACCCGATCAACATGGCGAAGGCGACCGTGGACGGGCTGAAGCGCCTCCGCCGCCCCGACGAGGTGGCCAGGGCACGTGGGCTGACGATCAGCCAGGTTCTCCCCTACAAGCATCCGGCGGTGGAGGAGTCGGCGGAGTCGACTCCGGAGCCGCCTGTCAACGGACCAGTGGAGGGGGTTCGGGGGAACCCGGAGGTTCCCCCGAACGAGGCAGAGGCGTAGGCGACGATGGCGAAGATCCGAGTAACTCAGGTTCGTAGCCAGATCGGCCAGAGCCAGAAGCACCGCGGCACTCTCCGCGCGCTCGGGCTCGGCAGGATCGGCAAGACCGCCGAGCACGACGACGGCCCGGTCTTCGCAGGCATGCTTCGAAAGGTGAGGCACCTCGTAAAGGTTGACAATGGCTGACGAGCTCAATCTCACCTCCCTGAAGCCCGCGCAGAGCCGGAAGGACCGGAAGCGCGTCGGCCGCGGCATCGGCTCCGGCAAGGGCCGCTACTCCGGCCGCGGCATCAAGGGCCAGAAGTCCCGCGCGGGCTCGCACAAGATGCGCGCCGGGTTCGAGGGCGGCCAGATGCCGATCTACATGCGGTTGGGCAAACAGCGCGGCGCGACGTCGAAGGACGCGATGCCGATCGGTCCCTTCCGCACTTCCACGGCACCCGTCAACGTCGGTGCGCTCGACCGCTTCGCCGACGGCGCCGAGGTCACGCCCGAGAGCCTCCTCGAGATCGGGCTGCTCAAGAACACGAAGACCGACGTGAAGCTGCTAGGCAGCGGCGACCTGAAGAAGAAGCTGACCGTCCGCGTGCACGCGATCTCGGCCACCGCGCGCGAAAAGGTTGAACAGGCGGGCGGAACGGTCTCGCTCCTGAAGGAGCCGAAGGCGAAGAAAAAGAAGAAGCACGCCGTGAAGGCAAAGCCGGCTCCCGCAGCTGCATCTGAGGCGGCGGAGCCGCCTGTCCGCGACAGCGGACCAGGGGAGGGGGCTCGGGGGAACCGGGAGGTTCCCCCGGAGGACATTGCGCCCGAGGCTGCGGATCGGGCCGAAGAGCAAGCGCCCGAGGAGGAGTAGCTGGTGCTTTCCTGGCTCGCCAACGCCTGGCGCGTCCCCGAGCTTCGCAAACGCGTCCTCTTCACGTTCATGATCCTCGCGCTGTACCGCCTGGGGTCCTGGATCCCGGCTCCCGGCGTCGACTCGCAGACGATCAAGGACTACTTCAACGGGCGCGGCGGCACCATCCTCGGCCTGCTGAACGTGTTCTCCGGCGGAGCGCTTTCCCAGTTCGCGCTCTTCGCGCTCGGGATCATGCCCTACGTCACCGCGTCGATCATCTTGCAGCTCATGACCGTTGTCGTCCCTCAGCTCGAGCAGCTGCAGAAAGAAGGCGAGTCGGGCTACGCCAAGATCAACCAGTACACGCGCTACCTCACGGTCGTGCTGGCCGCGGCGCAGTCCACCGGGTATGCGTACCTCTTCAAGCGGGCCGGCAACCTCAACGCAAACACCGGCCGCATCGTTCTGATCGTCGTCACGCTCACAGCCGGCACGACGCTGCTGATGTGGATGGGCGAGCTGATCACGAAGCGCGGTGTCGGCAACGGCATCTCACTGCTGATCTTCGGCTCGATCCTCTCGTCCGCACCTACGGGAATCGCGGCCTGGTACAACGGCGGCACGATGGAGCGGCTGTTCTTCCCGCTCGTCGCGATCGGAATCGTCGCCGCCGTCGTTTTCATCCAGGAGGGGCAACGGCGGATCCCGATTCAATACGCGAAACGGATGGTGGGCCGGCGACAAACCGCCGGGGGATCGACCTACATGCCGTTGCGTGTGAACATGGCCGGCGTCATTCCGGTCATCTTCGCTGCCGCGGTGATGGCGTTCCCGCCGACGATCGCGCAATTCTTCCCGGCCACGCAGGGCTGGATCAATGCGCACTTCTCGTACGGGTCGCTGCTCTACATCGGCCTCGAGGGCGTGCTCATCATCGTCTTCACCTACTTCTACACAGCTGTGCAGTTCAATCCGGTCGACCAGGCCGACAACCTCCGCAAGTACGGCGGCTACATCCCGGGCATCCGTCCCGGTGCTCCCACTGCGCAGTACCTCGATCGCGTGCTCACGCGTCTGACCCTGCCGGGGTCGCTCTACCTCGCCGCCGTTGCGGTGCTGCCGAGCATCTTCATCAAGTACGGCGGCTTCTCACAGGCGACGTCGCGCGCACTCGGCGGCACGTCGGTCCTCATCGTCGTCGGCGTCGCGCTCGACACGATGCGGCAGATGGAGTCCCAGATGATGATGCGCAACTACGAGGGCTTTCTCAAATAGTGGCCCTCAACGTTCTTCTCCTCGGCCCGCAAGGGGCCGGCAAAGGCACGCAGGCGAAGCGGATCTCCGCCGAGTACGGCATTCCTCACATCGCCAGCGGCGAGATTCTGCGCGCGGAGATGGACGCGGGCACCGAGCTCGGGAGACGCGTGAAGAAGGTCTATGACCGCGGCGACCTCGTATCGGACGACCTGATGATCGAGCTGATCCGCAACCGTCTCGATCAGCCCGACACGGAGTCGGGCTTCGTCCTCGACGGCTTCCCCCGGACCACGGTGCAGGCGGAGGCGCTCGACTCGATGTTCAACGACATCGGGCGGAACTTCAGCGTCGCATTCGCGCTCCAGATTCCCGACGAGGTTGCGTTCGACCGGCTGCGCCGTCGCGCCGAGCTGGAGGGTCGCGCCGACGACACCGACGAGGCGATTCAGCGGCGGCTCGACAACTACCACCGTGAGACCGAGCCTCTGATCGAGTACTACCGGACGCGCGGCAATCTCGTCCCCATCCACGGAAATCGCAGCGAGAACGAAGTGTTCGCGGAGATCCAGCGCGCTCTGGAGCAGGTGCCTGCCGCATGATCGTTCGAAAATCAGCTGCTGAGATCGCAGGGATGGAGCGCGCAGGAGCCATCGTCGCCGGCACGATCGCGCTGCTGGGCGAGCTCGCCCAGCCCGGCATCACCACGGGCGAGCTCGACCGGCTCGCCGAGGATTTCATCCGCGAGCACGGCGGCGTTCCCACGTCGAAGGGGTACCGGGGCTTTCCGGCGGCGACGTGCATCTCGCCGAATTCGATGGTCGTCCACGGCATCCCCGGTGCCCACCGCGTCGAGGACGGCGACCTCATCTCCGTCGATGTCGGAGTCACACTCGACGGGTTGGTTGCCGACAGCGCCTACACCTTCGCGATCGGGGAGGTCGACCCGGAGGTGCAGCGGTTGCTCGACGTCGGCAAGAAGGCGCTTGCGGCCGGGATCGACGAGGCCCGCGCCGGGAACCGGGTCGGGGACATCTCTCACGCCGTCCAGCGCGTGGTCGAGGGCGCCGGGTTCTCCGTCGTCCGCTCCCTCGTCGGTCACGGGGTGGGCCGGTCGTACCACGAGGAGCCCCAGATCCCGAACTTCGGCCAGCCGGGGCGGGGGCCGCAGCTTCAGCCCGGCATGACCCTGGCGATCGAGCCGATGATCACGGCCGGGAGCCCCGACGTCTATCTCCACGACGACGAGTGGTCGATCTCGACCCAGGACGGCTCCATGGCCGCACATTTCGAGCACACCGTGGCCGTGACCGAAGAGGGGCCGCCCAGGATCCTCACAGTGGCCAAGGCCCGCGAAAAGGCCGGTTTGGTACCATAATCCGTACCCGGCGGGCCGTCCCGCCGTCTTTTCGTGCGTAGACAAGAAAGGCGATGACCAAGCAAGACGAGAAAATCGAGATGGAAGGCGAGATCACCGAGGCGCTCCCGAGCACGATGTTCAGGGTGCAGCTCGAAGGCGGGCCGTCAGTGCTCGCCACGATCTCCGGAAAGATGCGCAAGCACTACATCCGCATTCTCCCTGGCGACAAGGTGAAGGTGGAGCTCTCGCCTTACGACCTCACTCGCGGCCGAATCACCTACAGACACCGATGAAAGTACGAGCCTCAGTCAAGCCCATCTGCGACCGCTGCCGCGTGATCAAGCGGCATGGCATCACCATGGTCATCTGCAGCAAGGATCCAAAACACAAGCAAAGGCAGGGTTGATCGAGTGGCAAGAATTGCAGGCGTCAATCTTCCGAACCAGAAGCGGCTCGAGATCGGGCTGACGTACATCTACGGGATCGGCCAGCCGACGGCGCGCAAGGTCGCGGCGGCACTGGGCCTGAATCCCGATACGAAGGTCAAGGATCTGACCGACGAGGAGGTCACGAAGCTCCGTCAGTACATCGACGAGCAGCTTCAGGTGGAAGGTGACCTGCGCCGCGACCGCTCGCAGGCGATCAAGCGCCTTGGCGAGATCGGTGCGTATCGCGGGATCCGTCACCGCCGCGGGCTTCCCGTCAACGGACAGCGCACCCGCACGAACGCGCGCACCCGGAAGGGCCCGGCCAAGACCGTGAGCCGCGGCAAAAAGGCTACGGCGAAGACGTAAATGGCGCCTCCTCGAAAGACAGCGGCCAGAGGCCGCACGCGTCGCCGCGTCCGCAAGAACATCGCGATCGGACAGGCGCACATCAAGACGTCCTTCAACAACACGATCGTCGCGCTGACGGACAAGGAAGGCAACGTCATCGCCTGGGAGTCCGCAGGCTCGGCCGGGTTCAAGGGCTCGCGCAAGTCGACGCCCTTCGCCGCGCAGGTGACCGCCGACTCGTGCGCTCGGAAGGGGATGGAGCACGGCCTGCAGAAGGTCGAGGTCTTCGTGAAGGGCCCGGGCTCCGGACGTGAGACCGCAATCCGCTCGCTGCAGGCTGCGGGCCTCGAGATCCTCGGGGTCAAGGACGTGACGCCGCAGGCGCACAACGGCGTCCGCCCGCGGAAGCGGAGGCGTGTCTAATGGCCCGCGACACCTCGCCCAAGTGCAAGCAGTGCCGCCGTGAGGGCATGAAGCTCTTCCTCAAGGGCGAGCGCTGCCTCACGGAGAAGTGCGCGATCGAGCGCCGCTCGTATCCGCCGGGCGAGCATGGCCGCGGCCGGATCAAGCAGTCCGAGTATCTCCTGCAGTTGCGCGAGAAGCAGAAGGCGCGCCGCTACTACGGCCTGCTCGAGAAGCAGTTCCGCACGTACTACAGCAAGGCGGCCAAGGGCACCGGCGTCACGGGCGAGAACCTGCTGCGCATGCTCGAGACGCGCCTCGACAATGTCGTCTACCGGCTCGGCTTCGCGGCGTCGCGAGCCCAGGCACGGCAGCTCGTTCGGCACGGCCACTTCCACGTCAACGGTCGCCGAGTCAACATCCCCAGTTATCAGGTCAAGCCCGACGACATCATCACCGTCGCGCCGGGCTCATCGGCGGAGCAGGTCATCCGCGATGCGACCGATCTCACCGCCTCCGTGGCTCCATGGCTGCAGGCCGACCACGACGGGCTGACCGGAAAGATCCTCAAGTGGCCGTCGCGTGACGAGATCGACACGCCGGTCCAGGAATCGCTCATCGTCGAGCTCTACTCGAAGTAAGGAAGGAATCGCATTGGCTACTCGCACAAGTTTGATGGAGTTTCAGGTCCCGCGGATCGTCCACGAGGAGTTGGACGAGCAGCGCGGCGTCTTCGAGATCGAACCGCTCGACCGCGGTTTCGGTTACACGTTCGGCAACTCGCTGCGCCGCGTGCTGCTCTCGTCGCTCGAGGGCGCTGCGGTCACCTCGGTCAAGATCGAGGGGATCTCGCACGAGTTCACGACGCTTCAGGGCGTTCGTGAGGACGTGACGGACATCATCCTCAACCTCAAGAACCTCGTCTGCCGTCTGCACGGCGAGTCGCCCGAGATCGAGGTGCACGTCGCGAAGCGCGGCGCCGGCGCGGTCAAGGCCTCCGACATCGAGGCCCCGGCGGAGCTCGAGATCCTCAACTCTGATCTCGAGATCGCGCATCTGTCCGACAAGGGCAAGCTCGAGATGACGCTGACGATCGGTCGTGGCCGCGGGTACGTCCCGGCGGAGATGAACCGCGGGCCCGAGCACACGATCGGGGTCATCCCGATCGACTCGATCTTCTCGCCGGTTCGGCGAGTCGCATACGACGTCGAGGCGGCGCGCGTCGGTCAGCGCACCGACTACGACAAGCTGCGCCTCGATGTGACGACGGACGGCTCGATCAGCCCGAAGGACGCGATCGGGCAGGCATCCGAGATCCTGATCAGGCAGCTGGCCATCTTCACCGACCTCGATCGCATCGAGGGCTTCGGCGAGTCGGCCGCGGCCCCGGGCAGCGACGGTGCGCCGGCGGAGATGCCGCTCGCGCATGGCATGGAGAACTTCCCGATCGAAGAGCTCGAACTGGGAGTCCGCTCGTACAACTGCCTCAAGCGCGTCGGCATCGAGACGATCGGCGACCTCGTCGTCAAGACCGAGAACGAGCTGGCGGCGATCCCCAACTTCGGCAAGAAGTCGGTCGAGGAGGTCAAGGAGACGCTGTCGGCGCACGGCTTGACGCTGCGCGGCGACGAGGGCGGCGGAGGCACGATCTAGGCATGCGCCATCGCCGGGCCGGCAAGAAGCTCGGGCGCGACTCGGCGCACCGCAAGGCGCTCTACTCGAACCTCGCCGGTGCGCTGATCGAGCACGGCCGGATCAAGACCACCGTGGCCAAGGCCAAGGCGGTCAAGCCGTTCGCGGAACAGATGATCACGCTCGGCAAGCGCGGCGACCTCCATGCCCGGAGGCTCGCGCTCGCCGAGCTGCGCTCGCAGGACGTCGTCCACCAACTGTTCGCAGACGTCGCCCCACGCTTCGCCGATCGTCCCGGCGGGTACACGCGTATCGTCAAGCTCGGACCGCGTTTGGGCGATGCAGCCGAGATGGTGTATCTCGAGCTCGTCGACTACGAGCCGGCCGGCGCTTTACCCGCCGGTACCGCATCGTCCTAATCTCCAACGACGCATGCTCCTGCTTGGAGCGATCCTCCTGGCGATCTTCGTCCTCCCGTCCCCGTGGGGGATCGTCGCTGTCGTCGCAGGCGGGCTGCTCGACGTCTCCGAGTCGGTCCTCTTGCTGAAGTGGTCGCGGCGCCGCCGGGCTGTCACGGGCGTCGAGGCCCTCGTCGGCCGGACCGCCGTGGTCAGCTCGCCCACACAGGTCCGCGTCGCGGGTGAGCTGTGGGAGGCGGTCTCTGACGTCCCTCTCGTAGCCGGTCAGAAGGTGGAGGTGACCGAAGTCGACGGCTTGACCTTGCGGGTCAGCCCGCGGAGCCAAGAGCAGCGCTGACGGCGGCGATGATGACGCCGCCGAGCGTGACGGACGCGAGCGCCCGGACGAAGCCAACTTCGAAAAACTTCCAGCGGAGCCAGGCGAGGACGAGGAGCTCGAGCGCGACGACGGCGATCGCGGAGTAGATGGCCGCCTGATAGTGGGGGATCAGGAACGGCAGCGTGTGCAGGATTCCGCCCACGAACGTTCCGGCGCCGGTGATGGCGCCGCGAACCATCGGATTCCCCCGGCCGGTCAGCTCGCCCGTGTCCGAGAGCCCTTCGGAGAAGGCCATCGAGATGCCTGCGCCAAATGCCGTGGCGAGGCCCGCGACGAAGGCGTAGTGCGGCTTGTGGGTGACGACCGCGACGGAGAAGATCGGCGCAAGCGTCGAGAGCGAGCCGTCGATGAGACCGACCATCGCCGGCTGCACGCGCTGCAGGAGGAAGGCTTGCTTCTCGGTCACTGATTAGAGTGTATCAACTATCTCGCAAACTACCAGATCATAAGGCAAACCTGACAAACACAGTGAGGGAAGCCTGACGTGCGCGTGAAGCTAACGCTTGAGTACGACGGCACGCATTTCCACGGCTGGGCGCTGCAGCCTGGCCTCCGCACGGTCGAAGGGGCCGTGCGCGAAGCGCTCGGTGTCTTTCCTTCCTTCGCCGGGCTTGCCGTAGCCGGCCGAACGGATACCGGCGTGCACGCACTCGGCAATGTCGTGAGCGTCGACGTCGAAGGAGGGCCGCCTGCGGCGCGCATCGCTGAGGCGCTCAACGCGGCCCTGCCGGACGACGTCGCGATCCTCTCTGCGAGTCAAGCCGCACCCGATTTCAATGCGCGTCACTCCGCGCGGTCGCGCAGTTACCGCTATCGCATCTGGCGCCGCCCGGAGCGATCTCCGTTCGAGCAAAGGCGGTCCTGGTGGTACCAGCGTCCGGTCGACGAAGAGCGTGTGGCGGTCGCGGCCGACCTGCTCCTGGGCGAGCACGATTTCCGCGCGTTCACCCCTACCGAGACGCAGCATCGGGTCTTTCGGCGCAATGTGCTAGCGGCCGCCTGGTACCACCGAGGCGACGCGCTCGAGTTCGAGATCACGGCCGACAGCTTTCTCAGGCACATGGTGCGGACACTGGTCGGCACGATGCTCGAATTGCCGCCTGAGCAAATCGCGCCGCTGCTCGAAGGGAGCGCGCGCGACGCGGCAGGGTCGACTGCGCCGCCGTGGGGTCTCTATCTGACGCGCGTCGAGTATTAGGGGCGTCGTTAGCATCGAGTCCATGCGCTTTCCCGTTGTCCTCTTCGATCTCGACGGCACTGTGATCGACTCCGGCGCCATCATCCTCGCGTCGATGCGGCACGCCGCCAAGGAGGTGCTCGGCGCCGAGGTTCCGGACGACGAGCTGATGGCGGCGGTCGGGGGGCCCGGCCTCGAGGCGCAGATGCACGCCCTGTCCCCGGACAAGGTCGACGAGCTGGTCGACGTCTATCGCGCCCACAACGAACCGCTGCACGACGAGCTCGTCTGCTGCGCGGGTATGGACGACATGCTCGTCCGGCTGGAGGACGAGGGCCGGCGATTGGGGGTGGTCACCGCGAAGCGGCGCCAGACCGTCGAGCTTGCGTTCGCCCGGATCCCGATTGCGCATCTGTTCGAGACGGTCGTCGGCGGCGACGAGACGACCCGACACAAGCCCGATCCGGAACCGCTGCTGCTCGCTCTCGACCGGATGGGCGCACGTGCAGACGAGGCCGCGTACGTCGGTGACGCGCCGTTCGACATCAAGGCCGCGAAGGCCGCAGGCCTCTTCTCGATCGGCGTCACGTGGGGCGGCATCCATGCGCGGGAACGCCTCGAAGCCGAGGAGCCGGATGCGCTCGTCGATACCGCCGAGGAGTTGCATGCCGTCCTCTAAGCAGGAGCAGCGCGCGGCGGAGCTCCGCGACGTGCTCGACTACCACCTCTACCGCTACCACGTCCTCGACGACCCCGAGATCACCGACGCCGAGTACGACCGCCTCTACGACGAGCTCGCCGCACTGGAAGAGGCGAACCCGAAGCTGGTGGTTCCCGGCTCCCCGACACAACGCGTCGGCGCACCGCCGTCCGAGCGTTTCCAGAAGGTGGAGCACCCCTCGCCGATGGGCTCACTCGAGAAGGTCACGACGGACGAGGCATTGGAGAAGTGGCACCAGGACGTGTGCAAGCGGCTGGGCACGAACGACGTCGCCTACGTGACCGAGCCGAAGATCGACGGCCTCTCGATCAACCTCATCTACGAGGACGGGGTCTTCGTGCGCGGTGCGACGCGGGGCGATGGCCGGCTCGGGGAGGACGTGACGCCGAACCTCCGCACGATCAAGGCGATCTCGATGCGGATGCAGCTTGCCGAGGGCGAGACCCCACCGCCGCTGCTCGAGGTGCGCGGCGAGGTGTATCTCCCCCTCAGCGGCTTCAACGAGCTCAACGAGCGCCTGATCGCGGAAGGCAAGAAGCCCACGCCCAATCCCCGAAACGCGGCCGCCGGCTCCCTGCGGCTCAAGGACTCGACCATCACCGCGGAGCGTCCACTGTCGATCTGGGTGCACGGGCTGGGTCAGCGAGAAGGCCTGCCTGCGCAGGGTCACTGGGAGGCTCTCGAGTGGCTTCGTGAGCACGGTTTCCGCACGAACCCGTTCGCCGAACGCCACGAGACGGTCGCTGCGGTAGCGGCTGCGATCAGCGAGTGGGAGAGGCGCCGCATCGAGCTCGATTACGAGATCGACGGCATCGTGATCAAGGTCGATTCCTTCGACCAGGAACGCCGGCTCGGCGCGCTGCACGACCGTCCGCGTTGGGCGCGCGCCTTCAAGTGGGCGCCGATGACCGCGGAGACGAAGCTGAACAAGATCCACATCCGCGTCGGCCGTACGGGAGCCCTGAACCCTTGGGCCCAGCTGGAGCCGGTCGAGGTCGGCGGCGTCACCGTGTCGCAGGCGACGCTACACAACGAGGAGGACATCAACCGCAAGGACATCCGTGAAGGGGACAATGTGATCGTCCAGCGCGCCGGCGACGTGATCCCGCAGGTGGTGGGGCCCGTGCTGCCGCATGTGAAGGGCACGAGGCCGTTCAAGATGCCGGAGCAGTGCCCGCTTTGCGGCGCCGACATCGTCAAGCCGGAGGGCGAGGCGATGCATCGCTGTCCGAATCGTGCGTGTCCGTCGCGCGGCCTCGAGTCGCTGATCAACTGGGTGCAGGCGGCCGCGGACATCGAAGGCGTCGGCGAGCAATCCGTTCGCCGCCTGTGGGACCTCGGTCTCGTGCGGTCGCTTCCCGATCTCTACCGGCTCACGAAAGAGCAGTTGATGGAGCTCGAGGGCTACGGCGAGATCTCGGCCACGAGCGCGATCGAGTCGATCGCGGCGTCGAAGCAGGTGCCGTTCCACCGGGTCCTCTTCGGCCTCAACATCCCGGACGTCGGCTGGGTGACGGCACAGAATCTCGCCCGCCACTTCGAGAACGTCGACCGGCTGATGGCTGCGGCGCAGGAGGACATCCTGGAAGCGGAGGGAATCGGCCCGGAGCGCGCCGAGGCGATCGCGGAATGGTTCTCCGACGAGGCGAACCGCGCGCTCGTAGCGGAGCTGCGTTCGCTCGGGCTCCGCTTCGAGATCGGCGACGAGCTCAAGCCCGTTGAAGGCCCGCTCACGGGCGACACGTACGTGATCACCGGGACGTTGGAGGGCTTCACTCGGGACGAGGCCGCGGCAGCGCTCGAGGCGAAGGGCGCGAAGGTCGTGAACTCGGTGTCCGGCAAGACGACCGCACTGATCGTCGGCGAGGAGCCGGGCAACTCGAAGCTGACGAAGGCGCGCAAGGTCGAGGTCCCGATCCTGTCCGAAGCGGACCTGGTGAAGCTCCTGAAGCGCACGTAAGAGAAACGAGTCTGCGCCGACTCGCGCAAAAACCGTCCGCGCCGGACCCGTCCGACATGTCCTGACCCGACAGGCGTGGGGTCAGACCCGAAACGAAGGAGTGACTGTCACGAAAGCGTGCCGACTATGGAACTACGAGCCGGCCAGGATCTGCGCGAACCGGTCCTGGGCGCGACGGGCCCACCAGTACGACAGGGGATGTCCGTTCTGCACCACTGCGAACGCGTAGCGGCCGCTGACGTAGCCGGAAAGCGACGACGCCGTGTCCGTCGTCCCGGTCTTCGCCAGGACACGTCCGCGCGCGGGCGGCTTGCGCAGCCGATGCTCCAGGGTTCCGTTCACACCTGCCACCGCAAGGGATGCTAGCAGGGCCGGGCCGATAGTCGAATCGGCCCAGGCGGTGTGCAACAGGCTGCCGAGGGCGTTCGCGGTCAGACGGTCGAGCCGTGAGAGGCCCGAGCCGTCGACGATACGCACTCCCATCATCGGCACGGCCGCCTCGGTGAGCGCCTGCGTGACCACTGCTGCTCCCGCGGCGCTCGTGCCGCGGCCGAGCTCCGTGAGGCCGAGCTGCTTCAGGAGCATCTCGGCCGTGAAGTTGTCGCTCTCCCGGTCCATGAAGCGCAGCATCGCCCCGAGCGTCGGGGAGGACACGTTGGCAAGCTGTTCCGACCATTCGTCGGCCGCCGCAGCCCGGACGGGGCCAGCGACGGTGATTCCCGCCTTCCGCAACGCGTCGCGAAAAGCCGTTGCCGCAGCAAGTGCCGGCGAGCGAGTCACCACGCGCCCGACGCGGGCGCGGTCGACCACGAGAGCGGAAAGAGGCGGAGACTCGTCGAGGAAGAAGCTTGGCTTCCAGCCGGCCACGATGCGCCGCGTGTCGTAGGCGCTCTCGTCGCCGCTTACGCCTCCCGTCACGCTCCGAATTCCCAATGACTTGACCTGCGCCGCGAGCGCGCGGAGGTCGGCACTGGAAAGCGTGGGATCGCCGTTTCCCTTGAGGACGAGGGTGCCGGTCCACTGCGTTCCATCCTGCTGGCCTTCACCGAGCACGTCCGTCTCGATCCGGAACGCCGGCCCGAGGCGGGCCAACGCCGCGTAGGTGAGCGGCAGCTTCTCGTTCGACGCGGGAGCCAAGGGTCGACCCGGGTTCTGCTCGAAGAGGACGGCGCCTGAAGCGAGGTCGAGCGCGACGGCACCCGATCGTGCCGGAGCGACATGGGGGACATGCAACGCACGGGCGAGCCGGCGCTGAAGCTGCGAGTCCTGGGTCGGCCCCGCCGCCGGCGTCGCCGCCGGTGCCGCAAGGGCGATCAGCGCAAAGATGGAAGCAAGAAAACGGCGGCTCACGCGCGATCCATTTTTCGAATCTGACCCAGTTGGGTCAAGAAGATGGGCCGGTGCAGGGTAGAAGATAGTCCGGGCGGCCCATGTGCTCGGCGGGTCGCAGACTCGATACTTGTTCGGATCCCGGCAATCCACGACGAAGCCCCTCATTGATCCAGGACGAGATCCGCTCGCTGCTCGACGCGCCGCCCGACGGGGAGGATGCGCCGACCATCGACGCCATCGAGCACACGCTGACTGCCGGATATGCCAGAGCGCTGGCGCTGGAGGCCGAGCGCTGGCGGCTCGAGCGCAGGATCGCGACGGTGGCGGCACAGCTCGGTCGGAAGTCGCAAGACGACCAGCACTCCGAGCTGACCGAGCTGGGACAACGGCTTGCTGCGGCCGACGGCGACCTCACCGGACTTCGTGGGCTCCTTTCCTCGCTGCGTAGCCGCGCGGACGAGGTCCGGCAGCCGTCTGGTCAAGCGTCTAACTAGGGGAATGACATACTTGACACACCTGCGGTGAAGTAGTAGAGTCACCTGTATGGCTAAGGAAAAGGCGCTCCCCACCAGTCTCATCGAGGCGATCCGGTACTTCTCCGACCTCGATATCTGCACCTCGTTCGTCGCCAAGCTCCGCTGGCCCAGTGGCCCGATCTGCCCGAAGTGCGGAGGGGTCGACCACTCCTATCTGACCACTCGCCGCATCTGGAAGTGCAAGGCCTGCAAGAAGCAGTTCAGCGTCAAGGTGGGGACAATCTTTGAGGACTCGCCACTCGGACTCGACAAGTGGCTCCCAGCCGTCTGGTTGATCGCCAACTCCAAGAACGGAATCAGCTCCCACGAACTCGGACGGGCGCTCGGCACCACCCAGAAGTCCGCCTGGTTCATGCTCCACCGTATCCGGCTTGCCATGCAGACCGGCACGTTCGAGAAGTTCTCCGGCGAGGTCGAGGTCGACGAAACCTTCATCGGGGGCAAGGCGAGGAACATGCACAAAACAGATCGGAAGAGAAAGATCACCGGCACCGGAGGGCACAACAAAGCAAAGGTGCTTGGCATGATCGAGCGTGACGGCAAGACAGTCCGTGCAGAGGTTGTCTCTGACCTCGCGCGTTCCACCGTTCACAGCTTTGTACGAGACAGAGTTGAGTCTGGTTCTAGCCTCTACACCGACTCGGCAAGTGCGTTCAGCGGACTCGATTCCGACTATGACCACCGCGTTGTCGATCACGCCGAGTGCTATGTCAACGGTCAGGTTCACACGAACTACATGGAGAACTTCTGGTCACTACTGAAACGCGGACTCCACGGCACGTATATCAGCGTGGAGCCGTTCCACCTTTTTCGTTACCTCGATGAGAGGGTGCTGACGTTTAACCTGAGAGAGCTTGACGACTACGGTCGTTTCGAGTTCGTGATGCGGTCTGT
>Ga0207646_10004818_pt1 | contig 14463 bp, 8 predicted proteins | sample KBSK5502metaG_FD_184343 | JGI IMG/M metagenome (GOLD analysis project Ga0207646, IMG submission 184343) | Corn, switchgrass and miscanthus rhizosphere microbial communities from Kellogg Biological Station, Michigan, USA - KBS K5-50-2 metaG... | ecosystem: Host-associated > Plants > Roots >... | reverse complement strand
ACTGAAGCGAGCAAGTCGTCGGACCGCATGCGCTGAATCTGAGGCGGAATCTTGGCGCCACCCTGGAAGCGCAGCAGGGCCAGCGCTCTCATCGCATCCCAGCGCCAGCGCGTACCGAAGATGGGCGAAGCCAACGCAGCCTGCTCTAGGATGGGCTGAACGGTTTCCGCTTGCAGGAAGTGAAAAACATCGGCCAGCGGAAAGCTGTGCTGCTCGGCCAGCGCGATGTTCAGGCCATTGTCCGTGGCGGCGGCCTGGAGTTCGAAATTAAAGCTGCGGCAGAAACGCTTGCGCAGTGCCAGTCCCCAGGCCTTGTTGATGCGACCGCCAAATGGAGCGTGGATGACAAGCTGCGTGCCGCCACCTTCATCGAAAAAGCGCTCAGCGATGATTGTGCTTTGTGTAGGCACGTCACCCAGCACCGCACGCCCTTGCAAGATGTACTCAATTGTCTGCTCGGCGCCGGAGTCGTCCAGTCCGCACTCCTCTTTTAACCATGACACTGTTTGAGCGACAATGGGCTGAGTTGGTGAGAAACCGACCGGTGAAATATTCGGTAGCATCTCACTGATTTTTCTTCGCAGGTCAGCAAGATGGGAAGACAGCTCGGCGGTCCGAGCCGGCGCTTCGCCCAGCCAGAAAGGAACACTGGGAGGTGCACCGTGTGCATCTTCCACCAGCACGCGGCCGGATTTCCCCTCGATGCGGCGGATACGCCAGGAGCTGTTGCCGAGCAGGATGATGTCATCGCGATTGCTCTCCACCGCGAAGTCTTCGTCGAGGGTGCCGACGATCGTGCCTTCGGGCTCCGCAACCACGGTGTAAAGAGCTGTATCTGGAATTGCGCCACCACTGGTAATTGCTGCCAGGCGGCTCCCGCGTCGCGCTCGCAAGCGTCCGTTCACGCGGTCGCGATGCACGTACGCTCCATAGCGTCCTCGCCGCGCCGCAATGCCCTCCGAGAGCATTTCCAGGATGGAATTGAAGGTCTCGCGCCGCAGGTTTCGATAGGGGTATGCTCGTCGCAGCAATTCGAAAAGCTCGTCCTCGCCCCACTCTTCGGCTGCGCAGGCAGCCACGATTTGTTGCGCCAGCACATCCAGCGGCGACTCCGGAATCATGAGCCGATCCAGATCCCCATGCCGGATCGCCTGCACCAGCGCCGCACACTCCAGTAATTCATCACGAGTGGTGGAGAATATTCGTCCTTTTGGAACCGCGCCCCGCCAGTGACCGGAGCGTCCCACGCGCTGTAGTGCGACCGCGATCGACCGAGTGGAACTGATATGACAAACCAGATCAACTGTGCCAATGTCAATTCCCAGTTCGAGTGATGCGGTAGCCACCAGAACCCGAACTTCGCCGCTCTTCAACTTCCGCTCAGCGGTCAGGCGCAGCTTGCGTGACAAACTGCCGTGGTGGGCTGCCACGGCTTCCTCGCCCAGGCGCTCGGCCAAATGATGCGACACGCGCTCCGCCAGTCGCCGCGTATTCACAAAAACCAGGGTTGAGCGATGCTGCCTCGCCAAATCGGAGATGCGGTCGTAAATCTCGTCCCACATCTCGTTGGTCGCAATTGGCCCCAGTTGGCTGGCAGGAACTTCGACGGCGAGATCAAGCTCCCGCTTGTGCCCGATATTGACGATGATCGGGGCGGGCCGTCCGTTTCCAGTAAGAAAGTGCGCGACTTCTTCTATCGGCTTCTGGGTAGCTGAGAGCCCGATGCGCACGAGTGCAGGTTCGCTTGCGTCCGGCACGAACGGGAAGGTCACGGCTTCAGCGGTGCCGCACGACGCTCGCTGACCGCTTGTCGTTCCGAGGGCCTTTAGGCGCGAGGAATCTAGGCCTCCCGTTTCATCTGACGAGCTTTGGGGTGGCGCAGCGCTTTCAGCGCTGCGATCAAAGCTTCCTTCAGTGTCGGCTTTAGCCGCTGAGGTAATGCCCAGCGCCTCTCTTCGCAGCGCCTCTAACCTCTCCAGCGACAGCGTGAGGTGAGCGCCGCGCTTGTCGTCGGCGACGGCGTGGATTTCGTCGACGATTACGGTCTCGACATCCCGCAAAATCGCCCGGCTCTTTTCTGCGGTAAGCAGGATGTAGAGCGATTCCGGCGTCGTGACCAGAATGTGTGGCGGGCGCTTCAGCATAGCCCGGCGCTCGTGCGCAAGCGTGTCGCCGGTGCGGACCGCGGTGCGAATCTCGGGCATAAGCAACCCGCGCTCACCCGCCATCTGCAAGATTTCCCCCAGCGGAATTTCGAGGTTCTTCTGGATGTCGTTGCCTAGCGCCTTCAGCGGCGAGATGTAGAGAACTTCGGTGCGGTCTTGGAGGTCGCCAGCCAGAGCTTTGCGCACCAGTCGGTCAATGCAGGCTAGGAATGCTGCCAGAGTCTTGCCGGAGCCTGTGGGTGCCGAGATGAGGGTCGTGTGCCCGGCCAAGATATGCGGCCATCCCTGCTCCTGCGGTTCGGTAGGAGTTTCGAAGCGGCGGACGAACCACTCCTGCACCAAGGGATGAGCCCACTCCAAGGAACTGGGAATCACGAAAGACATTGGCAACATTTTACCCACAAAATCGTGCTTTCGCAAAATGTTCGCCTAAGGGCTGTCTTTTGGTTATCTTCCGCCCCAGATCGTAGTGGCATGAGCTTAGAGGAAGATGTGGCCTCCCAGACGACGGTTATAACCGTATCGAGGTTCAGACTGCGACGCTAAGGCTAAAAGCTGGACAGCTCAAAATGCTAGAATCCCGCCAATGCCCAACACTCTCTCTCCCAAACGCCGCGCCAAGAAAATCAAGCTGCTCCTTTTCGATGTAGACGGTGTCCTCACCGACGGCAAGATTTTTGTCTTCCCCGCGCCCGCGGGAGCCTCGCAAACCGTCTTGGGCCACGCTGCACAGCACGGTGGAGTGGGCGGCTTCGGACTTCAGAGCCAGACACTGATCGAAGCCAAGGGTTTCCACGCGCACGATGGCACGGCAATCTCACTCGCCCGTCTGGCGGGCATTAAAACCGGCCTGATCACAAAACGCGTTTCAGAAACCGTGGCCCTGCGTGCCCGCGACCTTAAGATGGACTACGTTCACCAAGGAATTCAGGACAAACTGACTGTATTCGAGGATATCCTCCGGCAGGAAGGACTGCGCCCGGCGGAGGCTGCCTTTGTGGGCGACGATGTGATCGATCTTCCTATAATGCGCAATTGCGGCTTTGCCATTGCTGTCGCCAACGCCCGCAAAGAGGTCAAGCGGCAGGCGCATTTCGTCACTCCGCACGGCGGCGGTGAGGGGGCCGCGCGAGACGCGGTGGAGTACATCCTGAAAGCTCAGGGAAAATGGAAGCGAGTGGTCAGCGAGTACATTGCGAGCGAAGTCCGAAGAAGAGCAGCACTTAGCATTTAGCCATCAGCTTTTAGCCATTGGCATTTAACCCCTTCGAGGTCGGTGCAAGCGTCAGGGCAATCGTGGCGAAGGTTTAATTCTGGCAATCAGTTTCGGCAGTAGCGCTGCCCACACTGTCGTTTACCGGCTAAGTGCCAACTGCCAATTGCTGGTTCTCAAACAGCAAACCCACCGATCGCCTGCTTGGGGCGTGCTCGGGTCGGCAATCGGTGGGCTACCGTTTCTCCTTACTCACCCTGTTGTTTTCAGGAGTATTTACGAATATGAAACCCCACCCGCGCGAAAAGTTTCGCCAGGCCGGTGAAAATTCGAAGCCGGACGTAAATTTATCATTTATCGAGACTTAGTCCGGAATGGCCGGAGGCTTCGCGGACATCAGGGCGGTAAACCGTGGATCTTTCCGCAGCTCCGAGAATTCGGCGTCTTTATAAACGTCGCCGATGTTCTTGTACCCTTCCTCCAGAGCCTTCCGCAAATATTCCAGCGAACGGTCCGGAATCCCCATCTTGGCATAAAGCTTGGCCACGACGTAGTCGTAGTGTGCCCGATCTTCCGGCTTAGACATTTGCGCCGCTATGCCAGTGTGGGACGTGCGCTCAAAGACATCGGGGTCCAGTTGAAGTGCTTCGTGATAAGCTGCGACCGCCTTCTCAAACTCCTTCTTGGAAAAATATGCTGCCCCCAGATTGCTGTAGTAAGAGGCTGCGTCCTTGTGCAGGTCTATCGCCCGCCCGTACTCTTTGATCGACTTCCCGTATTTTTTCTCGATATAATAGACCACGCCCAGATTGTTGTAGGCGTCCGCATATTCTCGGTCGGCCTTGATGGCGTGCTCGAAATCTTTCTTGGCTTGCTTGTAGCGCTGGATCAACAGTTCCGTGATTCCCATCTTATTGAGAATCGCGGAATTATTTGGCTTCTTGGCAAGAGCCGCACTGTAGTAATCCAGCGCATCAAGGTAATTCTTCTCGGCCCTCAATGCATCGCCTCGTTTCTCGAGGTCTTCGGGATTGGCCTGCTCCGAAGGCGGCTCGGCCCGGTGCAGGGGAGGGGGACCGACCTGGATCTGTTCCGGTGGCCCGCTTTGAGCGAGTAGCTTTTGAATACTTAAGAAGCCTAGTAATACGAAGGCGATCCAATAAGAGACGAAGAACTTACCTGGACGCATGTCTGCACCTCCCACGCACAGCCCGGCGAAAATCCCGCGCAAGATTTGCTAGCTCGCCCATAAGCGGGCAGTGCGCTATAGCTAGCGTGGGTTGTTTTCGCCGCTGTTCGGTGGTTTGGACGGCGGTGGTGACGTTTTGTCGTCCTTAAAGATACCCACAAATTTGCCAAAGAAGCCCTTTTTCTTTTTGGCGGGATCCTGAGTGGTTTGGGCTCCTGCCACTGCCGGCTGGCTCCCTGGTTGCGCTGGCGGCAGGACTTTGTCCGAACCGGTGCCAAAAATACGGGAAAAGAAACCGACCACGCCGCCTCCCTGATCGCACGTGTCATGCGGCTCCGTGCCCGCGATGAACGCCGCCGTGTAGCTATCAGGACAGGAAGGTGTTGCTAACCGGTTCGTAGCCTTATCCAATTGCACGTCGACCACGCCCGCCGGCTCTGAGAACGGCTTTACGTCGGAATACTGTGGCAGAGTGATCGCCTTCTTCATGAACTCTGCCCAGATGGGAGCTGCGGTTTGGGCTCCGCTCAGCCGCAGGTCGCTGTAATCGTCGTAACCGACCCACACGATGCACAGCAGGTTGCTGGTGTATCCGGCAAACCAGCCATCATGTGAACTGCCTGTTTTGCCCGCTGCTGGAGCATTGAAGCCTCGAGTGCGCACCGGGTAGGCCGTACCAAAGTTGAGCACGCCTTCCAACATGTTGGTCATCACAAACGCGATACGCGGATCCAGCACCGTGCGTTTTTCCGCATTGAAGTCCATGACCACGTCGCCTTTGGCGTCGCGCACGGAATCGATCAGGATCGGGGGTACCCGAACGCCACCGTTAGCGAATACGGTGTAGGCGCCCGCCAAGTCCAGCGGCGTGGCGTCGTAAGCGCCGAGTGCCATCGCCGGAGTAGGTTTTACCGAGGTAATGCCGGCTGCCTTGGCTATTTCCGCAACCTTCTCGTATCCCACCTCCTCAGCAAGCTTGACGGTCGCGTTGTTCAGCGAGAGTGCCAGGGCATACCGCAAGGTTACGTCGCCGTGGTACTCCTCTTTGTAGTTGCGTGGTTCGTAAATCTGGTCGCCGTAAGAAAATGTCGAGGGCTGATCGGGAACCGTGGAGGCGGGCGTGAGAACAGTGCTGGTGCCGTCCAAAGCGGTATTCAAGGCTGCCGCATAAACGAATGGCTTGAAGATCGATCCCGTCGGACGCTTTGCCGCAGCGTGGTTTAACTGGCTGACCCCATAGTTGCGCCCGCCTACCAGCGCAAGAACTTGACCAGTGTGCGGATCTATAGCTATGAGCGCCACTTGGGCATCTGGTCCGGGCTTGACCTTGGTCTCGTATTTTCCCTTGCCTACTTTCACCCGCTTGGTGCGCATCTTGGTGACTTGCTCGTCCACCAGCTTCATGCCGGTCTCTACTGCTTGGGCAGCGACCTTCTGCAGGTCGGGATCAAGTGTCGTGTAGATGCGGTATGACTGCTCGTTTGCTTCTCGCTCATTGAGTTTGCTGTTCAGGGTGTCGCGCACCATATCGACGAAGTAAGGTGCATCGCTAGCTTCGACGTTGGGCGGAGCCAGCTTTAGTGGCGTAGCTTTGGCCTTCTCCGCCTGATCTTTAGTGATGGCATGGGTGTCCAGCATCGCGTCCAGCACAGTGTTGCGCCGTTCGAGCGCACGTTCCGGATGCCGGTAGGGTGAGAGATAACTTGGCGCCTGGATGAGTCCCGCCAGAAGCGCCGCTTCCGGCAAAGTAATATCCTTCAGATCTTTATTGAAGTACGCTCGCGCTGCTTCGGCAAAGCCGCCAATAGTGAACGATCCGCGTTGGCCCAGGTCTACACGATTGGCGTAAAACTCGAAGATTTGCTGCTTAGTGAACTTCTGTTCCAGTTCGATGGCAATCAGCATCTCCACCAGCTTGCGTTTCAGCGTCTTCTCTGGCGTGAGGAAGAAAGCTCGTGAGAGCTGCATGGTAATGGTCGACCCGCCTTGCTCATGCCGCTGGTGAGTGAAATCCACCCATGCCGCCTCCGCCAGGCGCACGTAGTTCACGCCGCCGTGCTGGAAGAAGCGCCGGTCTTCGATGGCCAGGACGGCATCGACCATAACTTTGGGGATGTCCTGGTACGTGACGATTTGGCGCTTCGACCGTTGTTCGGCATCGAACAGTGCTGTGACTAGCTGCGGTTCCAGTTCGTAGGCGGCGAGATCGCCCCCCGGTTTGCTGGTAATGCTGTCCACCTTACCACCACGAATCGTGATGGTGGCCGGTTCGGGGCTGTGATAGGACTCTGGCCCGGGGTCGATTTCTATGCTGTGACCTACCAGTCGATAGCTACCCAACGGCGATTGGCTATCCTTCTCCGAATAACCTGCTCGCCGGAGCTCAGCAGCAATCTCGCGCGCATCGATTTTTTCGGTAACCCGCACAGTTTTTGGGATGGCATAAATTTTGGCGGAGGTGCTGAACACTGCTCCGCGGAATCGCTTATCGATGATGTGGTCGTACGTAACGTAGTAATAGGAGAAGAAGCCGACCACCAAGGCTGAGAAAATGACAAAGACCCCTAGCGCCGCACGCACAATTGGATCGCGAGGCAGCAAGCTTTTGCCGCTTTTCCCCCGGCTCTTAATTTTCGGTATCTTCAGTTTGATGGCCACGATTTGATGGGCGGAGTCCATCGCTCGGCAGACGCAACCAGTTGCCTCTCTACCTCGACGATGGGCGCGAATCTAAATTTCCAGAGCTGAGGTCACGCGGCGACGTCATTAGTTTTGGATGCGTTTGGTATCCCGTTTCAGCATTATGACTGGAGCGCAGCAACCCCACTCGCCCTATTCTAATTCAATAGGAGTACGGCGCGGGGCTTCGGGGTTGCTACCACACTCCCCTGTTCTTGGACGAGGGATGGAAGTGCAGGTCCAGAGGGTATCCAGGCATGTCCACATGTACGGTGTAGTTCACGTCAATCGAAAGCGTCCCCGTGCCTTGCATCCCGGTACGTTGCACTTTCACCTGCTCCTCGGTGAGCGAGATCTCAAAGTCTTTTGCTTGCTTCAAAACCGCTTTGCGGACATCATCGTCTGTTTTCGTGCTGTACGTGTCGTGCAGGGCTTCGGTCTTAATCATGTCTTCGAACTGGTAGTTGGAGAAGTAAGGGGGAACCAGCAACCATAACCCGTAAATCACAGCAATAACGACTGCAAGCCCGAGGACAAGCTTAAGTGTGCCCATGATACGCTCCGCCTCCGACCGCACGACCGAAGGCGGAAGCTTCAGCGTGCTGGCCTGAACAATTTTTGGAAATAGTCGGTTACGGCGTCGATGCTAGCATCGTGAACTTCCCGAGTCGAGCGCTGAACGATCTCAATAGTACCTTCGGTAACCTTTTTGCCCACGGTGACACGAAAGGGTATGCCCACTAGGTCAGCGTCCTTGAACTTGACCCCTGGCCGCTCGTCCCTGTCGTCCAGTAACACGTCAAATCCGCCGGCCTCGAGTTTGCTCGTGATTTCGAGCGCCGTGGTCATCAACTTGTCTTCGTTCGTGTTGGTCGGTGTAACCAGAATTTCAAATGGAGCGATTTGGGGTGGCAACCAGAAACCGTCGTCATCATTGTTCTGCTCCACGGCGGCGGTCAGGATGCGCTCGATGCCAATCCCATAGCTGCCCATGATTGGAGTGACTTCTTTGCCCTTTCGGTCGAGCACCCGCGCTCCCATTGACTCCGAGTATTTGTAGCCGAGCTTGAAAATGTGGCCAATTTCGACCGCCGCATCGACGCGCAGCGGGGTGCCGCAATTTGGACAGCCTTCATCCGCGGTCACACTGCGCAGGTCGGAATAAGCGGTAGGCTCGAAATCACGCCCTGGCGTGACATTCTTCAGGTGATAGTCTGCCCTATTCGCACCCGCGATCAGGTTCTTGCGGCTTTCGAGTGCTTTATCGACCAGAAGGATGACACCTTCTCCGAAGGCACCGTCTTTCACCGTAGCCACATTGCCAAGACCCACGGGACCAAGGAAGCCGGCGGGAGAGCGGAAGACCTGTTGAATCTCGTCTTCCTGCATCGGGCGACTTTCTTTGCCTCGCAGCGCCGTGGATAATTTCGCCTCATTGAGCTGGTGATCGCCGCGCAACAAAACCACAACTGCACGAGGCTTGGGCTTGCCGGTTTTCGGATCTTCTTCTGTCGTCATCAGCGCAAGTGTTTTGATCTTGTTCTTCGGCGAGACGCCCAGAAAACGAGCTACTTCTTCGATTGTCTTCTGGCCGGGCGTATGGACTTCGAGTGGCTTTCCGTCTCCTGTGGCAGCCAAATCCTCTATCGCTGCGAGTTGGGAGGTGGCTTTCTCCATATTGGCCGCATAGCTGCACTTTTCGCAGCTCACGATCTGGTCTTCGCCGGCCGGCGTGCGCACCACGAACTCGTGCGACTCCGAGCCACCCATCGCGCCGGAGTGTGCCTCGACAATCATGTATCTGAGCCCACAGCGGTCGAAAATCCGGCGGTAGACGTCATAGTGCTTGAGATAGGAAACGTCGAGCCCGGCCGGATCGATGTCGAACGAGTACGAGTCCTTCATAACGAACTGCCGCACGCGCAGCAACCCGGACTTCGGCCGCGGCTCATCGCGAAACTTAGGAGCGATCTGATACCAAATCTGCGGCAACTGCTTGTAGCTGCGAAGTTCCTTGCGTGCGATCTCGGTCATGACTTCTTCTTCTGTCATGCCCAGGCAAAGGTCGGCGCCTTTGCGGTCCTTAAGGCGGAACAGGGTGTCGCCCATCACCGACCAGCGGCCGCTTGCCTCCCAGAGTTCACGCGGGTGCAGCGCCGGCAGATAGAACTCTTGCCCGATCTTGTCCATCTCTTGGCGTACGATGCCGATGACTTTGTTGAAGGAGCGCTGGCCTAAGAAAAGATAGGAATAAATTCCGGCGGCAAGCTGGCGGATGTAGCCCGCCCGCACCAGAAACTTGTGGCTGGCGACCTCGGCATCCGCTGGCGCCTCGCGCAGTGTGGGTATAAAGAGTTCAGACCAGCGATGCATATTGAGAATCCAGAGTAGCACGCCGATGAATATGTCCGACGGCTGCAAGCGGGTTGGGCTGTCGGGAGCGCATCCTGCGCTCCGCATCACCTGCGAGAGAGTGGCCTGCCCTGAACACCCGACCTACATCATCTGCGTTCCCCACAGATCGTGCAGATGCACGATTCCCTTTAACTTCATATCTCCATCCACCACAACCAACGATGTGATCTTCTTCTGCTCCATGATCGCTAGCGCCGTCGCTGCGAACTCGCGACTGGCGATCGTCTTGGGCTCGCGGCTCATGCACTCACCGGCCGTGAGATCGAGCACGTCCTTGCCGCGCTGCTCCAGCAATCGACGCAAATCGCCATCGCTGATGATGCCGACCAGCCTGTCACCTTCTACCACCGTCGTCACACCGAGCTTCTTACGCGACATCTCGTAGATGACGTCCGACATCCTTGTGTCCGGTCTCACTCGTGGTACGGCGTCGCCCGTGCGCATTAGCGCTTCCACCCGCGCCAGACGTTTGCCCAACTTGCCTCCGGGATGCAGATTGGCGAAGTCTTCTTCCTTGAAGCCACGTTTTTCCGCCAGCGCCACAGCGAGCGCGTCACCCAAGGCGAGCATGGTCGTGGTTGAAGCCGTGGGCGCGAGCCCCAGAGTACAGGCTTCTTTGGCAATGGAGCAGTCGAGTGCAACATCGGCTGCAGAAACTAGGTTCGAGATCTTGGCCCCCGCGCCGACTTCGTCACACGTCATGCTGATCAGCGGCACCTGCAATCGCTTAATAGTGGCTAAGAGTCGAAGAATCTCCTCCGTCTCACCGCTGGCAGAGAGTGCGACCACAACGTCTCCCGCTACGACCATTCCCAGGTCGCCATGCACGGCCTCCACGGGATGCATATAGAGCGCAGGAGTTCCGGTTGAATTCAAGGTTGCAGCGATCTTGCGTGCGATAATGCCGCTCTTGCCCATGCCCGTGACCACCACGCGGCCACGGCAGGCATACAGCAAATCAATAGCGCGATTAAATGCCTCCGCCATGGGACCGGCGATGCGGTCCGCCAGTTCGCGCAGCGCTTCCGCTTCGATGCGCACCACGTTTTCCCCAAGGTGTTTCATGGAAAAGAGGATGTTAACAAATCAGAGGAACTTCCGATTGCATGTTCTAGAGCCGTTGCTCACAACGTCTCCCTCTGGAGAGACGACCCATTGAGGGCACGCAGACGGAGCAAACGGCGTTTTCTACAGAAATGCAATTTTTTAGAAGTGCTCGTCCGCAGCCCGCGTTCTTTCACCTAAAGCTTTGGCTTGAATAAGCCGGTCCCATGGTCCTCCCTGCCAATTGTCTTTCTTTTTCTCACTGCGAGTCCATTCAGGCAAGGTGAGGCGCAGGTTGCGCGCCAGGCCGCAGACATACGGTTCATAAAGCGATCGCAGATGCGCCAGCGTTGCCTCTGCTTCGTCTCCGTCATGAAGCCTCAAGCCATGCTCGGCCAGCGTTTTACTGAGGCGAGCCATTTCCTTCGCGGGCAACCGGTCAGGATTATGAGGATCGTAATGCGCGTTCACAACCTGAGCCAAATCCACCACAGCATGACGCGCCATGGCAAACGTCAACTGTGCCTGCTCGGGTCGAATGTTGTTTATCCCGATCATGATTAGAGAGGTCGTGTCGAGGATGGTTGTCAGTGCCGCCAGCCACGATTGATTGCCATGTTGCGAACGGAAAAAGCTCAGCACAGGATACGAGAGATGGCTCTCCAGAATCTCGGCGGCCCAGCGTTCCCAATCGCGCAAGACCGAGTCGAGCACTCCCTGGTCGGGACAGCAGCCTAGTCGCGCCAGCAACTCCGAAGCACTAGGCGGCGAGCCGGCGCGTGCATCCAGCAGCGAGATCTCAATCTCCCGCTTGGAAAATGAGGAGTAAATCGTTGGCAGGTATCCTATGACCACGCCCAGAAAGGCGAAGCCCATGCCGCCTTCCATAACCGTCAGGGCCCGTGCGATCCCCGAAACAGGCGTGATGTCGCCAAGACCCAGCGTGAAAAAAGTTTCCCCGCTCAAATACAACAGTCGCCCGAACGTGATGCGTTCACTGCCAAGTTGCACATGTTCGCCGAGCCCGTACTGCAGCAGTGCGAAACTGAGGATCAGACCAGCCGCCCAAAAGATCAGCAGCATAAGAATCGAGAGCGGCCCGAAGTAGCTGAGGAAAGCTTCCCGTCGACTGGGTGACTGAATGTGGTCCGAAATCTTCAGCCATGGAATCCAGGTATGGCGATAGAACCAGGAGGTCAGCCGGAACGAGCGTTTGACGCGCCGCGGAAGAACGACCGTCTCAAATGCGTCCAGCAGGACGATGAGGATGATAACGATCCCGAAAATGGCGCCGAGCATGTGCATCGAGGTTCTTGCAAACAAAAACTTGATGAGCGAGAGATGGTAGCAGATTCAGAGCAACAATTTGGGGCGTGATGGTCTCACATCATAGCCTTGGCTTGAATAGTTCTAGCTTACGCAAAACCACCGACCAACAAGACGATCGAGGATGGCGCGTGACCACCCCACGGGCATTTTAGAGCCGCAAGCAAATCACAACCCCGATGTATATTAGTAAAGTTTCTCGAGACTGTTTTGCCGCTCCGACCGAACTCGAAGCTCAAATTTGAAGCCTTTGACCTCGCGCCATGAATACCTGTCTGTTCTGCCGAATTATTAGTGGTGAAATCTCCGCCAAGAAAGTCTATGAAGACGAGCACACCTTCGCATTCGACGACATCAATCCACAAGGACCAACCCATGTGCTCGTCATTCCCAAGAAACACATCCGCGGTTTGAAAGAGGCGCAAGTAGAGGATGCTGAACTGGTGGGCCGATGTCATCTTGTGGCGGCACACATCGCGCGCCAGCGCGGAATCGAAGACGGCTACCGCACTGTTCTTAATGTTGGTCCCAACGCTGGACAATCTGTGTTTCATCTGCACGTGCACCTGATTGGGGGCAGAAGTCTGCACTGGCCGCCTGGATAACACCGCTTCACGGGTTCGATAACTTAGCGATTGTTGTGACACGGGTTCAGGCCAGCGTAAGACTTTGTCGTCGCGCCTTCGGGAAGCATCGGGTGCGCTTGCCGGCCCACCTGGCAGACAATCCTGTAATTGGGAGCGGCGATCGATTTGATAACTCCGTAAAACACTGCACGTGCCTCAGCAGTGTAGGTGGGATCAGACCGAGTAACTTACCTCCTCGGAACTGGGTGTACGCGAAAAGACAACCAGTTATCTATGGCAGAATCTGTCGTCTTATGTAAAGCTGCAAGAATCTGCGCCTGGCTTCAAGTCCGAAAAGGGATGCATCTCATGCAAGCGAGCCGGCAGCAATTTCTGAGACCGCAATATTTTTCAAGGCTTGCGGTCACCTTCGTATTGTGTTTCATCGGTGGCAAGGTGGGACTCTCCGTGCCGTTCACCAGCGGCAATGTCTCACCAATCTGGCCGCCCGCGGGCATCGCGCTGGCAGCAGTGCTTCTTTGGGGCTACGGCATGTGGCCGAGTATTGCATTGGCGTCTTTTCTGGTGAACTTTCTGACCCCAATACCGCGTTGGCCAACTCTGGCCATCGCATTGGGGAGCACCTCAAGCGCTCTCGTGGGCGCCTACCTCTTGCGCCGATTTACGGAGTTCGAGCCGTCTCTCGCCCGGTTGCGGGATGTCCTTGGCCTAGTAACGCTGCCTGCATTTGTGAGCACGACCCTTGCGGCTTCGGCGGGAGTCACCAGTCTCTTCCTTGCAGGCGTACAGCCCTGGTCCAATTTTGGTTCAGCATGGCTGGTTTGGTGGCTCGGCGATGCTATGGGAGTGCTGATCATAGCGCCACTCCTCCTAGCCGGCGGCCAGCTGGGTAAGTCTGTCACAGGTTTCCGGTGGCTCGAGCTACTCACGTTATCGATTGGGCTGGTTGTCACCTGTCTGGCGATTTTTGGCGGGCGTATGGGGCTGGCCATACGCGATGACGTGTTGGCCTTCGTCATTTTCCCTTTCGTCATCTGGGCTGCGATTCGTTTCGGCATTGCGGGATCCACCGTGGCGAGTTTCCTCACGGCTGCCATCGCAGTTTGGGGCACAGCACAAGGGCACGGACCATTCATTGAACGCAATGCGTTGCACAACGCTGCCTTGCTGCAGTTCTTTATCGCCGTCACTTCGATCACCGGACTGATCTTGGCTGCGGTAGTGACCGAACGCAGGCACGTCGGGGAAGCCTTTAAGGACAAGGAAAGAGCGCTCACGGCGCTCAAGCAGGCTCAGTACTCGTTACAAGAAGCACACGACTACCTGGAAACGCGGATTCGAGAACGCACTGCTGAACTGGCGGAATCCAATCTCGCTCTCCAAGCGGAGATCAAGGAACGTATTCAGACGCAGGAGGCCCTCGAACGACAAACATTCAAGCTGAAAGAGCAGTCCCACCTACTTGATCTGGCCACCGATGCGATTTTTGTACGCAGTCTGGACGGCACCATCTCATATTGGAACAAAGGTGCGGAACGATTGTACGGGTGGACGAAACAGGAAGCTGTGACACAGGGCTTGGGCAAATTATTGCAAACCAAATTTCCGGTGCCATTTGAAGAAATCAAGCTGAAGCTTTTCCATGAGGGGAGTTGGGAGGGAGAACTCGTACACAACACCCGCAACGGCCGCCGCCTTACCGTGGCCAGCCGCTGGACATTGTGGCGCGACCAGGATGGCACGCCCGTGGGATGGCTACAGATCAATACCGATATCACTGATCGCAAGCGGGCAGAGGAGGATCTTCGCGAGCTTTCCGGCCGCTTATTGTCCTTGCAGGACGAG
>Ga0207646_10004817_pt1 | contig 14466 bp, 12 predicted proteins | sample KBSK5502metaG_FD_184343 | JGI IMG/M metagenome (GOLD analysis project Ga0207646, IMG submission 184343) | Corn, switchgrass and miscanthus rhizosphere microbial communities from Kellogg Biological Station, Michigan, USA - KBS K5-50-2 metaG... | ecosystem: Host-associated > Plants > Roots >... | reverse complement strand
GATCGATTCTGTGTCGCGCACCACGTCGTGACCATCGATGCGCGCGCTGCCTTCACTCGGCTCGAGAATTCCGCAGAGCATCCGGATGACAGTTGATTTGCCGGAGCCGTTCGGACCGAGAAAACCGAAGATAGATCCTTTGCCGACCTTGAACGAAACGTGATCGACCGCGGTGAACGTGCCGAAGCGTTTCGTTAAACCTTCGCACTCAATCATCGCTTCCATGATGTCGATCTATTTCGTGACGTTTGGGAAATAAACGTCCGCCGCCATTCCGGCGCGGAGACGATCGTCATTGTTTGGCAGACGGATCTTCACGCCAAAGACCTGCCGGATTCGGTCCTCGACCGTTTGCACATTGCGCGGCGTGAATTCGGCCTGGCGATTTACCTGCTCGACTTCGCCGGGAAAATCTTTTCCCGGAAACGAATCGACTCGCACGCGGACTTGATCGCCAATTTTAATTTTGCCGAGCCACGGTTCAGGAACGTACACGCGGACCCAAAGATGTTGCGGCAGGAGCAGCGTCGCGACTTCGCCATTCGGCGGAAGCACGTCGCCGACTTTCACGCTTAAAACTTCGAGGATCGATTCCGCCGGCGCGAGGACCTGCATTTCCTTGAGCTGCGCTTCGGTGTCGGCGAGCTGCGCGCGCGCCTGAATCACTTTCATTTGCGCGGCCTCCACATTTTTTTCCTGCGTCTTCGACGCGCTCTCCGCACGTTCGGCGTCATTTGGCGACACGACTTTGCGCGCGAGCAAATCCTTTTGGCGCTTTGCGTCGGACCGCAAAAATTCTAGTTGCGCAGCCGCCGCATCCGCGTCGCGAATCGCGGTGTCGATCTGCGCCGCGGCCAGATCGCGACGCGCGCGCAGTTCCCGGGCTTCGAGTTGGGCGATCATTTGTCCTTCGTGCAAGCGATCGCCTTCTTGTGCGAAAATTTTCTCCACCCGGCCGGCCATGCGCGGACCGACATGCGTTTCGTCCACTTCAATCGTGCCGGAGACAGCGTTTTTGCGTTGATTGCACGCGGACAAAGAGATCAACAACGCGAGCGTCAGCAAGGCGCTGGACGCGATGTCGATCTTATTTCGGCCGAACAATTTTCTCGCCACGTGCATGGAAGCAGCGAAACATGCAGTTGGCTGACGATTCGGTAAAGCGATTCACGATGGCTGGCTATTCAGGAACTCTGTTGCCGCAGAAGCTCGGAATCAAACCGGGAATGATCATCGTCGCGATCGACCCTCCCGATGATTACCGCAAACTCCTCGATCCGATTCCAAGCGGCGTGAACTTCGCGACCCGTCCGGTCGGAAAAACGAAATTCGTTCATCTTTTCGTAAAAGAACGGCGCGTTTTGGAAAATCATCTGCGAGCACTCCGCCAAAAAATCGCGGAGGACGCCGCGGTTTGGGTTTCGTGGCCGAAGAAATCGTCGGGCGTTGCGACGGATATCACCGAAGATGTGATTCGCGCCGTCGCGCTGCCGCTCGGTTTCGTCGACATCAAAGTTTGTGCGGTCGATGAAACGTGGTCGGGATTGAAGTTGATGATTCGACGCGAAAATCGAAAGCTAAGTAATATGAATCCGTTACGGTTTGGTCTCGCTGGCTTGCTGTTGTTTGCGACAACAGCGTGGGCGCAGCTTCGCCCTGTGCACACCTTCTCGATCGTTGCGCGCGATCCGCAGACGGGCGAGTTGGGCGTGGCTGTGCAATCGCATTGGTTCGCCGTCGGCGACACCGTGCCGTGGGCCGAAGCCGGCGTTGGCGCAGTCGCGACTCAATCATTTGCCGATGCGAGCTATGGAAAATTGGGGCTCGATCTGATGCGTGCGGGACGAAGCGCGCCGGACGCGCTGCGCGGATTACTGAACGCCGACAAATCGTGCGAAGTGCGCCAGGTAGCGATGATCGACATCAACGGCAACGTCGCGAGCTTCACCGGCGCGAAAAATATTTCGCCGGCCGGCGGAACAATCGTTGGAGCAAAAGGCGCGCAATTTAATTGCGGCAGCGCGGGCGGAACGCTGCTCGAAGGAAAAGATTTTTCGACGCAGGCCAATTTGATGTCGAACGACAAAATTTGGCCGGCAATGGCGAAAGCATTTCAGGAAACGAAAGGCGATCTAGCCGAGCGAATGATGGCAGCGCTCGATGCGGCGCAAGCCGCTGGCGGAGATACCCGCGGCCGGCAATCGGCGGCGTTGATCGTCGTGAACGGGAAATCCACTGGGCGGCCATGGCACGACGCGCGTTTCAATCTTCGGGTGGATGATTCACCCGAACCGCTGAAAGAATTGCGCAAGCTGGTTCAGCTCGAACGCGCCTACAATCACATGAACGCCGGCGACGAAGCGACGGAGCATCATGACAATGAAACTGCACTGCGCGAATACGCACTCGCCGAAGAAACTGCATCGAAAGCGGAGAACGTGGAACCGAGCCGGCTCTCCGAGATGCGCTTTTGGCACGCGGTCGCGCTGGTCAACATGAAGCGCGTAGACGAGTCACTGCCGATCTTCAAACAAGTTTTCTCCGGCGTTAACGGCGCAAACTGGCGCGAGCTCACAGCGCGTTTGCCGAAATCCGGTTTGTTGCCGGACGACTCGACGCTGATTAAGAAAATCCAATCGCAATGAAGCCGCGCATTCTCGATCACATTGATCTGCGTGTTAAAGATTTCGCGCGCGCGATGAAATTCTACGGCAAACTGCTTCCCGCGCTCGGTTTCACGTGCGATCGCTCGGACGAAACGTGGGGAACGTTTTATTCCGCTGGTGGCGACAAGCCGTCCGAGTTCTTCGGGTTCACCGAAGATCGACATCATCAGCCGAACGGGACGCGGATTTCGTTTTGGGGTGAGACGCGCGCGGATATCGATCGAATCGCGAAGCTCGTAAAAGAGATCGGTGGCAAGAATTTGGAAGGCCCGGAAATCTGCGCCGAGTACAGCCCGGGCTATTACGGATTCTTTTTCGAAGACCCCGACGGGAACAAATTGGAAATCTGTTCTCGGGAGAATCCAATCGTTGCGGAGTAAGCGAACCTCAACGAGGGATTGAACCGATGAGCGCCCATCCGCACGAGCTCGCCATTTTGCATGGCAAGCGGCGTGTTCGTTATCTCAAGATCATCGCGCTCTTCAAAATTCTTAAAGGCACTCTTCTTTTCGGGCTCGGCTTCTCGCTTCTCTTTCTCAACAGCCGGCCGGTCTGGCTCGATCAAATTTCAGATTGGGCGGATGACCAATTGCTTTTGCATCACAGCAAAACTGTCGTTTTTCTCCTGAACAAGCTCCAGGAGGCGCTTTCCGGCGGCGCGCTGCGCGCGACTGGAATTCTTTCGCTCTTTTATTGCGGCGTACTCTTTACCGAAGGCATTGGCGTTTACATGCAAAAACGCTGGGCCGAATTTCTAATGATCTTTGCCACCGCGGCGTTGATTCCGCTCGAGATCAGGCACACCTGGCGCAGCCTGCTTTTTCACCGTCCCATTATTGCGCCGTTAATCTTGCTGTTAGCAAACTGCTTCATCGTTTGGTTTCTCTACATGGTGCTGCGACGCGACAAGCATCCAGACATTCAGAAACCAGAGCGCGAACTGGCGGAAACTCGTTAATACGGCACGACGCCAAACTCTTCGAGCGCGCGAATCGTTTTTTCCATCGGAAGTCCCACTACGTTTGTGTAGGAACCGTCAATCTTCTCGATGATCTCTTTTCCAAAACCCTGCGCAGCGTAGCCCCCTGCTTTGTCGAGTGGATTCACGCGCTTGAAGTAACTTTCGATCTCATCCCGATTGAGTTTACGAAAGTGCACGCGTGAGATTTCGTAAAAGCTTGTCGATCTTGCCCGCCACCGGACGGACTCGCCGTGGCGAGCTCGAGCAAGGTTGCAAATGAAAACCGAAGTGCAAACCTCGTGCGCTCGTCCGCTCAAGCGCTCGAGCATCGCGATTGCCTGATTCTTGTTTGCCGGTTTTCCAAGAACGTGATCGTCGATTGCGACTAAAGTGTCTGCGGCCAGCACAACTTTTTTTGGATGCGCGCGCGCAGCTGCCAAAGCTTTCCGGCCCGCGTTGAGCGCCGTGAGCTCGCGCAAGGTTAGATCGACATCGACTCGTTCTTCGACGTTTGGGCCAAAGGTTTCGAAATCGAATCCTGCTTCCGCGAGCAATTCACGCCGGCGCGGCGAGTTGGAAGCGAGCAACAACTTCGAACGCACGCGCGAATATTTCTCGCGGCTACCGCGTCGTGGACGGCGAGGCCGTTGCGTTGCCAGCCGGCGGCGGAGGACCGACCGGAGCTTTCACTTCTTGAAATTCCTTCGGCACCTCGAACTCCGCTGCGTTCAACGAATCTTGCTTGATCGACATGATCGTCGTCACGACCTGATTGTTGCCCACCGAGATGACCGTCTTGAGCGGCAGGCCGGCAAAATCGGTGTAGTCAGGCATCCCGAGATTGCTCGGCTTCCACGCGCCCGCGATTGGCGCCTGCATCTGTTTCAAAATGTTTTGCGCGTCCGGATATTTTGGTGCGACCCAAAACGAGGCTTTGAATTGCGGAGTTTCATAAACGTACTCCTCGGTTTCGTAGCCGTTGATCGTGTCCTTTTTGCCCGTTGAGGTAAGTTTTTTCTCGGCCGCCGGTTTGTCAGCGTTGAACTTACTGATCGTTTCCGCGGCGGCCTTCATTTGCTCGGCGGAAATCCGAACAAAACTTTTTTGATCGACAATCAAATCGGTCATCTCGCCTTTCTTGCCGTCAATGATCCGGACCGGCTGCGACGGGGCGTCGATCCGTTCCCTGTCCCCTTTAACTTTGACCGTGACATCGCCTTTTTGGCCGCCGGCTTCGACCCTTTGCTCAATGGTGAGATCGCCGCGGGCGGAAGTGATTAAGCCAATCGCAATTAGCGAATAAAGAATGGCGAATTTTCTCATTCGAGTAGCTAAGACGCCGTAGAGAAAATAGCAAACGCGGTCCGAGGTGCGAGGTCCGAGCCGGACTGGCACTTCACTGGCGTTGGACTGGCACCAGTTGCGACAAAAATCGCTTGGCAGTATGACGCAGTCGCGGCAGTTTAATCGCCCCGAGCGCGCGGGTGTAGCTTAATGGTAAAGTTCCAGCCTTCCAAGCTGGCCATGAGGGTTCGATTCCCTTCACCCGCTCCAGCCTTATTCGTTAGGCGAAATCAATTCGCGATGTCGCCACGCGTAGCCGAGCGCAGAATAAATTGTCAGCGCTACGGTAATCCAAACCAGCACCGGTCCCGCTTCGTCCCATGTCCGGACCCACCATGTCGATCCTTCATTCACGTAGCCGAGCTCGTGAAGTGAAAGCATTACAAGAAAGAAAATTACGGTTATCACCTGCCAGGAAGTTTTTTGTTTACCGAGCATTTCGGCCGGCAAAATTTTTCCTTTCGCGCTCGCCATCATTCGCAAACCGGTGATCAAAAAATCTCGGGCCACCACCGTCGTCGCCGCCCAGGCCGGCACCGCTTTGAGCGGCACCAGGGAAATGAATGCCGCCGCGATCATGATTTTGTCCACCAGTGGATCCATTAACTTTCCAAAATTGGTCACGATGCCGTAACGCCGCGCGATCTCGCCGTCGATAAAATCACTTACCCCAGCGAGCAGAAAAACGATCAAGGCGACAGTGCGTCCATAATGCCAGGAGGAATTCAGTGCCGCGACAAACACAATCGTCAGCAGTAGTCGGCTGAGAGTTAAACGATTCGCCCAATTCATTTCGCTGTGATGCTCGCTAGGCGAGGCTTGCCCGTCGGAGCCTTAGCGAAGGCGGGTTTTTTCCAGATCGGAACTTTCTCCTTCAATTCGTCGACAATCCATTTGCTTGCATCGAACGCCACGCCGCGATGTTGCGCGCATACTCGGAGAAATAGCGACGGCTCGCCTGCCCGCACAAAGCCGATCCGATGGTGAAGCCGAACACGCGGCAATTGAAATTTCTCGGCTGCGGAATCCGCAATCATCTTCATTTGATGTTCCGCCATCTTCGCGTGCGCTTCATAGTCGATTCCCTCAATCTCGCGGCCGTCCTCAAGTTCTCGCACAACTCCCCAAAAATCGACGACCGCGCCCGACTGAAGATCGACGTCGGCTTCGGGCGTTTCCAATCGCGCTGTGGTCAACAAAACTTCTGAAACGGAGTTTGCCATTACTTCCAATCGCTCGTTAGATTGTAATTCCTGCGCCTTTGGAAGAAAGGAGACCGAAAATGACTGCGAATCAATGTGATATTGGCCTGATCGGTTTAGCCGTGATGGGCGAGAACCTCGTCCTCAACATGGAATCAAAAGGTTTCTCAGTCGCCGTTTTCAATCGCACGACTGATGTGACCGACAAATTCGCGGCTGGTCGCGCCAAAGGAAAAAATATTCAGCCGACTCGCACGATGGAAGAATTCGTCGGCGCGCTCAAGAAACCGCGCAAAGCGCAGATCATGGTTAAAGCTGGCGGACCGGTCGATGCAGTCATCGGTCAACTCGCGCCGCTCTTCGAAAAAGGTGACGTCATCATCGACGGCGGCAATTCTCTCTTCACCGACACGCAACGCCGCTGCAAGGAGCTCGAAGGAAAAGGAATTCACTTTGTCGGCATGGGCGTTTCGGGCGGCGAAGAAGGCGCGCTCAAGGGTCCGTCGCTCATGCCCGGCGGCCCGCGCGCTTCGTGGGAAATTATCGCGCCCATTTATCGGAAGATCGCCGCGCAGGTCGACGGCGAACCGTGCTGCCGTTACATGGGCCCCGACGGCGCCGGTCATTACGTCAAAATGGTCCACAACGGAATCGAGTACGGCGACATGCAGCTGATCTGCGAGGCCTACGCGATTTTGAAAGATGTCGTCGGCATGAACGACAAAGAACTGGCCGACACTTTTACCGAATGGAATAAAGGCGAGCTCGACAGTTATTTGATCGACATCACGTCGCAGATTTTTCGCAAAAAAGATCCCGATACTGGCAAACCGCTGGTCGATGTGATTCTCGACAAGGCCGGCCAAAAAGGGACCGGCATGTGGACGCTCCAATCCGCGATCGCCCAATCGGTCGTCATTTCCACGATCAACGCCGCCGTAGAAGCGCGCGTGATTTCCTCACGAAAAGATGAGCGCGTCGCCGCTTCGAAAATCCTTCCGCAACCAAAGCCGAAAAAATTTACCGGTGACCGGAAAAAATTAACCGACGCCGTGCGTAATGCGCTTTACGCATCGAAAATTGTTTCCTACGCGCAAGGGATGGAGCTGCTCGGCGCGGCGAGCAAACAATACAATTGGAACCTGAACTTCGGCGACATCGCCACCATCTGGCGGGGCGGTTGCATCATTCGCGCAAAATTTTTGAACTGCATCGTTGACGCTTACAAACGCGATAAAGATCTGCACAATTTGCTGCTCGATCCCTATTTCACCGACATCATTAAGAACACTCAGGACAATTGGCGCGTCGCGGTTTCAACAGCAGTCGAATTCGGCGTCGCTGTTCCTGCATTCTCCGCATCGCTCGCTTACTTCGACAGTTACCGCTCGGCGCGTTTGCCATCGAATCTGTTGCAAGCCCAGCGCGATTTCTTCGGCGCCCACACCTACGAGCGCGTCGATAAACCAGGCGTCTTTCACACTGAGTGGATGGAATCCGATCACGCACCGGTGCAAAAATCCGCGCCGCCGAAAGAAGGCGCGCCTCGTCACGCCGGCGAGTAGTCGAAATTAACGGAAATCGTGCGACTCGCTGCCGGCGAGTTCGCCATGCGCGAGCGGTTTGATCTCGCGGGTTTTGATGAGCACGACGTTATCGGAATTCTGCACTTCGCCTTCGATCACGAGAAAATCTTCTTCGGTGATGAGCAGCCGATAACGCTCGAACAGATCCGGATCGACAATCGCGTTCGAAACCCCGGTCTCATCTTCCAAGCTCACGAACACAAAACCTTTGGCCGTCCCGGGTCGCTGGCGGCAAATCACATTCCCGGCGATTTGAATTGTCGATCCATGTTTTGCTTTCGCGAGATCGATCGCGCGCCAAATGTTCGGCAATTTATCGCGAAGTAATTTCATCGGATGCGGGCCAGCGGTTAAATTCATGGTTCGATAGTCCGCCGTGACCCGTTCCTGGACCGTCATCGCGAGCAGCGGGGAAGACGATGTCGATCTTTCGGTTGCCAAATCATCATGCAGCGGGAGCTCGGCCTTCCACATCGCCGCGCGCCGATGTTTTGCGAAACAATTGAACGCCCCGAGCTCCGCCAGGGTTCGCAGTTCTTCTTTCGAAAGCGAGACGCGCCGTTTGAAATCTTCGAGCGACTTGAACTGATGCTCATTTCGCGCGCGCTCGATCTGCTCGCCGTGTTCCTGGCGCAATCCGTTCACCACGCAAAAGCCGAGCCGAAAGGTGTTGTCGTCCAAAACGGTGCAACGCCAATCCGATTTTTTCACGCACACTGGTTTAACCTTCACGCCGTGCCGCTGCGCATCTTTCACGATCGTCGCCGGCGTGTAAAAGCCCATCGGCTGATTGTTGATCAGGCTCGCGTAAAATTCCGGCGCACGATGCACTTTCAGATATGCGCTGGCGTAGGCGAGAATCGCAAAACTGATCGCGTGCGACTCCGGAAATCCGTAAAGCGCGAATGAGGTGATCGCTTGAATGATCTTGTCGATCTTGTCCGACGCGATGTTTTTGCGCTCCATTGCCGCGCGCAACTTCACGCTCACCTTGTTCATTCGTTCTTCCGAGCGATGAAAACTGAGCGCGCGCCGCAGCTCTTCCGCTTGGTCGCCGGAAAAATCGGCCATGATCATCGCGATCTTGAGCATCTGTTCCTGGAACAACGGCACACCGAGCGTGCGCTCGAGCACCGGTTTTAATCGCTCGTCGAAATATGTGACCGCCTCCTTACCGGCGCGCCGATTTAAATACGGATGCACCATGTCGCCTTGAATCGGCCCCGGCCGGATGATCGCGACTTCAATCACGACGTCGTAAAAACATTTCGGTTTCATCCGCGGCAACGTCGCCATTTGCGCGCGGCTTTCGATTTGAAAAACACCGATCGTGTCGGCGTGCTGCATGATCTCGAACGTTTTCTCGTCGTCTTTCGGAATGTGCGCGAGATCGAGTGGACGCCCGCGTTCGCGGCAGAGCTCGAGCGCGTCCTGCATCACCGACATCATGCCGAGACCAAGTAGATCGACTTTTACAATGCCGAGGTCTTCGCAATCGTCCTTGTCCCATTGCGCGACCACGCGCCCCGGCATCGATGCGTTTTCCAACGGAACGAACGAGCTGAGTTTATTCTGACAAATGATCATTCCGCCCGAATGCTGGCCGAGATGCCGCGGCAATCCGTAGATCGCGTGATACAACCGCACGAACGCCGGCATCCGCGGATGATTTTTCGGCAAGCCGGATTGCTCGATCTGCGATTCCAAATCGAGTGTGTGCGGGAAATCGCCGTTCGCGAACAAGTGCGAGAAGCGATCAAGAATGCTCGGCGAAAAATTCAGCGCCTTGCCGATCTCGCGCGCCGCGCTCCGCCCGCGATAACTGATCACGTTCGCGGTCATAGCCGCGCCATGTTTACCGTAGCGGCGATAAATTTCCTGGATCACCGATTCGCGGCGATCGCCGCTTGGAAGATCGAGATCGATATCTGGCCAACCCTTGCGGCTTTCGTTGAGAAAACGTTCGAAAACTAAATTATTGCTGACCGGATCGACCGGCGTGATCCCGAGGCAATAACAAACGGCGCTGTTCGCCGCGCTGCCCCGGCCTTGGACCATGATGTTGTGCTCGCGACAGAAATTCACGATGTCCCAAACGATCAAAAAATATCCGGGGAACCCGAGTTTGATAATCAGCGCGAGTTCTTCCTCGAGCTGGCGTTTTATTTTCGCGCTCACTGCCGCGTAACGCTGTTGCGCGCCGAACCAAACTATTGTTCGCAGAAACGAATCCATGCTGTGTCCGGACGGCACCGGATATTCCGGAAATTCGTAGCCGATATTTTCCAGCGAAAATGTCAGCCGGTCCGCCAGACGCGACGTGTTCTCGATCGCTTCCGGCAAATCGCGAAAAATTTCCCGCATCTCGCGATCGCTCTTCAAGTGACGCTCGGCGTTTTGGGTTAAAAGTTTGCCGGCGACGTCGAGATGCGTGTGCTCGCGAATGCAGGTGAAGACGTCCAGCACTTCGCGCCCGTACGGTTTCGCGTACTGCACGCCATTGGTCGCGATCAACGGTAGGCCGGTCGCGCGCGCAAGATCGACAAGTTGGCGGTTGATCTGTTCCTCACCGCGAATGAAATGCCGCTGAATCTCAACGAACAAATTTTGTTCACTGAAGATCGACAATAATTTTCGGAGCCCGTTGTTGAGAAGTGACGCGTTGAACAGCGCGACCAAACCTTCCGCGAACTGCGGCAGCTCATCCCATTTGATTTCGCATTTGCCTTTTTCGCTGCGGAGATGTGCCTGAGTTAAAAGTTCGCACAAATTTTTGTAGCCGGTCCGGTTTTCAACCAATAGCGGCAAAATAGAAAAATCTTCCATCGACAATTCCGCGCCGATGATCGGACGCACGCCATGTTCGCGCGCGGCGACCGAAAATCGTTGCGCTCCGTAAACACCATTGCGATCGCACAACGCGATCGCCGGCATTTCCAGTTCGGCTGCGACTTCAGCCAGTTGCTCGGGGAACGATCCGCCCCGCAAAAAACTGAATGCGCTGTTGGCCCGTAATTCTACATATCCCATTTAACAATTTAACAATTCAATGATTCAGCGATTGGATTAGTCATAAATCCCATCGATCGCCCATTTGTTTGCCGACTCATGCGCGCGCACGATCTCGCCGTTCTCGAGTTGTATGTCGTACTCGGCGCGGGCCCACGCTTTTTCGTCCCACCAATTTCCCGAAAGTAAAAACGGCCCGGCCTGATCGATAATTTGCCCGCGGATCTTGTCGCTGTGGAGATGTCGATCTTGTGAAATGAAAATGGCCGCGCTCGTCGGCGGCCGAAATCTTCGTAGCGCCGGTTTTTCCTGTAGCGGCGGTCTATGACCGCCGTCCGGGCGATTGAGGTCAATCGCCGCTACCTGCCAGTCGAACGCTTCCATTTGGAACGCGTCCGACCGATGCGTTTCTTCGAGCACTGGCGTGCCGACGCGATCGTTCCCGACCAGCGCGGTCAATCGCGCCAACGTTTCATAAAGCTGATGCTGATTTCGAAGCGCCGTCTCGAACAATCCAAATTGCTGCGAAACGGGTCGAATCGGCTGCGCGCTGAGCGCGACGGCAACGATCGGGTGCTCGGATTTAAAATTTTCCAGATGCGTGTGGAGCATCCGGAAGAGAAGATCGACATCGTTCGTCGGCTGCGGGATTTTGAAAGTGCGAGCCGCACTGGCATTTGTCGCTGTTGCGACAGATTCATCGTGGCGCGAATTCGAGAAAGTGATGGTGAGCGTGAGTTCGCGCGCGACGAGATAAATGTTGCTTAAGCGCAGAGATAATTGTTCGAGAAAGCGCCGGAGAATGAACAGTAACGGCTCAGCGGTCTCGATCTCGTGATCAAACTCAAAACTTTCGAGAAAAGTTTCGGGCGGCTGAACAAATTTCAACGGGCGCGTGGCGGTTCCGTTCGCCCGTTCCCAGAGCCGGACCGCCTCGGCGCCGAGTCGGTCTCGCAGTTCTTCTCTATTTAGAGCAGCCAGCCGCCCCAGCGTGTGAATCCCCCATTTGCGAAGAATTTTGAGGATTTGCTCTGTTGACTCCGAGCTCATAGCTCCAAGCTCCGAGCTTCCAAGTGTCATGCCGCCAATTTACGGCAAATCAGGCTATATGTTCAAGTGAACAGTTTTACGGAGGCCAATACTATTGAGCTTGCGCCCCCTCCGTCGACAACTACGGGGTGGCAAGGAGGCGCGTTTTCATCTCGTCGGAAAGTGATGAGTTCGCGACCCATTGGCTGGCACGGTCGGGATCGCTTTTCATCCAGCTCGAGACAACTGTTTCGAGCTGGTGATCGCGAGCGTTTTCGTTCCCGATGGATTGCGCCCATTCAAGGGCAGTTTGCGGATCGGTGGTGATGAGGCGTTGAACAAGCGCGGTCACGCCGACGTCCCGAGATTTGCTGTCAGGCAAAGTTTCCAGCCACGCGCCGGCCGCGGAAGTGTCGTGTTGCGCCCAACGATTGATCAGGCTTTCACACGCGCGATCGCGATTCGGTCCTTCTGATAAAGACGCCGCCCATTTGCTCGCCGATTGCGGATCAGTCGCGGCCCAATTCCAGACCACGCCCGCGGCCGCATTCGCTTGCAACTGACCGGGCGGAAGTCGCGTGAGCAAACTCGCCGCCTGCCGCGGATCGTCCTCGGCGATGACAGAAATGATTCCGGGCAAAAGTGAATTGCGTGTGCCCACTTCGCCCAAACTTTCGGCCCAATGGAGTACGGCCTGCGCGTCGCTCCGCGCCCATTGCCGGCAAATATTGTCGAGCAGCGTGTTGCGATCGTCGCCTTTCCCCGCGCGCCAGGCGAACTCGGCTGCGGCCTGCGGATCGTTCTCGCTCCATTGCGACGTAATGTTGTTGAGCGCGTTCCGGCGAAGCTGACCTTCGGGAAGTTTTTGCGCCCAATTGATCGCGGCCTGGAGATCGTTGTGCGCAAGCTGGATCGACAAAAAGCTAATCGCGTTCTCCTGCGATTTGCCGGCCGGCATCGAACTGACAAACGCTTCCGCTCCGGCCGGATCGTTTCCAATCCAAACGTTGAGCACACTGCGCAATGCGTTTTCGCGGGCCTCGCCCGCTGGCAAACTTTGGGTCCACTCCAACGCCGCATTCAAATCGTTTCCCGCCCATTGCCGCGCGACGTTGGCAATTGCCTGATCTCGCACCTGGCCGGGCGGAAGCGACGTGAGCGCGTGAGAAGCTTCTTCGGGATCTTTGTTGGCCCAGGCCGAAAAAATACTTTGCTGCGCGCGGAGTCGCTCCTGGTCCGAATGCAGATTATTCGCCCACGCGAGCGCGGCTTCGGGATCCTGCTTGGCCCATGTCGTGCCGATTGCCTGCAACGCAATCTCGCGACTGGCCCGGGTCGATAATTGTTCGGCGTGCTCGGCCGCGACGACCGGATCGCTCATGGCCCAACGGCTGAAGATCGGCCAGTAAAAATGCTGACGCGTTTTTTCGAGGGGCAAACTTTGCAGAACCGACAATGCGATCTGCGGATCTTTTTCGGAAAGACTGGAAAGGACAACGTGAATGGTCTGATCGCGAGCCGGCCCGGGCGGCATTTGCTGGGCCCACGCGGTGGCAGCAGCGGAATCGTGACGCGCCCAACTGCTCAGCGCGCTACCGAGCGCCCAAACTCGAGATTGCGCCGCGGTAATGTTTTGCGCAAAGGAAAGTGCCGACTGCGGATCGAACTCGGCCCAACGGGCGAGCACAAGCAAAGTCAAAGCTTCGCGTTGCTCTTTCTTCTGAATCTTGTCCGCGAACGCCAAAACATCCCGAACATTATTTTGATCGATCAGTTGCGAGATTTTTCCGAAGGAATCATAAAGTCGCGATGTGCCGTTGGATTCGAGAACACTGTTGATTTGGGAGTAAACATCGTCACCCGCGGCTGATTCTGCGCGTCTAGCTTTTCTTGACGAGGAAGTTTCGTGAGCAGCCGACTGAACGTTTGGAGTTTCTGCCGCAGGATTTGTCGCAACCGATTTCGCCGTCGACGCCGGACGAATTGGAGACGCGAACCGGCCAATCGCGATTCCCAGACAGAATGCAACGACCGCGATACTAATCCAGATTTGCGGCGGCCGGTTCATTCGCTGGTGATTGTCGATCTTTTAATTCCCCAGCTCAAAAGAAAAAAGCGCGCCGCCGCCAAACTCGACGGCGCAACTTGAGATTCTCCAGAAACAGCGCGGCAGACTGACCGCGTTAACGACCAGTCTGCCGTAACTGAGATTTACTAACGCTAATTGTTACTTAACAACAACCGGTTTCGCGAGCGTGGCGCTCATGTCCGACGTCGAAACACAAACGTTGTTTGTGGAATCACAGAACGTAACGTTCTGGTAGTTGACCGCGGTCAGCTTCAGGACCAGACCGTTGCCCTGGCAGCTCGCGCCGTCTTTCTCCGGCAACAGGCACAGAGAACCTGTGATCTGGCCGTTACGGGGAGTCAACGTTGTTTGAGCAGACTCATTCGAGAGGCTGATATTGTTCGGTGCTCCCTCGGGTGTGTTGTTACTTTTGGTGAAGCACTGAAATGTGAAGGTTTCAGTGCCCGCCGTGATTGTGTAGGTGATGGGTGTATTTCCTAATCCTGCCTCTTTGAACGAGACACAGTAATCACCTGTGGTCGTGTCCAAGCTGGCGGTCGGCCCTTTGATAAAATGAGGGCTGTCCGCCTGCGCGTTGGTA
>Ga0207646_10004816_pt1 | contig 14472 bp, 14 predicted proteins | sample KBSK5502metaG_FD_184343 | JGI IMG/M metagenome (GOLD analysis project Ga0207646, IMG submission 184343) | Corn, switchgrass and miscanthus rhizosphere microbial communities from Kellogg Biological Station, Michigan, USA - KBS K5-50-2 metaG... | ecosystem: Host-associated > Plants > Roots >... | reverse complement strand
TGCTGTGCGCGGAGAACGAAGTGCAGCCGGTGATCAACACCGGCACTCTTTACAACGGATGATCGGGAGCCGCTCATGAACGCTTTGCAGGAACGCTTCAGCGGGCTGTGGCTGGTCGTGGGTATCGCCGTGGGGACGGCGCTGGGCGTCGTGACCGGCTACGACGCGATCGGACTCGCGCTCGGCGCGGTTGCGGGGATCTTCGTCGGCGCGCTCGTCGGCAACCGACGCGGCTGACGCGCGGTCGCCGCGGAGCCCGCGCCGCGCGGCATCGTCGCTCGCCGCGCGCCTGTACGAATCCGGAGATTTCACCATGCGTCGTTTTTTTATGCCGCTCTTCATCGCGCTCGCCGCCAGCGGTGCTGCGTTTATCATCGCCACCGCGGGTGATCTGCCGACACAGGTTGCGTCGCATTTCGGACGTACCGAAGAGCCAAACGCCTGGACAGCGCGCGACACCTACGTCGCGATCATGGTCGGAGCCGCAACGCTATTGCCGCTTTTTCTCGTCATCCTGATCACGTGGCTCCCGCGCATCTTTCCCGGCGCCGTGAATCTCCCCAACCGCGACTACTGGCTCGCGCCCGAGCGCCGCGAGCACTCGCTCGCCGCGCTCGCGGATTTCGGCTGGGCCTTCGGCTGTTTGCTTACGCTTTTGATCGTCGGTGTCCATTGGGTCGTCGTCGCCGCCAACACGAGTGTGCCGACGCAACTGCCCGATCGTCCGTTTCAAGGGCTTATTGCCGGCTTCATCGTCGCGATGTGCACATGGACGGTCGCCCTCTGTCTGCGTTTCCGACGGCCGGGTTGAGCGCCGTCGATGGCCGACAAGAAGGCGTTCCTGCTCCGTCTCGATCCCGCCGTGTGGGCGGAGCTGGAGCGCCTAGCGCAGGCGGAGTTGCGCAGCGTCAACGCGCAGATCGAATTCATCCTCCGCGACGCCCTCGCCCGCCGCGGCGTCAAACCCAAGAACGCGCCGGCGCGCGCGACTTCCTCACATGGCACGGTGGATTGAGCCGCTGGCGGCGGCACTGGCCGGCGCGAAAGCGTTTCGCGGCTACGCATTGCGCGCAGCGCGCCGCGACGATGAGGATTTCCTGTTTGCGCTGCATCGGTCCGCCATGCGCGATTACGTCGAGGCGACCTGGGGGTGGGACGAAGGCTGGCAGCGGCAACATTTCGCGGCGACCTACGCGCCGGCCGCGCACGCGGTCATCGTACGACTCGATCCGACCCCGCGCGACATCGGCCGCATCAGCCTGACACGGCACTGGCGCAAGATCTTCCTGCGCGACATCGAGCTCGTCGCCGCCGAGCGCAACCACGGCATCGGCACGGCGGTGATCCGCGCACTGCTGGAGGAGGCGAAAGCAGACGGGCGCGCGGTCGAGCTGCTGGTGCTCAAGTGCAATCCGGCGCAGCGGCTCTACGCGCGGTTGGGGTTTACCGTCGTGGCCGATGACGGCGCCCGGCTCACGATGCGCGCGTAATCGACATCCGCGCAGGAGTTCGTAGGGCCGATTCATTCGGCCGCTGCGTGCCAATGCGTCAAAGCGTGCGAATGAATTCGCACCTACGAACACCCCTGCTTCGGCGAGAGCTTCGTAGGGCCGATTCATTCGGCCGCCGCGCAGCGTAGCAAGCAAGTGTGCGAATTAGTCGCACCTACAGGACCTTGCGCAGCCATGTGCCGATCGCCTGGACTTCCTCCAGACACAGCGAGTGTTCCATGCGATAGCTTCGCCACTCGACGGCATAGCCGGCCGTTTCGAGCAAGCGCTTGGACGCCTCGCCCCACTGAAAGTGCACGACCGGATCCGCGGTCCCGTGCGCCATGAAAATCGGCACCTTGCGGTTCGCCGCGCTCGCCTCGGCCGCGAGCTTGTCGGGCGCGATCAAATACGTCGACAGCGCCATGATGCCCGCCAGACGCTCGGCGTGGCGCAAGCCGGTGTATAGCGCGATCGCCCCGCCCTGCGAAAAGCCCGCCAGCACGATGCGTTCGGACGCCATACCCCGCGCATTCTCGCGCTCGATCAGTGCCTCGAGCTGGCCTTGTGATTCGCGCACGCCGGCAAGGTCGGCGCGGTTGGTCAAATCCGCGGCAGCGATGTCGTACCACGCGCGCATCCGCATGCCGTTGTTGATAGTCACCGCGCGCACCGGCGCGTGCGGAAAGACGAAACGCAGCCGCAAGCTCTCCGGCAGTCCGAGCTCCGGCACGATCGGCACGAAGTCGTTGCCGTCGGCGCCCAAACCGTGCAGCCAGATCACGCTCGCGGTCGGATTCGGCGCGGTTTGGAGCTCGATGGAGGGCAAGATCTCGGCGGGCATGCGGCTTGTCATGAAATGAACGCTGTGCATTGTATCGTGCTCACGTCGGCTACCGCGTCGAGCGCAACTCGCGCCTTGACCCTCCCAGCGCAAACCCCTAGAGTCCCTCTGCAATCCGGGACACTGAACGGGGGAGCGATAGCGTTCCTGAGACCAACGAAATTCGAACTCGTGATCAACCTTAAGACCGCTAAAGCACTCGGGCTCACGATCCAGCAATCGCTGCTGCGCGCGGACGAGGTGCTTCAATGATGGATCGGCGGACGTTTGTAGGGCTACTCGGCGCAGGCGCCCTCGCCGCTCCGCGGAGCGCGTTCGCGCAGCCGGCGAGCAGGATTCGAAAGATTGGAATTCTCAACGCCTTGCCACGCGAGGCGCCGCTTCCGCAGGCGTTTTTGCGCGGGCTTCGCGACCTTGGATATGTCGAAGGAAAAAATATCATTGTCGAATACCGCAGCGGCGCATACGACGATTTCCCCGCGTTGGCAGAAGATCTGGTCAAACTCAAGGTCGATGTGATCTACGCGGTACTGGACCAGGCCGCGCTGGCGGCAAGCAAGGCAACGACGACGATTCCGATCGTGTTTGCGGTCATTGCGGATCCCGTGCGCTTGGGCCTCGTCACATCCTTGGCTCATCCCGGCGGGAACCTCACGGGGCTCACTGCGTTTGGCTCCGACCTCGGTGGCAAGCGCCTCGAGCTCCTCAAGGAATTGATTCCTCGGCTGTCGCGCATGGGGGTCCTTTGGATTCCCGCTGCTCAGGCCAAGATACGCGCTGAGCCGCCAATCGACAGGCTTGGCCACGTTGGGCTGGCGCAGACCGAGGAGGCCGGTCGCGCACTGGGTGTTCAAGTGCAATCGTTTCCGGTGCGAAGCCCAACCGATATCACCGATGCTCTCGCAGCAGCGACGCGCGAGCGAATCGGTGCGCTCATCGTGGAAGAGGATTCCCTCACCTACTCGGAGCGAAATCGCATCATCGAATTCGCAGCGGCACACCCATTACCCGTGACCTATGGGTATCGAGATTACGTCGTTTCAGGCGGACTCATCAGCTATGGAGCGAAACTGCCGGAGTTGATACACGGTGCTTTGGGTTACATCGACAAGATTCTCAAGGGCGCGAAGCCAGGTGATCTCCCCGTCGAGCAGCCAACGAAGTTCGAGCTAGTGATCAACCTGAAAACTGCGAAAGCGCTCGGCCTCACGATCCCGCAGTCGCTGCTACGCGCGGACGAGGTGATTCAATGATCTCGAGACGGCAATTTCTTGCGGCGGGCCTAGGCACGTTCACGGGGCCATTTGTCGCCAGGGCCCAGCAGCCGGCAGGAATCACGCGGATCGGATTCCTGACCTTTGCCCGTCTTTCGTCCATCACTTCGCGCACCGAGGCATTTCGCCAGGGGCTGCGCAATCTCGGCTATGTGGAAGGACAAAATATCGTTATCGAGTGGCGTTCTGCAGACGAGACTTTGAATCGACTACCAGCCCTTGCGGCGGTATTAGTCGATCTGAAGGTTGCCGTTATCGTCACCGCGGATAACGCCTCCACCGTCGCCGCCAAGGAAGTCACCAAGACGGTTCCGATCGTCATGGCCACGTCGGCCGATCCTGTCGGGATTGGACTCGTCGCCAGCCTCGCCCGTCCGGCTGGCAATGTCACGGGACTCACTTCACTTTCTATCGACCTGTGGGGCAAGCAGGTGGGATTGCTCAAGGAGTTCATTCCCACCCTCTCCCGCGTGGCCGTTCTTTCGGGCCCCACCAATCCAGCGAACACGCGCGCGCTGCGAGAGGTCGAGACCGCTGCCCGGCGGCTGGGGTTGCAGGTTCAGCCTGTAGAAATTCGGGAGGCGAAGCAGCTTGACGACGCATTCTCCGCGATAATCAAAGAACGCGCAGACGCTCTCCTCGTGCTTACGGATGCGGGCTTAGAGACCCAGCGAACACAGATCGCGGATCTCGCGACGCGAAACCGGCTGCCTACAATCTTCGCGCGCCGGGAGAATGTCGAGGCCGGCGGCCTCCTGTCCTACGGCTCGAGCCTGTCGGATCAGTTTCGATACGCGGCGACCTTCGTTGACAGGATCCTCAAGGGCGCCAAGCCGGCCGACCTGCCCGTCGAACAGGCGACCAAGTTCGAGCTGATCATCAATCTCAAGGCCGCCAAAGCGCTCGGGCTCAAGATCCCGCAGCCGTTGCTCTTGCGCGCGGATGAGGTGATTCAGTGATGATGCGGCGAAAATTGCTCATCGCCCTTGGGGTCGGCGCGCTCGCCGCGAAAGAGGCCACCTCGACGATACCGATCGTGATGGTCGGCGCCTCCGACCCGATCGCTGCCAGACTGGTCGGCAACCTCGCGCGTCCCGGCGGCAACGTGACTGGGACGTCCACCCAGACGACTGCCGCGGTCGGCAAGCTGCTCGAGTTGATCCCCCAGTTCCTGCCCGGGGCCACGCGGCTGGCCGCGCTGTGGGATCCCGTCAACGCCATTTCGCAACAACTGAGGATGGGCGAGACGCTCATTGCTGCCGCGCGGCTGCACCTTCTCGTTCGCGTCATCGAAGTGCAGACACGGGAGGACCTGGATCGCGCATTCGCTGCGCTCCGGTCCGCGCGGCCGGATGCGGTGGTGGTATCCGGCGATACGTTTTTTCTTGGCAACGCGGGACGCGTTGCAGAACTGGCGCTCGCGCAGCAATTGCCGGTATTCAGCACCGGGCGGCTGTTGACCGAAGCAGGCATCCTTGCAACCTATGGAACGGATGCGACTGTGGTCGCCCGGCGGTCGGCCGCCTACGTGCAGAGAATTCTGAAGGGCGCGAAGCCGGGAGACCTTTCCGTGGAGCAGCCGACCAAGTTCGAGCTGATCATCAATCTAAAGACCGCAAAGGCGCTCGGTCTCACGATCCCGCCGGCGCTGTTGGTGCGGGCGGACGAGGTGATCCAGTGAATCGAAGAACGATTTGCCGCATCATTGCCGTCACGCCGATGGCCGTCGCGATGGCTGCGGCCGGGCAGTCGCCGCCCGTGCTCCGCGTGGCCTGGGTCTCGCCCGAGCGGGCCGGTTCCAAATCGCCCAATCTCGCGGCCTTTCGCGCCGGCCTGCGCGATCTCGGTTACGTAGAGGACAAGAACCTCATCATCGACACGTGGTGGGGCGAGGGCTCCGACGAGCGCCTCGAGAAGATGGCAGGCGACATCGTGCGCGCACGGCCCGACGTGATCGTGACCGGGAGCGGCCTCGCCGTGAGCCCGATGATGCGCGCGGGTGTCAAGCTTCCGATTGTGTTCGTATTCAGCGCCGACCCGGTGGAGGCGAAGGTCGTCGCGAGCTTTGCGCGGCCGGGCGGCAACTTGACGGGCATGAGCCTGTTCTCGCTCGATCTCATGGGCAAGAGGTTGGAGTTTCTGAAGGAAGCTATGCCGGGGTTGAAGCGGATTGCGATCATCGCCAACCCCGAACATGCGGGTGAACCCTTCGAGCTCAAGGCGGCACAGGATGCGGCGGCCAGGCTCGGACTTTCCTACCACTACTTCCCGGTGCGAAGCGAAAGCGAGGTCGAGCAGGCGCTTGCCGCCATCGCGCGTGAGCGCGACGAGGCGATCCTGGCGTTCGCCGACGGGTTCACCATGAGCTTTGCGGAGAGGATCGCGGCTTTCTCGGTGACGCACAAGGTTCCGGCGGTGTCGGGCTGGGCGTTGTTCGTGCAGCGCGGCAACGTAATGTCGTACGGGCCGGTCATAGACGAGTGCTATCGCCGTCTCGCGGTGTACGTCGACAAGATCTTCAAGGGCGCGAAGCCCGCAGATCTCCCTGTGGAGCTGCCGACGAAGGTCGAGCTGGTGATCAACCTCAAGACAGCGAAGGCGCTCGGCCTCACGATCCCGCAATCGCTGCTGCTGCGCGCCGACGAGGTGATCCAATGAGACGGCGCCATCTTTTGGCCATGCTTGGCTCCTCAGCGGTCGCCTGGACGCTCGGCGCTCGCGCGCAGAAAGCTACGATTCCGTTGATCGGCTTCCTCAACAGCGCGTCACCCGACAACTACGCCTTCAACGCCGCGGCTTTCCGCGAGGGACTTCGTGAAGCTGGCTACGTCGATGGCCAGAGCGTGACAATCGAGTACCGCTGGGCGAAAGGCGACTACGATCAGCTGCCGGCGCTGGCTACCGATCTGGTGAGCCGCAACGTCGCGGTCATCGCGGCAACGGGTGATATCGCCTCGGCCCGAGCGGCGCAGGCAGCGACCCGGAAGATCCCGATCGTGTTCACCGTGGGCGCGGACCCGACGAGGTTTGGTTTGGTCCACAGCCTCAGCCATCCCGGGGGCAACGCGACCGGCATCACACTGTTCTCAAGCACGTTGAGCGCGAAGCGCATGGAATTGCTGCGCGAGATCGCTCCAAACGCCGCGCTGATCGCTTTGTTCATGAATCCTGATAACGCGAATGTCGACGCCGACATAATGGCCGCGCAGGAAGCCGCTCGCACACTTGGCAGGCAAACAATCGTTGTGAGCGCGAGAAATCCAAGCGAGTTCGATGCCGCGTTCAAGACAACCGTCCAGAAGCGCGCTGGCGCAATGCTCCTTGCCAGCGATCCGATGTTTCTTGGCCAGCGCAGCAAGCACATCGCGCTTGCGGGGCAATACGCGATCCCGGTCATGTACTGGACTCGCGAGTTCGCCGTCGCCGGCGGCCTTATGAGCTACGGCACCAGCATTACATGGATGTATCATCAGGCGGGCATCTATGTCGGTCGGATTCTCAAGGGGGCCAAGCCCGCCGATCTTCCAGTGCTTCAGCCGACCAAGTTCGAGCTCGTCATCAACCTCAAGACGGCCAAGGCGCTTGGAATTACTATCCCGCAATCGCTGCTGCTGCGCGCGGACGAGGTGATTCAGTGAGATCCCGAATTTTCGTGTGTTTTTTCTCGCCGCGAGCAGGATCTGTGAATAAAAAGACCGTCGTCGCGCTTCTCGCTACTTGGGTATTGGCTTCTGTTCCCCTTGCCCAGGCACAACAAACCAAGGTCTATCGCGTAGGGGTGATTCTCGAAGGGGGCCCAATCTACGCGGAGGTTGATGGACTCAAAGACGGGCTCAAGGAGCTGGGGTTTGCAGAGGGCAAGCACTACGTCCTGGAAATTCGCGATCTAAAGGGTGACCGGAAGGCGACCGAGGCAGCAGCAAGGAGCCTGGAGCGGGAGAAAGTCGACGTCATATGCACGTTATCCACGTCCGTGACTACCGCCGTGAAACGCGCGACAACTGAGGTCCCGATCGTGTTCGCTGTTGGGAGTGATCCGGTTGTCGCTGGACTAGTCGAGAGCTTCGCGAAACCTGGGGGGCGCTTCACGGGCGTCCACTATTCGTCGGCTGATCTCACAGGGAAGCGTCTGGAGATCCTGAAGGCAATACTCCCGGAGCTCCGCAAGGTCGTGACCTTCTACGATCCCAGCAACCAGGTCGCCTTGGCGAACGCAAAGTCGGCGCGGGAGGCAGCGCGGCAGTTAAAGATTGAGCTTGTTGAGCGACAGGTTGCGTCCGTGGAAGAACTCCGACGGGGTCTGATAGCGCTCAAGGCGCAGGACGTGGACGCCTACTTTCATACCAACGACGCGATGGTAGCGAGTCAGGCTCAGTTCATCATCGACACCGCGAAGGCCAAGAAGTTACCGACGATGTTCTCCGTGCCGAGTCTCGCTGCGCAAGGAGCTTTGGCTGGCTATGGCGTAAGTTACCATGAAGTCGGTCGACTGTCGGCAAAATACGTCCAGCGGGTTCTCACTGGAATCAGCCCTTCGAACCTGCCGGTGGAATCGCTCAGTAGGGTGGAGCTGGCGGTGAACCTCAAAACGGCACAAGAGATTGGCGTCGCGATCCCGCAGGCGGTGCGGCTGCGCGCCGATAAGGTGATTCAGTAGTGGACCGGCAAACATTCATCGGGGGGTTCGCGCTGAACCCGGTCGCGATAGCGCTCGACGTTGGCGAGGTGATTCAGTGAATCGGGCTGACCTGCCGCTGGAGAATCCCGAAGCTCTCGCCGCTCCCGAGCCGGTCGCCGCTGCGCGAACGCCGATTGCGCGCCGCACCAGCCGCGGACGGCTGTTCCGGAAATACCTGATCCTCATCCTCTCGCTGGTGACCATCGCCTTGCTGGCCTCCGGCGCGATCACGGTCTACTTCTCGTACCAGGAAAACAAGTCCGCGCTCGCCAGCCTGCAACATGAAAAGGCGCTCGCGGCGGCGTCCCGGATCGAACAGTACATTCAGAGGATCGAGCAGCAGCTCGCCTACGCCGCCCTGCCGCAACTCGACGCGAGCGACGTCGAGCTGCGCCGCATCGAATTCCTGAAGCTCCTGCGGCAGGCGCCGGAGGTCACCGACATCGCCCAACTCGACGCGACGGGTCACGAGCAGATCGCAGTTTCCCGTCTCGGCATGGATAGTGTGAGCTCGGCCAAAGACCGCTCGCAGGAGCCGGCGTTCCAAAACGCCAAGCGCGGACAGTCGTGGTTCGGGCCGGTGTACTTCCGCAAGGAAACCGAACCGTACATGACGATTGCGATCCGCTCCGGCGGCGACAAGGGACCCGTGACCGTCGCCGACGTCAATCTCAAGTTCATCTGGGACGTCGTCTCGCGCATCAAGATCGGCGACAAGGGCAAGGCGTACGTCGTCGACGGCAACGGCTTTCTCATCGCGGATCCGGACATCGGTCTCGTGCTGCGCAAGACCAACCTGTCGAACCTGCCGCACGTGAAAGCGGCCATCGCCGGCCAGCGCTCCGAAGAGCTCGCGACAGTCTCAGCCGATCTGACCGGTACGCAAGTCTTGACCTCCGTTGCCCCGATCGAGTCGCTGCATTGGAACGTGTTCGTCGAACAACCGGTGGCGGAAGTCTACGAAAAGCTCAACGCCTCGATCCTGCGCACGGGCCTGCTGCTGCTCGCCGGCCTCGTGATCTCCGCGCTCGGCGCGATGGCGCTCGCACGCGGCATGGTGCGGCCGATACGTACGCTCGACGAAGGCGCGCGGCGCATCGGCGAGGGCGATCTCGACCAGAAGATCGACGTGCGCACCGGCGACGAGCTCGAGGCGCTCGCCAACCGCTTCAACAACATGAGCGCGCAGCTGCGCGAGTCGTACGCGGGCTTGGAGCGAAAAGTCGAGGAACGCACGAGCGAACTCAAGAATTCGCTCGACCAGCAGACGGCGATCAGCGAAATCCTGCGCGTAATCTCTGCCTCGCCAACCGACGTGCAGCCGGTGCTGGACGCGGTCGCCGAGCGGGCCGCCTACCTGTGCGATTCACCGTTTGCGCGTGTACTTCTGGTCGACGGCGATATTCTGCGTCCGGCGGCGACCTATTCCAGAGAAACCAGCCGAGGCGTGGAGTCGATTCTGCCGACGGCCCTCAGTAGATCGTCGATAAACGGTCGAGCCGTGCTCGATCGCGAGACGATCCATATCGCCGACGTGGTGCCGTTGTTCGACAGCGAATACCCGGACGCGCGCCCAAACGCCACGGCCGCCGGCATTCGCGCCGCGCTTTCGGTTCCGCTCATGCGCGAAGGTGCAGCGTACGGAAGCATATTCATCTTCCGGCGCCAACCCGGCTTGTTCTCGCCCGATCAGGTGGCGCTGCTGCAAACGTTCGCCCGCCAGGCCGCGATCGCCATCGACAACGTGCGCCTGTTCAATGAGACGAAGGAGGCACTCGATCAGCAGACGGCCATCAGCGAAATCCTGCGCGTCATCTCGAGCTCCCCGGGCGACGTGCGGCCGATGCTGAATGCCGTCGCCGAGCGTGCACTGAACCTCTGTAGTGCGGCAGAGTCCGGGATCTTTCTGGTCGAGGGAGACGCGCTTCGGTACGCAGCCGGCTTCGGCAGTATGTCGATATTGGAGGAGGGTGAACTCACGCCCCTCACGCGCGGCTCAGCCAGCGGTCGCGCCGTCATTGATCGCACAGTGATTCACATGGAGGACCTGGCAGCGGCACCGGAGGAGGAATTCCCCCTCGGGCGCGACCTCCAGAGGCGCACCGGCTCCCACGCGATCCTTTCGGTGCCGCTGATGCGCGAGGATCGTGCAATCGGCGCGATAACGCTCTGGCGCATGGAAGCGCGGGCGTTCACTGAAAAGCAGATTGCGTTGGTGAAGACCTTCGCCGACCAGGGGGCGATCGCGATCGAGAACGTGCGTCTGTTCAACGAGACCAAGGAGGCGCTGGATCAACAGCGCGCTTCTTCGGACGTTCTCGCCGCGATCAGCAGCTCGATCGCCGACACGGCTCCGGTCTTCGACAAGATCCTAGAGAGTTGCGAGCGTTTGTTCGCCAGCAAGCTTGTGCAGATCAATCTGATGGGCGACGACGGTCTGATTCGTCTGGCCGCATACCATGGGCCAGGGCGCGAAACGATCGAGCGCATCTACCCGTTCCCGGTGGACGAAAAGAGCTCCACCGGCGTGGCGATCCAGCACCGGGCCGTGGGGCATTACCCGGACGTCGACGGCGACTCGGCCGTGCCCGAGCGTGCCCGCAAGAGCTGGCAGGCGGCGGGCATCAAGGCGTCGATCGTCGCACCGATGCTATGGGAGGGCCGCGGCATCGGCGCCATTGTCGTGGGCCGCGACTACGTCGGCCCATTCTCTGACAAGGACATCGCGCTCCTCAAGACGTTCGCCGACCAGGCCGTGATCGCGATCCAGAACGCACGCTTGTTCAACGAAACGAAGGAGGCGCTCGAGCAGCAGACGGCGGTCGCCGAGATCCTGCGCGTGATCTCCGGCTCGCCGACTGATGTGCAGCCAGTCCTCGATGCGATCGCCCAGCGCGCGGCACGGCTATGCGACGCGTCGGATGCGTCGATGTACCTGATCGAGGACAACACGCTGAGGCACCTTGCGTCCCAGGGACCGGCAGCGGATCCCGTGACGCTGGTCGAAACGCTACCGATCGACCGCCACTCGATCTCGGGTCGGGCGATCCTCGAGCGCAAGACCATCGAGGTGGATGACATGCTTGCCGAGGGGGCCGAGTATCCGCTCAGCCTCGAGATTGCGCAGCGCTATGGCCACCGCACCGTCGTCGTGCTGCCGCTGTTTCGCGAGGGGAAACCTTTCGGCACGATCCTGCTGCGTCGCAAGGAGGTGCGGCCTTTCAGCGAGCGAGAAATTGCGCTACTCCAAACCTTCGGCGATCAGGCGGCGATCGCGCTGGAAAACGTGCGGTTGTTCAACGAGACGAAGGAGGCGCTCGATCAGCAGCGCGCCTCCGGCGAGGTCCTCTCCGCGATCAGCAGCTCGATTGCCGATACGGCGCCGGTGTTCGAGCGGATCCTGGCGAGCTGCGAGAGGCTGTTCGCGGGCAAGTACGTGCAGATCAATCTGGTCGGCGAAGACGGGCTCGTCTACCTGGGCGCTTACCACGGCCCGGCCAGGGAGAGCATAGAGAAGATATTCCCGTTTCCGGTGGACGAGACCAGCGCAACCGGCGCGGCGATCCTGAATCGCGCCGTCGTGCATTTCCCCGACGTGGACGGGGCCAAGGATGTGCCTGAGCGTGCCCGCAAGGGCTGGGAGGCGATGGGGATCAAGGCCGCGATTGGAGCACCAATGTTGTGGGAGGGCAGAGGGATCGGCTCGGTTCTGGTGGGCCGGGGCCATGCCGGTTCGTTCTCCGAGAAGGAAATCGCGCTGCTCAAGACCTTCGCCGATCAGGCCGTGATTGCCATCCAGAACGCGCGCCTGTTCAATGAGACCAAGGAAGCGCTCGAGCAGCAGCAGGCCTCTGGCGAGGTCCTCGCCGCGATCAGCAGCTCGATCGCCGATACCAAGCCTGTCTTCGACAAGATCCTGGCGAGCTGCGAGCGGCTATTCGCGGGCAAGGTGATTTCGATCAACCTGCTCGGCGATGACGGCCGGGTCCACATGGCCGCCTATCACGGCCCGGACAAGGAGAAGCTCAGCCAAGCGGTGTTGGGGGTGGGCGAACGCGAAACCGGTACCTCGAGGGCGATCGCTCGGCGCACGGTTTTGCACTATGCCGACATCGCGAACGACAGCGACGTGCCTCCCGGCATCAGCCTCGGCGCCACTGCCGTCGGGGTCAAAGCAGCGATCGTTGCTCCGATGATCTGGGAGAACCAGGGAATCGGTGCCCTCTTCGTCGGCCGCGATTACGTCGGACCCTTCTCCGCGAAAGAGATCGCGTTGCTCAAGACCTTCGCCGACCAGGCGGTGATCGCGATCCAGAACGCGCGGCTCGTCGGCGAGATCCGCGACAAGAGCCAGCAACTCGAAGTCGCGAACAAGCACAAGTCCGAGTTCCTGGCCAACATGTCGCACGAGCTCAGGACGCCGCTCAACGCTATCATCGGCTTTTCCGAGGTGCTGCTGGAGCGAATGTTCGGCGAGCTCAACGAAAAGCAGGACGATTACCTCAAGGACATCCACTCGTCGGGCCGGCACCTGCTCACGCTCATCAACGACATCCTGGATCTGTCGAAGATCGAGGCGGGTCGCATGGAGCTGGAGCCGTCAACGTTCGACCTCGCCTCCGCGCTGTCCAACGCGATGACGCTGGTGCGCGAACGCGCGCAACGCCACGGCATCACGCTCGAGCAACAAGTGGATCCGCAACTCGGCGAGGTCACCGCCGACGAGCGCAAGTTCAAGCAGATCCTGGTGAATCTGCTCTCGAACGCGGTCAAATTCACCCCCGATGGCGGACGAATCGATGTGAACGCACGCCGCGAGGAGGATAACGTCGTAATCGCCGTGCACGACACGGGGATCGGCATCGCGGCGCAGGATCAGGCCGCCGTGTTCGAGGAGTTCCGGCAAGTCGGTCGTGATTACACCAACAAGCAGGAAGGCACCGGACTCGGGCTTACGCTGACGAAGAAGTTCGTCGAGCTGCACGGCGGCCGGATCTGGCTCGATAGCGAGCCGGGCAAGGGTTCGACTTTCACTTTCACCATACCGGTCAAACGTTGACACGGCCTGCTCGCCTGCGTCGCCCTTCCGTCCTCGAGAGCGATGCGCTAAGCGAGCAGGGATTCACAATTCGTGATTCAGACACTCATGGCTTCCTCCGTGACCACGGTTGCCGTGTCGGTCCCAAAGCCTCAGTGGTTGATCGTCGCAACGACGTCGAGATTGTACGTGATGTCGAGCGTGAACCCGAAGCTCGGGCTCTCGGCGTGGATGTGGACAACGTGCGGGCCGGCGCTCAGCGCGTTCACTTGCGCGTAGTATCCGTCGTCGATCGCCGGCGAGTAGACGCCCGGTGGAACAGTGCCCGGACCTCCGCAAGGAGCGTCGAACAGGTTGTCGTCGGGAAACGTGACCGCAAATACGCCAGACTTGATGCGGCGCAGGTTGTTTACCGCCACGCCGTCGACCGTGATCGACAGGTTGGTGGCGCCGTCGATGAACGGCGCGACCGCGGCCCGCAGATCGCTGACGGGGACGTGTTCCGCGCCCTGGCCGCAGACGTTCGGCGCGTCGATGTTCACAAAGTTGATCACCGGAACGAAAAACGCCGTGCCTGCCGGAACCGTGCAATCACGGGTGGCTGGCCCTCCCGAGAATGTTCCGGCGAGGTACCACACGTCCCCGCTCTGACCAACCATGCACTTCTCGCCTGTCGTGTCCAGGAGCGGATTCTCGTCGACGGGAATGGAGAGCCCCCATTGCCAATACGCCGCGCCTGATTTGTCGACCGCGCCGGGGCCCGCTGTTGCAGGCGCCTGAGTCAGCATCAGCCCCACGCCGATTCCAACGGACGCGACTACACGTTTGAATGCGTTGTTCATGACGTATATCCCCTGATTGTGATTTGGATTTCGCGGTCCCCATGAAGCGGTCCACACTGCCCCTTCCAGTGATCGCGCTCATATTTTGCCCCGAATGCATCTACCGCGCTATTACTCCATGGTGCCCGATCTGGGCACGACCATGAGCAGCCCGTGCTCAATCGTCCGGCCGAACGCGGTAAAGTTCATGCCCGATGGCGCGCGGATCGACGTATTAGCGCGGTGGGAGGACAATAGCGCCCTTATCTCGGTACGCGATATGGACATCACTTTCACCTTCAGCATTCCCATGCGACCATGAGCCTG
>Ga0207646_10004815_pt1 | contig 14475 bp, 17 predicted proteins | sample KBSK5502metaG_FD_184343 | JGI IMG/M metagenome (GOLD analysis project Ga0207646, IMG submission 184343) | Corn, switchgrass and miscanthus rhizosphere microbial communities from Kellogg Biological Station, Michigan, USA - KBS K5-50-2 metaG... | ecosystem: Host-associated > Plants > Roots >... | reverse complement strand
CACGTGTTCGGTTCCTGCATCTCTCGACACCTGCGAGGCGGCAGTCCCGTCTGCCATCGTCTCCACAGGCGTCAATGCTGGTGCAACTCACCGTTCTGCTCATCTCTTCTTTCACAGGAAGGCGAAGCCGGTAACGAAAGCGAAAATCCGAGAAGACAAAGCAGCGCATCAGAAACAGCTTTCGTCCCGAAGTCGACCAGAAAAGCGGTAAAATCCTTCCGCATCGGCCCCTTCTGGTGAGTGCACGTTGGTAGGCTCAGCATCTCCAGGAAGTCCTTTCGAGGAACATTGGCAAGCTCTTCTTCCACACTTGTCCTGCTCGGCTTTCACTCACAAGTGGGATCTATTACCTCTTCAACAAGCTCGTTGCGCATCGCGTGGGAGTTTGGGCTTGCGCGTGCTCCAATGCCCTCGGATCGGCAGGCCAAGCGCCGCCAAAAACTGGTCGCCCAATGCCTGCTCATCGTCATTGTTTTTGGGAGCCACCACCGCGAGAACGGATCGTCCGCCAGCCCTTTTTTGCAGGTCGCGGATACTCATGGTTTTGCCTGCGCCCGGATCAGCCACGAGCAGATGCCAGGAACGATTGTCCCAGGCGTCTTGCAGCATCCGCTGAAACCGTTTCGCGAAGGCGGTTTCGATGAACATGTCCTTTTTGAAGAGTGGGTGAGTCATGCACGTTCCTCCTCTCGCATCATGCGGACGGGTAAGACAGGGACGGGACGATCAGGTTCAGCATCCGGGACAGCGTCGGCAAGCGTGACGACTTGCGTGATCTGGGCCTGGACTTCAGCTAATCGTTCAGCAACGAGGGCGGGATGAATGTCACCGCGTTGGCGGTCCCATTGACGGGCCTGTTCACTTGCGCGAATCTCTGTGCTGCGGCGACGTCGCGCTGCCCCCGCTTCGTCCTGAATACGAGCACGAACGGGCAATCCTTGTTCACGGGCGATCTTCGCTTGCTGCTCGTCGTGTTGGCGCATGGCTCTGGCTTCCCACTCACTGACGCGGCCTCCCATCAGTTGTGGGCAGTAGGCTTCCCCAACATATTCGCCTCCGACGAAGATGTAGAGCACTCCCACATCTCTTCTGTCGTAGTACAAGTCAAACTCACGGCCCCGGAGCCGCGAGAGGAGTCCTGGGCAGACATACCAGCGTCCCTGAAACGAGAGTCGGTTGCCGTTTTGCACGCGATAGCCATGATGAGGTGTCTTGCGATTGACGGCCTTCATGAGCAGCAGTTTCAGATCATCAGGCGAGCCGAGATACTGTGGCACTCCACTCTGCGCCACCGCTAACTCCCACAGCACGCAGGGTCGTTGCCGTCGCAGGTCGTCGAAGGCCTGCTGATAATCATCGACGATCGCTTGATAGAAACAGCGCTCCAGTTCTTCCAGTGTCATGCCTCCCGCTTGCGCCGCTGTTTCGGCATCGTGGACGCCGTAGGACGTGTTGGGGAGTCGCTTTTCAAAACGTTCCGTCATCCACCTGAAGAGCGATTCGACCGTTCCTTTGGCGGATGGCGCATACGGTGGGGCCTGCTCCGTGATAATCCCTAAGCGATCCACTAAGACCTGCCGTGCCCGCTCGGAGGTAAATATCTTGCCCCTGTCATGGAAGATAATGGCAGGCTTGCCAAAACAGGGCCAGGAATGCTCGCACCCACTGATGCCGACCAGGTGATCTTTCCTTTCCAGGCTTTGCTTGACCAGGCGCATATAATCCTCCTCCTTGAGCGGCCCCAAGGCCAGGACCGCGCCAAGGATGGCAGCCGTTTTGACACAGATCAGCACCGCCGCATGCACCCGGCTGGCCACTGTGGTTCCATCAGGAGTGACGACGTACAGGTCCATGGTGTGCTCGTCGACCTGGCAAAGCTGCGCCGGAGCCGGAATGGAGAGCGCAAACGATTCGGCAGACTCGCGTTCACGTGGAACGGATTTGGTCCCTTCGCGCGTGGCCACCAGCTCCGGCTCCATCGAGAGGCGTTGCACCTCCTTGCGCACCTGAGCATAGGAGGGAAGTTTGACCGGCTTGCCTGTTTCCTTGGTCAAGCGCGTCGCCACGTGTTGCATTTCGGTATGCTCAGAGATCGCGGTAATGGACAGACGGGTAGGCAGCACATACAGCCGACGGATACACTCCTGGAAGGCCGGGTGCATGGCCGTTTTTCGGGTGTAGCTGCCATAGGGCACACAGGCGATGGGGCCCAACAGCTTTGTCCGTTTGACGAGGCGCGAAAGCGTTGAGCGTGGGATACCGGCATCTTTAGCGACCTGGGTTTGCTGCGCTCCGGCCAGCACCAGCTCCACGGCCCGCAGATTGCGGTGAAAGTGCTCTCTTTCTCGCTCTGGCAGACGGGAGGCATCAAACGTTGGACCCGGAACCAGGACGGACGGCGCGCGTGAGACAGAAGCCTCTGGCTGTGTGTCCGGTTCAGGCAGGAGCGTGTCTGGGAGCGGGTCAGGAACCAGAGGCGGTGCATCAGGTGGGAGCAGGGCCAGGGGAAGGGTGCGAGAGAGCGTGAACTGCTCGAGATCGAGCAACAGATGTCCCTGAGCGGCGCTATCTCCCACGACCTTCCAGATCGCCGCTTCCACCAAATCGACCGGAAACTGGTGTGAAAGCCTGGCTGCCACCTCTGCGACCTCGGCCATTTCTCCCCACGGCCAGACCGAGGCGATGGCTTCAGCAATGTCAGCAAAGGCGGGAAACGTCTTGCGCCTGGCATGCAAGTAGACCAGGTTGTAATGGCGACGTTTGGAAAGCCGGCGCTCGGTGCCGATCCAGAAGACGCCTTGTTGCAGGTATGCAAGCCTTCGTGCGGCTTCCGCTTTGGCGAGGTTACGATCCCCTCGTTTGTCATCCTCCATGCCCGCCTCGGCGATGAACGGTTGTCCGGTGGCCAACGCGCCCACCGCATCGGGTAAGTAGTGATGGGGCTTGTCCTCAAACGTGTAGCCGATGGCGAATGGCGCGTGTGTTGGGGTGGGCAGTCGATAGGTCTCGGCAAACTGCGGGCCAATGTCGCCACGCGCGTAGGAGGTGACCAGTGGATGGTATTCGAGCCACATCAACAGGCGTTCTTCAAGCTGGCTACAGAATGGCTGTCTGACCGTGGAGCCTGTTTTGAGGCTGGGAATCCATCCTGAAATGGAGCGGCCCGCTATTTTGAACAGATCAATCCCTTCGACTGCCGGTGCGACCATGAGCGACCTGCCTTACTTCAAATGCGTCTGTCTTTCGCACGCCAACGGTTTGCCAGGCTCTCGATGAGGAACACAATTTACCTATTTCGAGGAAAGTATACCTGATGGGGAGCGGTTTTTCCAGGCATTGAAGCGTCAAGTTCCACCCTTCAGTGTAAAATTCCACCCTTCAGTGCAAAATCGGTCCGCTCTTCAGTTAATTTACCACTTCCTTAATGTCGGTAACATCTGAGAAAACCTAGCAAGCGTCGTGTAACCGCGTTATGACAGGCATTCCCAGCCTCCCTCCCTGTAGCAAGCATGCCTGGGAGAGGCGCAGCAGGAGCCTGATCAAATGGCGCACAGCGCAGCGGGTAGAAGCCGCTTTCGACCTGATACAGAGAGCCAGGGTGTTGTGTGTAACACAGGGCTTACTTAGATGTGAAACTCCATAATGGTTGAAGGTCCAGATAATGAACCCGGTTTCAGGAGCCGTTAATTTCTCAAATGCGATAGAATAAAGAGGCAACCTTTTGCATTTCTATCGTCCTTTTCATAAGGAAGAGTTGTTTTTGACACCAATGTATCCTACCGACCGAGAATCTCTTGAACGCGATAGCAATCTCGAGTTCATAAAAGCTAGTGGTCCAGGCGGGCAGCACCGCAATAAAGTTGAAACAGGCGTGCGACTCATCCATCGCCCAAGTGGAATAACTATAACAGCCACTAAGCGACGATCACAACATGCCAATCGCGAGGTCGCCTTCGAACGCCTGGCGCAGCGCCTGCAAGAGCAGCAGCGAGTCACCAGGCCCCGCAAACCGACGCGCCCGACCGCAGCGAGCCGTGTGCGTCGCCTCGAAACGAAGCGTCGCGCAAGCCTGCTCAAAAAGCAAAGGTCCTTCTCGCCTGAGACGTGATTCTCAGGCGAGAAGGACCTTTGTGACTCGCTGCTGCTCTTGCGTGCGCTTCACCTCCTTGCAATCATAGCCACATTCCTGTTCAGAGGCTCCACGAAAGTGGGTCAATCTCACAGCGCTTAAAGGAAGCTGCGGAACGCGCGAAAATCGAGCTGTCTTCATCGCTGCAGACAGAGATTAACCTGGCCTTTATCACTGCTGACGCCAATGGTCCAAAACACCTGGTGATGACTCTAACCAGGGCGAAACTCGAGCAACTTGTCAGCGATTTGATCGAGCGCACTCGCGGTATGGTCATGAAAGCGCTTGAAGATGCTGGACTACGCTCCAACGAGATCAATGAGGTGGTACTGGTGCATACTTGCTCACGAGGGGGGTACGTATTGTTGCACTTCCCCGTTGCGGAAAAATGCCTCAGGTGAAAGAGACTACCCCTTGATCTCCTCAGAGCCACTTTCTACACTGAGAAGCAAAGCGCTGAGTGCGCGCAGCTCATCTCAGAAAGGAGTGGCACATGCAATCAACTAATATCCATCAGATCAAGGCGGCGATCCGCGATCAGGCATTCCTCGGCAATGCGCGGGTGTCCTGTTCCATCGGGAATATTGTGGCAATCAGGCGGCACAAGGGCCGGATTCTGGCACTCATTCGCTGCTGGGGCGGGCGTTGGTATCCGGTCGAGAGTATGCGGATTGAATATGCAGGCTGTTCGCTCCTCTCGTAAAGGAGATACGGATGAAAGAGCGCTTGCGCGATCTGCTCTCAGAGGTCGGTGAGAGCTTCGATTACCTGCGCAGTGATGTGAGGAACCTCAGTCGGTATATGGCGGAGCTGGAAGAACTGATTGAGGGCTACCGTGCCTACGCCGCGACCGTAACCCTTTCGACACCTGGCGAGCGGGCTGCTTTGCGGAAGCTCCTGAAGAGGACGCTCAATGTTGTTTGAATCAATTCCGTTCGCTTTTCCGACTCTTTATGGATCAAAATGCGAAAGGAATTGCGACAAACAACACTCAAAGTCATTGGGCCACCGCCGGCTTCGCCCAGCACGGCTTGCCAAAAAACGGAAAAGTCAGAGCCTCTCACAGAGAATGTATCCAAGTTGGGGTGAAATGCGCGAGCTGAGATAAAGTGTAATTCGGCCTAGCTGAGTTTCTGTTATAGATGACTCTTTGTGATCTTGAAAAGCTCGCTCTCTGAGTTCGACCCGCAGCAGAAAAGTCGTGGCAGAGGATATGTTTTGCTGAGTATTAAAATGCTGTAATGCTTACTTTACTGCTCAAAGACTCTGGGTAAAAGCGGGAATGACAGGCGAAAACTCGCAATAGAAAAGTGGAACCGCCAACCTGACAACGTCCTTTGCACTTGGTAGCACGCTCGCGCATGTTACCCCCTTTAGGGAGACTACAACGTAAACAACGTATCTTGGACATTCTTTAGAGATACGTTGTTTACAAATTATCTTGATAAGATAATCCAAGTAGAAGAGAATGCCAGAAGGACTTTTCTACTTGTTCTTTCCAGATGTTAGTTCTGAGGCAGCCTGGGAGGCTTGTGCTCAAGCTCTTATCAACTTTACAGGCAAAGAGGTGAAAAAACGTCTTTGCGCCTTTTCGGCAGAGCTACATTATCTGGTGAACGAGCGTGAAGCAAAGGCTCGATTTGAGATCAAAACCAGATATCTCACCCACGTAATGGAGCTCTCCTGATTTGAGAACCTCCCTGTTTCTTCGGCGCTGCTGTTACGCCCTGGCTTTGTGCCTGCGGCGAAGGATGAGGAAGAAAGTCAGCAATCCGTAGAGGGGGAGACCGCCAATCAGCCAGCCGAGCCAGAGGGGAATGGCCGGTGGAGTGGTGGCCAGGATGGGCACCGCTGTCTGGAAGACACCAGCGGGGCCGCTGACGGTGATCTGCAACATCCATTCGCCCTGAACGGTGATCTCCGCGTCACCCTGCACACCGTTGCGCACTGCAGGGTCGGAGCTGAAGGTTGCACGCACCGGCGTGGCGGGCACGTCCGAGGGATCGGGCACCGACGAGATCTGATAGGTGAGCGTCCCCTCCACGGCCTGAGTGGGGGCCACGGCGAAAGGCAGCGCGTAACTGGCGTGAGCCGGATAGGTATAGAGGCTGACCTGGAGCCGGTAGGGTCCGGCCTGGGTCTGGACCACGCGGGCCGGAGTGCTGCCGTGGGTGGTCGCCAGGATCGAGTAAGTGATCTCGCCGCCTACGGCCAGGAAGGCCAGCATGCCAAAGGTTAGCAGGAGCATCTGGAACGATCTGGGCATGGCTTATTTCTCCAATCCGCTGAGCGACTCACTGACGGTGCGGCCAAAAGTGATCCCTAGCCAGGCTCCCGCGACTCCCAGCAGGGCCGTCGGCGGATAGCCAGCCAGGCCGACCTATAGCGCCAGAACGACTGGCAGGTAAGGAGAGATGCTGATAATGGGGAAGAGGCCGGCCACCAGCGCGCAGACGATCAGCCAGAGGGTCTGTTTGCGGCGGGACCACTGGCGGCTCCGGGAGCGGCGCTCAATCAGGTTGATCAGGAAAGCCACCAGCACAGGGATGAGGAACCACTCCAGCGCAACCACGGCAGTAAAAGGTGGCTGCTCGCGGTAGTGTAACTGCTCTACACTCAGCAGCCAGGCTGTGGCAGGCTGCACGAACACAGCCATAATGCCGGCCAGCAGCAGATAGAAGCCTGCGACCGCTGGAGCTGCCAGGCGCCAGGGAATGACAGAAGAAGCGGTGACAAAGGTAAAGGCGATCAGGGCGCAGCACAGCAGAGGAAAAACGTTGATCGCGCCGACCCCGAAATTGATCAGATTCCCCTCTTTAAAAGCGTCAAACAGAAGCAGCGTAAAGAGGCTCAAGAGCGTCGCCAGAGCCAGCGTCGCCCCGACGTAGGCCGCCCGGCGCAGACCCGGTGCACCAGCTTGCTCCGCCAGATGAGCGGCGGAGATCAGGAGGTAGGTCACTCCCAGGCTGACCAGGCCCATACTGGCCACAAACATAATATGGAACGGGGCCCAGATGGCCACGTCAATGCCATAGAGCGCGTGCCAGTAGGCGTCCAGGGGGAAAGCCACAGCAGCCAGCAAGGCAGCGTAGCCCACGATATACGCGCCCAGGGGAGCCCGGAAAAGGGCGGCGAAGCCGTAACCCTGCCGAGACACGGTCTGATTACGGCGAGACCAGAGCGTCTCAATCAACACCAGCACCAGGCCCGCCACGCCACTGATCGTCACACCGGTCAGCATCAGAATATGTGGGGGAATGAGCGTGCGATCGCGTCCAATATAGGTATGCCATTGAATATCCCAGCAGGTGCCCTCCAGAAAAAGGATCGTCCCCAGTGAGGCCACCAGTCCAAACGCCAGGCGCAGCGCCGAAACCTGCCGCAGCGCAACAGAGGAATCTGGCAGATCAGCCGAAGTGAAACGTGTATCAAGAGCCTTAGCCATGCAAGAACCGTCCTTTCATCGCATCGAGATGAATCATCGATTGGATGGGAACACAGAAAAATGGAAGACTTTTCAGTAACATCATCACTTCTCCCTTTAGCCAGAGTATCAGGGATTCACGCCACTTTGCACGGTTGACCATTTGAACTGAGACGCCCTGTTCCTGCGATGGTGAAGCAGAGTCGTCGTCCGTCAGGCAAGTGAGGTTGAGCTGGCGATCATGAAACGGGCGCAGCTCGACCCAGACCGTTTGCTTCCCTTCAGTCACGCGGCCTGGGAGGCGGAAGAAAGGGACGAGCCGGTGCCACGTCGCGTGGGCATACGTCGCGGGAAACCAGCGCTCCCGTACCCACATCCCCAGATTCGCAGTGCTGGAAGCAGGTTCGATCCCGCTGCGGCGGCCAACAGGAAGAGACCACCAGCCCCATCCTGCCACGCACCTGGCTGATTTTCCCCCCGGCGGGTCGCTCTTGTGAGCGCCGCCTGGGCCCGATTGAGATAGGTCACACTCACCCGCACCCCACACCGCTCCTCCAGCAGGGCTTGGACCACTTTTCCTGACGCGTGCGGATGGTGCTGGTAATACCCCTCCAGCCTGAAACGTCTCCGGGAGAGACCCATCAATTTAGCCGCCGCACCAGCCAGACCGCCGCGAAGAGCGCCAGCACCGAGAAAACCACATAGATGCCCGTCTCGATCCACTGGAACGTCCAGAAGCGGTCCCCAGGCTGATAGGTCAGATAGTTGGCCTGCACGCCGTTGGCTTGAAGACATTGCGTGAGGGTCTCATCCCTGGTGCAGCTTCCCCTGAAGTCGGTACTCCTGTTCCCCTGGGCATCGATAAAGCCTGAGGTCAACTGCCAATCCTGGTTGCTCAGGGCGGGCGGATTCTGCTGGTCAATCGCATAGGTCACGGTAAGAGGCGTCTCAAAGTTGGGGCGCCACAACAACTCGACCGGCGCGCGAATCGCCAGAAACAGCACCATCGTCAGAAAGATCGCCGCGACCGTCCGGCGCGTCAGCGCCCCCGCGAAAATGCCCAGTGCCAGCGCCAGCAAAGCGGTGGCCACCCAGACCGGCCCCGACGTGTCGTAGACGCTGGCGTCAAACGAGCCGAAAATCTGCGCCACGGGGCTGTGCCACCAGATCAGCACCGCCAGCAGCGCCCCCGATGCCAGCAGCCCCGCGCCCAGCACCAGCGCCAGCTTCACCGTCAGCCAGCGCATGCGCGTAATGCTCTGCGTCCAGATGAGCAGATGCGTGCGCTGCTCCACTTCCCGCGTCACCAGTGGCGCGCACACCAGCGCCCCCAGCAGCAGCGGCAGCGCCAGCGCCAGCAAAGGGCCAGCCTGCACAATCCTGAACGCCATCTCCAACTCGCCGCATGAGCTGTTCTTTGAGATCAGGCAGTTGCTCAGCACAAGCTGCTGAAAGCTGTTCGCCATCTCCAGCCCGGTCATCAGCAGAAACACCCCGATCACGGCCAGCACCACCAGCACAATCAGGCCCTCGGCGCGATGCTGCCGCCACGTCAGCCAAGTCATTTGAACACCTCTCTTCCGTTCTGCTCGCGCACCGATGGCGGCATTGGCCATCGATCACCTGCCTGCTGGCTCAGATAGGCCAGCACAATATCCTCCATCGACACCTCCTGCACTTCCCAGGATGGGTCAAAGAGCGGGCCATGAGCGCGCACCAGCAGCGTCGTCTGCCGCTCAGTATGGCTCGCCTCGATCACCGTATGCACGCTGGCAACCGCCGCTTCATCCTGGCGTGGCCCGATCAGTCGCTTATGCGTCTTCGCAATCTCCTGGATATCACCCGCAAGCTGCACATGCGACGCCGACAGTATGATGAGATAGTCGCCGACGCGCTCCAGATCGCCGATGATATGCGAGGAGAGCAGCACCGTCAGCCCGCTTTCGGCCACCGCGTCCATCAGCGTCCGCAAAAACTCGCGGCGGGCCAGCGGGTCCAGGCTCGAGAGCGGCTCATCCAGCAGCAGCAGGTCTGGTCGCTTCGCCAGCGCCAGCACGAGGGCCACCTGCGCCTGCTGCCCACCGGACAGCTTGCCTGTGCGCCGCTCCAGCGGAATGCCCAGCTTCTGCATGCGCGCCAGCGCCATGGCGTCATCGAAGCTGGGATTCAGCTTGCGCCCCAGCGTCAGCATCTCCGCGACCGTAAAGCCCTTGTACAGCGGCGTGTCCTGCGCCACAAAGCCCAGGCGTGGCAGTGCCTCAGTGGGCTGCCTGAGCGGCGAGCAGCCAAAAACCTGTACCTCGCCCTCCGTTGGCTCCAGCAGGCCAACCGCCAGATGCAGCAGCGTCGTCTTGCCCGCGCCATTCGGCCCCACCAGCGCCGCCACGCGCCTGGCAGGCAGGTTCAGCGTGCAGTCTTGCAGCGCCCACGTCCGTCCGTAGCGCTTACTCAGTTTGTTCGTCTCCAGCGCGTTGCTCATGCGGTTTCCTCCTCGTGTTCTTTCTGGGTGTCTTGAAACGTGGACAGAAAGAGCGCCAGCACGCTCTCGTTGTCCAGCCCGGCTTCATAGGCGCTGTGCAGCCAGCGCACCAGGCTGCGGCGCTGCGCCGCAAGGCTGGAGAGCGATGTGCTTGCCAGGGTGCGCTGTACAAACGTCCCCTGACCAGGTCGGCTTTCAATCTGTCCCTCCCGCTCCAACTCACGATACGCCTTCATCACCGTGTTCGGGTTGATCGTGATCTGTGCGACCACCTCGCGCACGGTGGGCAGCTGATCTCCCACCTCCAGCAGGCCCAGGCGCAGTGCTTGCTTCACCTGCTGCACGATTTGAAGATAGGGCGCCACGCCGGAATGATTGTCCAGATGAAATTCGATCATCCTGCTTTCTCCTCGTAGTTAGGCAGCTATCCCATTAAATAGCTAATGAGATAGTACAATTATACTCAGAGGCTATAAAGAAGTTATGAAGAAGCAGTCAAGAAGATGTCAGGGTTAAAGCGCTTCCCATCCCCAGATGTTTATGTCAAAGCCGCACTCCCCTTCTGGGACCGCTCTTTCGGGGTGGGGTGGTCCCAGAAAAGAGAAAGGGAGGACAGGGAATCAGTATTTTTCGGCGAGATCATAATCAAGCAGTGGCGAAAGATCCATAGCCGGAAGTGTGAAGGCAAAGCAGGAGCCATGGCCCGGCTGGCTTTACTCGCCTTCGTCGGAAGATCGCGTGGAGATGACAAGAAGATGGATGCGTGGAGCGGGAGCCACGCTAATCTCATTGGCTCCCACGGCCTTTTCCTGGGTGGGCATCTCAAACAGGGCTAGTTGCGTCACGTTGGAATCTGGTGGGCGCCTGCGGCGCGCTATGTAATCTGGTGCTTTCCAATACAACAGCCACTCGTCCGGACCGAGGTCGAAGAGGGTCAATTGAGGTGAGCGGAACGGGGTGATAGACAGACGGGGATTGCTCACCGCTTGCAGATGCTTGTGATCCTCTTGCAGTTCAACCCGGTAGGTGGAGAGCGTGACGGCCTGATACTCCACTTTAAGCGAGCCGTCATACACCCAGACCGTGACTGGCGCATAGGGGAGGCCCCGCTCCCCGTAGAGCTTCCAATTCTGGAAGCGCAGAAATCCATGCTTGTCGAGGTGGCGGGTGTAGCGGGTCGCGAACAGAATACGGTCAAGGACCTCCGCCGGGAACATGGTGCCTGTGTGCGAGCCTAAGACCTGGGCAGGGCTATGGCAACCATCCTCCCGCTTTTCGTGCGCCCAATGCCGCTGTACCTGGTAATCGTGCAGAAATGTTCGGTGAATGGCGAGCACCTCTTCCCAACTCGTGGCCCGTGCGAACTTGGCGTCGGCCATTTTTCGGGCAATATTGAAGTGCGCCTCTACATAGTTTTGCCAGGCTTGCCGCTTCTCGATGCGTTCTTTCCTGATCCCCAGGGCCGAGTAGGTGTCCATGGCCTGGTTACAGTAAAAAATCGCCCCACCATCACTGACGATCATCGATGGAGCACCAAAGGCCGAGGGCGCCGCGAAAAGAACCTCGAGATAGTCCCACTGATTTTGCGTGCGAGAAATCTTGCTGGCCAACAGCGCCCGGCTGTAGTTTTCCAGAAGACTGATCATGTAGATCGGTTCGGGAAATCCCAGGCCATGCTCTTCAATGTACCGCACGTCCACCGACCAGATCTCCTGCCTGAACCGGGCCTTAAAGGGCATCTCCTTGCGCGGACGTTTGGCACCCCCTTCGGGGAGTGACACTCCATAGAGTTTGCGATTGAGAGCCAGGAGCCTTCCACAGGTCGCCTGGGAGAGGTGGATGCCGATCTGCTCCAGGGCGGCACGCACGCGATACGCCCCCAGCTCAGGAGACTCCTTCACGAGCTTCCCCACCTCATTGATCTCCTGAGTGCCAGCTTTGCGCGCGTGCCACTGCGGGATGTCTTCGAGGCCCTTGTGACCGAACATGGCCCAGCGTTTGAGCACTTCATACACGCGGTGGCGTGGGGTCTGGAGGTAGGCACTGATGGCAGTATGTGACCATCCCTCCGCGTGGAGATCGACAATGGCGCGGCGGCGCTGGTACGGATCGGCGATCTGGGCATAGGGTGGATAGCGCCGCCCGGATACGGAAGGAGGTGGCCCATCTGCCAGGACACGTTTGACGGTGTGTTTTAGGTCATGTCAGTTTCTGTAGGATAGAGGATGCATCGAAGAGGGATCAGTCTACAGCAAACTCTGTTGTAGATCTATCATACTCTCATTGTACCTGACGAGAAGACAATAGAGAAGCAGTTGGTACTTTCATCTCTCTGCCCGCAATGGCTTACCAGCTCTCTAGCTTGATTCGACCATTGACAACACCGAGAACGTAAGAGAACACCATGCTGTTTCGTTGATCACTTGTTGAAGAAGCGCTGCGTCAGTGTAGCAATGAACGTCACTTCGATAATGAGTCCCACAAAGGCCTCGAATGCAGACGCAATAGAAAGCGGATCGCCTGGCGAGAAGGTACTGGGCGAGAAACCGCGTCCGTGGAAGGCGGTCATGCTTACGACTATTGCTTCATACCAGGCCAGCTGACCATCAAGTCCCAGATAGAGTGCGGTGAATCCCACGATCACCAGTAAATACACCAAGAAGCTTCGCCCCGGCTTGTAGCCATAGCCTGCTAAGAGAAAGAGGAACCAGGAAAAGAGCCAAGCCCCCAATGCTTGTCCCCGTTGCCTTAGTTTCACTCTTTGCTGAAACATCTCAAACCAATAGACACGCCTCTGCAAGACTTGCGCTCGATAGGAAAAGCGCGCTGCCACCTCATTCAATCCTTGTGATTGTAATGCGATAGCAAGTTGACGATTAGCTCGGACAGCGCGTTCATGTTCATCTAATTGCGTAGCATTGTCCTTCATCTGCCCATCACGCGTCTTCTGCCACGCTTCATACTCATCTCCAAGAAGGTGTATTTGCGACCACCGTACGACAGCAAGATTGACAGCATCCCAATGCGCATCTGCTACTAGAGGACCCACGCCCTTCTCATCGCTCAGTAGGACATCATTGAGACGTGCACCCTCTAAAAAAGCATCACAAAAATTGGTCTTCTTGAGGCTTGCTCCTCTCAAATAGGCTCCTTTAAAATGGGCATAACTCAATCTCGCTCTATCCAGATATGCTCCTCTCAGATTCGCTTGCTCCAAGAATGCCCTACTTAGATTCGCCTGCTCCAGATGAACATCATGGAGGAGTGCACGCTCTAAATGGGCGAAATTCATGTTGACGCCCTCCATTCGTGCTGCTGCCATCGTGCGTTGTTCTAACGTTGCTTTGTTTCTTTCACTCCACGAGAGACTGCTTTGTAAGCGCGCAAGTGGAAGGAAACTCAGATCTGTTCGGCGTAGGTCAGCACCGCGTAGATCAATCCCCAGGCGTCTGTGCTGACTTTCATCACTCCAATTGACTGGTCCTCTTCCAGCCTCATGAGTGGCCAATAACCACTCGATATCAGCACGACTCAGTTTTACTCCTTTGAAAGGATAGATGCTCTGTTTGATATCAGGAACGATGTCACGCCTTTGTGCTAGTTCTGCTTGACGCTGTCGGTCGATCTCTGGCTCCCTGCGCCACGGTTGACCTTGTGCCTCCCAATACGCCTGCCACTGCTCAGGGGTATTCAGCGCAGGAGGGTGCGGAGGACGAGATCGTCGTGGAGACGGGACGCCAAGAGATACTTTGTGTAAAAGCCTCTGAATGATATCCATGCAGGCTTGCCTCCCTTCACGCGCGTGAGCAGTAGCATCATGATTGAAGTTGGCTCTTCTTGGGCGAATGCGTTCCAGCCTGATCTGCTCGTTCGGCCCACGCGAACTGGAGCTTGGCTTGCTGTTCAGCCAGTTCAGCATAGGCGTGTTCGACCTGGAGCAACCGCTCCACGATTTCCGGTTTGGTCATTTGCAAGTAGCGATACCTGGCCCGGTCCACATCGCGATGGGGGTCAATCCGGAGAGGCTGTGCGACCGCAACAACAGATTTACCCTTCCGTTTCCGAGCCTGAGCAGCTTTGTACGATGTGCTGTGCTGGCGATAGTAGGCGTGAGCCTCCGGGTTCTCCAGGATCGCCGACTTTTTGACGCCCCGGCCCTCTGGATCGCATTCAATACTCCTGCGGCAGATCGCCTCAATCGTCACGCTTTGCCCGTCACTTTGGATCTGATCGACGGTGGCTTTGACCAGGCGCACCGTGCGCTCGCGTTTCTCCTGGTAGTGTTTCTGCAGCCAGGGGTGGGGCTGTCTTGGCTCATCATTTGTCTCGTTTGATCGTGATATTAAAGACGGTGTATACTCGAGCCGGGGGAGAATTGACCGACCCCCAAGAAGGCTGTAAGCTGAGGAATATCAAAATCAGATCCTCAGGAGAACAGCCATG
>Ga0207646_10004814_pt1 | contig 14476 bp, 9 predicted proteins | sample KBSK5502metaG_FD_184343 | JGI IMG/M metagenome (GOLD analysis project Ga0207646, IMG submission 184343) | Corn, switchgrass and miscanthus rhizosphere microbial communities from Kellogg Biological Station, Michigan, USA - KBS K5-50-2 metaG... | ecosystem: Host-associated > Plants > Roots >... | reverse complement strand
GCCGGCGTCGGCGCCCGCTCGACCCCGAACGAGGAGATCGCCGGCGGCCTCGAGCTCGGCGGCGAACATTGCCAGCTCGTCGATCCGTGCCCGCGTCTGGCGGCCCTTTGCCGACACGAGCTCGAGTAGTCGCGCCTGGACCGTGACGCATTGCTCGCCGTCCCACAGTCGGACCAGGGTCGCAATCGCGTCGAGGTCGAGCCCAAGACGCTTCGCCCGCCCGATGAACGCCAGCCGGGCGACGCTGCGGTCGTCGTAGCGGCGGTAACCGTTCTCGGCGCGGCCGGCGCTTCGAAGGATGCCGATCCGGTCGTAGTACCGAAGCGTGCTCGAGGGAACGCCCGCCGTCCGGGCGAGCTCGGTGATGGTCAGGGTGTCCATGCCGGCGAGCCTACGCCTTGAAGTCGACTTCAATGTCAAGAGGCGGATCCCGCGGCGGGCTGACCATCCGTCGAGAGGCTCGACGGGGTGGCAAGGCGTCGGCGAGACCCGGGCACGGTACCCTTGGTCCGGTGAGCCTGATCTCGATCGCCGGACTGACGAAGCGGTACGGCGGCATCACCGCCCTCGACGGGCTGACTGTCGACATCGAGCCGGGCATCGTCGGGCTCGTCGGCTCGAACGGCGCCGGCAAGAGCACGCTCCTCAAGATCCTGCTCGGCCTGATCGGCTCGACGTCGGGCAGGGCGACCGTCTTCGACCTCGACGTCGCCCGCGACGGCATCGCGATCCGCGAGCGCGTCGGCTATATGCCCGAGCACGACTGCCTGCCGCCCGACATGTCTGCGACCGACGTCGTCTCGCACCTGGCGACGATGTCGGGCCTGCCCCGGACCGCCGCCCGCGAGCGGACCGCCGAGGTCCTGCGGCACGTTGGCCTGTACGAGGAGCGATACCGGGCGATCGGCGGCTATTCCACGGGCATGAAGCAGCGGGTCAAGCTCGCGCAGGCGCTCGTCCACGACCCACGGCTGCTCCTCCTCGACGAACCCACGAACGGCCTCGATCCGGCCGGCCGCGATGAGATGCTCCTCCTGATCCGTCGGACCGGGACCGAGTTCGGGATCGCGGTGATCGTCGCGTCGCATCTCCTCGGCGAGATCGAGCGGGTCTGCGACCACCTCGTCGCGATCGAGGGTGGGAAGCTCCTGCGGTCGGCTCCGCTCGGGTCGTTCACCGAGCGGACGGGGACGCTGTCGGTCGAGGTCGAGGAAGGCCAGGCCGCCCTCGCGGAGCGGCTCATCGGGCGCGGGCTGACGGCGATCGTCGACGGCGCCGCCGTGCTGATCGACCTGACCGACGAGCGCCCGTTCGACATCGTCCGGGACACGGTCGTCGACCTCGGCCTGCCGCTGATCCGGATCGAGCAGCGGCGTCACCGCCTCGAGGACCTGTTCCGGGACGACCCGGCAGGATCGGCTCCGGTCACCGTCTCGACGCCCTCCCACGCGGAGGCTCCGGCAGTCCCGCCGGCGGCACCCCCGTCATGACCGGTCCGGGCCCCGCGGCCGTTCCCGGCGCGGCCGCTCCCTCGAGAGCCGGCAGCATCTACGACCTCGGCTATCGCCGGTATGAAGGTCCACGGCTCGGGCGGACGTACGCGATCCGATCGCTCGTCCTCGACAGCTTCCGAAGCGCCTACGGGCTCGGCCGGGGCGGGCGGGCGAAGGTTGCTCCGATCGCGCTCGGCGCCATCGCGATCCTGCCGGCGGTCGTCATCGTCGGCGTCCTGACGATCGCCGCGCGGCTCGGCGCGCAACGCCAGTTCGAGCAGGCGACGCCGATCAGCTTCGACACCTACTTCAACTCGATCAGCGTGATCATCCTGCTGTTCTGCGCAGCCCAGGCGCCCGAGCTGTTCAGCCGGGACCAGCGGAATGGCGTCCTCGCCCTGTACTTCGCCCGGGCGCTCCGCCGATCGGACTACGCCCTCGCCCGGCTCGTGGGCTTCGCCCTGGCGCTGCTCGTGATGCTGCTCGTGCCCCAGGTGATCCTGTTCATCGGCCGGGTGCTGATCTCGACCGACATCGCTGCGGCCTTCGGGGAAGATGCCACGAAGATCCCGGCGATCGTCGGCGAGGCACTCATCACCGCCGGCCTGCTCGGCGGGCTGGCGATGGCGGTCTCGGCGTTCACGCCGCGGCGGGCCTACGCGACCGCGGGGATCATCGCCCTGTTCGTCGTGCCGGGGATCGTCGCCGGCATCGTGATCCAGCTCGGGTCGAGCGCGATCGGCAACTGGCTCGTGCTGCTCAGCCAGGGCACGGTCCTCGATGGGACGAACGCCCTGCTGTTCGGCAAGTCGCTACCCGAGGACCTCTTCTTCTTCGACCTGCCGGTGTGGACGTTCCTCGTCGCGGCGGTCGCGGGGATCGTCGTGTCGGTCGCCGTCGTCGTTCGCCGCTTCGTCCGGATCACAACATGACCGACCTCATCGACCCGCCTGGTCCGGCCGGGCTGACGACCGGAGCGACGGGCACGGCCGGTCTCGTGCCGGGCACGGCCGGAGAACCGGCACCGATCGCCGTCGCTCCACCGCCGATCGCGACGGCCGCGCCCGCCGTCTCGGCGCCGATCGTCCTCGATCGCGTGTCGCGCTGGTACGGCAACGTCGTCGCGGTCAACGACATCAGCTTCAGCCTCGGCGCCGGGATCACGGGGCTGCTCGGCCCGAACGGCGCCGGCAAGACGACGATCCTGCATCTCCTCGCCGGGCTCCTCCGACCCTCCGCGGGGCGGGTCCTGATCGGCGGCACCCCCGCCTGGCGCAACCCGGCCGTGTACCGCGACCTCGGGCTCGTGCCGGAGCGCGAGGCGGTTCACGCGTTTCTGACGGGTCGCCAGTTCGTCGATCTCGCCGCGCGGCTCCAGGGACTGCCCGATCCCGCGGCCGCGACCGCGCGGGCGATCGCCACCGTCGATCTCGAGAGCGCCGCAGACCGGGCGGTCGGGACCTATTCGAAGGGGATGCGGCAGCGGGCGAAGATCGCTGCGGCGCTTGTCCACGATCCGTCGATCCTGCTCCTCGACGAGCCCTTCAACGGCATGGACCCGCGCCAGCGGCTGCACATGATGGATCTCCTCCGATCGATGGCCGCGGCCGGCCGAACGATCCTCTTCTCGTCCCACATCCTCGAGGAGGTCGAGCGCCTGGCCGACGGCATCCTCGTGATCTACGCCGGGCGGCTCGCCGCGGCCGGCGACTTCCGGGAGATCCGTCGCCTGATGACCGACCGGCCGCACACCTTCGTCGTCCGCTCGTCGGATGACCGCCGGCTCGCGGCCGCGTTCATGGTCGAGCCGGCCGTGTTCGGGTCGGAGCTCCGCGACGACCGCCTGACGATCCGCGTCACCGAGTTCTCCGGGTTCACCCGGATCGTGGCGCGCGTCGCTCGCGATGCCGGCGTCAGCCTCTTCGAGGTGGCTCCGACCGACGATTCGCTCGAGAGCGTGTTCGAGTACCTCGTGAGCCGGCGATGAGCCTGTCGGGCCCGATCGCGGCCATCGCGACCGTCACATTGCGGGCTCTCCTCGGCCGGCGCCGAACGCTGCTGATGCTGCTCGTCGCGGGAGCGCCGGTGCTCCTCGGCCTGATCGTGCGGGCCGACGGGCCCCGTCCGCGGGCGCTCGTCCCGGCGCTCGAGGGCCTCATCATCACGACCGTTCTGCCGCTGATCGCCCTGATCTTCGGGACGGCGGCGCTCGGCAGCGAGCTCGACGACGGGACGGCCGTCCACATCCTGACGAAGCCGATCCCGCGCTGGACCATCATCGTGCCGAAGCTCCTCGTGGCTGCGGCGCTGACCGCGCTCCTTGTCGTGCCGTCGACCCTGCTCGCGGGGATCCTCATCGGTGGGACGGGATCGCACGAGCTCGGCGTCACGTTCGCGTTCTGCATCGCTGCGCTCGCCGGGTCCTTCGTCTACTCGGCGATCTTCATCGCGCTCAGCTCGGCGACGAGCCGCGGCCTCGTGATCGGACTCGCCTACTCGCTGATCTGGGAAGGCGTCCTCGCCGGCGCCCTGCCGGGGACGCAGCTGTTCAGCGTCCGCGAGTACCTGCGGGGGATCGTGTCGGTGATCGGGCCACACGGCACGCTGACCTCGATCGTCGGCGGGCAGGGCATCCTGCTCGCGGCCGTCGCCTTCGTCGTCATCACGATCCTTGCCAGCCTCCGCCTGGAACGGTTCGAGATCCGCGGGGCGGAGTAGGCGCACGTCAGAGTGGCCGACCTCGACCGATGGGGTCATGGCCCCTTGGGACGAACGGGTCGTGGCATCGCCGCCGGGCGCGGGGCACGCTCCAGGGACCATGCCCGTCGACCTCATCGCGTTCACCGGCGACCGCCGGATCAGCGGCTCGATCCCGCTCGCGGACGACCGCCTGAGCGACATGCTCAACTCCGTGCCGCGCGTCGTGATGCGCGGGGCCACGGTGCTCGACCTCGTGGCCGATGCCGTCCCGCGGACGGCGGACGTGACGCTCGCGATCGGATCGATCGTGGCCGTCGTCGCCTCCGGCCGCCGCGGCAACGAGACCCGCCGGCGTCGAACCGACCTCCGCCTCGCCCGGATCGGCCTCCTCCGGTTCGTCGTCACCGGATCGCTCCATGTCCCGTCCGGCGCGATCGATCCGCTCGCTTCGAACGACCCGGCGGTCGTCCTCGCGGGGCGTGACACGCTCGTGCCGCTGACCGACGCGACGATCGCGTTCGATCTCGGCGAGGTCGTGGCGACCGAGCAGCACGACACGATCCTGATCAACCGGGCGCACGCCACCTGGATCGACCTCGACGATCCGGGCTCCATCGACGGCGACGAGATCGACGATCTCGAGGATCGCGAGCGGGCGTATCACGGAGCGCTGATCGGGGACTTCACCGGGGCCGTCTCCGAGTAGGCCACGGCCCGGTCCGTCAGTCGCCGGTCGGGACGCCCATCACGCTGAACCCGCCGTCGACGTAGATCACCTCGCCCGTCACCGCCGACGCGAGGTCCGACGCCAGGTACAGCGCGGTCTTGCCGACGTCCTCGGGCGTGATGTTCGCCCGGAGCGGTGCCACGTCGGCGAACTCGCCGTACATCTTCTTGAACCCGCTGATGCCCGCGGCGGCGAGCGTCCGGATCGGGCCGGCGCTGATCGCGTTGACCCGGATGCCGTCGGGTCCCAGATCGGCGGCGAGGTAGCGGACCGACGCCTCGAGGGCCGCTTTGGCGACGCCCATCACGTTGTAGTTCGCGACGACCTTCTCGGACCCGTAGTAGGTCAGTGTCAGGATCGACGAGCCGCGGCGGAGGTGGGGGAGCGCCGCCCGGGAGAGGGCGATCAGCGAGTAGGCCGAGACGTCCATGGCGAGGGCGAACCCATCGCGCGAGGTGTCGACGAACCGACCGGTCAGCTCCTCGCGCTTGGCGAAGGCGAGGGCGTGGACGAGGATGTCGAGCCCGTCGTGCGTCGTACCCCAGCGCTCGAACACGCGGGCGATGTCCGCGTCGGACTGGACGTCGCACGGCTCGACGAACGTCGATCCGATGGACTGGGCCAGGGGCCGGACCCGCTTCTCGATCAGCGACTCGACCGACGAGAAGCCGACCTCGGCGCCGGCGCCATGGAGGGCCTGGGCGATCCCCCAGGCGATCGAATGGTCGTTGGCGACCCCGAAGATCAGCGCCGTCTTCCCGTCGAGGATGCCCATCGATGTCCTCCGTCGCCGCGCGTCCCGCGGCGTGCCCTCGGAGGATAGCGGCGTGGCCTACTGGGGGAGGGTCACCCGGACGTCGTCGAAGCCCGCCTCGACGATCCCGTTCGTGCCGGCGTCGGTGGCCGAGAACCGGATCCGAACCGTCTTGCCGGCCCAGGCGCTCAGGTCGATCGACGACGACAGCCAGTGGGCGTTCCGCTCCGCGGCCGCGCCGTGGACGAGCAGGACAGTCGTTGCCGACGCGTCCGACGTGTCGACGACCTCGACCCGGAACTCGTCCTCCGGACCGGAGGTGATGTCGTAGGCGAAGGTCCAGCGGAACTGGAGCTTCTGGCCGGCCGTCGCCGGCAGGTCGATCGGTGCCGACGTCGTCGAGGTCCGCCCGCCGTCGAGGTCGTTCGCGCTCGGCGAGGTTCCGGCCGCCGTCCCGGTGATGAAGGCGAACCGTCCCGACGTCACGCCGTCGGGCTGCTTCCGGCCGGCGGCCGTCGTCGTCGGCTGGGGATCGCCCCGCTGCCACGTGCCGGCGGTCGCGGTGTCGGTGCTGTCGGCGTTGATCTTCCAGCCGCGGTTGACCTCCATGTCGTCGTCGAACGCTCCGCAGCGGGCGATCCGCGTCACCGTCCCGAGCACCGCGAGCGGGCACGCCGCGCGCTCGATCAGGTACAGGACCGCCTCCTTGTTGCGGCCGGTCTCGGACGGGATCAGCGAATCGTCGGGGTAGTCGACGACCGACAGCTCGAACGTGTACGCGAAGATCCGATAGACGCCGTACTCGTAGTCGCGGGTCGTGCCCGAGGTGATGTAGAGGTCGCTCGCCTGCTCGGGGCGGTAGCCGTTCGTCGCGGCCATGTGCTTGCCGATGATCACGAGGGCGTTGTGGTCGTCGACGGTCATGTCGGCCGGGATGTTCGCGAGCGTGTAGCCGTACGGCCACATGACGAGCCGGCCCGCCTCGTGGAAGGTGATCGCCGTCCGGATCTGCTGCCGGCCGTTGACGACGCGGCTGGCCAGGAAGTCCCGGATGTTGCGGGTCTCGGGCGCAGAGAACGCGAACGGCCCGCGATACGTGATCGCCGCGGGGTTCGTGCTCGTTCGCCCGCCCCCGCCCCAGCGATACCCGAAGTTCCGGTTCAGGTCGGTCCCGATCGCGGTCGTGCCCGCGTTCGGCTGACGGTTCTTGCGCCAGAAATGGAAGTGCCCGCCGCTGATGTCGTACTCGGCGCCGTCGGGGTTGACCGCCAGGACGATCCAGATCTCGCGGCTGTTGACGATGTTCGTGATCCGGGTGTCGTGGCCGTAGCCGTCGGCGAGCCAGTGCATGATGTGGAGCGTCATCTCGAGGCCCATGTGCTCGTCCGAATGGGTCAGCCCGTCGAACAGGACTTCCGGCTCGTTCTCGTCGATCGCCACGTTGTCGCTGATCTTCACGGCCCAGATCGTGCGGCCCTGGTAGCTCTTCCCGATCGAGAAGCGCCGGACGATGTCGGGGTGGGCGTTCGCGGTCGCGGCCACGTCGGCGACCATCTCCGCGTACGTGTGGTATCCGGTCCTACCGGCCGGGAAGTCGGCCGCCACGCCGGCGGGGACGGCGGCTGCGATCGGCAGAAGGAGGGCCAGCCCGAGCAGGACGGCACCGGAACGAGCGCGGATCGATCGGGTCATGGCGACAGCATGGCCCTCCGGGGCAAGTCGGCCAACCCCCCGAACGGTCCCAACGGCCGTTGGGCCCGAAGGTACCCGCCGCGCGACCCCTCCGATGCCGCCGGGCTCGTTCCGGCTGACGCTGCCCGCCGGCCGCGGCCCCGGCCCCGGCCAGGGCCGGCGCCGAGCGTCGCGCTAGACTGGTCGCAACCTTCCAGACCTCCGCCCACTCCCGAGGATTCCACGCATGACGACCGAGTCGCAGCCGCGTCTCAAGATCACCTACGCCACCCTGCGCGCCGACAACGAGCAGCTCCACCGCGAGTACGAGGCCGGCCTCGCCGAGGCGAAGACCCAGCTCGGCGGCCACCATCCGAACGTCGTCGACGGCCGGGAGCGGAGCAGTGACGGCGAGTTCACGGTCCATTCGCCGATCGACCGCGACATCGTCCTGGGCCACTTCGCAACCGGCACCCGCCAGGATGCCAAGGACGCGATCGCGGCGGCCCGCCGGGCCCAGCCGGCGTGGTTCGCGCTCGGCTGGGAGAAGCGGCTCGAGATCCTCAAGAAGGCCGCCGAGCTGATCAGCCAACGCCAGATGGTCTACGGCGGGCTGATGGCGATCGAGGTCGGGAAGAACCGGCTCGAGGCGCTCGGGGAGGTCGAGGAGGCGGCCGACCTCATCCGCTACTACAGCAAGACGGCCGAGGACAACGACTTCTACGACCACTCGATGGACAGCCTCGGCGACGCGGCCGTCCACACCCGGTCGATCCTCCGGCCGCACGGGGTGTTCGCGGTGATCAGCCCGTTCAACTTCCCGATGGCCCTCGCGGCCGGGCCCAGCGGCGCCGCGCTGATGGCCGGCAACACCGTCGTCTTCAAGCCGAGCTCCGCGGCCCCGATGTCCGGGGTCAAGCTAGTCGAGGCATATCGCGAGGCGGGCGTCCCCGACGGCGTGATCAATCTCGTCATGGGACCCGGCGAGACGGTCGGGGCCGAGCTCCGCGAGAACCCCGGCATCGACGGGATCGTCTTCACGGGCTCGTACGCCGTCGGGATGGATCTCTACCGGACCTTCTCGAAGGACTTCCCGAAGCCGACGATCGTCGAGATGGGCGGCAAGAACCCGGCCGTCGTGTCCCGCAAGGCCGATCTCGAGGAGGCGGCCGAGGGAATCATGCGGAGCGCCTTCGGCTTCGGCGGCCAGAAGTGCTCGGCGAACAGCCGCGTCTACGTCGAGAAGCCGGTCCACGACGAGCTGATCCGGCTCCTCGTGGAGAAGACCGAGGCGATCACGATCGGCGACCCGCTCCTCCGCGAGAACTGGCTCGGCCCGATCGTCGACCAGAAGGCGGTCGATCGTCATCAGGCCGCCGTCTCCGAGGCACGTCGCGACGGCCGGGTGTTCGTCGGTGGCGAGCGGCTGACCGACCGCGGACTCGATCGCGGCTTCTACGTCGAGCCGACGGTCGTCGGCGACCTGCCGGCCGATCATCGCCTGTTCCGCGACGAGCTCTTCGCGCCGTTCACGGCGGTCAGGGCCGTCGACTCGTTCGACGAGGGGATCCGGCTCGCGAACGAGTCCGTGTACGGGCTCACGGCCGGCGTCTACAGCGAGGACCGGAGCGAGGTCCAGCGGTTCCTCGATACGGCGGAGGCCGGCGTCCTGTACGTGAACCGGCGGGCCGGTGCGACGACGGGCGCCTGGCCGGGCGTCCAGGCGTTCGGCGGCTGGAAGGGCTCGGGCTCGACCGGCAAGGCGGGCCTCTCGATGTACTACGTCGCGCAGTTCCTGCGGGAGCAGAGCCACACCGTCGTCGACTGAGGTCGCCCCGGCGGTGGCGGGTGGCGCCCGTACCTGCCAGATGTGCAGCCGCTGCACGCCAAACGGGTGGGTCCGGGACTGATGGTGCGCCGAGTGCGCATCAGCCGAATCGATCGGGCCCTCGCCGGGACAAACGTTCATCTCGCGCACATCTGACCGGCTCTGCGTCGGGCGGGTCCGGCAAACGCGCAATGCGGTCAACACCTGACCCGATCCGCGGCACCGCCCCGCGTCTGGCGCGCCTTTGACTACGGCGGCGCTCGGGGGCGCTTCCGAGAGCGTTCGATTTCGGACGGGCTGAGCCCGAGGACGGGCCACCGCCTCTGCTATCCTCGGCTCGAATATCCACTCTGCATACTCTGTATGCGTTCGCCGTGAGTACGAGGTGCCCCGTGACGTCCGTCCAGAACCGTCTCGCTGGGGATCGACCGGTTCCCGACCTCGTCACGGAGCTGCCCGGGCCGAAGGCCCGGGCCCACGTGACCTACGACGAGACATGGACGTCGCCGAGCCTGCCGCGGGCCTATCCGCTCGTGCCCGTGCGCGGCGAGGGCCTGGTCCTCGAGGACATCGACGGCAACCTCTTCCTCGACTTCGCCGCCGGCATCGCCGTCAACTCGACCGGTCATGCCCACCCCGCCGTCGTCGGTGCGATCAGGGAGCAGGCGGCCGACCTGCTCCACTTCAGCGCCAGCGACTTCTACCTGCCGATCTACGCCGAGACGTGCCAACGGATCGCCGAGCTGACGCCGATCGCCGGCGGCCGAGCGCGGACGTATCTCGGGAACTCCGGAGCGGAGGTCGTCGAGGCTTCGATCAAGCTCGCCCGGTACGCGACGAAGCGGCCCTCCATCGTCGCGTTCCTCGGCGCGTTCCACGGCCGGACCTACGGCGCGGTCTCGCTGACGGCATCGAAGGCGAAGTACCACGCGGGGTTCGGGCCACTCCTGCCCGGCGTCTTCCACGCGCCGTTCGGTCGGGTGGAGGATCTCCGCTGGTTCGACGATGTGCTCTTCGACAAGCTGGCGCCCGCGAGCGAGGTTGCGGCGATCATCGTCGAGCCGATCCAGGGCGAGGGCGGATACATCGTCCCCGAGGACGGGTTCCTCCAGGGCCTCCGCGCGATCTGCGACCAGCACGGGATCCTGTTGATCGCGGATGAGATCCAGTCGGGCGCCGGCCGGACCGGCACGATGTGGGCGGTCGAGCAATGGGGCGTCAAGCCCGACATCCTCCTCTCGGCGAAGGGGATCGCGAGCGGCCTGCCGCTCGGCGCGATGGTCGCCCGGGCCGACCTCCTCGAGGCCTGGGGCGTCGGGGCGCACGGCTCGACATTCGGCGGGAACCCGGTCGCGTGCGCCGCGGCCCTGGCCACGATCGATCTGCTCGAGGGCGGGCTCATCGCCAACGCGAAGGTTCGCGGCGAGCAGGCCCTCGCCGGTCTTCGCCCGCTCCGCGAGCGCTACCCGACGATCGTCCGGGACGTCCGCGGGCGGGGCCTGATGCTCGGGATCGAGTTCGACACGGCCGATCACGCCGAGGAGGTCCAATGGGCCGCCTTCCAGCGTGGCCTGCTCGTCCTCGAGTGCGGCAAGACATCGGTCCGGATGTCGCCGGCCCTCATCGTGTCGGAGGGGGAGATCGCGACCGCGCTCCGGATCTTCGCGGACGCGGTGGCGGCGATCGCCGGCGAGGGATCGGACCAGCCGATCCTCCACGCGGCCGAGGCGGCCCGCGCGATGACGGGCGTCGAAGCCGCGGGCTAGCAGGGCACGCCCGCAGGGCAGTTCCGCCCTGACGGGCGGTCGAGCGCCTGGGTCCAGGGTCCCGGTTTCGGTCGGGACTTCCGGGCCATCGTCCCGTACGCAACCCCTCGCCAGAGTGGCGGAAACGGACCCGGATCCAAGGCGCCGGTCGTCACGCCGGAGCCCGTCGGGTTGCCTGCTCGCCAAACGAGGGACCCGACCTGATGCGCTCGCGCACCACCATGACCGCCCGACCTCCCTCGGGCCGTCTGTCGACGCTGCTGCTGGCGTTGCCCCTCGTCATCGTCACGGCCCAGCTCTTCGTGATCGCCCCCGTGGTCGATGCCGGCGCCGTCTACCCGAACCCGCCGAACGCGACGCCGGTCGCCTGGCCCTCTTCATTCACGAGCTACACGACCGACACGGGCGCGCCGATCTCCGACCTCGAGGGCGAGTCCGGGATCGGCTCGGTCTTCGACATCAGCTCCGGCGGCGGATCCGCGACGTCCGTGCTGCTCGCCCTGTCGGGCGGTGCCGCGTTCTTCCGCGTGCGCGTCGGCTCGAACCCGGTCGATACCTCGAAGGGCGGATTCACGAGCGCGACCTGGCTGGTCCTGATCGCGACCGAGGATTCGCCGGGCGTCTGGACGACGAAGGCCGTCACCGGAATCGACGGCAAGCCGGTCGGCTCACTCGCCGCGCCCGACGCGGTCTACGTGGGCAACGCGCCCGGGACCGGCATCACGGATATCTACCAGTTCAACACCGTCGCCCCGGCCTACGACCCGACGAATGCCGTCGGCACCGGCGCTCGCGTCGTTTCCGCGGGCGGCGGTCAGTACTTCATCGACTGGCAGGTCCCGGTCAGCAGCCTCTCGACAGCGTCGGGTGGGGTGGTGACGGCCAGCACCCCGGTCCGCCTGTTCTTCGGTTCGTCGGCTGCGGCCAACCTCGCGACGATCAACAAGGACTACATGACCGGCGGGGCGGTCGACTTCTCGAACCTCGGAACGGTCGTCCTGTCCCCGCCGACCCTCACGCTGACCGAGTCGAAGACGCTCGTGAGCGGCCTGAACCCGCCGAGCGCGACGGTCGCCAGCGTCTACGACATCCCGCTCACCGCGCGGAACACTGGCGGCTCCAGCCTGTACACGCCGAGCATCGTCGTGACGATCCCGTCCGGCGTCTCGATCGTGTCGGAGACCACGGCCACTGGCTCGATCGGCCACGTCGGCCAGACCGTGACGTGGAGCCCGGGAACGATGGCGGGCGGCGCATCCGCCATCTCCGCGTCGATTCGCGTGTCGATCACGCCGGCCATCGCCGACGTCGGCACGACGATGACGATCGCCAACGCGGCAGCGGGCACGGGCACGGATGGCACGGCCACGATCACCGGCACCGGCACGGCGCAGACGGTCGGCCCGATCGGGGACGCTCCGCACGACACCACGACCGGGGTCTCGTGCCCAGCCGGAACGATCACCTACGGCGACGCGATCAGCTGCACGGTCACGGTCACCGACACCCGGGTCAGCGGCGCGACCGTCCCGACGGGCACCGTCGCGATGTCCGCCGTCCTCGGCACCTCGTCCGCGTGCACCCTGGCGTCGGCGACGTCGTCGACGGCGACGTGCTCGGTGACCTTCTCGTCGACCGGGGCGGGGACGGGTTCGCTGTCCGCGGCGTACGCGGGCAACGCGACCCACGCGACGAGCAACGGCAGCTCCGCCGACATCACGATCGCCAGGAAAGCGCTGACGGTGTCCGTCAACGCCTCGACCCGCACCTACGGCGCCGCCAACCCGGCGTTGTCGGCCGGCTATTCCGGCTTCGTGCTGGGGGACACCTCGTCGGCGCTCGGCGGGACGCTGTCGTTCTCGACCAGCGCCACGTCGGCCAGCCCGGTCGGCACCTATCCAGTGTCGGCCAGCGGCCTGACGAGCGCCAACTACTCGTTCACCTACACCCCGGCCAACCTCAGCGTGACGCCGGCGCCCCTCACCGTCACCGCGAACGATGCGTCGCGCGGCTACGGCGCCGTGAATCCGACGTTCACGGCCGGCTACAGTGGCTTCGTCAACGGCGACGACGCGTCGGATCTCCTGACCCCTGCCGTCCTCGCGACGACCGCCATCTCGAGCAGCCCCGTCGGGACGTATCCGATCACCGTGTCGGGCGCGACCTCCGGCAACTACGACATCGCGTTCGTCTCCGGGACGTTCACGATCGGCAAGGCCGTGCTCATCGTCACCGCGGACGACCAGGCCCGCAGCTACGGAGCATCTGACCCGACCTTCACAGCCGCGTTCAGTGGCTTCCAGAACGGCGACGACGCCGGCGACCTCGGCGGAACGCTGACCTGCACGTCGACGGCCAACGGGGCCAGCAACGTCGGGACGTACCCGATCACGTGCGGCGGCCTGATCAGCGGCGAGTACTCGTTCAGCTACGTGGCCGGCGACCTGTCGATCACGCCGGCGACGATCACCGTCACCCCGGATCCGCAGAGCCGGGCCTACGGCGTCGTGAACCCGACGCTCACCGTCTCGCTCGGTGGCTTCGTCAACGGCGACACCGCGAGCATTATCTCGGGCGCTGCCGACTGTACGACGACCGCCACCCCGACGAGCCCGACCGGCACCTACCCGATCGACTGCACGATCGGCACGCTTTCCGCGACGAACTACGTGTTCGACCTGACGGCGTCGGGCGACCTGAGCGTCACGCAGGCCGCGTTGACCGTGACGACCGATGACGGGTCGAAGGCCTTCGGCGACCCGAACCCGTCGTTCACCGCGACGATCACGGGGCTCCAGAACGGCGACTCGGTCGCCGACCTGGGGGGCAGCCTCGGCTTCTCGACGGCGGCGGTCCCGCTCAGCGCCCCGGGGTCCTACGCCGTCACGCCGTCCGGGCTGACCTCGGCGAACTACGCGATCACGTTCGCGGACGGCACGCTGACCGTCACGAAGCGAACCGTGTACGTGTGGCCGTTCAACACGTCCGTTCCCCCCGGAGACCCGATCCCGACCAGCTTCGCGTCCGATGTCACGGGCACGGTCCCCGGCGGACCCAGCCCGATCGGGACGGGCGCGGCGGACTGCTCGACCGACGCGGTCCTTGGCGATCCCCCCGGCGAGTACACGATCACGTGCACGGTCGGCACCCTGACCTCGGCGTACTACGACTTCGTCATCGGTGGGACGGCCGTCCTGACCATTGGCACACCCACCCTCCACGTGACGGTCGACGACGTCTCGAAGGCGTACGGCGATCCGAACCCGACGTTCACGGTCACCTACTCCGGCTTCGTGAACGGCGATGACGCCTCGGCGCTCGGCGGTTTGCCGACCTTCACAACCGCGGCGACGACCGGCAGTCCGGTGGGGACCTATCCGGTCTCGGTCTCCGGCCTGGCAAGTTCGACCTACGTCTTCGACTACGCCGGCGGCACGCTGACCGTGACCCAGGCGGCCCAGACGATCACGTTCGGGGCCCTTGCGGGCGCGACCTACGGCGACGGGCCGTTCGACGTGTCCGCCACGAGCACGTCCG